>Ga0209575_10000315_pt1 | contig 39490 bp, 23 predicted proteins | sample Medcelwee11metaG_FD_187172 | JGI IMG/M metagenome (GOLD analysis project Ga0209575, IMG submission 187172) | Freshwater pond sediment microbial communities from the University of Edinburgh, under environmental carbon perturbations - Medium... | ecosystem: Environmental > Aquatic > Freshwater >...
GGTGACAACATCACCATGAGCATCGAGCTCATCACCCCGGTCGCGCTCGAGGAGCAGATGCGATTCGCCATCCGTGAGGGTGGACGCACCGTCGGCGCCGGCATCGTGACCAAGATCGTGGAGTAGGGATCGGCTTTGGGAGATCGCGTCAACGTCGTTCTGGCCTGCACGGAATGCTCGGCGCGCAATTACAGGACCACTCGTGTACGGCGTTCCACTACGCCCTTGGAGATGAGCAAGTATTGTCCGAAGTGCAAGCGGCACACCGTGCACAAGGAGACCAAGTAGCAGAAGCGTGAGCCCGACGGACGACCCGGCGGTCTCGCAAAGGGGTGTAGCTCAACTGGTAGAGCAGCGGATTCCAAATCCGCAGGTTTCGGGTTCGAGTCCCGCCGCCCCTGCCCTCTTCACCTCCTCTTCAACGCGCCGGAGCCGCCTTCTGGAGCTCCGGCCGCTCCTTTTTCGTAACGTCGTCATCAGGTGCATTCGATGGGAAGGGTAGACTCCGACAAACAGAGCGAGCGAGACGACGAGGCCGAGGCCCCGTCGGATTCGTCGGACTCCGATCGTGAGCAAGTCGACGCCCAGGTGGATGCGGAGGGCGACGACAAGCTCGTGGTTCGCGTGGGTGAGGACGTGGCCCAGGGTGTGTCCCCTACGCAGTTGGGGGCGACCCGGTACGTGATGGCTGGGTTCTTCACCGCGGGCATCGCGGTGGCGTACGTGTTTGGCCGGATCGTCTCCACGATCTGGAGCAAGCTCGCGTCCACCCAGAGCATCGTGGACCAGGCGGGCTGGCTGACGTACGTCGGAGAGGAAGCACGCGACACCTGGGGCACGTTGGCCGGCGGTATCGTCGCGGTGGGCGCGTTCATCTACGTGTATCGTCGTGAGGACATCCGCACGTGGGTGAACGAGGCGGCGATGGAGCTGGCGAAGGTGACCTGGCCGAACAAGAAGGAGGTCACCAGTGGAACCGTGGTGGTGGTGGTGGCGAGCATCATTGCGACCATTTATCTGACGCTGTTGGATCGGTTCTGGGGGTTCGTGACCGACCTCGTCTACCGCGCCTGACCCAGGAGATTCCCATGGCGAAGAAGTGGTACGTAATTCAGACCTACTCCGGCTACGAAGCCAAGGTGAAGGCTGGGTTGCAGGAGCGGATCAAGCAGCACGACATGGCTGAATCCTTCGGGGAGATTCTGATCCCGACGGAGACGGTGCAGGACAATCGTGGTGGGGGCAAGACGCGGCTTCGCCAGAAGACGAGCCTGCCGGGTTACGTGTTCATCGAGATGGACATGAACGAGAAGACCTGGCACTTGGTGAAGGAGACGAACCGGGTGACGGGTTTCATTGGGAACCAGAACCCGACGCCGGTGAAGGCGCCTGAGATCGACGGGTTGCGGCAGGGAATGGTAGAGGGGGCGATGAAGCCCAAGCCGCGGGTCACGTTCGAGGAGGGCGACGAGGTCCGGGTAGTCGATGGAGCGTTCGCGAACTTCTCGGGCACGGTGGAAGAAGTGAAGCCGGAGAAGCAGAAGCTTCGCGTGAAGGTATCGATCTTCGGCCGGGCGACCCCGGTCGAGCTCGAGTTCAGCCAGGTGGAGAAGCGCTAATACCAGCCCCCCGAGCTACTGGGCACGGCGTGGGCGCTGGGAGCATGGAAGACAATGAAGAAGATCGTCGGCTTCATCAAGTTGCAGTTGCCTGCCGGCAAGGCGAACCCTTCGCCTCCGGTGGGTCCGGCCCTCGGCCAGCATGGCGTCAACATCATGGCGTTCTGCAAGGACTTCAACGCCCGTACGCAGGCGCAGGGGGACATGATCATCCCCGTGCTCATCACGGTGTACGCGGATCGTTCGTTCTCCTTCATCATGAAGACGCCGCCCGCGTCGGTCTTGATCAAGAAGGCGGCGGGACTGTCGACGTCGAAGAAGCCGGGTTCTGGCTCGAAGGAGCCGAACAAGATCAAGGTCGGCACGATCACCGAGCAGCAGCTCCGTGAGATTGCCGAGCTGAAGCTCAAGGATCTCAACACGACGAACGTGGAGTCGGCGATGAACTCGATAGCTGGGACCGCGAGGTCCATGGGCGTTCGAGTTCAGAATTGATCAAGCGTTTGGACGTAAAGGGCGCTGGGAGCGCCCAACCCCGCACCACGGGAAATGGCGCACCGTGGGAGGCGATAGCCGAAGAAGGAGGTGCGATGAAAAAAGTCGCCAAGAAACATCGTGCGGCGCTTGAACAAGTCGACCGCGCGAAGCGACACACTTTGGAGGAAGCTATCTCCATGGTGAAGACGGCGGCGCATGCCAAGTTCGACGAAACCGTCGAAATGGCCGTGCGTCTCGGGGTCAACCCCAAGTACGCAGACCAGATGGTCCGCGGGGCGATCGTATTGCCCCACGGAACCGGTCAGACGGTCCGCGTGCTGGTCTTTGCCAAGGGCGATAAAGAGCGCGAGGCCCGCGAAGCGGGTGCGGATTTCGCTGGTTCGGACGAGCTCGTCCAGCGGGTCCAAGAAGGCTTCCTCGATTTCGACCGGGTGATCGCAACACCCGACATGATGAGCTCCGTCGGCAAGCTGGGACGAATCCTCGGTACCCGCGGCCTGATGCCTAACCCCAAGGTCGGAACGGTCACCTTCGACGTAGAGAAGGCCGTTCGCGAAGCCAAGGCAGGAAAGGTTCAGTACCGCGTGGAGAAGGCCGGCATCGTCCACTGCCGCATCGGCAAACTGTCCTTCACGAGCGAGGCGCTCTTGGAAAACGCACAAGCCCTGATTCAAGCGCTCATGCGTGCCAAGCCCTCCACCGCGAAGGGCACCTACCTCAAGGGCATTGCTCTGTCGTCCACGATGGGGCCTGGCGTCCGCGTCGATACCGCGGATGCAGCAGGAGAGGTGAAGTAAGCCATGAACCGCGCCGAACGAACCGCCAGCATCACCGAGATCCGCGATCGCTTCGATCGCATGGTCTCCGCGGTCTTCGTCGACTTCGCTGGCATGACCGTCGAGGACGTCACCAAGCTCCGCGAGGAGTTCCGAAAAGCCGGCGTCGACTACAAGGTCGTCAAGAACAGCCTCGTTCACCGCGCCGTCGAGGACCGTCCCTACGCCAATGCCATCCAGCCCTTGCTCAAAGGTATGACCGGCATCGCCTGGTCCTACGAAGAGCCTGGCATCGCGGCCAAGGTCATCAAGTCCTTCGCCAAAGATCACCAGAAGCTCAAGGTCAAGGGCGGCGTCGTCGAGTCCGACGTCCTGTCGGCCGCCAACGTCGAGAACGTCCTCGCCACCATGCCCGGCAAGGACGAACTGCGCTCCATGCTGCTCGCCACCTTCATGGCCCCCATGCAGAGCCTGGTACGGCAGCTCAATGCGCCCGGTCAGAACTTCGCCTACCTGCTCGACGCCCGCAAGCGTCAGCTCGAAGGCGGATGAGCCGGCCACGCCGGTTGAAGAAGAAGACGTCGCGAGAGTCCCTAGGCTCTCGCTAGCAAGTTCAAGGAGTTGAGATCATGGCTGAATTCACCACCGAGCAGCTCATCGACCACCTGAGCCAGATGTCCGTCATGGACATGGCTACCCTGGTCAAGACCCTCGAGGAGAAGTGGGGCGTCTCCGCCGCTCCCGTTGCCGTCGCCGGCGTCGCCGGCCCCGTTGCCGAAGCTGCCGTCGAAGAGAAGCTCGAATTCGACGTCGAGCTCAAGGACTGCGGCCCGAACCGCATCAACGTGATCAAGGCAGTGCGCGAGATCACGGGACTCGGACTCAAGGAAGCCAAGGAATTGGTCGAAGGCGCTCCCAAGATCGTCAAGGAAGCCATGCCCAAGGCCGAGGCCGAGGAAATGAAGAAGAAGCTCGAAGAAGCCGGAGCCAAGGTCGAGCTCAAGTAAGTGACCGTATCTGTTTCAGGTCCCTGGGACCCTTTCGGGACGACGTCAGGTCGGGAATTCCTGGCCTGACGCCGGTCCCTTTGCGTTTGTGAGCCAACCTCACCGGCGGGTGTTCGACGCGTCTGGAGGCTACATCGATGGCGTCGGTCGTGCAGACGAACTTCAGGATCAGGAAGAACCTTGGACGCGTGAAGCGCATCATCCAGGTTCCCAACCTTATCGACATTCAGAAGACCTCTTACGACAAGTTCCTGCAGGCCACGGTGCCCCCTTCGGAGAGGGCAGAGATCGGGCTGCAGGCTGTCTTTCGCAGCGTCTTCCCCATCAAGGATTTCAACGGAACCAGTGAGCTGGTCTTCGTTTCTTACAACCTGGAAAAGCCCAAGTACGACGTCGACGAGTGTCGCCAGCGTGGCATGACTTACGCGGCCCCCATCAAGGTGACCACGCAGCTCATGATCTATGACACGCGCGATGGTGGCGACCGCATCGTGCGCGACATCAAGGAGCAAGAGGTCTACTTCGGCGAGATCCCGCTGATGACCGAGACCGGTACCTTCATCATCAACGGTACCGAGCGCGTCGTCGTCAGCCAGCTGCACCGAAGCCCCGGCGTGTTCTTCGACCACGACAAGGGCAAGACCCACTCCTCCGGCAAGCTCCTGTACTCCGCCCGCGTCATCCCCTACCGCGGCTCGTGGCTCGACTTCGAGTTCGACCCCAAGGACGTCATCTACGTCCGTATCGACCGGCGACGCAAGATGCACGCAACCGTGCTGCTGCGCGCCCTGGGCTACTCCACCCAGGAGTTGCTCAACTACTTCTACTCCACCGAGGATATCTTCCTCGAGAAGGGCGCCAAGTTCAGCAAGAGCATCGAATACGATCTGCTCCCTGGACAGCGCTCCACCCGCGACATCCGCGTCGACGGCGAAGTGGTGGTCAAGAAGAACGCCAAGTTCAACCGGATCGCCATCAAGAAGCTGAAGGCCGCGGGCATCGACCGCATCCCCCTCGAGTACGCCGAGCTGCTCGAGAAGGTCGCCGCCCACGACGTCATCAACATGGAGACGGGCGAGGTCATCCTCGAGTGCAACGACACCATCGCCAACGCCCAGGTCCCCAGCCCCGCCGACCCGCAGAAGACCATCGCCCTCGGTGACCTCTGCGAAAAGGCCAGCGGCAAAAAGGCCGCCACCGAAGACACCGTCCGCGAGGCGATGACCCACTTCTTCAAGTACCTCACCTCCGTCGGCGTCAACCAGTTCAAGATCCTCTTCATCGACGGCCTCAATGTCGGCTCCTACCTGCGCGACACCCTGATCGCGGACAAGGTCAAGACGACCGAAGACGCCATCATGGAGATCTATCGTCGCCTCCGTCCGGGGGATCCCCCCACCCTCGACACGGCCAAGACGCTGTTCCACAACCTGTTCTTCAACCCGGAGCGCTACGACCTGTCGCGCGTCGGGCGGTTGAAGCTGAACTACAAGTTCTACAACAACCTGCCGGAGGATCAGCGGCCCAACCTGGATCAGTGCGTGCTCACGCCGCAGGACATCCTCGAAACCGTCCGCCACCTCATCGAGCTCAAGAACGGTCGCGGCAGCGTCGACGACATCGACCATCTCGGCAACCGTCGCGTGCGTGCGGTGGGCGAGCTCATGGAAAACCAGTACCGCATCGGTCTGGTCCGCATGGAGCGCGCCATCAAGGAGCGCATGAGCATGTCGCAAGAGATCGACACGCTCATGCCCCACGACCTCATCAACGCCAAGCCCGTCAGCGCCGTGGTCAAGGAGTACTTCGGTAGCTCCCAGCTGTCCCAGTTCATGGACCAGACCAACCCGCTGTCCGAGGTCACCCACAAGCGCCGCCTGTCGGCCCTCGGCCCCGGCGGCCTCACCCGTGAGCGTGCCGGATTCGAAGTCCGCGACGTCCACGCCACCCACTACGGCCGCATCTGTCCCATCGAGACGCCGGAAGGTCCGAACATCGGCCTCATCGCCTCGCTGTCGACCTATGCCCGCGTCAACGCCTACGGCTTCGTGGAGACGCCGTACCGTGCGGTCAACGCCGAAGGGGTGACCAACGAGATCAACTGGCTCAGCGCGCTCGAGGAAGAGGGCAAGTTCATCGCCCAGGCCACGGCCAACCTCACGCCCGACAACAAGTTCAAGGACCACCTGGTGTCCGCCCGCTTCAACGGCGACTTCCGCATGGTGCCGCCCGAGAACATCCAGATCATGGACGTGGCCCCCAACCAGATGGTGTCCGTCGCTGCCGCCCTCGTGCCCTTCCTCGAGCACGACGACGCCAACCGCGCCCTGATGGGCGCCAACATGCAGCGCCAGGCGGTGCCCCTCATCGCCACCGAAGCCCCCATCGTCGGAACCGGCATGGAGCTGCGCGTGGCCCTGGACTCCGGCGTGTGCGCGGTGGCGCGTCGCGACGGCGTGGTGGAGAGCGTGGACGCATCGCGCATCGTGGTGCGTGCGGAGGGCGAGGGCGCCGACTACCCCGACATCTACCACTTGATGAAGTACCGGCGGTCGAACCAGTCGACCTGCTACAACCAGAAGCCGGCCGTTCGCACGGGAGATCGCGTCAAGAAGGGCGAGGTTCTCGCCGACGGCCCCGCGGTGGATTGCGGGGAGCTGGCCCTGGGCCGCAACGCGCTCGTCGCGTTCATGCCCTGGCAGGGTTACAACTTCGAGGACTCGATCCTCATCTCCGAGCGCATCGTCAAGGAAGACGTCTTCACCTCGGTGCACATCGAGGAGTTCGAGTGCGTCGCCCGCGACACCAAGCTCGGCAAGGAAGAGATCACGCGGGACATCCCGAACGTCGGTGAGGAAGCCCTCAAGGACCTGGACGACTCGGGCATCGTGCGCATCGGCGCCGAGGTCAAGCCGGGCGACATCCTCGTGGGCAAGATCACCCCCAAGGGTGAGACACAGCTGTCCCCCGAGGAGAAGTTGCTTCGCGCGATCTTCGGGGAGAAGGCCGGGGACGTCCGGGACAGCTCCCTGCGCGTTCCCCCGGGCGTCGGCGGTATCGTGATCAACGCACGCGTGTTCTCGCGTCGCGGCACGGAGAAGGACGAGCGGGCCCTGGAGATCGAGAGCCAGGAGCAGGCACGCTTGGAGAAGACGCGGGACGAGGAGGTTCAGATCCTCCGCGACTCGGCGTTCCGCCAGGTGCGAGGCATGCTCGTGGGCAAGCTCACGGACGGCAAGCTGGTGGACGAGAAGGGCATGGTCCTTCTGGCGAAGGGCGACGAGATCACGCAGGACCGTCTGCAGTCGATCCCCCGCAAGTACTGGGGGCTGATCGAAGTGGAGAACGGTGAGGTGGTGCGGCAGAAGCTGCAGAACCTCGAGGAGCTCATCAGCGTGCGGGAGGAGCACTTCCGCGAGCGCATCGAGCGGCTGAGCCGGGGTGACGAGCTTCCCCCGGGCGTGATCAAGCTGGTGAAGGTGTACATCGCGATCAAGCGCAAGCTTCAGGTCGGCGACAAGATGGCCGGGCGCCATGGCAACAAGGGCGTGGTGAGCCGGATTCTGCCTGAGGAGGACATGCCGTATCTGCAGGACGGGCGGCCGGTGGACCTGGTGCTCAATCCCCTCGGCGTGCCGAGCCGGATGAACGTGGGCCAGATCCTCGAGACGCACCTTGGCTGGGGCGCGCGAACGCTCGGCGAGCAGCTGCAACGCATGGTCGAGGAGAAGTTCTCGGGCGACGCCATCCGGGAGCGGCTCAAGCAGGTGTACAAGGGCAACGAGGACATCATCGCGGTCATCAACAAGATGGACGATGACGATGCGGTCCTGCTGGCCTTCAAGCTTCGTCGCGGGGTGTTCTTCTCGACGCCGGTGTTCGACGGAGCGACTGAGGCGGACATCAAGGATGCGCTGTCGTTGGCGGAGCTTCCGCGTAACGGTCAGGCGATCCTGTTCGACGGTAGGACGGGAGAGGCGTTCGACGAGGACGTGACGGTGGGTGTGATGTACATCCTCAAGCTCCACCACCTCGTGGACGACAAGATCCATGCGCGGTCGATCGGTCCTTACTCGCTGGTGACCCAGCAGCCGCTGGGAGGCAAGGCGCAGTTCGGCGGGCAGCGTTTGGGAGAGATGGAAGTCTGGGCGATGGAAGCCTACGGCGCCGCGTATGCCCTGCAGGAATTCCTGACGGTCAAGAGCGACGACGTGATGGGTCGAACTCGGATGTACGAGTCGATCGTCAAGGGCGATTTCCAGCTCGAGGCAGGACTTCCCGAGAGTTTCAACGTTCTCATCAAGGAGCTCCAGTCGTTGTGCCTGAACGTGGAGCTGATCGAGACAGGACCGGAGCGCTCCATGGGTGAGCGTTCGGCTGCGGAGTAACGGAGGTCATCGTGCGCGACATCTTCAGCTTCTTCGAAAAGCCCAAGGACCCGCTCTCCTTCAGCGCCATCCGTATCTCGCTCGCGAGCCCGGAAAAGATCCGTGAGTGGTCCCACGGCGAGGTCAAGAAGCCCGAGACCATCAACTACCGTACGTTCAAGCCCGAGCGCGATGGCTTGTTCTGCGCGAAGATCTTCGGGCCGGTGAAGGACTACGAGTGCAATTGCGGCAAATACAAGCGCATGAAGCACCGTGGCATCGTGTGCGAGAAGTGCGGCGTGGAGGTGATCCAGTCCAAGGTGCGACGCGAGCGCCTGGGACACATCAACCTCGCCACACCCGTCGCCCACATCTGGTTCCTCAAGAGCCTCCCGTCGAGGATCGGCAACATCCTCGACATCACCCTCAAGGACCTCGAGAAGGTTCTCTACTGCGAAGCCTACGTGGTCATCGACCCGAAGGACACGGACCTGGAGCTCGGCCAGCTTCTGAGCGAGGACAAGTACCTCCAGAAGCTGGACGACTACGGGGACGAGGCGTTCACCGCGGCCATGGGCGGTGAGGCCATCCTCGAGATGCTTCGGCGGGTCGACGTTCACCAGATGGCGGAGGACCTTCGCGGCGAGATGCGCGAGTCCACCAGCGAGGCCAAGCGCAAGAAGATCGCCAAGCGCCTCAAGGTCGTCGAGGCGTTCCGCGACAGCGGCAACCGCCCGGACTGGATGATGCTCACGGTCATCCCCGTCCTGCCCCCGGACTTGCGTCCTCTCGTCCCCCTCGACGGCGGCAGGTTCGCCACCAGCGACTTGAACGACCTGTACCGTCGCGTCATCAATCGCAACAACCGGCTCAAGCGCCTTCTCGAGCTCAACGCCCCCGAGATCATCATCCGCAACGAGCGGCGGATGCTTCAGGAGGCGGTGGACGCCCTGTTCGACAACGGGCGTCGGGGCAAGACGATCACGGGGCCGAACAAGCGACCCCTCAAGAGCTTGTCGGACATGCTCAAGGGCAAGCAAGGCCGGTTCCGCCAGAACCTGCTCGGCAAGCGCGTGGACTACTCGGGCCGCTCGGTCATCGTGGTGGGTCCGGCGCTGCGCCTGCACCAGTGCGGGCTGCCCAAGAAGATGGCCCTCGAGCTGTTCAAGCCCTTCATCTACAACAAGCTGGAGGAGCGCGGCTACGTCAACACCATCAAGAGCGCCAAGAAGATGGTGGAGAAGGAGCGGCCGGAGGTGTGGGACATCCTCGAGGAGGTCATCACCGAGCACCCGGTCATGCTCAATCGTGCGCCGACCTTGCACCGCCTCGGCATCCAGGCCTTCGAGCCGGTCCTGATCGAGGGCAAGGCCATTCAGCTGCACCCGCTGGTCTGCACCGCGTTCAACGCCGACTTCGACGGCGACCAGATGGCGGTGCACGTGCCCCTGAGCACGGAGGCGCAGATGGAAGCGCGCGTGCTCATGATGAGCACGAACAACATCCTGAGCCCTGCCAGCGGCCGCCCGATCATCAACCCCACCCAGGACATCGTCCTCGGGTTGTACTACGCCACCCGCGCGCGCAAGTTCGCCCGTGGCTGCTACCGTGACGTCAAGCTTCTCGACGACGCTGGCAAGCTCTCGGGCAACGCCTTGCGGGGCACCTTCGCTTCGGTGGAGGAGGTCCGTATGGCGTACGACAACGGCGAGGTGGACCTGCACGCCCGCATCAGCGTCCGCGTCCCGGACGTGGAGGACGACGGCACGCCTCGGCTCAACAAGCTCGGCAACCCGAAGCGCCGGCTCGTGCAGACGACCGTGGGGCGCGTGCTCATCTCGGAGATCCTTCCCAAGCGCGTTCCCTTCGATTTCGTGAACAAGACGCTCGACAAGAAGGCGCTCTCGGCCCTCATCGACAAGTGCTACCGCGAGCACCGCAACAAGGAGACGGTTCTGTTGGCGGACCGCCTTCGCACGCTCGGGTTCAACTACGCGACCCATGCCGGCGTCTCCATCTGCATGGACGACATGGTCATCCCCGACAAGAAGTCGGAGCTGCTCAACGATGCGCAGAAGCGGGTCGAAGAGGTCGTGGAGCAGTATCAGGACGGTCTGATCACCGACGGCGAGCGCTACAACAAGATCGTCGACATCTGGGCGTCCGTGGCCGACGAGGTCACACGCGAGATGATGAAGGGGATCAGCGCGGACGCGGTGACGGACAAGGAGACCGGGGAGCAGGCGGAAGAGCCGAGCTTCAACCCGATCTACATCATGGCCGACTCCGGCGCCCGAGGGTCTACGCAGCAGATTCGCCAGCTGGCGGCCATGCGCGGCCTGATGGCGAAGCCGTCGGGCGAGATCATCGAGACGCCGATCACGGCGAACTTCCGTGAAGGTCTCACCGTGCTGCAGTACTTCATCTCGACGCACGGTGCGCGCAAGGGCCTGGCGGACACGGCCCTGAAGACGGCCAACTCCGGGTACCTGACGCGCCGGTTGGTGGACGTTGGCCAGGACTGCACGATCCAGGAGTACGACTGCGGCACGCTGGACGGCATCCGGGTGACGAAGCTCGAGGAAGCGGGCGAGGTGATCCAGCCCTTGGCGGATCGTATTCTCGGCCGCGTGGTGCTCGAGGACGTGGTGGACCCGCTCACGAGCGAAGTGTTGGTGGAAGCCAACACGGAGCTGGACGAGGCGTTGGTCAAGACGATCGAGGACGCGGGCATCGAGGAGGTGCTGATCCGTTCGGGTCTCACCTGCGAGGCGCGCCGCGGGGTTTGCGCCAAGTGCTACGGGCGCGACCTGGCGCGTGGCTACCGCGTGAACATCGGCGAATCGGTGGGCATCATCGCAGCCCAGTCCATCGGCGAGCCTGGCACGCAGCTCACGATGCGCACCTTCCACATCGGTGGTGCGGCGGCCCGCGGCAAGATCGAGCAGAGCTCGCTCGAAGCGCGGACCGACGGCTTCATCAAGACGCGGACTGCCCATCTCGTGACCCGAAGCGACGGAGTCACGGTGGTCATGAACCGTCACGGCGAGCTGGTGGTGCGTGACGACACGGGCCGCGAGCGCGAGCACTATCGTCTCCAGTACGGCGCAGTGATGCGCAAGAAGGATGGCGATGCGGTCAAGGCGGGTGAGATCATCGCCGAGTGGGATCCCTTCGCGACGCCGATCATCACCGAGGTGGCCGGCAACGTGATGTTCGGCGATCTGGTGGAGGGCGTGAGCGTCCAGGAGAAGGTGGACGAGGTGACCGGTCTTGCGCGCAAGGTGGTCATCGAGTCCCGTGACAAGGAGCTTCGTCCGCACATCTCGATCAAGGACGCGGCGACCGGAGAGATCCGCAAGCTACCGAACTCGGAGCTGGACGCCACGTACTTCTTGCCGGTGGGTGCGAACATCGAGCAGGGGCTCGAGGATGGGAACCGTGTGGAAGCGGGGTTGCCGGTCGCGAAGATCCCGCGTGACACCACGAAGGTCCAGGACATCACGGGCGGACTGCCGCGCGTGGCGGAGCTGTTCGAGGCCCGCAAGCCCAAGGACCACGCGGTCATCAGCGAGATCGACGGCGAGATCTCCTTCGGCAAGGACATGAAGGGCAAGCGACGCATCGTGGCGACGCCCTTCGGGCCGGACGGGAGCCCGCTGCACGAGCAGGCGCGCGAGTACCTGATCCCGAAGGGCAAGCACTTGCAGGTGCAGCCTGGAGACCGGGTTCGCTCGGGCGACCCGCTGATGGACGGACCGGCCAACCCCCACGACATCCTTCGCGTCAAGGGCGAGAAGGAGCTTGCGGCCTGGCTGGTCAACGAAATCCAGCAGGTCTACCGTCTGCAGGGCGTGACCATCAACGACAAGCACATCGAGATCATCGTGCGCCAGATGCTGCGGCGCGTCCGGATCAAGGAGGTGGGTGACACCACGTTCCTGGTCGATGAGCATGTCGAAAAGCACGTGTTCGAAGCAGAGAACGCGCGCGTGATGGGCCGGGGCCTTCGCCCCGCGGTGGCCGAGCCGCTACTGCTCGGGATCACCAAGGCGTCCCTGTCCACCGACTCGTTCATCAGCGCGTCGAGCTTCCAGGAGACCACCAAGGTCCTCACGGAAGCCGCGATCTGCGGCAAGACCGACGATCTGCGCGGCCTGAAGGAGAACGTGATCATGGGCCGGCTCATCCCCGCCGGCACCGGTCTGCCTCCCTACCGCCGTCTGCAGATGATTGTCGAGCAAGACGCGGACGGCACACAGCGCGTGACGGCCAACGTGTCCACACCCGCTGTCAGCGGCTCCTGATTCTTTCCAGCCTTCGATTTCCCAGTCATTCAGGTTGAGCTCGAGCCGAGCACGAGCTCAAGCAGAGCACGAGCACGAGCTCAAGCAGAGCACGAGCACGAGCACGAGGTCGGTGCAAATCCGCCAACGGAGCGACTCGGCACTGCCGAGTCGAGCGTTGTGCGCGGCAAGCCGCGCGGTCACCGGGACAATCAGGCGCACGGCGGTGCAGAGCCCACATCCGCCAACACAACCCAAGCCATCTGCGGAATCTGCGGCCAACAAGCTGGGTCAGTTGCTTGACGAGCCCGCGCGGCCCTGCGTACGATCGCGACCTATCCGTCGAAGGGTGGGACGTTGCGACCGAAGACCCGACCGAACCTCAGGCAGCGGCTCGACGAGCTTCTCCAACCCTACCGAGGGGACCCATCGCAGCCGCGAACCGGCCTATGGATCGACGTAACCCTGGTCCTGGCCATCCTCGCTTCGTGCGCGGCAGTCGTGGTCGAGCACCTGACGGACGCCGCGACCTACCCGCTGCTGCACCAGACGCTCCTGCTCGCAGAAGCGGCGTTCACGGTGCTCTTCACCCTGGAGTACCTGCTTCGGTGGTACGCGTCGCCCAATCGCTGGCGCTATCCCTTTGCGCTCCACGCGCTGGTCGACCTGATCGCGATCTTGCCGTCGATCCTGATGTTCGCCCATGTGCTGGGCATCGGCTCGGAGTTCCTGGTGCTGCGGACCGTGCGATTGCTGCGGACGCTCCGGCTGCTGCGCTTGCTCCGCCTGTTGCGGATTCTGCGCCACGGCTACAGCGTCTACCGGCTGGCCGTGATCGTACGGATCTGGACCACCGCCATCGTCTACCAGTACCGCCTGGGAAGGGTCGCCCGCCTGCTTCTCCTCTCGGTACTGGCCTGGGTCGCCGGGGCCAACGTGCTGCACCTGATCGAACGCGTCAGCGAGAACCCCACCCACCCGAGCCCCTACGCCGCTGACTACTGGGAAACGTACTGGGGTGTCATCGTCTTCATCATCTCCGGCATGGACGCCCCGGAGCCAGTGTCGCTCGGCGCCCGGGTCGTGGTCACGACCCTGCTCGTGGCGGGCATCTGCATCGTGGCGGTGTTCACCGGCGAGGTGGTGTCGATCCTCGTGCGGACCGAGCAGCGCAGGGGCCGGATGGCGCTCAAGCCCCCTGGACTCAAGCTCGCCGAGCACGTGGTGATTCTCGGCCGGAACGACCACCTCGAGAGGATCATCCACCAGATCCACCGCGCCTTCGGCGGCCGGCACTACATCCTCGTGGTCTGCGAGGATGCCGAGACGCTCCCCTCCCCCGGCCCCCTCACCCATCGTCGGGTCTTCGCCCTTCAGGGCAACCCGGCCCGGGACGACGTCCTGGACGCCGCGAACATCGAGGACGCACGCCGGGTCATCGTCCTGTCCGGGGACGCGGGGAAGGCCACCCCCAGCGAGCGGGATGACGTAGCGCTGATGCATGCGCTGGCGGCCGTGGCCCGCAACAGAGCCATCCCCCTCGTGGTCGAGCTGCAAGAGCCCGAGAGCCTGCGATACGCGTCGTCCATCAAGACGGCGGACTGCCTCGTGAGCCGCCACTTCGGCGAGATGCTGATGAGCCAGTCGGTGCACAACGGGGGCGTGGCGGAGATCTACGACGAGCTCATGACGTTCAGCGCCGACACCAGCGAGTTTTACCGGGTGAGGGTGCCGTCCCAGCTCGTGGGAAAGACGTTCCGGCAGGCCCAGGAGCTCTTCCTCGACCTGGACACGGAGTCGATCGTGCCCGTGGGGATCGATGGGCCGGGCGCGCACGCCTACCGTGACTTTCGGCTGTGCGTGGCGGATGGCACCGGCCGTGCCTCGCTCGCGGACCACGTCCTCACCGAATCGGATCACCTGATCGTTTGCGCGTTCGACCGCCCCAGCTTCGACACGAGCAAACCGGAGATGGCATGGCACGAGATCCCTCGGAGCTGACCGACCACGTCGTCATCTGCAACGTGAACGAGAAGGTTCGCGCGATCGTGGAGCAGCTGCGGCACGACCCCGTGGCCGGGGCGATCGACATCGCGCTCATCGTGCAGGACGCGAAGCTCTGGGAGGCCAACCCGGAGTGGCACCCTCCCCTCGGGGGAGCGGGACGGGTGTTCCAGATCCTCGGCTGCCCTGCGGAGAGCGACGCATTGCGGCGGGCTCGCATCGCACAGGCCCGGGCCGCGGTCATCCTTGCCGACCCCGAGCTGGGGATGCTGGCGGATGCGCGGAGCGCGCTCGTGGGCATCGCGATCGAGCGCGAGAATCCGCACGTTCACACGGTGATGGAGCTGATCTTGTCCGTGAACCGAAGCCACCTGCGAGCGACCGCGGTCGACGAGGTGATCTGTCTCGGGGAGCTGTCGGAGAAGCTGCTGTCCCAGAGCGCGGTGACCCCCGGGGTGAGCAAGCTGTTCGCGCACCTGCTGTCGTCGCGGTCGGACACAGGACAGCTGTTCGTGCGGCCGGTGCCGAACGTGCTGGTGGGGTCGACCTACCGCGAGCTGGCGAGGCGCGCGATCCGCAATGATGCGCCGTATGTCGTGTGCGGGTTCATCCGTCATCGTCCGCGGGAGCGCGGGGGACGCCACGAGAGCATCGTGGTGTTCAACCCTCGGGTGAACACGGTTCCTGGAAAGGACAGCCACCTGGACACAAGGGACAGCTTGATCCTGCTGGCGTCGGGACCGCCGGATCTGTCGCTGATGGATGGGTGAAAGTAGCCAAAAGATCGGCTTGCCCAGCGGTGGTTCTAGCGTGTAGACGGGGGTGGGAAGTCCGATGCGCGCGGCACAAATCGTTCCTGGCATCGGGCACCACGAACGGAGGCATCATGAGGTCCTTGATCTTCGCATCACTCCTGTCGGCCATCGCTTTCGGCTGTAGCTCCAACGACGATGGGGGCACGAACAACACCACACCCCAGCAGGACGCGTCTCCTGAGAGCTCGACGGAACAAGACAGCGCGGTCGGTGCAGACACGTCCGTGCAGCCCGACAGCAGCTTGGCGGCTTGCCCTGAGGAAGTGAAACTCTCCGGCAGCGAGTTCATCCCGTGTGACTGCTACGGGCACGAGGCGAACGAGACCACGCTCGCCGATCCGAGCGTGGATGGGATTCATCCTGGGGCGCCGGCCTGCATCACCCAGGTCGTATGCTGTCCTTCGATCCAGAACCTGCGTTGTGAGGACCACGAGTACGTCGACGACGCTGGGAACATCATCGACCCGGATGCGGACACGGACGCGGGCACGGACGCGGCCCCTCCCACATGTCCATTCGAGATCGACCTGTCGACGACCACGCTTCCCTGCGTCTGCAAGGGGACGGTGGTTCCCGATCCGCCCTCGGACTTGCTGCCCGATTGCGAGAAGAAGATCGTGTGCTGCCCGAGCCAGGGCGTCATCTGCGAGTAGACGCGTCCGTCGATGCGGCGAAGGCCGGGTGAAGGAGAGGTCATGAAGAGCGCCTTGTTGCTTTCGGTGATGAGCTCGGTGGTGTTGCTGATTGGGATGGGCTGTGGCGACTCGGACGACTCCGGCGACGGGTCATCTGGGTCGGGCGGGGCCGCCGGCTCGGGTGGAAGCGCTGGCACGGGAGGCGGGTCTGCGGGGACGGCTGGGACCGGCGGAGGCGAAGCGGGAAGCGCCGGAAGTGGCGCGCCCGCAGACCACACCGAGTCCATGAGCGGCGTCCTTCACAAGCCTGGCAAGGAGGATCCTCTTGCCAGCTGCGCGACCTGTCACGGAGCCGACCTTTCAGGCGGCGCGGCTCCGAGCTGCTACGGGTGCCACAACGCCGACGATCACACCGACTCGCGTGGTGGGGTGATGCACCTGGCCGGCAGCGGCACCACCTGCGCCACGTGCCACGGTCCGAGCAACGGCGGCGCCCTGGGGCCCGCCTGCAGCAAGTGTCACTGACCCGCTAGCCGGCGTCGTCGGGCGCTGGCCCCAGCAGGTCTCGCACCACGGCTTCCGGAAAGAGGTGACGAACTTCTCGCTCCACCGACGCGAGGATGGGGTGAGTCCTGTTCTCGCTGCGCATGCACCAGATGTCCGCTAGGTGCTCGTCGACGAAGAGCACGCCGTGCTCGACCACGAGGGGGAACATGATGCAGAAGCGGGGTTTGATGGCCCACTCGTGCATGCCGGACGCCACCGCGGCCTTCTGCAGGGCACAGCCGTGGTCCGGGTGAAGAAAGACGCAGGCGTCGCCCACCACGTTGGTTTCGATCGCGATGCCGCTGGGGCACTCGGGCTCGTCCATCGTCCCGCCGAACCAGCAGGATGGGTCCCTGGTTTCCGGACGCATGAAGGGCAGCAGAAGGTCCACGTGCTGGAGGATGAGGTCCTTCTCGGCGACGTCGGCCCACACGCCGCCTTTGCAGCACCGGCTCTTGCATTGCTCGAGGGAGCAGCGACTCGGGAACTTCGCCTGGAACACGGAGGGGTCGATCTTCATGGGGTGATTGACGGCGCTTTACATCGGTCTGCAGAGAGGGGGGAGTGGAATTTGGGGGTGCATGGCGGCTTCGGGGCCATGGTGCCTTGGGCATGGCGTGCATGGGGTGGTTCGGGTCGATGGCGCGGCGGTGCAGAAATCGCTTCGGGTCAAGGACGGCGGTGCCGGAACTGTGTCGCGCTAATGGCGCGGCGGTGCAGGCGGCATCGGGGCATAGGCGTACGTCGGGTCGATGGCACGGCGGTGCTTCGGGTCGATGGCGCGGCGGTGCCGCGCACAACGCTCGACTCGGCGGTGCCGAGTCGCTCCGTTGGCGGATGTGTAGCGGATCGGAGCCAACGGCCGACGGCCAAAGGTCCTATGCCACCACATAGTTTGCACATTTGTGCCAGGACATCGTTGACAGGTGCTCATGCCATGGAAGGAGCGCCGCGGTCGTCGTCCCCTCGAGCCGAGCCCTACGCGGATAGGCAGTGCGTGATGCGCCTGACTCCGCCCGTTCCTGGTTCGAATTCGCATTCCGTGTTCTCAGCTCCTAGTTGATGTCTCTCATCCGTCCATTGTCGGAGCCGAGTCTCAACCCGGACACGCGGTCGACGCGGCTCTCCCCCTGGCGGTGCGCCACCCCTCCCCTGGCGGCCGCCACCCCTCACTCCACCTAACCCATCGAAATTCCTCATCCCAACCCCTGGCCCGACGATTGCTCTCCATCGGAGAATGGTCCCCACCCTCCGCTTCGACCGCGGCACCCTCCGCCTCGACTTCCTCCCTCGCGATCACGGACTCGATCACGTCATCTGGGACGGTCGCACCGACTGCTGGCGCGCCCCCGCCCTCCGCTACCGCGCCCTGCTCGAGGCCTTTCGCAACGCCAAGCTTCCCCTTCGCGACGAGCTGCGCGCTCGCCTCGTCGACCCCGTAGGCCCCTGGCAGAGGCCAAGCCTTCGCACCTATCAAGAGGACGCCCTGCAGTCCTGGATCGCGCACCGACGCCAAGGCGTGGTGGTGCTGCCCACAGGCGCCGGCAAGACCCGGGTGGCCCTCGCCGCCATGGCCGAGGTCGCCAAGCCCTGCGTGGTGCTCTGCCCCACCCGCGCCCTCATCGCCCAGTGGGTCGAACAGATCCGAGCCTGGTACGGCGGCCCCGTCGGTGTGGTGGGCGACGGCGAACACTCCGTTGCCCCGGTGACCGTCATGACCTTCGCCAGCGCCTATACGAAAATGGATAGTCTGGGGGACCGCTTCTGCCTGGTCGTGGCGGACGAGGCGCACCACTTCGGCGGCAGCCGCCCCGAAGCCTTGGAGATGTGCACCGCCCCCTACCGCCTCGGCCTCACCGCCACCGCCCCGCGCGCGGGCACGCCCGCCGCCGCCAACCTCGAGTCGCTGATCGGCCCCGTGGTCTGCCGCGTCGGCCTCGATCAGCTCGTAGGCACCCACCTCGCCCACCTCGACATCATGCAGCGCAGCGTCCGCCTCGACGACGACGAGCTCGAGGCCTACCACACCCTCGAGGCGCCCTTCGCAGAGCTTCTGCGGTCGTACTTCCAGGTCAACCCGCGCGCGGACTTCCAGTCCATGGTGCGCGCCCTCGCGCAAACCCCCGCGGGCCGACGCGCCCTGTCGGATCACCACAAGGCCAGCGCGATCGCCTCGTTCCCGCGCGAGAAGCGTGTGCTGGTGCGGTCCCTGCTCGCGGCCCACCGCCACGCCAAGACCCTCGTGTTCACCGCCCTCGCGGACGACGCCTACACCGTGGCGGCGGACAACCTCATCCCCGTGATCACGGCGGAGATCGGGCGCGCCGAGCGGAGCGAGATCCTTCGCGCGTTTCGCGAGGGACGCGTGCGCGCCATCGTCTCCGCACGCGTGCTGAACGAAGGCCTGGACGTCCCGGACGCGAGCGTGGGCATCGTGGTCGCGGGCACCCAGGGCATGCGTGAGCACGTGCAGCGGGTGGGGCGCGTGCTGCGACCGTCGCCGGGCAAGCGCGCCATCGTGTACGAGCTGATCACGATAGGCACGATGGACCACGCGCGCGCCGAGTCGAGGAGGGCCCATGCTGCCTGAGAAGCTGCTGGACGTGGTGTTCGTGGGCGACACGGTCATCCCGAGGTTCTTGACGCCGCGGGACGCGGTCTGGGTGCGATCGTTGATCGGCGAGCTCGACGGGTTCGTGGGTCGTCCGGGCCGCGAGCTCGACGAAGCCGAGTCGCAGCTCCGCGGCATGTGCCGGGACCAGGGAGCATCGTGGCGCGCGGCAGCCGGGATGCTCACGGTGCTGTCCCAGGCCTATCCGAGAAAGGTGGTGGCGGCCGCCAGGCCCCTGGAGATCCGTCGGGCGCTCTTCGAGCGATCAGGCGCGGGGCTCGCACGCGAGGAGGCGATCGAGGGCGCGGCGCGGGAGCTTGGGATCGCGAAGGAGGAGGTGCTGCCTGGGCTCTTCGCGGACCGCCCCGGCCAGCGACGCGTGCTCGGACCCGAAGCGCCTTCCGACCCGCAGCACCTGATCGAGCGGTACAACCTCGCGCTGGTGCAAGGCCTGCTCATGCGGTCCGAACAGGTGAGCGCGCTGGTGCGCGAGCACGTGCGGTCCGTGGTGCGGTTCGCGAAGCTCGGGGGCCTGCTCTGCACGTACTCGCAAGACGCGGAGGGCACCACGATCGAGCTATCGGGACCGCTGTCCCTTTTTCGCAACACCACGCGCTACGGTCACGCGCTTGCAACGTTCTTCCCCTCCGTGGTGAGCACGCCCGGGTGGTCGCTCACTGCGGTGTGTTTGCTGCAGCCGCGCGGGCTCGAGCAGGGGGCATGGGTGGACGGGGAGCCGCCGCCTCCAAGGCGCTACCGTCTGCACCTGGACGCGATGTCGCCGGTGCACCGGCCGCACGCGTTGCCGAGCGACGCCGACAGCGCGCTCGAGCGCAAGCTGGTGCGGGACGTGAAGCGGCTGAAGCGAGGCTGGGAGATCAAGCGGGAGACGACGGCGGTGCGAGCGGGGAACAGCGTGTTCTTCCCGGACTTCAAGCTGGTGCGGGGAGAGCGGCAGGTGCTGGTGGAGGTGGTGGGGTACTACACGCCGCAATACTTGGAGAACAAGCTGCGGAAGCTTCGGGAGGCGAAGCTCCGGAACTTCATCGTGTGCATCGACCGGAGCTTGTCGTGTGACGACGGGGAGGTGACCGCGGACGTGGTGCTGCGGTACGAGAGGCGAGTGGACGCGGGGGCGCTGCTGGATGCGGCGGAAAGGGGAACCCCCTGCCGCTTTGAAGAAGCGGTCAGGGGGTGGGAGGTTGGGTGAAGGGGGAGACTAGGGGATGGTGATGGCGCAGCGGTCTGTGCCGGTGGCGGTGAGGCCAGCGTAGGTCGGGATGCCGTAGGCAGTTCCCGTGTCCTTCGCCGTGATCACGCCCTTGGGGTCCGTACCCAGGAACTCGGCGAGAGCGTTGTCGCTGCTGGCCCAAGTCGTGCCAACGGCCGTGGTGACCTCGTTCTCGCTGCCGTCGCTGTTGCGGACGAAGGCGAGCAACTGGGCCTTGGCATTGGGGTTGAGCGTGAGGGTCGCGGGGGCGCAGTAGACGGACTGCGGTGTCGCCGCAATCACGTTCACCGTCAGAGCACCGATGCCTCCGAAAGCGTCCGCGGTGATCTGGGTCGAACCCAGGGTAAGCGCCGTGAAGATCGCGTTCTCGGCACCGGTCTGCTGGATGGTGCCGACAGCGGGGGTGGCGGAGAGCCACGACACGTTGCGGGTGCCCCAGTAGTAGCGGCCATTGTAGAGAACGCGGGCGCCATAGGGCTGGGTCAGGCCGTCGGGGACGGTTCCGACGCCAGCACCCGTGTTGGTTGTGTTGCGGATGGAAACGCTCGGGTTGGTCGTGGTGTAGCGCATCCGAATGATGAAGTCGTCCTGCACGGACTCGCCGTTGTAGCTGTAGACCACTCGAACCGTCTGCAACGCGTTGTTGGCCGTGTTGCCCGTGTTGAACAGACCCGTGTTCGAGACGGACACGTCCGTCAGCGCCGTTCCCTGGAGTGACCACACCGAACCCGTGGCCGGATCGGTGTCCGCCGTGCCGTCGGAGTAGTTGACCGTGGCATGGAGCTGCAACAGCCACTCTCCGGTCGGGTACTCGGCTTCTGCACCGGCCAGCGGAGCAAGAGGCCCGCTGTTCTGGTTCACGAGGTTCCAGTCCGCCGAGACGGAGACCGAGGTCGGGACCTTGTCGTTGACGGTCACGAGCTTGAGCGGGGAGGTAACCCCACCGTAGGTCGCGCTGATGTAGGTGGTACCGGAGGTGTTCGCGGTGGTGAGCAGCCCGTCGTTAGCGACGAACCAGGCGACCGCCGTGTTGGTGGAAGCCCAGATCGAGCTGTCCGTGACCACGTAGGAACCGGCACCCGTGCCGCCGCCGAACGTGGCGGTAGCGGTGTACTGGGCGGTGACGTTCCGGGCGACCGTGTCGGGCCCGGTCACTTCGACCGTCTGCAGCGTGGCTGTGCCGACCGTGACGCTCACGGTATCGGCAAGGGTCAGGCCGGCGCAAGCACCAGCCCCGGTGTAGGTCGCCGTCAGGTCGGCAAACTCGTCGACCGCTCCGACCACGTCGAAGGCACCCGTGGTTGGGTCGACAGCGACGATGGTCGCGTCGGTCGTGGAGAAAGCAGACCCGGTCGTCGGGCAGTTGGTCCACACGCCAGGAGCGGCAGAGTTCTGGCACTCGAAGTCCAGAGCGCCGTACGTTCCGGTGGGCATAGTCATGTCACCATTGGCGATGCGCACGTCGTTGATGCAGGCCGTGGTGACGTTGACCGTCAGCGTGTTGGAGTTGATGGTATCGAACCGAGCGCGGTAGGTCACGCCGCTCACAGCGTCGAGACCCGTGAGCACGTACTCGGTGGGATCGGCGGTTGCCGTGATGCTGATGGCAGTCGGGTCGCCGATGACCCAAGTCAGGTTCGCTGGCGGATCGATGTTGGTGTAGGTGTTGGTCCCGTCCGTCCAGACAGCGCTCACCGTGATGTCCAGCGTGCCGCCCTCGAAGACGCTGCTTCCGCTGGCGTTGATGGCGAGAGACTGCAAAGTGACGGACACCACAGTCAGGGCGATGGTGTTCGACGTGTCACCGTTGTACTGCGCGGTGATATTCGTCGCCCCAGCTGCCAAACCGGTGACGCGGTTGGGAACGCCAGCGGTCTGGAACGCCGCACGCGCCGCAACGCTGCTGTTCCAGTCAGCGAGCGGAGTGACGGTGAACGGACCAAGCTCGCTCGCATCGAGAGTGGCGCAAGCAGCATACTGCGCCACCGCAGCGTAGTCGCGGGTCTGCCCGATCGGCAGGTTGCCCGTGGCGGTCGTGGAGATGGTGAGCGTCGGCGCGCCGCAGTTGTAGACGTCGATCGCAAGCGTACGGGTCAAGCCCGCGTAGGTCGCCTGCACCTCGTCGATGCCGACGGTGGCCCCTGCGAACAGCAGGCCCGTGGCGTTCACGGTCGGCACCGCAGCGCCCGTGTTGTTGATGCTCCAAGCCGTCCCGGAGTTGGCGGCGACGTTCTCGGAGGTTCCATCAGTGTAGGTCGCGATCAGCGCCAATTGAATGTGCTGACCCGCGGGGATCCGGCGCCTGGTCTGGCCGGCAACCGGCTGCGGCTGGATCTCGAGCGTGGAGATGACCTTGTCGATCACGTTGACCGCTCGGGTCACCTCGATCGTGTTGTCGCCGAAGTTGCCGCCATCGCAAACGTTGGTGGCTGTGTACGTGAACTTGACCTCAGTCTCCCCGAGGCTGGCGCCCTGGTACCGGCGCACCAGAGTGGCACCAGACCCGAAGTTGCCAAGGTTCGTGAGGAACGCGTTCGTGGCCGACCAGGTACCATTCGCGCTACCTGTCACATTCGTGGTGCCAGAGGCCGTGTCCGTCGCGATCGCACGGAAGTCGGCGGTCTGATTGACACCCAGGTTGACCGGGTTCGCGGTCGGGATCTCGAAGTTGACCTGGCTGATGCAGGCGCCCGTCACATTGACCACGTACCCACGGGTGATCGTGTCCTTGGTGAAGTCGATGGTGGCCGTGCCTTCGTTGTAGGTCTGGACCATCAAGCTTCCGGAGCTGGTCGTAGCCTGGGCAATGGTCGGATCGTTGTTGGCGAAGCTCACGAGAGACGTGACGTTGAAGTTGAAGTTGGTCGCTCCAACCGTGTAGACGCCGTTGACCGTCAGCGGGAACGAAAGGTTGGCCGCGCGGGTCACCGGGGACGCCGGGTTGAACGTCAGGTTCGTGAGGGTGGCCGTGTTGACCTGAACGTTCGCGGTGCCAGAGACGGTGCCGCAGGTCGCGGTGATGGTGACCGTCTGCGCCGCAGCGTTCGTGTAGGTCGTGGCAACCGGGCTCGTCGCCGAGGCGAAGGCCAGGTGGCTCGGATGGCTGGACTGCCACGAGATGCAAGCGGGGTTGTCCGCCGTAGTCCCGTCCGAGTAGGTGACACGCGCAATGGTCCCAACGGTGAGACCGCCCGGGTAGCCCTGCGAGGCCGCAGGCGCAGCCGTCCGCGGCGGAGGCGTGAAGTTGGCAGTGAGCACCGCCACCGACGCAGGCACCAACCCGGAAATGGTCAGGGGTACCGTGTTGGAGGCAAGCGTCTTATAGTTGGCGAGAACGTTCGTGGTTCCACCGGTGGAACCGGTGTGGTCGAACCGACGAGCCGGAATCGCGGTGGGAGATGCTGCGTCGGCCAAGCCGGAGATCGCCGGCGAGTTCGACCACGTCGCGTAGGGCGAGACGTTGAACTCACCGTACCCCGTATAGGTCGCGCGAGCCACGAAGTCCTGCTCTCCACCGAGCGGGATCTGAGCCGTGGTCTGACCACCGATCGTGGCGACAGAAACGCCGGTGAGCACAGCGGCGGGGTCGACGACAGCGTTGATCGTGGCTGTGGTCGGCACGCCGGAGCACATCTGGGAAGCCGTCCCATGGGTGTAGGTCGCGGACACATCAACCGTGCCGATATGCAGGTAGCCGTTCACGACGGCGCCCGCGGGAGTGGACGACCAGGTTCCTGCGGTACCGGCAAGAACAGCGCTCGAGCCGTCGCTGTAGGTCGCCGTGACGGTCAGCGGCGCGGTGATGTTGGTCGGGACCTCGTTGTCCACGCCGATGCTACCGATGTTGAGTTCGGCGATGCAGGCGTTGGTCACGGTCGCAGTGGCGACAGCGTTGAGCCCGCTGAAGCTCACCGTGATGCTGGAGAGACCAGCGGAAACTGCGTCGACACGGCCCTTGTCGGTGGTGTCGTTCACAGTTGCGACCGCCGTGTTCGAGGACGTCCAACCCGCGAGCGTGGTCACGTTGAAGGACCCCGCAGCGCAAACTCCTGACACCGCCGGGTAGGTCGCCGTGGCCGTACGGTTGCTGAAGCCACCGATCGGCAGGGTGAAATTGCCGCCCGCCGAGAGGGTGCTGATCGTGCGGGTCCTGGAGGTCAGGGCCACGCCGACCGTGTTGGCGACGCCGCCGGAGGTGGCGAAGACGCTGATCGTGCCTTGGGTGCTTCCAATGAGAATGCTCCCACCGGTTTGCGCCGTGGCAACTCCAGTGGCCGGGGTCGTGGTCACCGACCAGATGGCCGAGTCGGTCACGTCGCCGGTCGTCAAGTCGGAGTAGGTCGCGGTCGCAGTGCACTGCGCCGTGTACCCGACACCCGTCGGGAGGCACGCGGTCGGAGCCGCACAAGCAACAGCCACCGAAGTGACCGTCGTGTCATTCACGTCCACCGAGGCGCGGGCCTTGATGGCGCCCTTGGCAACGGCAACGTAGGCCACGCCGCCCGGAAGGGCCGTGGTGTGGCTGATCGCCGTGGCGTTGCGCTGATGCGCCAGCCCCGGCACGAGGGCGAGGGAGACGTTGTTCGCCGCCGCCCCAGCCAGGTTCTCCACCGTCCACGTGCCGTCCACCAGCAGAGCGGAAGACCCGTCCTGGTAGTTCGCGGTCGCGGCGAAGATGGTCGAAGAGCCGACGTTGGTCGTCCAAGTGGTCGGCGTCAGCGTAATGGACAACAGCGCAGGCGCTGCGGTCACGGTGACGGCAACCTGGTTGGACTGGATGGTCCCGACGTTGGCGCGGATGTTGGCCGAGCCCACCGTCAGTGCCGTGGCAAGACCCTTGTCCGCCGCGTTCGAGATGACCACCGAACCCGCACTGCTGGTCCACGTGAGGGCCGCGTCGGTCGTGAGCGGCTGGGTGGTGCCGTCGGAGTAGGTGCCGGTCGCGGTGAACTGCAGGGTCTGCCCCACGAAGAGGCTCTGGGCCGCCGCAGGAGTGATGGCCAGACCGGTGAGCTCCGCTGCGGTCACGGTGACGCTCAGCGTGTTGCTCAGCATGGCGCCCACGTTGGCGCGGACCACGGTCGTTCCCACCGTCGCGCCCTGCGCCGGTACGCTCGCCGCGGTCGCCGTCCCGAAGGACAGGACACCCGTGGGCGTCTGGGTCCAGGTCACGAGATGGCTGATCTGCTGGGACGTGCCGTCCGTGTAGGAGCCGACCGCCGTGAACGACGTGGACGTGCCCAGCGCGATGCTGTTGTCCGTCGTCGTGATGGTGATGCCCGTAAGCGCCGCCGCCGTCACCGTAAGGGACGACGTGTCGCTCAGGGTCTGGTAGGTCGCCGTGATGGTCGTCGTGCCGGGGTTGACCGAGGTCGCGAGACCCGCCACCACCGTGGCCGTCGCGGTGCTGCTGGACGTCCAGGAGGCCGCGCTCGTCACGTTCTGCGTGGTGCCGTCGCTCAGGGTCACCGTCGCCACGAACTGCTGCGTCGTGCCGTCAGCAATCGAGGCCGTCGCAGGCGTGATGGAGAGGGAGGTCGGGACCGCGTTGGTTACGGTCAGGACCGCGGGAGCCGACTGCACGGTCTGGTAGGTCGCCCGGATGTTCGTCGTCCCCGGGTTGACCGCCGTCGCGAGACCGGCGGCGTTGATCGTCGCCACCGTGCCAGCGCTGGAGGTCCAGGTGACGCCCGTGCTCAGAGCACCAGTGTTGGTGCCGTCGCTCAGGATCGCAACAGCCGTGAATTGCTGGGTCGCGCCGTCCGCGATGGTCGCCGTCGCCGGGGTGACCTGAACCGAGGTCACCACAGCACCGGTCACCGTCAGCAGGGTGCCCGCAGACTGGCCGCCGTAGGTCGCCGTGATGGTCGCAGTGCCGACCTCGACGCCCGTGGCAAGACCGCCGACCACAGTCGCGGTCGCCACGGCGCTGGTCGTCCAGCCCGCCGAAGAGGTCACGTTCTGCGTCGTGCCGTCCGTGAAGGTCGCCGTCACCGTGAACTGCACGGTCGCGCCCTTCGCGATGCTCGGCGTGAGCGGAGCGATCGTCAAGAAATCGACCGTCGCAGCGGTCACCGTCAGGGTCGCCGTCCCGGTGACGCCCGGGAGCGCCGCCGTGATGGTGGACTGGCCGGGAGCGTTGCCGGTCGCGAGACCGCCGAGGGTGATGGTCGCCACGGTGGTGTTGCTGGAAGTCCAGGTCACATCCGTCGTGATGACTTGGGTGGAGCCGTCGCTGTACGTGCCGGTGGCGACGAACTGCTGGGTAGAGCCGTCCGCGATGCTCGGCGTGGCCGGGGTGACCTGGATGGCCGTCAGCGTCGCGGTCGTGACCGTGATGTCGACGTTGCCGGAGAAGCCCTGGTACGCCGCCGTAATGGTCGCCGTGCCGGGGCCCTCGCCGCTCACAAGACCCATCTGGTTGACGGAGGCGATCGTGTCGGCGTCCGTGGTCCAGGTGGCGAGCGAGGTGACATTGCCCGTGGACATGTCGCTGTAGGTCGCCTGCGCGGTGCACTGGGTATCCGTGCCGTCCGCGATCGTCGTCGCGGCGCAGGTCACGCTGATGCCCGTGACGACGATGTTGGTCACCACGAGGGTCGCGCTGTTCGACGTGATCCCCTGGTACACAGCCGTGATGGTCGTGGTGCCGGGGGCGACGGCGGTGGCGAGTCCGTTGGCCGCGATCGTCGCGACGGCCTCGGCCGACGAGTTCCACGACACGATGTTCGTGAGGTCCGCAGTGTTGTTATCCGAGTAGGTGCCGAGGGCCGTGTAGGCCTGGGTGGCGCCGTCGGCGATGGAAGCAACCGCGGGGGTAATCTGAATGGACGTCAGCACCACGTCGGTGACGGTCAGCTCGGCGCTTCCGGACACGCCAGCGAGGGTCGCCGTGATGGTGCTGGTGCCGGCGGCAACGCCCGTGGCGAGGCCAGCGTTGCTGACGGTGGCAACGGCCATCGCCGACGAGACCCAGTCCGCCGTCGTCGAAACGTCGAGGGACGTGCCGTTGTTGTAGTAGCCGACCGCCGTGAACTGCTGCGTGGTGCCCGCGGGAATGCTCGCGGTCGCAGGGGTTACGACGATGCTGTCGAGGACAGCGTCGGTGACCGTGAGCTCGGCCGTGTCGGTCTGGCCGTCGAACTCAGCGGTGATGGTGGCAACGCCTGCCGCAACGGCGGTGGCAACGCCAGCGTCGATGGTGGCGATGGCGTCATCGTCGGAGGTCCAGGTCGCCGTGTCCGTCACGTCCACACTGGTGCCGTCGGAGTAGATCGCGGTGGCGGTGAACTCGACGGTCGGTCCGCCTACGATCGCGTCCTCGGTGGCGGGCGTGATCTGGAGCTCGGTGATCTCGGCTTCGGTCACGGTCAGCTCGGCGGTGCCGGACAACCCGGAGGCCGCGTGGGCCGCCGTGATGGTCGCAGTGCCTACCGCTACGCCGGTGGCCGTGCCGCCAGCGATCGTGGCCACCTCGGCGTCCGAGGAGGTCCAGGTCACGTCGGCCGTCACGTCCTGCGTGGTCCCGTCGGCGTACTGTGCCGTCGCGGTGAACGCCTGGGTGGCGCCAGCCGGGATCGACGCAGTGGCCGGGGCCACGACGATGCCCGTCATGGCGTTGTCGGTCACGGTGAGGATCGCGGTCCCGGTCACCGTCTCGAACATGGCGGAGATGGTCGAGGTTCCCGCCGCAACGCCGGAGGCAAGGCCGGTGGCGCTGATGGTGGCGGTGGCCGTGTCCGAAGACGACCAAGTCGCGCTCGCGGTCACGTCGGTGGTGGTCCCGTCGTTGTAGTTCGCGGTCGCCGCGTACTGCTGGGTCGTACCTACGCCGATGGAAGCGGACGCAGGGGTCACCTGGATGCCCGTGAGGGCCTTGGTGATGACCGTGAGTGTGGCGGTGCCCTTGAGCTTTCCGACGGTGGCCGTGATGGTCGTGGAACCATCGGCTACCGCGGTCGCGAGGCCGGAGGTGTTGATGGTCGCCACGGTGGTGGTGCTGGAAGTCCAGGCAACACCGGTGGTGACGGCCTTGGTCTTGCCATCGCTGTAGACGCCGTTGACGGCGAACTGCTGGGTGGCGCCGACCGCCACGTTGGCCGTGGCGGGGCTGACGGTGATGGACTTCAGGGTAACGCCGGGCGAGGGGGTTTCATCGTCGCCCCCTCCGCATGCCAGGCCTCCCAGCGGGAGTACGAGTAATAAGAGTCCTACGAGCAGTCGCGTGATTGTCGACCAGTGGGCAAATGGTTGAGTCATCTCTTCACCTCCATGAAAAATCCGCCAAACCGGGCCGGGTAAGCGGCCGTTTCCAAGCGTTCGGACAGCCACGATCCCGGAGAACCGCGCTGGTTTCCCCCGAGAAAGGAACCTCTAGCAAACCCCGCTGCCCGCAATGTGTTGTGCATCCCCATCAACGCGGTCCCCTCCGCACAGCGTCATGGCACCCCCACTACTGGTGCCTTCCCGGGGCCGGATGTAACGACCGTCGCGAAGCGGCGTCAAGGGGACAGCGCGGGGAATGTTCAAGAACAGTTATGTCGAGAACGTAACAGAGTCGGCCCGTTTCCGGTCGCCACCCATCCGGCGGGATTTCCATGGGATCCCCTTCGGACACGGAAAGGTAATATCTTGTACAGGGACAGGCGTGAATGTGTTACACGTATCGCCCTTGCGTTTTCTTGTTGACGGCGCGGCAAATCCGATCAGAACGCCCAGCGGGAAGCGAAAATGCCGTGCGGCGGTGCTGCACCCAACGCTCCACTCGGCTTGCCGAGTCACTACGGTGGCGGATTTGTAGCGACTCCGGATCTGGACGTCAGCTCATCGGTCATCGCTTCTTCATCGCCTTGCCCAGCGCACTCGCCGCGATCAACAACGGCGACCACGACGGTCCGAACGGCGGCGCGTACGCAAGATCCATCGCGTACACCTCGTCCGCCGTCATCCCCGCGTGCAGCGCCGCAGCCACCGTGTCAATCCGGTGCGCCGCCCCCTCCGGCCCCACCATGCACCCTCCCAGCAGCTTGCCCGTCGCTCTGTCCCCCACCAGCGACACCGACAGCTTCCCGCCCCCAGGATAGTAGTGCGCACGCGTCGATCCCGTGATCTCTGCCACCGCCACGTCAAACCCCGCCTCCCGCGCCTCGTCCTCCGACAACCCCACGCGCGCTACCTCCAGCCCAAAGAACTTGAACACCGCCGTGCCCAGCACCCCAGGCACCACCCCACCCCCGCCCGTCATGTTCTGCCCCGCCACCTTGCCCGCTCGGTTCGCCCGAAGCGCCAGCGGGATCCACACGGACTTGCCCGTCACCGCATGCTTCGCGTCCGCACAGTCCCCCGCCGCGTACACGTCCGACGCCGACGTCCGAAGCGCGTCGTCCACCGCGATCGATCCCCCCGCACCCAACACGAGCCCCGCATCCTTGGCGAATCCCACGTTCGGACGCACGCCCACCGCCACGAGCACCACGTCCGTCACCACGTCTCCATCGGTGGTGTTCACCACGATCTCCCCCGCCTCCGATCGCACCGCACGCGTCACTTTCGCGCCCAACCGCACCCCCACCCCGTGCGCCTTGGCCTCCGCCATCACCCGCTGCCGCATCGCCTCCGGAAGAAACGGCACCAGCGACGGCAACGCCTCGACCACCGTCACGTCCAACCCACGTTCTTTCAGATTCTCCGTGGCCTCGAGCCCGATGTACCCACCACCCACCACCACGGCTCGACGCGGCTTCTTCGCAAGCGCCGCCTTCAGGTCCCGACCGTCTTGCAGCGTCTTCAGCGTGTACGCCCCCTCGCCCCACAGCGCTTCGAACCCCTCGATCGGCGGCCGCACCGCCGTGGCCCCCGTTGCAACCAACAGCTTGTCATATGTGATCGCGAAGGGGCCGTCGTCACTCGTGCCGCGCACCGTCTTCGACGACGCATCCAGCGCCTCCACCCTGTGACCCAGGCGGACATCGAGCTTCCGTTCGCTTCGGAACCGCTCCGCGGAGATGATGTTGAGGTCCTCCACGTCCGCGCCTTCCACGAGCTTGTACGGAAGCCCGCACGCGCCATAGGAGACGTCTTGGGTCGCCTCCAGCACCACGATCTCGGCGTCAGGCACCCGCCTCCTCGCCTCGCTCGCCGCACTCATCCCCGCCGCGTCACCCCCGATGATCACCAGCCGCATGGGTCTCTCCTTCTCTTCTTGGTCGGGCTTTCCTGTAACCACGACCCGACGGGAACGCCACCGCAACCCGGGCCGGAAGACCACAGAAGGCGCAGAGAGCACAGAAGGGGTTGTGGTTGGTGCGGAGCTTGGCGCGCGTGACGTCTCGAGCCTGGGCCGGAAAACCGCAGAAGGCGCAGAGAACACAGAAAGGGTTGGGGTTCTCGAGGGTGCCGTGCGGCTTCAGAGGCTGTCTCAGAACCCTCGGAGTACCCACGGAACCGGAGGTCTTGACCACGTGGGTGAACCCAACCGGCTCGGGCTCGGGCTCGGGCATAGCCCCCCTCGCAAGGAGCCAGAAAACAACAAACCACCCTCTGCCTTCTGTGCTCTCTGCGACCTCTGTGGTTTCTCTTCCGGCTCGGGCTCTCCTTCAGCCCGCGGCAGGGCCGAACGCCCCCGCAAGCGCGTCGGTGACGACTTGGGGCTCCGCGCTCTCCGGCAACGTGACGCGAAGCCGATTCTCTCGCTTCATCGTCGAGGCGGCCTGGAACCGCGCGCCCTCGTTGCCAGCCCATGCACGCCGCGCGATGCCGTTATTCACATCCCAGAAGAGCATCGACTCCAAGCGTTGATCCGCTTCGTCGCTGCCATCGAGCACGAGCCCGAACCCGCCGTTGATCACCTCGCCCCAACCCACGCCGCCACCGTTGTGCAGACTCACCCAGCTGGCCCCGCGGAACCCGTCGCCAATCACGTTGTGCACCGCCATGTCCGCACACAGCGAGCTGCCGTCGTAAATGTTCGCGGTTTCCCGGAAGGGGGAATCCGTGCCCGAGACGTCGTGGTGGTCTCGCCCGAGGACAATCGGGGCCGCGATGACCCCGTTGCGGATGGCTTCGTTGAACGCCTGGGCAATGCGGACTCGGCCTTGCTCGTTCGCGTACAAGATGCGCGCTTGCGAGCCCACCACCATCTCATGCTGTCCCGCCTCGCGGATCCAGCGCACGTTGTCGAGCATCTGCTGCCGCGTCTCGTCGGGGGCGCCGGCGGCCATGGCCTCCATCACGTCCGCCGCGATGGCGTCCGACTTCGAGAGGTCGGCCGGGTCGCAGCTCGTGCACACCCACCGGAATGGGCCGAACCCGTAGTCGAAGCACATGGGGCCCATGATGTCCTCCACGTAGGAGGGGTAGCGGAACCCACCCTTGCCATCGTCCACGTCCGCCCCCGCGCGTCGCGCCTCCAGAAGGAACGCGTTGCCGTAGTCCCAGAAGTGCATGCCCCGCGACGACAGCTTGTTGATCGCATCCACTTGGCGCCGCAACGACGCGCGGACCAACTCCCGGAAGCCGTCGGGGTCCCTTACCATGCGCTCGTTGGACGCCTCGAAGGACAGGCCCGCGGGGTAGTAACCGCCGGCGAAGGGGTTGTGCAGCGACGTCTGGTCAGAGCCGAGCTCCACCTCGAAGCCGGACTCGACGATCTTCTCCCACAGGTCCACGATGTTCCCCTGGTAGGCGATCGACAGGGGTTGCCTGGCAGCGCGAGCCTGGTCGACGCGGTGCAGCAGCTTGTCGAGGTCGGCCTCGACTTCCTGGACCCAACCCTGCTCGTGGCGTTTCGCCACGGCCTTGGCGTTGACCTCGGCGACGATGGCGATGGCGCCTGCGATGACGCCTGCCTTGGCCTGCGCGCCGCTCATGCCGCCGAGACCGCTGGTGACGAAGACGCGTCCGCGCACATCGTCGTGGCTCTTGGCGCCGAGGTAGTAGCGCGCGGCGTTGAGCAGGGTGATGGTGGTGCCGTGGACGATGCCCTGCGGGCCGATGTACATGAAGGAGCCGGCGGTCATTTGGCCGTACGAGGTGACGCCGAGGGCGGCCAAACGTTCGTAGTCTTGCTGGCCGGAGTAGTTGGGGATCACCATGCCGTTGGTGACCACGACGCGGGGGCCGCTGCTCGGCGCGGGGAACAGGCCGAGGGGGTGCCCTGAGTAAAGCACGAGGGTCTGGTCGCGCTCGAGCTGGGACAGGTACTGCATGGTGAGCAGATACTGGGCCCAGTTCTGGAAGACGGTGCCGTTGCCGCCGTAGGTGACGAGCTCGCAAGGGTGCTGGGCGACGGCGGGGTCGAGGTTGTTGGTGATCATGAGCATGATGGCGGCGGCTTCGGTGCAGCGGGCGGGGTATTCGCCGATGGGTCGCGCGTGCATCGGGTAGTGGGGCCGGAACCGTCGCATGTAGATGCGGCCGTCGGTGGCGAGCTCCTGGGCGAACTCGGGAGCGAGTGCGGCGTGCAGGTGGGCGGGGAAGTAGCGGAGGGCGTTTCGGAGGGCGAGCTCGCGTTCGCGAGGAGACAAGACCTGCCTGCGAGGCGGAGCGTGGCTGATGCCTGGCAGATCAGGGGGAAATTCGGGCAGCTCGTTCGGGATCCCGGCAGCAACTTGATCACGGAAGGAATCGGCCATCGCGAACGCTCCTTGGGGCTTCGTGGGTGACGTCGGGTGCCGCACCGTTGCGCCGAACCGTGGTGGAGGTCAACGGCATTTGGATGCGGCCGATGGGCGGATCGCTACCGAGTGCGAGCCTTGCGTCAGGCGTAACCCGCGCGGCCCTACCTCCGCACCAACCCCCAACCCTTCTGTGCCTTCTGCGCCCTCTGTGGTTTTCCGGGCTGGGTGTTCACTACCTGCGCCAGACAATGACCCGCCGTTCCTGCGGCGTCGGCGTCAACGAACCGTGCACGGACCGCACCCTCACCGACTCCCCCATCTTCACGGAGATGATCGGTAGGTCGCCGTCGAGCCTCCATGCCGGCCCGTGCGTGAGCGGGTGAATCCACGGGGGCCTACGGGTCAACCCAACCGCAAGCGCCTCCGTCTTGTCCGGGCGACCAAGAACCTCACCCCCGGTCGCGGAGTCCTTCACCCCGTCGACGGTGGTGGGCTCGAACCCGAGCAGCGTCATGCGACGCGAGAATGCGAGCATCGTAGCCATCGCCGACAGCGCACGATCGTCCGTCGAATCCGCGAGCAGCGAGAGCCAGAAGGGCAGGCGGCCCTCGGTAGCACCCTGGGTTTCGACGGAACCCTCGCGGCGCCACTTCTGCGGCTGCGCCTGCACGCACACATAGGCTTGGAGCGAATGGCCGGGGACGGGCTTGGGGACGCAAGCCACGGGCACGCGAGGCGAGACATCGGGGAGGAACGAGCTGGTGTCGTAGAGGCTAAAAGCGACGGCGCGGCTGTTGGGCTTGCCGGGGAGCCCCGTTTTCTCGCCTTGGATCACGGCTTCCTCGCTCACCCCGCTGGCGACGAGCGCAGCCAAGGCGTCGGCCTGCAAGTCCTCGTGCTCGAGCAGGGTTGCGACATGCTTCGCGCCGTGACGCGCGGCGGCTTCCTTCAACCCGGCCACCCCGCCGATGCGCTTGGCGTCGGCCTCCAGGACGAGCATCTGGGGCGGTCCGGGGTTCTTGCGCCACACAGAGTAAGCCCGGTCGCTCTTGTAGGTACACCAGCCCATGGCGTCCTGGGAGTCCTCGATCACGCGACGCCCTTCCGCGTTGCGCAGCGTGACGGGAGCCTTTTCACCGAAGGGCAAGACCAAGTAGCACCGCTGCGAGCGTGAGGAGACGACACCGAACCGTTGGTCCGTCTTGAGAATGCCCATCGGAACGAACAGCTCGCGCTTCAACGCCTCGAGGGCCTGGCTGAAGCGCTCGTCGAGGGGCGACAGGCTCGCGTTGCCCGCGGTCTGCGCCCAGACCGAGAAGGCTGCATCGGCGCAACCGTAGGAGCGGGCGTCGTCGAGGACCCGGAACGAAGGGATCTCCTTGCTCGTCAGCACCTCGATGCCCCCAACGGTCCCCATCTTGGCGTTGAGCCATCGCAGCGCCACGCGCTTGCTTCCAGGCGTGCCGAAGCTGGCCGTAGCCTGCTCCTTGTCGCACGAGCACCAGATCAGCCCGCCCTTGTGTTCGACCGGGTCGAGCCCTTGTCTGGCGAGCCGGATCGGGAGCATACCGTGCTCGCCCTCCGCCACACCCACCAGGACCGAGCACGTGTTGCGAGGAACCTCGAACGCCACCCCGGCGGGGGGCACGTCGAGCCACTCCGCCTCGACGCCGAAGCGCAGGTGTTTCACCGGAAGCGAAGCCTCCGTCAGGATTTCCTGCAGCGACTTCGCACGGGCCGCTTCGTGCATCACCGCACGCGTGAGGGGCACCGCGGCGACGCCTACGACGAGAACCACGCCAGCGACGATCGCCAGCCGCTTGCGGCGGACACTCCTGCGCTTGGCCGCGACCTCGCGGATCTTGCGCGCCGCCTCCTCCCGACGCTGCTCCTCTTCCCTGCGAGCCCGTAGCTCGTTGACCACTTCCGCAGCCTGGCTAGGGTCCCGCTGGTGGAGAATCGCGGACGCGCGCTCGATCTCGATGAGGTCGTCGTCGAATCCGCCAAAGTCGTCTGAGTCTGCCACGGCTCCCTGGTGCCTCCGCGGTCCGTTCGCGGCCGCTTGCCTGAACTGGACAACGGAACGGCTCTTGGGGTCAAGAACCTTGCGGAATGCCTATCGGAACTAGGAACCAGGAACAGGAATGCGAATACGGAAGGTAGAATGGGCTCCGAACCCTAGGCTTCGTGACCACCCTCCGCGACACGCTGGCGTTCGCATTCGCCTTCCGTGTTCCTCTCCCTAGTTCCTAGTTTTCCGCACGGATCAATGTGATTCTGTTGAGGTCAGCTCGGGTCGACCACCACGGCCGTCACGTTGTCCATGCTTCCCGCGGCGAGCGCGCGCTGGACGAGACGGCAGGACGCCTCCTGGGGCTCCTCATAGGTGCGAAGGATGGCCGCGATCGCTTCGGGCTCGAGCGCCCCACTCAACCCGTCGGTGCACAGCAGGTAGCGATCGCCGGGCTCCATGTCCTCGATGCGGATGTCCGGCTTGGCGTTGGAATACGCCGCGATGGATCGGGTCACCATGGCCGTGAAAGGTCCCGTGAGCCGCTTCGCGAGGTCCTGCCCTCCGGCCGCTTCCAGCTCCGCACACAAGGAGTGGTCCCGCGTCATCTGCTCGATGTGTCCGTTCCGAAGACGATAGATCCGGCTGTCTCCGACGTGCGCCAGCACCGCTCTGCCGTCGCGAACGAGCATCGTCACCAGCGTGGTGCCCATCGGCGCAAGGTCGCCGACGGCCTTGCGCTCCACCTCGCGCTTGCACATCCGAATGGCCAGGTCCATGCGCTGCTCGGCCAGGGTCGATCCCTGGCTACCGTGGTCGAGACCCACGTCTGAGTCCCCCACCTGATCGAAGAACCGCTCCACGGTCTCCACGACGAGCCGGCTCGCGACGTTGCCGCCTGCGTGACCTCCCATGCCATCGGCCACCACGAACAACCCGAGGTCGGGACGCACCGCGAACGAGTCCTCGTTACGCCGTCGCCGACCCGTCTCGCTCTGACCGAATGCACGCACCATGGCTGCGTCTGTAGCGATCATCGTGCCAGGTTGCGCCCGGCCCACGACGACAGTGCGCGAACCCCTCGTTTCGAAGGGATCCACGGGATGCCGCGTCGCGCAGGTCCCGGAACAACATCCATGGGTTACACCCGTCCGCTTCCAAATTTGCAACCGGTAACGGGGCGTCATGTTTCGGAACTGCAAACGACGGCTCCATCATTCGGCCAGCGGAACACCGTACCGCTTCGCCCATTCCGACACGCTCCGCCGCGTCGCCCGAACCACCACGGAGCCTGACGCCGCACGGGCCGCACGGACAATGAGCCGGGCCGTCGCCGCGTCCAGACGGTGCGCCCCATCGGCCTCGATCTCGACGGGCAGGCCGCGCGAGACGGCGTCCGCGAGCAGAGCCTTCAACGAGACGAGAGAGTCTGGGGCATCGCGCTCGTCGTAGGTGCCCTTGAGCACGATCCTCGTGGTCAGGGTCTCGACGGGGGCGGCGGGGGCGCCCACGGGTACGCCTTGCTCCGGAAGGGGACGGGGCTTGGCGCGTGACGCGGTGAGGGACGCACGGCGGACCGGCCGGTAGAGGTTCACGGAGCTGTCCCGGTCGACCGCGAGCAGGTGCTCAAACCTCCGGAGGCTCTCGCCATGCCCGACGGCGAGCAGCCCATCGGAGGCCAGGGTCGAGGCCAGGGACGCCACGGCCCGTCGCGCCGCGTCCTCGTGCAGGTACATCAGCACGTTCCTGCAGCTGACGAGATGGAAGGGACCGGAGGGCGGGCTGTCGCACAGGTTGTGCACCCGGAAACGCACGAGGCGCGTGACGCGCTCGCAGACACGAAGGGTCCCGGGGCCGGCGTCTTCGAGGAATCGGTCTCGCAGGGCGGGGGGGAGGTCGGCGACGGAGCTAGCAGGGTAGACGGCGTTGTGAGCCGCGGCGAGGGCCGCGGGGGCGACATCCGTTCCCAGGACCTCGAGCCGGGTGGAAGCCCCCTTCTGCTCGATCGCGTGGATAGCGAGCATGGCGAGGGTGTAGGCCTCGGGGCCGGAGGCGCACCCGGCGCTCCAAAGCCGCAGGGCGGGCGGCGACGAAGCCAGCAGCGTGGGCAGGACCCGTTCCGCGAGGAAGTCCAACTGGGCCCTGTAGCGGTAGAAGAAGGTCTCGTGCACGAGCAGGGACGAAAGCAACCGCTCGACGATGCGCTTGTGCTGTGGACCGTCCATCGCATCGAGCACCTCATCGGGCCCGGCCAGACCCAGGTCGGCGGCGAGGGCGGTGAGGGCGTTGCGAACGCCCAAGGTTCGACACTGCGACAGGTCGAGCCCTGCTTCGGCCCGCATGACTTCCGCCACACGCGTCAACCACCGTTCCCTTGCCATCGCTTGCTCGCGCACGAAATCCTGCCCAGCACGCGCACGGGCGAGAGCCGAGGTCAAGGGTCTCGACGACGTGGGACCACACGCATCGCCGAAGCCAGCTTGCTCGCAAGTTCCTCCATGCTGAAGGGTTTCTCGAGCAGTCCGCACATGCCATCGCGCACGACGTCGTGTGCCTCGCCGTGGATGCCGTAGCCGGTAGCCAGCAGCGCTACGATCGCGGGGTTGATGTTCCGCAGCGCATCGAACGTCTCCCGCCCGTCCATGCCTGGCATCACCAAGTCCACGATCGCAAGGTCGATTTCGCGCCACCGCTCGGCATACTCGGCCACGGCCTGGGTTCCACTCTCGCAGCACAGCACCTCGTGACCGAGGCTCTCGATCATCTGTCGGCTGACGTCGCGCACGGTCAGGTCGTCGTCGACGAGAAGGATGCGCAGGGCGCGCTTCGCGGCGGATGCAGCGGGACGCCTGGGCTCTGGCTTGACCGAGGTATCGACGCACGGGAGGTAGAGGCGGAAGGAGGTACCCTCTCCGACGGCAGAGTCCACGCCGATGGCGCCCTGGTGCAGACGCACGGCCCCGTAAACGGCAGCGAGCCCCATTCCGGTTCCTCGACCGGGCGCCTTGGTGGTGAAGAAGGGCTCGAAGATGTGCTTGCGTGTCTGCGCGTCCATCCCGATACCGGTGTCGGACATACGAACGAGCACGAACCTTCCGGACGTCTGACGAAGGAGCAACCCATCGGCCTGCTCGCCCTTCAGGTCCACGACGGAGGTCTCCAAGAAGAGGTTGCCCCCATCGGGCATGGCGTCGCAGGCGTTGATGCCGAGGTTGAGGAAGGCGCTCTGCAAGACGGTGGGGTCACCGCGCGTGGTGCTGGGAGCAGCCTGCAGGTCGCAGGCAATGTGGACCCTGTCGCCCATGGTGGTCTGGAGAAGCTCGACCACCTCGGACAGGATGGCGTGCAGGTCGACGGCGACGAAGCGGTAGCTGCCCTTGCGTGCGAAGGTGAGCAGCTGGTTGGTGAGCTGAGCGGAGCGAGAGGCGAGTCGAAGGACCTTGGCAGCATAGTCGCGAAGGGCGGGGTCCGTAGCGCTGGAGGCGAGCAGCTCCGCATAACCCATGATGCCGGTGAGCTGGTTGTTGAAGTCGTGCGCGATGCCCCCGGCCAGCTGCCCGATGGCCTCCATCTTCTCGGACTGGCGCAGTCGCGCCTCCATGCGCTTGCGCTCCGAGATGTCGAGAAACAGCGCGGCCATGCGTCGAGGCGCCGTCTGGAACGCATGAACCTCGAAGGCTCCCTTGACCTGGTCGTCCTCGTACTCGATCTGCTCTGTGGACCATCGCTCGCCCTGCTCGGCGGCTGCCCGGTAACGCGCGGGGACTTCGGTGGCGACCAAGGGCGGGAACGCCTCTTCGATGGTCTTGCCCACGTACGCTCGGTGGTCCACACCCAGAAGAACGTCCGCCGCCGGATTGCCTCCCTCGAACACGAGACGATCGTGATCGTCGAGCGCGTACAGGTGAATCCCCATCGGGGAAGCTTCCACGACACGCTGGAAAGGGTCTTGTGATGCAGCCGGGTCGGCTCGACGTTCGAGCAGGGAGACCGCTCGCCGCAATCGCTCGACCTCGGCCAACAGCGCCTCGTTGTCCAGCATCGCGTTCGCACAGCGACGTCGCACCCCCCACCGAACGTGTTGGGAATTGGCACGCGCCGCCCTGCGAAGTCTTCCGAACCTCTCCATCCGGATGCCTATCGTGACATTCTTGGTCTGATGGGGCACGAATGTCGAGACCGTATTTGAGGGGACTAGGTTCGATATGGAACGAGAGGATCGGACATTCGGGTATCCCGTCGTAGTTTGGAGGTGATACGATTTCCCGGTCGACTGGGCCCGGAAGGAGTCGTGGATGCGCAAGCTAGGGTGGATTGTCGTGTCGCTGGCGATGGGCTGGACAGGGTGCGCGCTCGACACGGAAGGCAGTGGCGGCGAACCTCCGGGCAAGGATGCGGGGACGGGAGGAACCAGCGGCACCGGCGGCATCGGTGGCACGGGTGGCATCGGTGGCACGGGCGGCACGG
>Ga0209575_10000317_pt1 | contig 39332 bp, 56 predicted proteins | sample Medcelwee11metaG_FD_187172 | JGI IMG/M metagenome (GOLD analysis project Ga0209575, IMG submission 187172) | Freshwater pond sediment microbial communities from the University of Edinburgh, under environmental carbon perturbations - Medium... | ecosystem: Environmental > Aquatic > Freshwater >...
TGACCGTGAATCACCGACCATTCAAACACAAGTATCATCGGCTCTTGAGTCTGTTAGATCATCACTCTCAAGCACTGAGGGGGCAATGGACCAAGAAGTCAGAACTACCTCAAGCCCTACCTTTGCAGGGTTGACGGTGACGGGGTTTACTAAGAGCGGTGCCGATGCTCCTGCCTTGAAAAGTAAAAAATTGACAGGGACCACCAACGCCACAGCGGGGGGGCTTGCGGTGGTTCTTCATGGGTTGGATTGGACAAAAATAAGGCAATGGTTTACCCAAGTTTACAACGGTACTTGGTGGGTTGAGTCCGGGAGTTATGATGCAAATAATTCTTTCATAGCATATAAGGCCGCCTCAGGATTTTTAGTTTTTACAAATCCTGGTGCAACCCTTTTACTATCAAAAGCAATCGAAATATTAGTTTGGTACGAGGAATAAAAATGACAGACCTAGAAAAAAGTTTAGACATGGCAGACCTAGTTTGGAGATCCCCGGACATTACCAAAGGCCACACTCAGGCCAAAGCCTTGGAGATAGATGGTTCCAAATGGGTAGTTTTTGAAGCTTCCGATAGCCTCACCGATATCCTTGACCACATCCAATTTTGGCCTACAAAATTCAATGGATACTATGTCCATACTGGGTGGCTAAACCAATACAAAAAGATTAGGGCATGGGTTAAGCATCAATGCGATACCGACCTTCCGATTGTCTTTTGTGGCCATTCTCTAGGCGGTTCATTGGCTCAAATAGCAAGTTTAGACCTAGGAGGCCGGGTGGTATCCACCGGAAGCCCAAAGCCTTTCTTTGGCAAGGTTCCTAAGATGGATTGTATACGGTTTAGGACCAAGGATGATCCAATTCCTACCCTCCCACCGGGCTATAAATCCGCTGGTTTTGAGGTTGTTCTACCCGGTGGACAGGGGTGGAAGGATCACCTCCCCGGAGCATACCGAAAGTGTATATAGTAGTTTGACAATATATAGATATTAGAATAAAATAGATTTATCCCAGGAGGCGATTAAATGGCATGGGACGGCACAGACAGGAGAACCCCAGTGAGCATAGAAACAATCGACCGGGAAATGGGACAGGTTACTGCTTTAATAGAGTCCATGGGGAAACGCATGGAAGAGGACCGGAAGGAATGGAAAGAGGGATTCTTGTCAATGAGACGGGATATAGAAGCCTTAACCCGGATTATCTCAGATTACAAAACTAGCCATGATCTACAATCACAAAAAGACTATACATACCTTGATAATAAAATAGACGAATTGAAACTTGCACAAAAGATACTTGAGGTCAGGCTTAAGACATTAGAAGAAGCCAAGACCAAGGGGATACTACCAAAAATCCTTGACACCGGGGTGAGAGGACTAACTACCGGGGCAATGGTGGTTATAGCCTGGTTAATTATGGAATATTTTAAGGCGGTTAAATAATGGGACTAAATAGGGATGTTAAAGCATTAAAGGCTGAAGCTCAGACCAAAGCAGATGTTCTTTTGTATAGTTGTAATCAAAACGGCCTAAGAGTTATGATACTTGAGACACTACGATCTCAGGACGTTCAGGAAGCCTATTATTCCCAAGGTCGATCACCGCTTGAAGAAGTTAATGCAAAACGCTTAAAGGCTGGTTTATGGGCCATTGGAGAAGCGGAAAACAAGAGAGTCATAACATGGACTCTAAAGTCTAAACATCTCGAAGGTAAAGCAATTGACATAGTACCGATCACACCGGAAGGGAAAACATGGTGGAATGCTCCGGCGGACGTTTGGGAGAAACTAGGAGTATTGGGTGAGAAAGCAGGGTTCAAGTGGGGTGGACGATGGAAAACAAAAGACTCCCCACATTTTGAGGTGCAATGATGATCAAACGAATAAAAGAATTAGTTTACAAGACAATATCAATCAAGGGTCTTTTTACTGGGACAACTTCAGTATTGTTCTTTCTAAACCCTGAGAAGGATTGGGCTTTTTGGGCTTTCATCACCGCATGGCTAGTATTTATCGGTGAACGTCTAGCCTTGAAGATATTAACAATTCTTAAAAAATGAAAGGATTAATCAGTGCGTTCATTCTCGGTGTTATTCTTACTTCTATTGGGTTCCTCATTATCGGGGGAAACTCAATATCTGATTTCAGAAAGCGACTTGATAAAGCTCAGAATGAACTTGAACTTGCAGATAAGTCTCTTATCCGCAGCCGAATTAGAATTGTCCAATCTGTCCGAATCGTTGAGACTGTCCGAACTGAAATTAGGTACATTAGAGACGGACTTGAAAGCGTCAATCAAGGACTTGGAAAAATCTCAGACCTCTCTAGGGATAGTCTCCAAATCCTTGAAGGACTTAAAAGAGTCCCAAGTCCTCTGGATTAGTCTTGGAGTTGTCGGTGGTATTGGCGTTGGCTATTTTCTTGCGAAGTGCTTCTAAATCTGGTGTTATTTTCCGATCTTTGGAGAATAGGAACTCCATTGCCTTTTCTTTAACCTCTGGTAATTTTGACCCTCTCAAGAGGTCATAGCAAGCCCAAATACCTTTTCGAACATTTATCAGTCTAGGATTATCTTTTATTTCCAAATCCCATTTGTCAAGGATTGGATTAGACGGTGTATTGAAAACTTTATTAATCATATTGGAAGCGACTGGAATTGAACCAGCATCTTGTCACAAAGTGGCAAGCATCCCACTCGACTTTAATCGAGTTGAAATTATCACACTCCCATAGTTGACACCCGATCTTGTTAAATCCGGTGTCCCTCGCTTTGAAAATTAGTTGTATTTTTACCACACTACCGGTATAAACACGTTAAGGTGTTGTTTTTTCCTACAACTCGGATAATTTTTCACCCATACGGGCTAAGCAAGTTTCAGGAGTTGAACCCGAACTTTTCACTAACTGTGATTGTACTCCCATTATACTAAACTTGCGGATTGGCCGTACTCTCCGACCTGTCTCCCATTATCGTTAAGAGGATCAAGCCTCTTATGGTGCGATACCCTACCAAAAAACTATAACAGTACTAACAAATAATGTCAATACAGAAATCCAAAATAAAATTGAACCGATGTAAAATGAGTTCATTTTGTTTTTGTAATCTCCTTGTATCCGTCCTCTGTCAATTCGTACTGGACAATTCCTTTCTGGTAATCAAGCTGGCCTCTCTTGTATGACTCTAGGCTAAATGGTATACCCCAAATTACCAGGCCAAATAATAGACCTAGTGCGATACCTGACCACAGGATAGCTTTTTCAACCGAACTCACAATTCACCTCCAATTCCTTCCCAATCTTCCCGGTAGGGGGCTGGAATGATGAAATAATTACCATTATTATCCTCTATCCAAACTCCATCTATATCTGTAAAATGTATGCTGTTTGCACAAGTATAAAACCACCGTACCGCCCCTTTTACGTATCCACTGAGGTGCTTAAGTATCACTTCGATGGGGAAGGCGTGGAAGTTGAAACTGTTTATATAATGCTCATTATCATAGACTGCAATCCGAACAAATTCATCGCCATCATACCATTTTCCCAAACACCCTTTCCAGATATCAGGATTTTTCAGTTTTTTGAGTAGACCTCTCTTTTCAGTCAAAACACACATGGTCGAAAAACTATCATCATTCGCCGGGCTTGCTTCCATGATCTCAAGAGCCTCTTCCAGAACCTTAATCTCATGTTCCAATTTTTCTTTTTCGGTCATTTTGTTTTCCTTATTTCTTCCTTTATTTCCTCAATGCCAAACATAATACCATTCCAGGCTATTACTACAATTAAAGAATCCTTATTTGATCCTTCTAAAAATAAGTACCCAATTAAGGTGAGTACACCAATTCCGGCATATATCCATTTCATTTTGTTTCCTCCATTTCCTTTTAAAAAAATGATAGTTTTTTTCTCTCATGTTTAAACCCATCTATAGAATAGGAAAAAGAATTTCCTTTATTGATTATATGCGTTGAAAAATTTCCTTCAACTGATAAACTTCCGTCTTTTAAAACTTCAATGGAAAATAGATTTTCTCCGTTAAGACTGCAAAAATCTTGAATCTCTTTCAGATTTTCTCCTGTCCAAACTATCCTTTTTTGTGGGACGTGTGGTTTTTGGTCTCCGTTCATCCTACTGCTTTGAAAGTGTACACATCCAAACAATGGGCCAGTTTGAAAGCCTCCACCCTCATTGTACGAATAGTCAAGCTCATCAATATTTTCTTCTTCATTTAAATAGATATTTTCGTGTAGTTTTCCTTCATTTCTACACATTCTTTTTTTCCACCATTTACAATCTTTACAGTACATTTAGTCCTCCATTTCCTTTTCGATAGACCACAAAATAGCGATTGAGTACACACTCAGTAATATTAAAAAATGTAAAATTGTCATGACTCCATTTCCTTCAGCTTGGCGAGGGTTTCCGCCATAGCTTTTGCATTGTAAAACTTGATAGCCTCCCCCAACTCCACCGCCATAGCCTTCCACGTGTCCCGGTCGGCTTCCATTGCCTTTCCTGTTTCAACGCTAAATGTAGAAACTCCCCCTTTGAGGGCTTCGTGTATTGGTATCCAAACATCATCACCGCAAACGTCACTAGACAGGCTATTGCAAAACTTTTCAGCAATTTTCAACGCCTCCATAAGCCGTTTGTTTTCGGCCTTTGAATTGTTAAATTCATTTTGGAAATCCTGAGCGATATCCTTCCATTTATCAATCTCAACGGAAAGCCGTTTGTTCTCGGCCTTTGAATTGTTAACTTCATTTTGGAAATCCTGAGCGATATCCTTCCATTTATCAATCTCAACGGAAAGCCGTTTGTTCTCGGCTTCGAGGGCTTCGCACTTTGTTTCAAGTTCTTCTATTTTTTGCTCTAGGGATTTAAAATCACTCATTCCACCACCTCCCGTCCAAACGGCACACCTTCCAGGGTGTCGGTGACGTCTAAAAAGTCACTTAGCAAAGTTTCAAACGATACCTCCGAATCTCTGTTATTTGTTGTATAAACATATATGTCTAAAACTGCATCTACTAAAAAATAGTATCCACTGCTTTTACTTTTCGCTTTCCTCCCCACAAGCCAAGCCCCATCCTCCGGGCCATAGGGGACAAGTTTAGGCTCGGGTATTTGTCGGATATTGTATTCATCTTTTAAATATTCAAGAATGTGGTTAAGAGATTCTATATCCTCCCACCATTTACCAGTTATGCCTACTATCTCACACTGATATTTCTTACCAGCCTTGAACCCTTGTAAAATCTCGATCATTTCGTCAATCGTTTTCATCGTGTAACCCTCCATTTAAGTTCATCAAGTTCTCTGACAGTCAAAAGGTTTGTTACCTCTCGGCCGTGCAAATAAATCCCTCGGTTTATGAAATAGTAATAATCGAACCCCTGGTCATCGATGGTAAAGTCCACCTCTAGTTCGTGGATTTTTTCTCCACGTCGCAATGTGTAGCTAGTCATGTTTTTTCCCCACAATCAAAGGAAAATCCATCCCCCGGTCATAAATCTCAAGGTGGTATCCGTCACCATACTGAATCCAAAACCCATCTTCTCCAATGGGGTGGTATCCGGTGACACCATCCAAGTTAAGCTTTTCATTGACCACGTTTTGATAGGGTGTCAGGGGGTGCACCTGAGTCCCAAAGGCTAGGGCAATAATAAAAAGCCCAGCAACAATACTAAGGGTTAATGTTCGCATTTAAAGCCTCCTGTGCTATCTTCATTCGGTTGGCTGTTTCTTGGAGTTTCCACTTGTCATTAATCACAAACGAAGTTGTTACTCCACTACCAATGATCACAACTTGGCGGATTCCGGGGAATAGCACAACCTCCACATCACCCATCATCAATCTTATCTCTTCCATTTTTTTCTCCCTTGAATACATACTAAATTAATAACCAAAATCTATCAAGAGGTTCCATGCGAGTTTAACCACTGCTGGAACTTGGCCATTCCCAAGGGCTGCAAGTCTGTCCACCCGATTGGCCACCCCATTAGCCACTCTACCCATGACGGGTTCAGAGCCATTGGCAGGGTCGTTGTCCCACCACGATCGTTCACTGTTGACGGTAGATCGTCTCCCTTCCAGTTCTCCGATTTCACTCTGGCACAAGTGTCCCTCTTTTGTGGCGTTGGCCAGTATCCAGATTCTTTTTCTTCGGTGACAAGCTCCGGCATCGTCTGCTCCCAAAACTCCCCATTTTGCATCATACCCCAGTTGGGCCAAGTCTCCGAGAACGGTTCCAAGTCCCCTAGAAGTGAGCATTGGTGAGTTTTCCACAAGGACGAAACTGGGTCGTACCTCGCCAATGATGCGGGCCATCTCCCCCCAGAGTCCAGACCTTGCCCCCGATAATCCTGCTCCTTTTCCGGCGACTGAAATATCTTGGCAGGGGAATCCTCCTGTGACGATATCAATTTTTCCTCTCCATGGATTTCCGTCGAAGGTACAAACATCGTCCCAGATAGGGAATTTAGGTAGGATTCCGTCAGACTGCCTTTGCAATAAAACTCGGCGTGGGTAATCTTCGATTTCAACGGCGCACACGGTTCTCCACCCGTGCAACAAACTACCGAGGATTCCTCCCCCGGCTCCTGCAAATAATGCCAACTCATTCAATTTACTCCCCCTGTTTTCTCTTTCCATTTATCATCTTTCAAAATATCTTGTAATATTTCTTCTGCTTTCTCTCTTGAGAATCCGTGATACCATACGTATCTCTTTCCCATGTAACACAAATTAATACTCCACTTTGGGCCACTCTTGGATATCACAGGAGGTCTAAGAGGTTTAAAATTCTTTTGAATCTCTTTAATCTCGATTCTAAAGTCCTTGTATATGATGATTCCTTTACCGGCGTTATCCTTGAAAAAGTTTCTAACCAGTCCTGTTAATTCACTAGCCTGAGCATAATTCATCTTAACGCAGTTGACGTGTAAGGCCGATTTTTTAGGATTAGGCTTCACATCATAGGGTATAATCTCAAAAACTGGTTTTTCTTTTTTAGGCTTTTGGGGCTTGACAATCTTTTCTTTTTTAGGCTTTGCAAGTCTTGTATACCGTTCAAGCTCATAGGCTTTGCGTTTAGCCTTTATTTCTTCCGGTGTAAAGGTCTTAGGTCTTCCTGGTGACTTTTTAGGCATCTTCTCTTTCGGTGTCTTTTGAATCTTGACTAAGTTTCTCACATCTACCTTATGACCTAGATACTCCCAATCACCGATCTTGCAAAGATGTTGAATAATATCATCCGGTAGATGGTAAAGTTTAGCCACGTCACGCCGAGTTGCCTGTACACCGTCAATATAAATCCTTCCGCAGCCACGTCTAATCTCTTCTTTCCGAATGACCCAAGTCAAAAGATTCTTGAGTTTTGCAATTTTATTTTCTTTCCAATTTCTTGTGTAGTCTGCCCTGGTTAATTTAGGTCTTGACTCTTTTCTGATTCTTGCACGTTCAAGAGTCTCTAATCGTCTAACCTCTGCTTCATGTGCTTCTCTTTCATCTCTCTTGGCTCTTTCATTTTCCCATGTTTCACACTTTAAATGGTATCCATCCATGTCAATATCCCATTTAAAGTCAAGATACCGAATCGCTCCATGGTAAACTTGATTAGAAAAAGTATGATACTTCACGCCAAGAATGGAAGCCATTTCTTTCCCGGGTACAACTCGACCTTGATAAATCACATCCGGACATTCAAAAAATCGCCAATAGTATTTATATGTTTCAAGTTTATACCCAATCCAATGATCACAGAACCACTTAGGCATCTTATATGGTGTCGATCCAAGGACACTAAACTGTCGATCCTCAGTAATCTTGAGCCATTTAGGTCTTGCGTCTAGTCCCCAATTACTCATTTATTCACCTCTTTAAAAGAGTTCGCAAAACCTTGACTACATAGCGACCTAAAATCAGCATCGGTATTGATATGGTCTTTAGCCCAAGAAAACTCGGGGATTAAATTAATGGCAGATTTATGGAAAAATGCTAGTGCTGGTTTTTTCCTACCCGGTCTTGTGTAAAGTTTTTCATTTTTTTGGACAGAATCCCATTTTTTAAATAATGGCTCCGGCATGGTAAAATCCCCCCATAGGGCTGTTTTTTTAGTCCATGGGCTGCCATACTGCCAAGGTTGATAAATTGCCCTAGGATTTCCTAAAAAATCTTTAAGTCTACCATTGGCCGGATTCTCCAATACCCACCAAACAGGTTTTGACTCTTTAATAATCCTTAGACAATGATTTACAAGAAACATGCCAATATCAAGATCCCCTGTCTTATGGAACCCTGAAGCAGTCGAGAACTCAGTACACACCGGGTTTGCTATTATTCCGTGGATTGGCTTATCGGGGGAGTAATTTTCCACCCCTATGTCTTTCCCGATTTTGATAACCTCATAATTCTGGTCTAAAGAATAGGGCCGTGAATCTGATCCAATATCAGCACATAAATGGAGTATTGTTTTTTTCATTCTACCATCTCCAAGTACTCAAAAAACCTCACAGTATCTCTACTTCTGAGAATCTCCCTCAGGACTTTAACGTCCATTTCTTCAACCTTTTGGACACCGTGAGCGCCTCCGGGGATAAACCACCGGACAACATTATCCGGTGATATTGACGCACATAATTTTTTACCTATCGTGTAACCTAGCATGATCTTTTTACCTCTTGAATACATACTAAAGTAATATAGAAATATTGTCAATAGAAAAAAAATCCCCAATTAAGGGGACTCTTTTATTGTTCCTTTGTGACACGTTTCTCCCATCGTCTCTTGACTAGCATTGATCCCCAGGCCGAGTCTTTCTTAGCCCCTGAAGCCTTGCCAGCATTCCTCGCTCTCTCTCTCACCTTGTCCGATACGGTGTACTCACGCTTTGGTTTAGGTTGATCGCTCATACATCCCCCATTGCATCATGTCTTGACAATACAGTCGCATTTTCGTTAAAGGCGATTGTCTCAGCTGTCTCATAATCAAAGACCTTTGCACTCTCTCGGTGTCCTGACCAGGACTTCATGTGATCATCATATCCGGTCAAATATAGCTCGGTATTTTTAAGCTTAACTAAGTATCCTGTTTTCAATATCGTTTACCTCCATGCCGTACTTCCCGGCTTTTATTTTTAAGCATCTTTTTAAATACCGCATCGTCAATATCCCACTTACGATAGGCGCAATAATCAAGGACTCTGATAATCACATCGGCCAACTCTTCTACGGCTTTTGATTCATCATAGACCGCTTTTCTTTCTTCTTCCACGAACTCTGAAACCTCGGAATGGATAAGAGCAGCTATCTCCATTGGATTACGCTCTTGCTCCCACCATCCCTTCGATACCGATATTTGATGGGCTTGAAAGCCTAGACTGTTAAGACTCAAAATAATTCCCCCTGTTTTTTTTCTTCAATTAAAGTTGATAGATTAATTTTTGCCTGATTGAAATATGACTCTTTCAATTCAAATCCAATGCCCCTCCTTCCCATTTTACATGATTGATACACTTCTGATCCGATCCCCATGAATGGTGTTAATACCGTGTCTCCTGGATTAGTATAAAGGAAAACAAGCCGTTGAATCACACCGATTTGAAGAGGGCATAAATGTTTTTCGTCTTCTTCTTCTCTAGCCATTCTAAAGTTTAAAGTATCTCCCTGGTCAATATCCATCCAAATGGGGCTTGCGTATTTCTGCCACATTTCCACATCAAAAACTCTTGACATCTCGATTGACTTTTGATCATCGGTCAAGTCTTTATCGGCGATTGCATTAACCGCTTCGTTGTAATTTCCATAATGCCAAACTGGATCCGACCGTTCTCCATCCTTGCGGAATACTAGAATGGTATCGGGAATCCCTACACGACTCATGGTTGAATCTTTTCTAATCTGCTTATGGAGTAGTCCAAGAGCTTTTGTCCTTTGCATGGCCACTACTGGATCTTTCCATATTGTTACCCGGGAGTGATAAATAAAACCTTCTTCTTCAAAAACTTCTCTAATCATTCCTGAAAAATCACGTATCCCAATATGACCATGACGACCTTTCTGAGTAGGTAAATCCATGCAATGGACTGCCACATTTCTCCCTGGTTTAATAACCCGGAATAATTCTTTAACTAAAAACTTGAATTGATTGATAAAGTCATCCTGATCTTTGCAATTCCCCATGTCCTCAACATGGCTTGAATAGGTAAAAAGGTCAGCGAAGGGGGGACTAAAAACCGAGAACCCTACCGAGTCATTGGGTACATCCTGGATCAATCTAACACAGTCTCCCCTGCGGATATGAAACATATCATTGGTCACGTCTTCGATGTCATAGTCTCCGGTGGTCATTTGACTTTTATTTAGTGTTGCATTGACAGCATCGCTCATTTGCTTTTGCATTTCCTTGAACTTCCTTTGTTTTTCTTGAACCGCTGAAATGACATTTGTCATTGTATCGGTGGTGATTAAATGCACCTTGACGGAATGAAGTTGCCCGAATCGGTAGGATCTTCGGATAGACTGATAAAGCCCCTCAAAACTAAAATCTAAGGATGCAAAAACTTGGATATGGCAATTCTGATAATTTAAACCAAACTGGGCTATCTTTGATTTAGTAATTAGAACTCTAAAGTCATTATGAGCGAATCCGAGTAGCTTATCTTTCTTGAATTCAGGAGTATCATCCCCTCGGACTTCCACGGAATCGGGGATCAGTTTCCTTAAAATATCGCCCTCTTCATTTTGTTTAATCCAAACAATGACTTGTTCTTTTGTGGAGTTGGCAAGTTCCGCAGCCATGGTCAATCTTTCTTCTTTAGTCCGGCGTAGTTCTTGATTAAATCCAGTGGCATTTACCGCCGTATCATTGAATAATTGACCGTCACCTTTTGACTCGGTTTCAATCTTGTGTTCAATCATTTCCAATGGTGGTAAATCGTATCCATCCATGGGAAATCCAATCTCACGAGGATTATTGAGCATGATAGCCCATCCAGAAACAAACTCCCAAAAATGCTTAATAGCATGACCTTTAATCCGCCATTCTCCAGTGTCTCCAGCATCATGGACAAAATACATGGCAAGCATCTCAGCTCTTGACATGACGTTTAAGAACTCGGCATGGTTCCCAATTTCCTCAGGATCATTTGGTGAAGGTGTGGCAGTACAAGCCAATTTATATGAGGTAAACTCGAATAGATCGACAATCTTCTTTTTAGTCGCTCCATCGAAGTTTTTTAGAATACTTGACTCATCCAAAACTATCCCGGCATACTTTGAACAATCGAGGTTATCAATCTGTTCATAGTTTGTTATGGTGATCCCATTTAGTGGGATATCCCATTTATCAGCTTCCTCCGTAGTTTGTCCGACCACTGCCAAAGGTGCAAGGATCAAGACTTCCTTTCCGGTATGCCGATGGACCCTGTGAGCCCATTCCAACTGCATAAACGTCTTTCCAAGACCAGTATCAGCAAAAACAGCATACCTTCCAGCTATCAAAGCTCTCAAAACTATAAACTTTTGAAATGGAAATAGTTTAGGATTTAATTCAGTCGGTTCAAAACCACTAGGCTTAACAGTTCTAAGCTTCTCCTTTAAAAAATCATCATACTCCATATTTTCTCCCTTGTCTCATATACTAACTTATTAATGAAAACGTGTCAACCTCTTTTTAATTCTTCCTCCAATATGCCACTTTCCACACTCAATACACTTATAGGCATTCAAACATCTATCACTCCCTGATTTATTCCTCCTTGACCGTTTAAGTATCTTCATTGCATCGCTGAAAGTATCAAATGATTCTTTTCCATTACAGATCAATCCTTCCTCCTTGGAGCCGTCAAAACACTGAACGCTTGCAATAAAACCAAAGCCCCAATCCACCAATACCGAGCCATGGTCACACCGTCAAGACCGAATAGTTCCCCCATGGTGTCAAATGTACTTGTCACTGTTTCCCTAGGAACTTCTAGAATGGCCTTTATTTCCTTGTTTCTAGTTTGGAGTCCGATTATCTGTCTTTCTATGGACTCAGCCGTATCTGTTGCCCACTGATTGAGAGAAACCATTTTAAGAGTAAGAGACTCAATCAATTCAGTATTCCGTTTAAGTTCTCCCATTTCAATACTCAAAGACTCCCCAGCCTCTTTAACGGTGATTAAGTTACCCACCGTCCAACTCCAATTCAAAAGGACAAAAAGGATTGCATAGACCACCCAAGCAATAACACCAATTAGATCACCTCTGAGGAAAAGATAGATCCCTAATATTGACGCAGCCACACCGATTATTACTAGTCCGATTGAGATAACAAGAGAATCTCCTAGACTCCACATGGCTAGGCTGGTCAAGACAATCTCGACCAGGACTAGGAGACTATAGGACAGGAGCTTGATTAGATCCCATGGGTTCCAACTATCCGGTAATTCCGGATGGTTCAACCTGTAATTATTGCTTACAGGTTCATTTTCTTTAATGATTTCATCAATCTTTTTTTCATCAAGATATCCTTTCTCACGGATCTTTTTAAACCCTTCTGATATACTAGGTTTAGGACTTGGTGGTAGACTAACCTTTGGCGGTGGATCTGGTGTCCATTTTTTGACATCTGGAATCATCGGTATTTCAACCTGTGAAAATAAATCCATTTGTTTTAATCCAAGACCAAGTTTACTCATCCCGGATTACCTGACTTCTCAATGCCGTTGCAAGTATCCATACGGGGCCTGTAAAGTGCTCCATGGACTCTTCAATCAATGTATTCCAGGTCAATTCTTTCCATTCCCTCAAGAGTCCATAATCAAGCTTGACAAGGTGTCCCGTCCCATAATGGTCAAATGCGATCCATAAACAATCACCACCACCTGACTTATAGAAATTAATGTAAAATGGAAGCTGTGTAGCTTGGAAACTTTTATGAATAAATGACTCCATTTTATCAGCTATCTTTACTTCAATAAGAGCAACCTTTCCATCATGGATAGCTAGGATATCAGGAAACCCACCTTGATTCATAATATTTGGATGGATGCAAAAAAACCCTGCATCTCGCAAGGCTCCAATTAGTTTATCTTCAAATCTTTTTTCTGTGGTATTCATTTATTCTCCAAGGCCGGGAGCCTTAGCCCCCGGCGGATTATTTAGAAAGGTGCTTCCTCATCTTCGGCGGTGGTATCGTCTACCATTTTAATGGGCTTGCCTTTAAGCTCCTGTACTTCAGCAAATGCAGCCTGAACTACGGGGAATTGATCAGCGGTGATCCACCCACAATCTTTAATAGCCTTGGTGTCAACAGTGTAGTAAACTCCCTTGTCACCACTTACCTTGACGGTGGATAACTCCCAAACTTTGGAATAAATCGGAGCAGTGATCATTACCCCGTTTTTATTGGCCTTAATTGCAGCCATACGGCTATTCCATGCCCTGGAAGTTCCGACTCCTGTACTTTCCATGGTCCAAAGCATGATTCCAGATCCAAGGTCATCCGCAACCATTACAAAGTGATTCCTTGCATCGGAGTACTTTTCACCATTGGGAGCAACCATCTTTCCACCATCTCGAGTCAACCCGGATTCGATGTGACTAAAGGCTTCCTTAGTCACGGTTCCCATGAACTTTGATTCTTTACCTTCTCCAGGTCCACGGTGAAGGTAATTCTGATAGAATCCTACACAAATAACCTTGACGGTTTTCCCATAAGTTTTCCCTGTCGATGGGCTGAAAAAATCACCAGGGTTCACACCTTCAGGAACATCTGATAAAGGTTGAACAATCCTAAAAAATGGAACAACTACGCTATCGGCGGTGAAGTCCTCCATCCCGTTTGGTCCTGTCATTTCTCCAAAAAATGCCGGAGCTTGATCCAATATCTCTTTCTTAGTTAAATCAGTCATTCGTTATTCCTTTTTCGTTTTTATTTCTGCTTTCTCAAAAACAGTAATCGTCAAAATGTTATCACTTGGCAATTCTTCACCAAGCTCCATCAACTTATTCACCGTAGCCTTTAATGTCTGAGGGTGAATACTTGTTTTTCTGGAATAATCATAACCTCCTTTTTCCAAAAACTCTTTCATAGACTCATCAAACTGACCCTTTCCAAGGTCAATCTGATCCTTAATAATTGCGCCTAATCCATGCAATTCTAGCCATGAATAGAACTCAATTTCATCTTGTACTTTAGGACTCACATAGCTCTTTAGCTTAACGGTAGTACCATCGTCTAAAGTAGCATGAGTAAATCCATACTCGTGGAATATTGACGGTATTTCATCGGTCTCAATGCTGTCAATCTTTTCCTTGATTAATGAAAGTTCTTCTTCAAGCTCTTCCATACTTGCTCTGTAAGTCTTGGAAATATCCAAGGCTCTTGTTATCTCTTCCTTAAATCCCATCTTTTTACCTCTTGATAATATACTAACTTAAATATTAGTAAGTGTCAAGCCTAAATTAAGTCGATTAGGTTAATTTTTCCAGAAGTGAAAGAATTAGCAATGTCAACCTTTTGATTCAATAGTTCATAAACTCTAGTATCAACAGTCCCCCTTGCCATGAGTACCCGGTAAACGCAAGTCTTAGTTTGGCCTATCCGGTGGATACGGTCCTGAGATTGAAGCCAATGTTCTGCCCCTGCTGGTAGGGAGTAATAATACATCAAAGAGCAATCGGCCTGGAGATTTAACCCTCTTGACCCGGCTGCCGGGTTAGCTACGAAAAACCTAGCAGTTCCTTTATTAAATCTCTCAACCGCTGAAACCCTATCTTCTTCACTTGTAGCCCCGTGGAAAATAACAGTCTCCCCAATCTTGGATAGGGCATTGGCTATCATTTCCACTTCATGGGTGAACACTGCCCAAATAATAGCCTTCTCAGAAGTGTCTGATAATTCATCAACTAATAGATCAAGCTTAGGGGGCTTTTCATCAAGTTCAACAGTCCCATTCTCAGTAATTAAAGTTCCACCGGTGATCTGCCTAAACTTAGCAAAAAGACTAGTTTTACTTTGAACCGTTAAGGCTTCACCATTTGCAAGCCATGTCATAAGATCCCGTTTTAAATCCTTGTATACCTTCCCCTGGGCCGGGGTCATATCCACATAAACAGGCTCAAATATCTTTTCAGGTAAATCTAAGCATTCAGATTTCTTAGCTCTCAGGTGATAAGGTCCGATGATCCCAGCCATCTTGTCAAGGCTCTTAAATCCTACAACTTCATCAAAAGTGGTTCCATTTCCTAGATATCTTTTAGCCATAACAGCATATTCATGCTGAAAGAAAAAGAAGTTTTTATGTCCCCATATTCCTTTTTCTAAAAACTCCATTTGTGAGTACAAGTCAAGTGGACTCTCAGCAACTTCAGTACCTGTCAGAATCAGCCTACACTTAGCCAATGGAGCAAGCTTTAAAACCTTTTTAGTCCTTGCGCTCTTTGGACCCTTGATAGTTGTGGATTCATCTATGATCCATAAAACCTTTCTAGACTTTAGCCAAAGGTCTAAATGTTTATCAGCTGACTCGCCTTGAAAGGCTTCAATGTTCACAATGAAAAATGGAAGATGACCCTGAAAAAATAACCTCTTGAACTCATCCCCCCATTTATTAGATCCCTTTTTCACAGAGTCCCAAACCAATGCCTTGTATTCTATATTGCAGTGTTGCTCTAGTTGATCAATCCATGTTCCTGCCAAGGATTTAGGAGGTGACACCATGACCGCATCAATGATACCATCCTGATAAAGTCTCATAGCTGTCTCAATCGTGGTACGAGTTTTCCCGGTTCCAGGCTCAAAGAAGAAAGCAAATCCAGATCCACTTTTCAAGACTGGTAAAGCCTTATCAATTCCGTCTTGTTGATGTTTATATAGTGGGTTCATTCTCCAATTCTCCATTCCATATTAGATACGCCTTTTTGTGTCTCAATATATAATGAGTGCAATTTTTCTCTACCATTTTCATTATTAAAAATAATTTGGCCTATTTCATATAGCCATGGATGGCAATGTTCACATCCAAAGTATATACTTCTTGATAGCGACTCGCTAACTTCCATATTACCATCAAACCCAGTTGACCCAATTAGGTGCATATTCTCTCCACCGCACTTAGGACACTTTATCTCAGTCATTATTTCTCTCCTTTTTCCCAATCTCTTTTTAGTCTAAATCCGGTCCATACCGTATTAGCTTTATTTATATCTTTTTTCCCAAATCCATTTTGAATCATCATGTAACTTATTTTATTAGTCTGCATTTTTCTTGACCCATTACCTGTTCTGATAAGCCAATCATTAAATGCCATTATCACATCACCGGGCTTTTCATATTCCTCAGGTCCAACCACACACAAATCATCAATAAACATTTTGAATATATTTTCCTGGTCCTGGTATTCTTTTGTCGCATCATCTACGGTCTTAGATTGTGGTATCTTCATACCATTATCAAACCAAAGAACTGCCCCACGGACCATCCATAATAATATTCCTGGCAATTCTTCCATAAGCTTAGATTCTAACTCCGGGTCTTTATCTCCATCTTCTAGTTTTAAATCAAATGGGATATTCCTAACACGTCTCCATATACCATCATCCATAGCCGATATTCTAGGCTTATGATTAGTCAATAGAATGATCTTAAACGTAGGATAATAAGTAAAAAAGTTTTTATGCAAAAATCTACAAGTAATTGGATCTCCACCTGTAGCACTTTTAACCAGTGCAGTATCTAGGTGTCCTGACTCTCTTGACTCACTCATAACCTGTATTCTTGTACCCTTTGCAGCGGCTAAAGAAGTCCTTTTATCATCACCTCCACTACTTTGAGTCAAGGCATCTGCCGGAAGTGTACCGGAGAACTCACCTAAAATCTTGTTTACAATGTTAATTAATACAGATTTTCCATTTCCACCAGTGCCATAGAAAACTGGGAATATCTGCTCATTAGTCAATCCAGTTAAACAGTACCCTAAAAAATGTTGAAGCCACAATTCAAGGTCTTTTCTTCCTACCGTTACTTGATGAATAAACTTTTCAAACATTGGAGCTTTTGCATTAATATCAAATATTACAGGACATTTTCTAGTAAACATCCACTTTTGATCATGGGGTAAAAGTTCACCGGTCCTTAGATTCAATACTCCATTTTTAACAGGTAAATGGTCATGGAACCTATCAAATGATTCTTCCATTGAAAACACTTCAATCTCAGCTCCTGCCATGTTCCTAATTGCATCAAAATGACCTTTAGACTCACTTGTTTTTGCCCATGATATAACAGCTTTTTTATACTCTTCAGGAACCTTATCAGTCTTGATTGACCTCACAGTCCGCTTAATCGCACTTTGAATCTGACTTGTTGATTCCCTTTTCCATACTCCATTTTCAAACCATAGCCAATCCTTATTCTCAGCAGAAAATCTTATTCTTTCTTTCCACATCGATACAAATCTCTCAGCATTTCCAAGGTCAGTATATGGAAATGGTACTGATAAATAAAACTCATCATCCATTTCATCTTCAGATTCTTTTTCTACTTTTTCGGCTTTTATTGTTTCCTTTGCAGTCTCTTTTGCTATCTCTTCAACACTCTCACGGCTTATCTTTACTGCCGTAGGATCTGGGACTCCAGCTACTTCTAAAATTGCCCTGCACGCTTGATTAAATGTCATACCTCCAAACTTAGTCAACCAATAAGAAAACCCCATGGCTCTTTCAGTACCATTAAAGTCATGAATCATTTGTTTTTTAGGTGAAAATAAACAGGACTTACCCTTAGTGAACCCTGTATAATCACCAGTACTATAATGACCTAGTTTTTCATTCCATTCGGCAGCTGGAACATATTTTTCAACTAGCCTATGGAATAGGTTAGAGTCCATATTTTTTTCAACAGTATCAAGTAATTCTGAGTATCTAAGCTCTTCTTTCTCAAACTCAACAGAAGGTCCTTTGATATAATCAGGCATATCTTGGACTTTATTCCCACTTGTTTTTTTATCTTGCTTAGACTGCCTTGACCATCTAAAATATGGGATTAACTCGCTAGGGAAATCTGGAGCATCTTTAAACTCACCTTCAAGAGTATAGTGTTTCCACTCTTCATCTATAATAGACCATCCCAATGAACCAGGTGCAACAAGCCATCCAAGCTTATCGGCTCTTACATCAACACCGATCATTATACCATTTTCAGAAAACCTTAAATCCTCTGGTACTGATTCAATATTAAATATTAAGTGCATACCGTTTGGAGTCTCACAGTATACGCTAGGATTTTTAAGCCATTCTGCATTTCCAACTAATCTTGATAACGTTTCATATCCGCTTTTACCTTTCTTTTCATCAAGGTCTATAACATATATTCCACAGTCCTCAGGGTGAAAACCGAATGCCTGAACTCCTGAGTTAACATCAATCTCAAGCCTATCTATAGTTGATATTCCTAGCTTTCTGTCTTCTTGCCATCCTTTCTCCATTGGCATCTTCCTAATTGATCCATCTTCATTAATAAGATTTACACCCATTAATGAACCACCAGATATTAAAACCTCTGATAATTGTTTAATATCCGCCTTTGCATAACATTTGATCATAGTAACTCCTGAAGTAAAAAAAATGCCCTTAGGAAAGAGCCGGGAACCACCCCGGAAGAGTGCCACTGATAAACACCCTCGCTCTTTCCTAAGAGCAATTTAATCACAGTGATTTAGTAACTGGTCAGGTTACATTGATAGATTATCCTAGTTATAGATTAGTGTCAAGGTGATTTATTTATGTTTTTTCACCTTACCTCAAAACGATTGTGAGGTAAGATTTGGGTCAAGGTGAGGTAAGCTTTTACCATTTTCCTTGACCCTCTCTTGACTCAACCTTACCTCAAAACGAAAGTGAGTCAAGGCTAGTAATTCCTTTTAATATAACAAGTTATACACTTACCTTACCTCTCTTGACTCAAAATAGGGTAATTAGGTATATATTAAGATTTTATATGTTTAGTTAGCATATATACATACTAATATAGCTATATATAGGAGAAATGAAAAAAAACAATTTTTGAGTCAAGAGAGTCAAGGTTACCTTGTCTATATTGTTAGTATAGATTAAAATATAGTGTAACCATTGACATTAATACTATTATTCATTACACTTGACTTAATCTTTTTCCTCCCTTCTCCCTCGGTGTAAAAGCCGGGGGTTTTTTATCTCTTGACAAAGGGTTAAATTGAGATTATTATTAAGGAACTTTTCAGGTTAAACTTGATGGGTGAAGGATTAGAAAAATGCCTGTTGAAAACAACGATGAATCAACCGGAGGAATTACAGGTAAAGGATTTCAGAAAGGAAAATCTGGAAATCCAGGTGGACGTCCTAAAATGTCTGAGGAACTAAGAGAAGCATTCAAGGCTAGAGGCCATGATGCTCTTAATTGTCTAATCGAAGTTATGCAATCCGGTGAGAAAGGATCTGAGAGAGTGGCAGCCGCTAAAGAGATTCTTGACCGTGGATTCGGTAAAGCGGTCCAAACTATCGAAGGTGATATTACCGCTGAAATCGGAGTTCATCATATTGGTAAACCTGACTTCCTAAAATGACTATTGACTGGTCAGGGTTAAACGATTGGACAAACGATACATATAAACCACTTTACAATGACTGGTCAAGATTCCAAGTTATATTTGGTGGATCTGGTTCTGGGAAATCAGTATTCATTGCTCAAAGGTACATTTACAGATTATTGACCATCCAAGGGTACAATTTACTTGTAACACGTAAGTACGGAGTAACTAATCGCTTTTCGACCTTTGCTCTTATGAATCAAATCATCGGACAATGGAACCTTGAATCTCTTTTCACGGTGAATAAGACCGATATGACTATAACGGCGATTAATGGAAATCAAGCCTTATTCTTAGGTCTTGACTCTCAGGATAAAATCAAGTCCATAACCTTCAAGACAGGTATTCTTCAAGCAGTTTGGATGGAAGAGGCTAACGAGTTTGAAGAAAATGATTTTGCACAATTAAACCTACGTCTAAGAGGTGCAAGTCAGATACCTTTCCAAATCACAATATCATTCAATCCGGTGTCGGCTATGCACTGGCTAAAGGGTAGATTCTTTGACAACCCATTACCCGGGACAATGACCTTAAAAACCACATATAGAGATAATCGGTTCATTGATGATGCTTATCGGCAGCAGTTAGAATCTTTGACCGGGGCTTTCCGTCAAGTGTACGCTCTCGGTGAATGGGGGGTAATTGAGGGTCTTGTGTTCAAGGATTTCAAGATAAACGAAATACCTTCAGGGGCTAAACTTCTAGGTCATGGGCTTGACTTCGGGTTTTCTCAAGACCCTTGTTCACTAATTTCTATCTATTCACTCGGTAATGCTCTTTATTTTGATGAATTGATATATAAGACAGGATTGACCAACTCAGACCTAAGCCGTGAAATAAAGAATCTTGGAGTAAGCCAATATTCAAGGATAATAGCCGATAGTGCTGAGCCCAAGAGTATCGAGGATTTACATAGGGCAGGATGGAACGTTCACCCGGCTAAAAAGGGGCCTGATTCAATCCGATTTGGTCTTACTTGGATGATGTCAAAAGAGCTTAATATTACTCCAAGATCGTCTAACCTTCAAAAGGAGTTCTACGCATACTCTTGGAAGAAAGACAAAAATGGAAAGATGCTTCCTGAACCTGAGGACGCATGGAACCATGGTATCGATGCGTGCAGATACTTTTGCATGGATATCGCCAAAGGTAAACCCGGTGTCCCAAAATCAAATCTTCGAGGATCATTGGGGATTTAGATTGACAACATAGTATTATGACTATATAGTATTAAATCATGGATAAAGAAACTCTTAAAAAACTTGTTGACGATCACGCATCTACCGTATCTCGGTTCAATACTCAAAAAGCATACTTCAACGGTACACACGTGGCAATCAATCAACCTGCTCCTAAATCATCACCTGATAACAGGGTATCGGTTCCTTTTGCCCGTAGAGCCGTGGCCATGATCAAGGGTTACATGAGCAAGCCCGGGTCAATCAAGTACACCGGGGATTTTTACGAGAACACCTTAAAAGAGATCTATGAATACAATGACGAACAATTAACCACGTCAAATGAGTTGGAAGATGCTTTGATTTATGGTCGGTGCTTTGAACTCCATTGGATGGGTGAAAATGGAATGAAGAACTTTTACCCAATCCCGGCGAGTCAATCAATCCCAATTTACAATAGCGAATTGAGACCTAAACTAATCGGCTTCATTTGGGTTAGAACTGTGGACGGTGTACAGACTGCCACTGTCTACGATGACACGTATTATCAGGTATGGACTTTTGATAAGGACTGGACACAAGGTGATGAACTACCCCACGGATACGGTAAAGTGCCTGTCAATATCGGTATGATTGACCGAGATGGAAGAAACTTTTTTGACCATGTTCTCGGTCTAATTGACCTTTATGACAAACTAATATCAGAGGATCTCGGGAACGAATTGCAACGCCATTCAAATGCCATCCTAGCCATGGCTGAAAGACTTGACACCGAGACCGCCGATGATAATGGGCGTACAATGGTTGAAAGAATGAAAGAACTAGGTTTGATTGACGGCTTAGGCGATGGGGATGTAAAGTCAAAACTTGCTTATATTACCAAAGATCAACCTAGTGACTTTATATCATTCTCAGCTCAAACGATTGAGCGTCTAATTTATGAGATGCTAATGATCGTCAATCCAAATGACGATACCTTTGCCGGATCTTCCGGTATCGCTCAAGCCTGGAAAACATTTGGAATGGAGCTTGCGTGTTCATCCATTGAAGCGTACTTTCTCCGGTTCCTTTACAACCGTATCTACATGATTGGTGGAATATCTGAGAGTGTAGGAGATGACACTGAAGGAACAACCGAAGTGCAAATATCAATGAGTCGGAATACTCCGGTAAACCTAGTCGAGCTTGCAGATATTGCATCTAAGCTAAAGGGACTGATAAGCGATGATTCCTTGATCGGTCTTTTCCCGGTCGAGGTTGTAGCAGATAAAGAACAAGAGCTTGAGAGACTTGGATCCGGGATGGAGCTTGAGGGATGACCTTTGAGCAGTACCTAGCCGGGGGAAGAAAAGCTGCCGATAGGGATTTAATCAGCGTTGAAAAAGAACTTCAAGCCATGTACATTGACGCCTATAAACAAGCATCGAGTGACCTTGAAAAGTTTTTAGCTAAAGGCTTTTCACCTGAGGAAGTCCGAAAGTATGGCAGATTAACTCAGCTTATCGAAGGGATAAAAAAGGAATACAAAAAGCTATCAGGTAAAGCACTTGATACAACCTTGACCGCTGGAGCTGATACATTTATCGAGTCCTTTAAGTACCTTGAGTTTGCCCTAGATGCCACTGAGGGAGTAGCCGTAGGTTTTGGAATGCCCCCTGTGGACGTGGTTAGACTCTCAGTCAACTCAGACCATGCCGGGCTATCGGTAGAAGAAATATACGGGAAAAATGTTATCTCTGAGTTTAGTAAGATCCAGGGAACTATTACCCGGGGTATTATCCAAGGCCAAGGATATAAAAAGATGGCAGGATTACTCAAGGATGATTTCGCCGGAGGATATAAAAACGCTCTACGGGTGATTAGAACAGAGAACACTAGGCTATGGACTGAAGGACAGCTTGAGTCAATCGCCTACGGTGAGGATCTCGGGATCAAGTTTCGTACTCGGTGGATTGCTTCACTTGACCAAAGGACAAGGGAATCACACGCAATGCTTGACGGTGAATACGCCGATGAGAATGGATTATTCTGGATTGGTAGTGACTCAGCTAAAGGGCCGGGGTTATTCGGTATCGCCTCCGAGGATATAAACTGCTTCCCTGGTCACATGATCCCGGTAGCAGTTGATATTGAAAAACTTTACAAAAGAGAATATTCGGGAAACTTAATCGGGATTAAAACATCCTTCGGCAGTTATTTTGAAGTTACGGTTAATCACCCTATACTTACCGACAAAGGATGGGTTCCCTCTGGCATCCTTAATAAAGGAAGCAATATAATCTCCATGAGCCTGGGTAAGAAACCTGGAATAGGTTGCAAGATAAAGAACGGTCCATCCACGTTCGCAGAGGTATATAATCTTTCTTCTATCAAAAGCTCTATCCATAATGTTCATGGAACCGTTATACAATTCCACGGCGATGGGTCCAATGGAGAAGTCGAGATTAAAACGGTCGATAGGTGTCTGCCTGTCAAGAACAATTCCAGCATTCTTCACAAATTGAAACAGTTCATCTTCACCGCTCCCAACATATTGCATAGTTTTTTTTCTAGTAATAGCCCTAGCAACAAGTTCATCCTTTTCTCTGGTCATCCCTCTAACAGCATCATGCGCAGCCTTAGAAAGAGCTTGTCTTTCCTCGGGAGTAGATTTGGCCATCCTAGCGAACATCCCCTCGCTTCTATTCCTTTGAGTAATTCCATTATTTCTCAAGATTCTAACAATAACAGATCTACTGACATTAAATCTGGAAGCAATAGACTTAACGGACTCCCCATCGGTGTATTCTTTGATGAAGTGGTCGATATTCAAATCAAACCCTATTCTGGACATGTGTACAACCTCCAAACCTCAAGCGGTATGTATGGATTATATAACAACAATGGCATTGTGTCAATTACTCATAACTGCCGTTGTGCAATCACTCAAGAGGTTGAAGGGTTCCCGGCTGAGGAACGTAGGATCAAGGGTGAAGGTGTGGTCAAGTATACCAATTTCACCGATTGGGCTGAATCTAAAGGGTGGACACCCGAGAAAGGCTGGCCGAAAGTTGAAAAAGTTTGACATAATAGTAAAAATCATATATACTAATTTTAGTGACTAGAAGGCATTCGAAAAGCGACTATCCATCGCCTGTCACTAACTTATGGATACCATCGGGAGGTGGCTCAAATGAAAACAGCAATAATCTATATGTATACTTCTCCAAGCGGAAAATCTTATATCGGACAAACGTGGAACGAAGAACGAAGGAAAAAAGAGCATAATAAACATTATTCATCTACAATATTTCACTCTATAAATGACGCCACTATCTTCTATTCAATCAATAGAAATCAGATAAGAGAGAATATTGTTAATTGTAAAAAGTTAAAAAGAGACTTGCAATTTTCTTATCTAAAAAAATAATAACCAAGTCTTGACAACTGGTACAACATAATATATTCTAGAATTACTATATAGGTTTTTGACTTGTATGGTAAGGAGAGTATATGAGTTTGGAACTGTACACGGATAAACTTCCAGCAGAATTGCAAGAGGCATATAAAGCGGATATCGCTAAAGCCGTAATTGTATCAGATAGGGATCAGGCTAGAAAGCTTATTGCTGAAAACCAGAACCTACAAGCGGAGTTTCAGGCTTCTTTGAGTCGGAAACATGAAGAGTCCTTACAACGGTTTCATACCGAGAAGCTACCTGAGATTATCGAAGCAGAGATTAGAAAGAGGTCTACAAAAGATCCTACTACTCTCGAAATAGAAAAGCTTAGAGCTGAAATCGAAGCAGAAAAAAGAAATGGTTTATTGAAAGAAAGAAAGAGTCAAGCTATTTCCGAGTTTGCAAAACTAGGAATGAGTCCTGATCTTTCTGATTTTGTTATAGATGCGGATGAAACCGTATTTATTGACAGGATGAATAAGCTTACAAGCAGTTTAACTGCATGGAAGGATGCTGAGATTAAAAAGGCTGGTATAAGTGCATTTGGTCAGAAAACACCTACCGCTGGTCAAGTTGGAAATATTGATTTCTCGAAAATGACAGTAACAGATGTAATGGCTTATGCTGGGCAGTCAATTGAAAACAAGAACGCTGTCAATCAATGGCAACGATCTAAAAAATAAGGAGTCATCAAAATGGCCGAAACTCGTATCGCAAACGTAATTGTTCCTTCAGTGTTCACAGGGTATGCCCTTGAACCTTCTATCTATAAATCTAGATTCTGGCGTTCCGGTGTTATCACCGAGAATCCAGCAATCTCCGCTCTCTTGGCTGGTGGTGGTACTACCTTCAACCTTCCTTTCTGGAAAGATACCGTTGGAACATCCGGTGATATTCCTTCCGAAACTGTGGCCACAACTGTAAACAATGCCACAAGCGGAAAACAAGTCGCAAGACGTCAGCTCCGGGAAAAAGCATGGGGTGCAAATGATATCTCTGCTATTTTCGCAGGTGAAGATCCCATGGGAGCATTGGCCGCTCGAGTGTCCGATTATTGGGCGCAAGCTTACGACCTCAACTCTATCGCTACTCTCCGTGGCGTGATCGCTGATAATATCGCCAACGATGCTTCTAGCCTTGTGAACGATATCTCCGGTGGTGCAGGTGCAGCCGCTATCATCTCTAATTCTGCCGTGATCGATGCTCAGGGTAAACTTGGAGAGAATGGAACCGTGGCAGCCAATGACCTGAATAACGGTGGTTTCGCCGCTATCTTGGTTCACCCTGCTACTTATCAGGTTCTTCGGAAAGCCGATTTGATCGACTTTGTGAAGCTCTCTGAGCAAGAACTCCCCGTGGAGACTTACATGGGAATGCGAGTGATTGTAAACCGGAATGCTTATGTCAACGGTGCAATCTATGACTCTTATATTCTGAAACAGGGCGCACTTCAGTTCGGTCAGTCTAACGTAGGTTATGAACCAACTGAATTGTATCGTAACCCAGGAGTTGGTTTCGGTATCGACTCTCTGTACACCCGCCGGGTATTTGCAATGCACCCTCTCGGAACTGAATGGACTGAGAACACTGTGACCGATGGTATCAGCCCTTCCGATGCTAACTTGGTACTTGCTGCCAACTGGAACCGGACCTTTGAGACTGAGAACATGGGTATCGTGGTAGTCCGTCACAAGATCGCCTAAATAATAACCCCGGTTTAATCGCCGGGGTCTTTTTACAGGAGTAAAAAATGCCAAGCAGAACAAGAGCCGGGGATGTAACCCCAAATCAGCAATTGAACGAATTAAACCAGTATTCTCCATTTATCCTCAGGTTTCCCGTTACCGTGGATAGTAGTACCGCTAAGGTCGCCTTTATCGCTCCATTTCCTATGCAGATTTTGGACGTGATGGTACTTGCTCAGGCTACTTCCGGTGGTGGTACAATCACTCCACGAAAGGGAGCCGATGCGATGTGTACCGCTATTGCGTGTGCTACTGACGGAGCCATGGCAAGGATGTCTGCCGGGGCCGTGGTAGCTAATGCCGCACGTTTAATCCTTGCAAAAGGTGACACCGTGAACATCATAGCCGCCGGGGCAGCCGACAGGGGAATCGTAACTTTCTTGGGTGTTAGGGTATGAACATCTTAACCGAGATACCGTTAAGACCAAAACAGACTAATGCCACTCGACAAGAGGTCTTAGACTTGCAAGACAGGGTTGAAACTTTGGAAAGAATTGTACAGGAATTGTTGACCGATAAGAAACGGAAAGCAGTTAAGACAGAATAATAAAGCCCGGATTAATCTCCGGGTTTTTTGGAGTTAAAAATGGGAAGCATAGCAGATAAGCATATTGAACCAGATGGAGCTTTGAGAGTACAATTACAAGACAATCAAGCCGAATTGGTTGGATTGAAAATCTGCCAATTTTTAAACTCTATCACACTAGCCTCTAACTCCACGATTGATGCAAGGACTATAACATTAGTAGCAGGTCATAACGTAGTCGTTGGAAATACTGTTTGTCTAAGAGAAAACGGAAGGTTCTATCAAGCGGATGTTTTGATTGTTGCTACAAACGTTATCACACTTGATACTCCGCTTGACTATGCGTTTACAACTTCTGCGGCATGTTTCAGATCGCAAGACAACATGAACCTTAATGGATCGGTTACACCTATAATTTTTAAGGTTAGTCCACCTGCTAATACTAAATGGGATATCTATGGATGTAGTTTCCACTTACTCTCAGGATCGGCGATGGATGATTCAAAGTTTGGATCATTGACAGCCTTGACTAATGGTCTTGTGATACGGAAAAAAGATGGTGATTACAAGAATGTTTTTAACGTCAAATCTAATGCAGATTTTGCATTTAGAGGCGATGAAATAGTTTATGCAGACAAGGCTCCTGCCGGTGTTTATGGCGTCACAGCTAAAAAAACATTTAGCATTAGACATGGGATTGTAATTAGACTTGACGCTGATAAAGGAGACGAGTTCCAAGTTATTATCCAAGACAATTTAACAGGACTAACAAGTATGAGAGCGGCCATTTGGGGCCATGTAGTGAGTTAGGGGGAAAAATGGCAGCCAAGGTCGAAGATTTACTTATTGAACAAGGGGCAACCTTTAAAAAAACTATCACAGTCAAGGATGCTTTAGGTGTAGCCTTTGACCTAACAGGGTTTATTGCTAGAGGTCAAATAAGAATAGGGGCAACTAGTCCAACGGTAATTGCGGACTTTACATTTACATTCGTTGAACCAAGAACAACAGGTCAAATCATAATGGAACTACCTGCCACGGTGACAGAGTTAATGCCTACCACAGGAGAGAAGTATTCAAGTCTCACTAAGTACCAATACGATGTCGAAATTGAGTCTAGTGGTGGAGTAGTTTATCGTCTTCTAAATGGTGGTGCAAATGTGTCACCTGAGCAAACAAAATGAGCGATATAAATGTAAGTATTCATGATGATAACTTTGAATTAAAGATCGAAGTGCCTGAGTATGAAGTAACCCTTGAGAGTGATGACTTAGATGTATCAATTCAGGGCGATGATATTGAAATTGAAATTAATGACGATCAACTAGAAATCCAATTTTCAGACAATGGATTGACGGTTGAATTAATAGACTTTGAGGGCGGTGGCAGTTCACCGTCATTATATTTTGGGAGGTACTTTTTATGAGCATGTCTAATGTGTCAGAACAATCTCTTTTAGAGTTGTTATTTAATAATACAGCATGGGCGGACTTTGGTAGCGCTGGTGGATTACAGCCGTCAAGTGTTGCTGGTTCTCTTTATGTTGCACTACACACAGCGGATCCGGGGGAAGCCGGGACACAGGCCACCAATGAAGTGGCATACACTGGTTATGCCCGGGTAGGGGTGGTAAGGTCTGCTGGAGGATTTACCGTATCGGGTAACACAGTTTCCAATACGGCCACAGTGCAATTTGGTGAGTGTACCGCAGGAACATCGACAGCGACTCACTTCTCCGTAGGACTCGCCGGATCGGGAGCAACCGACATTTTGTACTCAGGAACTTTATCAGCCTCTCGGGCGATTAGTGCTGGTATCACCCCACTATTCAACCCAGGTGCATTACAGGGAACCGTAGACTAATGGTCGCCTTTATTTGCGATCATTGCTTAACCAATCTAGGGGAAGTAGTCGATGGGGTGGATCAACCCCATTGCTTAGACCACCCGGATGGGTCCGTGTCTATACATGAGGTCGGGGATGCTGAAAACATTTAGGGATATAGCACAGGCCGAAAACCTCGGAAAATCTCACACTCAGAGATTTTTCAAAAACGGTGCGACCTCTGGTGATACCTTCTGGCAAGATTGGTCTTATACCACAGGACAACCAGGATATGATGCTAGAATCGGGGTGTCGAATACGTTCACCCCGGCCTATGGAATCGGGAATGATGCTATCTATTTCCCCGATATTCCAGCCGGGGAAGAAAGGATTGTTTCAGAGGTTACCATGAGAACAACCGCCGGGGGTGTTTCGCAAGCCTCGGTGGATTTTATCATGTACGATCTTATTGGGTACTACCCTTTGATTGACGGTGACTCGACCGATACCCAAATTATGAATAACTCCTTAACTCTCCCCAGGTATGAATCTGGGGATGGATTAATGGCGGTCCTGGTAAACCATATCAGTCCAATGTCGGCAATTGCTAACGGAAATATGACCTATTTGGATTCGGATGGTAATACGAAAAACACCGCCTTGAGAATTGTAAACTCAGGACTTGGGAAAGTCTCTTCCGGGGCAGGGATTAGTGGATCTGCCGGACCTTTGGCAGTGAGTCTTGCAAGTGGGTCAAAGGGGATAAGGCAGATACTTGATATAACCTTCACCAATGCGCCCGGCGGTCTTTTTTGTCTTTATATCGTAAAGCCACTCTTGACCACAAGAAATGATGACGGGCTTTTAGTTGCTGAAAAAATTGCAACGGAAAAAAGTTTCTTTCCCTCTTATCCGAGGGTGAAAGATGGAGCGCATCTTGGTTTCTTTTATCGACCTAACGGCGGTAATCGGAACCTATCAATTTTTGGATTAGTTAAGTTTCTATGGGGGTAATATGATTCAATCAATGGACAATTTAATCGCGAGTATTTCGAACGGTCAATCTAATCGGTGCGATTGGAATAAAATAACAGGGGCCACCGCCTACACTGCCGGAAGGTGGTATGAAATGGCATCCTTGGGAGGGTTCCCAGTGGGTACAACTTTCCCAGGTACTGCCCTAACGTGGGTAGGGACAACCGAAACCACGGGGGACGGGACCAATGTTTTTGGGCTTCCTCACGGTGGAAATGTTTCAACACTGGTAAAAAACCTTTTAAACATGAGTGCTTGGTCAACTGCCGCAACCGGAGTTCCAGCGGTCCTTATGCTTGTGGACATGGAGGGTTATTACCCTGGAATAAACATGAACACCTTGTCAGCTCAAACACTCCTTGGAACACCCTCTCTTAGGGCGACTAATGGGAATGGAGTCAGGGCATACTTAACCGCAAGAGCTACCACAGGAGCGACTGGACACAATATTGCTTACAGCTACAACAACCAGGCCGGAGTAGCAAAAGCCAACCCGGTGACGGTATCGGCCACGGTATCTGCTATCACCCCTCACATAGTCCACTCTGGAATCGCCGCAAATAACTACGGACCATTCCTCCCCCTGGCAAGTGGTGACACCGGGATTCAAAAGTTCAATACACTCACCCTCTCCGCCGCCTCTGGTACAGCATCCACCGCCGCCTTGGTTCTTTGTAGACCGATAGCACAGATCACCATAGGAGTGGCTTCATTAATGACCGAAAAAGATTTACTTAACCAAATCCCATCCTTGCCTGTGATCAAAGATGGGGCTTGTCTTACCTGGATTCTAGGAGCCGGGGCCGCCGTGGCAGGGTCTACAAACTTCGCCGGGTCCACAGAAGTGGTCTGGGGTTAAAATGCTTTACCCGAATAACCTCAGGACCGGGGCCGGATGGGGGCCGCTTAGGAATATCGGAATTCCCACCCTCACAAATTACGTTCCCCCAGGTGGGACAGTAAGAAATATCTTTACAAGTAATTTCCTCCCCACTTCCTCGGTCCCTGAGGGTTATGCCGGGGAAGGGGCTTGGATCTATCCGATCAAAGCCGGGGGAATGTCTAGCCTTGCTCCAGTGCTTGAATTACAGGGTACAGGTAACGCCTTAAACGGTGGCCCTGTCAGTGGTACAGGTGCTATCACATTGATCGGGGATAACCTTACCTTGTCCATTGTAATGTCGATGGATGGAACCGGGGCTATTACCTTAAGTGGCAACGGTAATCAGTTAAAATTGACTATCGGTCTTGATGGATCGGGGACATTTACATTTACCGGGGATGGAAATAGCCTTGCCTTGATTGTTCCCTTTGAGGGGCTTGGAAGCTTTACAATCACCGGGATATCGGACCTAAAAGGACGACTAAGTATGTCCGGTGAATGGACCCCCTTTACCGAGTTAAGTCCTCAGAACCTTGCAACGGCAGTATGGGAATCGGTGGCAGCGGATAATAATAATCCGGGAACTATGGGTGAGAAACTTAATGGGGCTGGTTCTGCCGGGAATCCTTGGACCGAGGTTATAGAATCGGGATTGACCGCTTCTCAAGTTATGAGGATCATCTTGTCAGTCTTGTCAGGTGAGACTACAATAGACGGTAATGAATACAAGTTTAAATCGGTTGATGGTACGGTGGACCGAGTGACGGCGATAGTTGAAACCACAGGTAGAACTACCACGATTGAGGGAGATTAAATGGCAGTAATAACACTAGATGAAGCAAAGGTTTTCTTACAGATAACAGGTACAAGTAAAGATGATCTAATTGAGGCTTTGATACCTGAGATCGAGGCTGATTGGTCAAGTTATTGTAACAGGACTTTTACCGATCCTTGGCCTAGTGGAATGAAACTCACTAGTGCTAGGATGATCGGATATCAGCTTAACTCGGTGACATCAATAGGCTTGCAATCTGAGAGTCAAGGGGAATACTCATACTCCAAGGGAGCAAGCTCTAAAGGTCAATATCCTGATGAAATCACCAAGGCTATGGACCTGTTTAAGTACACTCGGGCGCACATTGCAAAGACTGCCCAAGTATCAAGAGATCGTAGGGGATTATCTATCGAGGAACTAGCTAAGGATGTTTATGTCCAAGGTATCGAAGGAGAAAAACTTGAGGATTAAAAGGCACGATGTTCCGGTTGATGGATACACCGTATCTGAGACACCGAATGCAGAAGGATTTATGGTCAAGACTCTAACCAAGACCATAGACGCTGAGGGCATGGATTTACAGCCGATTGGTAGTAAAGTAGACCTTAGAGCTTATGGTTTAGAAAGTGTCAATGAAGGTGCGTTGAAAGCGTTCTATGACTTCCCAATTCTATCCGCCGGAATGATCGTCTACGCTAAGTCAAAAACATTTATGGTCAAGGGTCCTCGGGAATGGTACACACACTCAGAGGCTATCCTTGAGCCGTTTGAGGTGGTGCTGCCGTGAGTGTATCAAGCAACTCTGATAAGGTTAGTGAAGATCTTTCAAAGGTATCGGAATCGGTGAAAGGCAACATTACAAAAGCCTTGGAAACATCGGCTATCCTTGTAGAAAATGAGGCTAAACATTTGGCTCCTGTCGATCTTGGGAACCTCAGAAACTCAATTGATCATGAATCAGATAATGAATCCGCAACAATTGGAACTAATGTGGAATACGCTCCATTTCAAGAGTTTGGAACAAGTAAAATGAAGTCACAACCATTCCTAACTCCGGCGTTTGAGTCCAATAGATCAAGGATAGTTCAGATACTAGCAAGTGGCGTAAAAGAGGGAACATCATGACCGATGGAAAAACATTATTAAGATCAATTCTCACAGGTTCAACAGTGGTGACAAATCTAGTCCCGGCTAGTCGGATATACTTTAATTTTCCGACTAGCTTTAATACGTTCCCCATCATCTCATACTCTGAAAATAACAACTTCACCGAGGCAGATGGATACGAAGATAACTCACCTAAATCTGATTCGTTATTATTCCAAGTTGATATTTGGCAGTCACCAAATACAAGTACAACAGCGATAGCACAAGCCGTGTCAAATGCAATGGAATCAAAATTATTTAATCGTGATTCATCCATTGATATGGTTGAACCTGATACAGGGGTTATACATAAGGTTTTAAGATTTAGTGGCCGTGTTTACAATGGTCAATAAATAATTTATACTAAACCAAGTTTAGTAAATAAGGAGGCCAGAAAATGGCACTAGAAAGAAGGCCGAGTATCGGCATCCAGGACTTTGTTTATGCACAGTATGATCCAGCGTTGGATACATACGGCACAATCAGGTCCATCCCAGGTCTTAGGAAATTAGGGTTCAATAAGAACTCTTCTATGACCACGTTTTTTGCTGACAATGGGCCACTAATCACCGGGGAAACTATCGGTGAAATGGCTATCAGTCTTGAGCTTGCGGATTTACTCCCTCAGGATATCGCTTATATGTTAGGTCATACCTACGTCAACGGAATCCTTCAGGAAGGTTCTAATGACGCAAGCCCTGAATTGGCGGTCGGTGCAAAGATCCTTAAGAACGGTTCTGACGGTGGACTCCCTGTCTATCAGTACTTTTGGCTCCCTCGGGTTAAGTTCTCCAAACCTTCCGTTGAGGACATGACCAAAGAATCTTCATTGGCTTACAAGACCCCTGTACTTGAAGGACGGGTGATGATTACCGCCGATGGAACCTACAAGACTTCTATCAGAACCGATGACACCACTGTGCCAGCCGGGACCAAGACAAACTGGTTTACTGCCGTTGTAGAATCTACAGGTGCAAGTTTAACCGCCGTGACTGTCGGAACTATCGTAGGTGGTGCTGCCGCTCATACAATCACTGTACCATTTGCCAAGAGTGGTGAAACCTTCAGTCTTAGACCGATTGATTCTTCTGACATTACAGTGTCGGTGGTTTCTACAGGTGTACTATTGGCCGGAACTTCAACCTTTACTTATTCCGCTGCCGGAGTCGCTCCGACAATCACCATAACCAATGCTAACATCTCCGGTGTTCCTTACTTGGTATCCGTGACTTCCGATGTGACTGACTCGAATAATGTTCGAGTAACACCAAAGAGTCAATTGGTGACACCCGTTTAATTAACCTCCAAGGCTCCACCCCGGGGGAGTTTACCCGGGGAACTTTTTAACCTTGGAGGGTTTAATGAGTGCGAGAAATATTCTTCCGGCTAAGGAGTCGGTGATAGAATTAGGTGGTAAAAAGTTTACCATTAAGTTTACAATGTCGAGTAGTGCTGTATTGAGTTTAAAGTATGGGACACCTTCAGGTGTTATCAAATTACTAAAAGGTATTAATCCTGTCACGGTGACGATTGAGCAACTTGATGCACTGTGCGATTTAATAAGCTCGTCAATAATCAAGAATCATCCTGAAATGACGGATCAATACATATCCGATACTTTTGAAATCTTGGAAGTATTAGAAGTGTTCCCTGAAGTCTTAGCCTGTTATCTTGATTCAATGGGGATTGATGGAGGAAAAGTTAGGGATGTCGGGAACCCTCTGAAGCCGTAGAGGAAAAGGATTGGCCATGGGAGTATTACTACACTATGGCAAAAGTTCATCTACGGCTAAGTGATAGTGAGTTTTGGGATATGGCTCCGAGAGCGTTTTTTTGTGTAATTTCTGAGTACATGGAAATCAGAAATTATGACCTGAGTTTATCCGCTTATGTAAAGAGTGGAGGAAAACTTGAACAAGTATATAAACCCCATCGAGGGGATGAAGTTGAAGAGTTAGTTGATGCGGATTGGTTCTAAGGGGGCTTTATGGCAACGATAAGTACATTAAAGGTTGAGATCACCGCCGATACTAAAGGATTAGATCAAGGAATCAATTCAGCTAAAAAAAGTATTGATGAAGTAGGAAAGTCAGCAGATCAAGCCGGAACTAAATCTCAGAATCTAACTCAAAAGTTTCAAGCAATGAAACCAGAATTACTAGCCATGGCCGGGGTTGCTAGTGCCGTTGCCGTTGCCGTTTTCTCAATGGTGAAAGAGTTTGCTTCCGCTGAGATATCCATGCTCAGATTAGAGAAAGCGGCAGAACTGGCCGGGGTTAAAGACGGTGCTGAAGAGATAAATGAGCTTGCAAAGGCTACTCAAAAAGCAACAGGGGCAAGTGCCGATTTAGTAGTACAACTTGGAGCCGAATTACTAGCTCAAGGGAAAAGTTTAGAGCAGACTAAAAAGATTATTGAAGCCGCAACCGCACTATCAGCGGTTACAGGGGAAAGTCTTTCATCAAGTGTTCAACAGTTAAACGATACCTACGCCGGAATGACAAGGACTCTTGGAAAGACTAACCCTGAGATCAAAGCACTTACACAAGAGCAACTGAAAAACGGTGAAGCCGTTGATATTATCCTTGCAAAATATGGTCAATTCTCCGATGAACTTTCAGGCTCCACCGATGTGGCAATTAAACGTGTTACTGAGAACCTGGGAGACCTTGCAGAGTTTGCCGGAAGTGTGGCCGCTCCGGCATTTACTACCCTTGCAAATGCGTTCTCAGAGATCATTGAAGGCTCACTTGGTGCGATTGATAACTTCATCAAAGTTCACGTCGAATGGGCAACGGCTTTAAGGTCAATCGTTGATGAAACTTTCCGGAACCAAATTGCCAATGAGAAATTGCAAGAGGTCACAAAGAGAGGTGATACACTTCTCAGAAAGTACATCGATACCCAAAGAGAAGCCACAGTCGAGGAAAGAGCCTTAACTAGAACTAGACTTGAAAATGCAATAATTCAAGCCAAGGGAAACACAGTCTTAGTCTCAGGTCTTAAAGCATCATTAGCTCAAATGCAAGCCTTGGAAGTAAGCTACGCCGCTGAAAAACGGATAGCCGAACAAAAGGCGATTGATGATAAAATTGCAAGTGAAAAAGCTTTCAGAGACAAGCAGAAAACACTTTTAAATAATGGGATTATTGACCAAGAAGAGTACTATAAATCAATCCTTGAGTTTGAGAAAAAAGCATCCGATGAACTGATAAAATCTGACAAAGAACTCACCACCACTCAATTAGCGGAATTGAAAAAACGTGGATTGGCGATTACTCAAATTGAAACAAGTATCAAAAAGATCACCGAAGCTGAAAAGAAGTCAACTGAGGAAGTTGTAAAGGGTGAAGACAAAAAAGTCGATGCGGTTCAAGAGACAAATAAGGAAGTTAAACAACAAAGCATAGACTACGATAAAGTTTCAAAAGTTGCAAAGACTTCCTCAGATGTGATTGTAAAGGCTTTATCATTAGTCGGTAAAGAAGCAGATGAAGTAGCTCTTACTATCGCCGATGGGATTGGTGGTGCGTTAATGGCCACGGGTGAACCTACCACCATGGCGGTCGGTGCGATACTCTCAGGTCTTGCGGCTATCGGTGATGCTATCGGTGATATGTTCGACGGTATCGACCAAGCGGCAGAAGCTCGAAAACTCAAGTCAATGGAGATTGAAAGTCAGATTCTTGATAACAAAATCACCATCGAGGAAGAAAAACTAAGAGTCGCACTTGATGCTATTGATGAAGAAACAAAAGCGCAATTAGCAAAGCTTGGAATCATTGAAGAAACTGAAATAGAAAAAGCTGAAAAGAAACTAAAGCTAGCTAAAGAATCAGGTGATCTAGAAGCTATCGCCCTGGCAGAAAAAGAACTCAAGAAAGAGCAAATAATCGCAGAAGGTGAAGCTAAACGGCTCAAAGCTCAAGAAGAGTTTGATAAAGCAAAAGCTAAACTTGAACATGATAAAGCCGTCCTTGATCAGAAAATTACTATCGCAAAGTTGAAGATTGAAAAAGATAAAGCTTATGCCGAAGTAGGCTTTTTTGGATCCGATTCTGATAGACGTAAAGTCAAGAAAATGTATGATGAGTTAATTGACTCCGTGGCCTCACTCCCAATTCCAGCCTATGCAAGAGGAACCGATTATCACAGCGGTGGACCTGCCTTAGTCGGTGAGAATGGACCTGAGATTGTGAATCTTCCGACCGGGGCAAGCGTAACTCCGGCAACTAGGACAATGAATGGAGGTGGATCAGGAATGACAGTTAATATATACTCTCCCATGGCGGTGACACCTTCAGAAGCTAATGCGATATTTAAACAAACGGCTAGAGAGCTTTCATTTTCAGGAGTGCTATAATGGGAAGAAAATTAGTATTTACAAATTCTCGGGGTGGTGTCATTGAGTTTGAAAACTCACCGTATATGATATTGAAACTTGATGGACTTGGGACACCTGGAACAAGTCTACAAGAGCAAAAGGCTCCCGATCAAGATGGAACAACTTATATTGGAAACTTATTGCAAAGTAGAACCATAGTCCTTGAGCTTGGAATCATTAAAAAAGCGGTGGTGGATATCGACACTGCTAGGCGTGATATCATCGCTAAACTTAATCCTAAAATGGGAATGGGTGACCTTGTCTACACTACCACAGGTGGTAGTCAGTACCGGATTAAATGTGTTCCACTATCCTCACCCAATATTCCAAATCAGGATTACAGAGACCCATTTCTAAGGGTCCAGATAAGTCTTTACGCTCCTGACCCAATGTGGAAAGAAATGACCGATGAAACCGTAAGTTTACCGACTTCGGTAAATAGTGCTGAGAGTGTTATTAATGGGGCTGTTACTTCACGGTCAAGTATTATTCAATTAGCTAATGGTAACTTGTTTGTTGCTTATGTTAGAGGATCTGATGGCTACCTTGTGTCGAGAACTTATACAACTTCTTGGAGTAGCGAGAGTATAATAAATGGATCGTCTACTACGTTTGTATCTATTATTCAATTAGAAAATGGAAATCTATTTGTAGTATACACAAGGTCTTCAGATAACTTTATTGTTTCAAGGACTTTCACAAGCTCTTGGAGTGGTGAGACAGTAATTAATAGTGCAGTTAGTAGCTACTCAAGAGTAATACAATTACTCAATGGGGACTTGTTTTTAGTATATCAAAACTATGATCCTAATCCGGCTAATAGATACATTGTTTATAGAGTGTACACAAGCTCATGGAGTTCAGCTCTTGCAGTCGATACAAACGGTTCCGAATCTCCTGATATCGTTCAATTAACTAATGGAGATGTTTTTTGTTTTTATAGACGATACTCAGACGGCGCAATGGTATCCAAGACTTTAAGAGGTACTACTTGGGGGTCTCTGAGTGTTGTAAGTTCTTACGGTGGAAGTTATGGAAACTCAATATTAAAATTAAAAAATGGAAGTTTACTAGCGGCCTATATTAACTTTAATAGTGATCTAGTTTACAAGATATATAAGACAACTTGGAGTAGTGATAGTGTTGTAACTTCAGGATGGTCGGCTACTTATACTTCAGCTATCCAACTAGAAAATGGTAGTCTTTTTTTCTTGTATAGAAGGGTGACCGATTCTTTCTTAGTCTCAAAAACTCGTTCAGTCACTTCCGTACCAGTCACAATAACAGGCGATGTAAACTCGCCTATCCTTGTCACAATGAATGGCCCGGCAACAAATCCAAGGATCATCAATGAAAATACACTTGAGTATATCAGATTAAATACAACCTTGACCGCTTCTGATTCATTTGTGGTGGATACTTCTTTTGGTCAAAAAACAGTTACCTTGACTCAAGGTGGAATCACTAAAAACGGTATCGCATTCCTAGATATTGGGTCAACATTCTTTAGTTTGACACCGGGAAGTAATACTGTTTATCTTGAAGATGACTCAGAGCTATCGACCGCTACGGCGTCCATGGTATATACTAATCGGTACGTGGGGGTATAATGTTAAATCCAATCCGAATCTATGAAAATGATTTAACTCTAGTCGGTGAGATTGATGATTATTCATCGGCTTATCTTACTAGGTCTTGGCATGGAGTTGGATCATTTTCAATCCAGATTAATGCTAACATGACTCACTCCGGTGATCTTGCAAAAGGCCGGATTGTGATGTTTGCAAAAGATAAGTACCGATGCGGTTTAATTACAACGCTTGAAAAATCATTAGGTGCAAATGGTAAAGGGGATGAAGTAATCACCGCCTCAGGATATGAACTCCCCTTCATATTCTCTTGGCGTACAATCCTACCTCAATCAGGTCAAGCAGAGTATACTTTAGATAATTCCGCTGAAACCGTTATGAAAACATTGGTCAAGGATCAATGCGGTTCAACTGCTGATTTAGACCGGAGATTTACAGGACTTGAGATTGATACAGACCTTGACCTAGGTACAACGTATCTATTAAAAAATCGGTACTCCGGCAGCGTCCAAACGGAACTTCAAAAGATATCAGTCGCCACGGGATCAGGATACTTTATCTACATTGATGAAAGCACGAAAAAACTAAGGTTTCAAACTGCTTTAGGGGTTGATAGAACCGCTGGTCAGTCGGTTAATCCTAGAGCGATTTTCTCAAGCGATTATGACACAATTAAATCGGCTAAATGGTCAACCTCAGATAATAACTTTAGAAACTATGCTTTTGTGGCTGGTCAAGGAATTGGTGATCTTAGAGTTATCCGTGAAGTGTTCACAGGAGCAATTGAGCCGACTGGTTTTGAGCGTAAAGAAATGTTTGTTGATGCAAGAGATTTATCTGCCACAGGTGACATTGATAAAAGAGGATCTCAGAAGCTCTCAGAAATGAACATTGAAACATCGGTGAATGGGACACCATTAACTCAATCGCCTTTGGTTTATCGTACTGATTATGACCTTGGGGACATTGTGACGATTGATGTTTATGACACCGCTTACAATGCGAGAATCACAGAAGTAAAAGAATCTTGGAGTCCACTTAACTACTCGATTGACTTGTCCTTTGACCGTGAATCACCGACCATTCAAACACAAGTATCATCGGCTCTTGAGTCTGTTAGATCATCACTCTCAAGCACTGAGGGGGCAATGGACCAAGAAGTCAGAACTACCTCAAGCCCTACCTTTGCA
>Ga0209575_10000319_pt1 | contig 38942 bp, 31 predicted proteins | sample Medcelwee11metaG_FD_187172 | JGI IMG/M metagenome (GOLD analysis project Ga0209575, IMG submission 187172) | Freshwater pond sediment microbial communities from the University of Edinburgh, under environmental carbon perturbations - Medium... | ecosystem: Environmental > Aquatic > Freshwater >...
CAGGATCTCACCAGGCCGCTGCAGCCAACAGCCTCCTTAACCGGTTTCACAGGCAACGGAAACGGGATCATGAACCTGTATTCAGGTACTATTGACAGCACAATTGCATATATTGATACCGCACTCCACTATTCATACTTTATCACATCCAGCCAGAATACAGATTTCCCAAGGAACCTCGAAGCCTTCGACAGAAGCGGAGGCCGGGACGCAGCTGTGATATACGACAACGGACGCTACAGGCTCATGACAGGACCCACCTCAACCGCAGCTACGGTCAGCAGCGATGAGATCAAGACTACGCTGTGGCGCCTCGAAGAGACAGCCATGCTGAGGGCCGCCGACAGCATCAACCAGATCAGGGACTGGCTTATTGCGGAGAGGGCACGGATGAATGACACCCTCAAAAAACCGCTGTATGAGTATTTTGCGCCGTCAGATGAGCCGATTGACTTCCGCAACTACGTCTTCGAGCAGGAAAAGGAAAACTACTATGAACTGCAATGGCGGAAGGATTATATGGATATCGACCTTGACACCTCAAAGCAGAAGATGCCTGACGCACTGGTGTACCGCCCTGCATTCTACAATAACTATACTGCCACCCAGCTCGATTTCAACTTCCTGAATAACACATACCAGGCATATAACGGAGGAGCACCGTACTTCAACCCCGGGCTGAACATGCTCATCAAGATCGGCACCATAGACCTGTTCGAGGACTACCGTATTACCGGAGGATTCAGGTTTTCCGGCAACTTCGACAGCAACGAGTACCTCCTCAGCCTCGAGGCGCTGAGGGGCAAATTCGATAAACAGGTGATCTTTCACAAACAGTCTTTTGACAGCTACAATGACACCAGCTATTACAAGATAAAGAGCTACACTACCTACATGTCATTAAGAAGGCCGTTAAGCACCGTGCTGTCCGTCAAAGGCACACTGACCTATCGCTATGACAGCTATGTTGTGCAGTCCACAGACCTCTCAACCCTGCTGGCCTCCTCCCTGTCCCGCCACTGGGCAGGCCTGAAGGGAGAAATCATATATGACAATACGAGGAAACGCACAATCAATATCTACTACGGCACCCGTTTCAAGATCTTCGGAGAATACTACCGCGAGGTGACCACGAAGAATTCTGATATGTTTGTGCTTGGCGCTGACTTCAGGCATTATCAGAAGATTCACCGCGATCTGATTTGGGCAAACCGTTTTGCCGCCAGCAGCTCATTCGGACCATCGAGGCTGATCTATTACATGGGTGGCGTTGACAACTGGATGGGATTCTTCAGCAGGGTGCCGATGTTTGACCAGACAGTTCCGGTAAATCCTGATGTCAGGTACGGTTTCCAGGCGCTTGCAACCAACATGAGGGGCTTCACCCAGAACATCCGGAACGGCAGTAATTTCGCGCTAATTAACAGCGAGTTGCGCTGGCCGGTTGTAAGGTATTTTGCCGGCCACCCGCTGCGATCTAACTTCCTTAACAGCTTCCAGCTCGTCGGTTTCTATGATATCGGAATGGCATGGACCGGATGGGATCCCTGGGGCAATGAGAATTACTGGGATGACCAGGTCTATCAGAACGGCCCGGTGACAGTGACAATTGATGCGATGCGTGAGCCTCTTGTCATGGGCTTCGGTGGCGGAGCACGTGCCCAGATACTGGGCTACTTCGTGAGAGCTGACCTGGCATGGGGGATTGACAACGGATATATCCTGCCGAAAATATTCTACCTCTCATTCAGTCTCGATTTCTGATCTTGCAATCACTCCGTTGAAACCTCAGGGGGTTGTTGGCACTGAATTTGATATACCCGCAGCAAGGGTGAATTTAATTTCTGTTTAGTTAGGAAAGAATAAAAATAAGAGATAATTTTACACCCGTAATCTTTAAAAAACATTATAATGGCTTACAAAATTTCAGATGATTGCACAGCTTGCGGAACTTGTATAGATGAATGTCCGGTTGAGGCTATATCTGAGGGTGACATCTATAAGATTGACCCGGATATATGTACCGATTGTGGTGCCTGCGCCGACGTTTGCCCTGTTGAGGCAATTCATCCGGCTTAAACCGCATTCCCGTTTTCAGGAATAGAGGAAGCTGCCTTTACGGGCAGCTTCTTTCTTTTCCGGGAACCCAATCCCGCCGGGCCTTGTCGTCAATTTTCAGTCCGGATTATATTTCGCCCCTCCCAGTATTGCCTGGCAATCGGTCATTGCCATCAGTTCCGGCATTGTTACATCAGGATTGTTGTTCATATACCTTTCGATGATCCTGAAGCCGGTCCAGACCACCGCCCGTCCAGGTGACTCCTCAGTGAAATAACTGGTGAAAGGGGCTTCCCCCGTGAATTTGCGAATCAGGAATGCATCGGTGGAGAAGAGCAGATCCTTGCTGACAAGATACTCCCAGATAACTCCTTCACCGGCCTTGCAAAATTCGAGCTGCTTGCCGGTAAAACCGAACAAAATTGTGTCAGGTAGTGACGGCATCATCCTCCTTGTGAAATAGACAAGCTTGGCCTCGTGGAGCATGGAGTTCAGAAGTGTCCTGGTTCCGTACCCGGCAGAGCTGTAATCCCACTCTGTCGATGCCCAGGCATAAATGCAGTCAGAGGCTGTGTGATCCGGAGTCATTTTTCGTGCCTGGTAATCATATATGCCCAGAGGAGGGTAATAATCCGATCCCGCTCCCAGGTAACGGTCAAGACTTACAATCAGCAACGAGTCATCCACAATAATACTGTTATTGAAGACGGAGATACATGAAATCACCTCAGGTACTACCTTGTCAGGAAAATAGTACCTGTAATGCCTGAATGCGCTTTCGAGCTCCTGCCTCAGCTCTTCCGTGTCCGGCCATACACGCTTCACCTCATCCCAAAGGTCAAGGTTTCGCAAATCGGTCGCAAAGAGGATAAAGGCCGATTTCCACTGCTCGTCAGACGTATCACCCAGGCCGATGACGGTGCTGTAGGTCTCCAGTGCACTGCCGTATCTCAGCTTCAGTGAATCCGCCATGGCTGCCATCTCGTTCGGCGGAGTGCCGAAAATATCACTCCCCAGATCCCTGATCTCAAGATCAAGCTGTATGCCGGACACGTTGACCCTGTAGGGATCACGGCGGCACGAGGAAACAAAAATAATCAGAACAAAAAGGATCAATATGGCGGGTAAAACTGCAATTCGGTTCATGAATGTTGTAATGTCATGTTTACATTACAAAATAAGGACATTTATTTATAATTTTAGCCCGGCAATGAATCATAAGATGAAAAGAGCAATCTACCGGACTGTCATAAGGGTTCTGACCCTGATACTGATTACGGCACTTCCTGCACGCGCTTACTCACAGGAGCTTAGATTTGCGGTTCACGCTGATCCGGTAATCTCCTGGATAGGCTCGAATGAATCTGAATATACCGGCGAAGGCGCCAGGGCAGGTTTTGATATAGGACTAAACGTCCTCCATTTCTTCGCTGACAACTACGCAATCTCAACCGGAATAAGCTTTATCTCCGCAGGAGGCAGGCAGAGTGCCTCCGAAGATCATACAATGGTCTTCACCAACTTCCAGGAGTTAATTCCAGCAGGTGAGGAGATGAGATACAATCTCAGGTATATGAACATTCCGGTCGGCATTCGCCTTCAGACTGACCAGGTGGGTTATTTTACATATTTTACAGACCTCGGCTTCGACATCAGGATGCTTGTCAAGTCAACGGTTGACCTTCCCACGCTGCAGATCAGCGATGAAAATGCAAAGAACGAGGTCTACGGGCTTAACTCCGGCTGGCACCTGGGAGGCGGAATCGAGTATGAGCTCCCCATAGATGCTTCAATCATCGCCGGGCTGAGCTACGCACAGGACTTCTTCGACGTGACAAAAGACCTGAAGAAGGTTTACCAGCATAATGACAGATCCACTCTGAGAATGTTCAGAATCAGGCTGGGATTGAAGTTCTGACTCCCTGGCCATGAAAGTTGCACTTGCACAGCTCAGTTACATTCCCGGGGACATTCCCGGAAACAGAAACAAGATAATTTCTGCCATTGAAACAGCACGCACCGGGGGTGCAGACCTTGTCGTTTTCTCAGAGATGGCGGTAACAGGATACCCCCCGCTGGATCTGCTTCTGCGAAGCGATATTATTTCTGCCTCAATGGCTGCAATGACCGAGATAGCATCACACTGTCACGGAATAGCTGCTATTGTGGGAGGCCCCTCTCCCAACACCGGTGCTTTCGGAAAGAGCCTTCACAATTCAGCATTCTTTCTGAATGAAGGCCGGATCAGTGGAGTCCTGAATAAAACACTGCTCCCGACTTATGACATCTTTGACGAGGACAGGTATTTCAAGCCGGGAAATCAATTCAGCACGGTTGAGCTTAATGGCCGGAAAATTGCCGTTACGATCTGTGAGGATATATGGGACGAGCAGCCATTCGGCGACAAGGGATTATGGCGGCTTTACAGCGTCTCACCCCTGGATGAGATAATGAAGGACAAGCCTTCACTTATCATCAACATTGCAGCCAATCCATTCTCACACAATCGCATAAAAGTCAGGGAGGAGGTCTTCATCCGCAACGCGAAGGAATACGGAGTACCCCTGATCTCGGTCAACCAGACAGGCGGCTACACCGAACTGATATTCGACGGATCTTCAGTGCTTATCGACTCCGACGGCACAGTACTCGAGAAACTTGCATTCTGCTCTGAGGAGGTCCGGATTGTGGAAATTCCTTCTCCGGGATGCGACAGGTCAAAATACGGATGCCCTCCGCCGTTTCCTGAAGACATGACCGGCTACATGCACCGTGCTCTGGTTACCGGCATACGAGACTTCTTTGGCAAAGGAGGAATAAAGAAGGCAATTGTCGGACTATCAGGCGGGATTGACTCGGCTGTGGTAGTTGCTCTTGCGGCAGAGGCTCTCGGCCCTGAAAACACACTGGCACTCCTGATGCCTTCTGTCTACTCCTCCGGTCACTCCGTATCCGATTCCGTGAAAATGGCTTCGGCTCTCGGAGTGCCTTACAATATAGTGAGTATTGAGGAAACAAGACAGATAGTGGAGAGGAGCCTGCAACCATTCTTTGAGGGCAGGGAACAGGATGTTACCGAGGAAAACATCCAGTCGCGGCTCAGGGCAGTGATGCTCATGGCCTTTGCCAACAAATTCGGGTATATGCTCCTCAATACATCAAACAAGAGCGAAGCAGCAACAGGATACGGCACCCTCTACGGTGATATGGCCGGTGGGCTTTCTGTTATCGGAGACGTATACAAAACTGAGGTTTACAGGCTTGCCCGCGAGATTAACAGCAACAGTGAGATCATCCCGAATGCAATCATTTCCAAACCTCCCTCAGCCGAACTGAAACCCGGCCAGCTCGATACTGACTCCCTGCCCCCATACAGCATCCTGGATCCTGTACTCTTCAGATACATCGACCTTGAGTGGTCCGCTGACAGGATAATCGAAGAAGGTAATGACCCGGAACTCGTTGAAAAAATAATCAGGCTCGTAAGAACCAGCGAGTTCAAGAGAAAACAGACCCCCCCGATCCTCCGCGTCTCATCAAAAGCCTTCGGCAGCGGCAGGAGAATGCCCATAATAGCCAGATATCGCTGATTACCTGCCTGACCTTCAACTATCTGAAAGATAGTGTGTTAAAAAAAGTTAATTTTCCCCTCAATCCACATTTTTAATATCTTTGTTATGTTGTTTAACATAAGGGGGCAATGTTATATACCAATCAGTATCTGGAACAATGTATTGAAGGACCATTTTCCGTTTTCAGGGAACTGCCTGACAGGGACAAGGATTTTCTTGTCCAGGACCACTCATGCAGCATGTTGAAGAAAGGTGAAATGATTTTCCAGGAGGGGAACAGGCCCGCAGGACTTTACTGCCTGGCATGCGGGAAGGTTAAGGTATACAAGGAGGGGATAGGCGGGCGCGAGCAAATAATCAGGATGGTCAGGCCACAGGGCCTGATAGGTTTTGCGGCATTCATCACCGGGAACGCCTACTCGGCCTCAGCGGTTGCAATAGAAGACTCGGGAATCTGCAAGTTTGAAAGGGACCCGTTCATGAAGCTTTTAAGGCGGAATGCGGATCTCTCAATGAAGCTGATGAGGATGATGGCACTTGAACTCTCCTTCTCAAACAAGCGAACCGTGTCACTGACTCAGAAGCACATACGCGGCCGTCTGGCTGAATCACTCCTGGTACTGCGTGACACCTACGGCCTTGAGAATGACGGACGGACAATCAGGGCTTACGTCTCCCGTGAAGATCTCGCCTGCTTCTCCAACATGACCACATCAAATGCAATCCGGACACTCTCGATGTTCGCAACCGAGTCGGTCATATTACTTGACGGGAAAAAGATCAGCATAGTTGATCAGGCAAGACTCGAAAAGATCAGCCAGCTCGGCTGATCACTCATTGACATAAATCCGCTTAACCCTCGGAGGTATTGAGGTAAGAATCTCGTAGGGTATCGTATTGCAGAGTGCTGCAATCTCCTCAATTGAAATGTGCGAGCCAAAAACCTCCGCTTCATCCCCTGCTGACACTTTCATTCCTGTCACATCCGCCATACACATATCCATGCATATGCTGCCTGTGATTGGTACCTTCCGGCCCCTGATGAAAAGATTCCCCCTCCCCTCGCCCATGGACCTTCTCAGCCCGTCGGCATAGCCAACCGGTATCACAGCTATCTCCCTGTCATGATCTGATGCACCACGACCACCGTAACTGACCGGTTCGCCCGCTGGCACTGTTCTCACCTGTGAAACTGCCGAAACAAACCTGCCTGTATTCCGGAGTGTAACTCCTTCATACCGGCCTATCCCGTAAAGTCCTATTCCCAGCCTCACCATGTCAAACTGGTATCCGGGGAAGCGGCTTATGCCTGATGTATTAAGAAGGTGAAGCTTAAACCTGTAACCCAGGGATTTTTCGAGGCGTTCTGCGACTGATATAAGCAGTGAGGCCTGACGGTGAGTGAAAGTGTCCTGCGAGGGATCATCACTTGCGGCAAGATGTGAGAATAGTGATACAACCTTCAGATGCTGATGCCCGTGGAGAAGCTCCTGCAGAACATCAATATCGCCTATGCCGAATCCCAGCCTGTGCATTCCCGTGTCCAGCTTCAGGTGAACCGGGTAATGAAGTAATCCGTACCTCCTTGCAACAGATGCAAAGGCCGCAAATGACTCAAGACTGTATATCTCCGGCTCAAGGTTATGCCTGATGATCAGATCCATCGCACTCTCATCGGGGTTCATAACCATCACAGGTGATGTAATACCCTCCTCCCTGAGAGCTACTCCCTCATCTGCATACGCCACAGCAAAGCTTGTTACGCCGTTGTATTCCAGCAGCGAGGCTATCTCTGCAGAACCTGCTCCGTAGGCAAACGCCTTGACCATCGCCATTATTCCGGTGCCGGGGTTCAGCTGACGCCTGAATTCATTAAGATTATGAACCACTGCGTTCATATTAATCTCCAGTCGTGTCTGATGCAGTTGCCTGACAAGAAGGGCGCTGATACTCTCAAGACCGAATACACGGGCGCCCTTTATAAGAATTGTTTCATCACGGAAGACAAGCCCGCGAATTGCATCCGAACAATCCGAAGTGGTACGGAAGAACAATGATCCGGCAGGAAAACCGGAACGTTGACGTGAAAGCGCCTCACCAATCCCGATGAAGCGGTCTATTCCTGCTCCCCTGACAGCATGTGCCACCCCTTCATAAAGCCTTTTTTCATCACCCCCTATCTGCCTGAAGTCGGAGAGGATTAGGGTGGTCTTCCCCCTTGCGTGGTTCCTGAGAAAATCGAGGGCCATCCCGAGAGATGCGGGATCAGAGTTATAGTAGTCTTCAATGAGGGTAGTTCCGTTTATGCCACGCTTCATCTCCATGCGCATAGCAACTACCGGCAGCTCCGCCACCCCGTTTATGATGACCTGCTCCGGGATATTTTCCGCAAGACAGCAGGCTATGACTGAAACCGCATTTTCAGCAGAGGCACGGTCACCAAATGGAATACCTGCTTCAAACTTTCCGTTCGCTGTTGTGCACCTCAGTATCTGACCATCGTCCTGATTCACGGCAGTCTCAACAACCAGGTCTGCTTCAGATCCGGAAAGTGACCAGGTAAAGACTGGGACAGAGGGATAGCTTAATGCCATCTCTTTCATAATAATATGATCATCAGCACAGCAGATCACCAGTCTGGCGCCTGATGCCAGTTTTAGCTTCTCAGCAGCGATGGCCTCCCTGCCGGAAAAGTTTTCGCCATGAGCGTCACCGATATTTGTAATTATCACATTGTCAGGCCTGATGATACGTGCCAGCCGCTCCATCTCCCCCGGCATTGATATCCCCGCCTCAATTACAGCCACTTCAAACCTCTCATCGATATTCATCAGCGACAGGGCAACTCCAACCTGGGAATTATAGCTCTTAGGGCTGCGTATGACGCTTTTTGTTGTGCTCAGGACTCCTGCCAGCCACTCCTTTACAATTGTCTTGCCTGTGCTTCCGGTAATCGCCGTGACCTTTCCTGTAAAGCTCTCCCTGCGCCACTTTGCAATGTTTTGGAGCGCCGCCAGCGTATCACTGACCCTGATGAAGCCGGCGCCGGCCATCTCCATGTGATTGTCTGGCACCGTGTCAACAAGAAACAGTCGCACCCCTCTGGCGTACAGAGGCTCTATGTAACTGTGTCCGTCGTGGTTCGGCCCCCTGAGTGCTATGAAAAGCACATCCGGACCGGCGCCCGGCGCCCGGCTGTCAGTGGTGATTCCGGTTACGTGCAGCGCATCATTGCCGGAAACGGATCCGCCGGTAATGTATAGAAGCTCCTTAACGGTTAGTGTCACCTGTTCACGGCTTTTTTATAGCATGAGCGGCAGAGCGGCTCATAGATATCCTTTTCGCCAAGCACAACCACCTTTTCGTTCTCGATCTTGCGGTGTGAGTAGTTCGCCAGGTTACCGCATCTGACGCAGATTGCGTGAACCTTGCTTACATATTCGGCTACGGCCATCAGCGCCGGCATGGGTCCGAACGGCTTGCCCGAGAAATCCATGTCAAGTCCCGCCACAATCACCCGCGAGCCGGCGTCGGCCAGCGCAGTGCAAACCTCGGCGAGAGTGTTGTCAAAAAACTGGGCCTCATCTATCCCTATCACCTCAACGCCGCTTGCGAGAAGAAGAATTGAAGATGCGTTATCAACCGGAGTGGACATGATTGACTTTTCATCATGTGATACCACCCTGTCTTCCGAGTATCTTGTATCAACTGTCGGTTTGAAAATCTCAACCCTCAGGCCGGCGAACATGGCCCTGCGAAGCCTCCTTATAAGCTCCTCGGTCTTGCCTGAGAACATGGAACCGGCTATCACCTCCACTGACCCCCGCTTGCCGGCATTATCAACCGAATTTTCGAGAAATTCCATACTTCAGATCACGATCGGACCGTTCAATAGTGTAACTGGATAAAAACTGGACTGAAAACTATTATTGATTACTTTTGCAAAATAAAGAAAACGATCAGAATAAAAAACATGGGACGATGGATTTCCTGAAAGCTGTTAACATTATAGGGAGGGATCTGGAAGAGGCGATGGCATTGCTTGAACAGCTCACCGGCGTATCCGGACCAGAACTGGCTGAAATAGAACTTGCAAAATCGCGTGTGCGGAGCGCATCCAAACTGCTGAAACTGTTGCCCGGGCTCAACGGGACAAAGGAGGATGCTCCTCCGGTGACCGACGCTCAACCTGCATCATTTATGGAACCTGCACACTTTCGGGAACGTGACACTGCAAACAATATGCATTCCGCACCTGCACCTGACCCGGTACCCGTCATAAACCCACAACCGGAACCGGCACCCGAACCCGAACCCGCACACAAACCGGAGCCGGCGCACACTTACGAACCGGCACCCGAACCCGCACACAAACCGGAGCCGGCGCACGCTTACGAACCGGCAGCCGGGGCGAGGCCGGAACCGGAACCGGCAAATGACAAGAAATCACGGCCACAGGCAGTCAGCCAGAAGAGCCAGGAGCCTTCAAAGCCGATACTGGCAGACCGCTTCAGTCAGTCCGGAACTCTCGGAGACACTATCTCTCCGGCGAGACAGGATGATGTAAACACCACGGCCATGCACAGCAAGCCAATAGCAGATATTGGCGCTGCCATCGGGATAAATGACAGGTTCTACTTTATCCGCGAACTCTTCAGTGGTGACACACTGGCATACAGCGACACTATCAGACGGCTCAATGCATCCGCCTCCCTGGGTGAGGCAATGAGAATACTCGACGAGAGCACCGTCATGGGCTCTGACCCGGCGGCACAATCCTCCTTCGTAGATGTAGTCCGGAGAAAATTCAGTCTGCATGTCTAAACTGATCCTGGTACCCACCCCCATCGGCAATCTTGGTGACATCACCATCCGTGCCCTGGAGGTGCTGAAATCGGCCGGGCTGATTCTCGCCGAAGATACCAGGACAACAAAAATTCTCCTTGTTCATTACGGAATAAACGCCCCGCTGCGCTCCCATCACAAGTTCAATGAGCACCGCAGTCTCGAAGCTGTCTGTGACGGCATTGAGAATGGCACGGTGACTGCCCTTGTCTCTGACGCCGGCACACCGGGCATCTCCGATCCGGGTTTTCTGCTGGTGCGCAGGTGCATTGAGCGTGAGATACCCGTTGAATCGCTCCCCGGCCCCACTGCATTCGTTCCTGCCCTTGTCTGCTCCGGGCTGCCGTCAGACCGTTTCTGCTTCGAGGGATTCCTGCCACAGAAGAAGGGAAGGCAGAAGAGACTTTCTGCCCTGGCCACTGAGGAGAGAACAATGATATTTTACGAATCACCCTTCAGGGTGCTTAAGACCCTTGAGCAGCTCGCAGCCGCACTGGGAGGCGATCGCAGGGCATCCGTCTCACGCGAGATCACAAAGAAATTTGAGGAGACACTCCGAGGTACTCTCTCCACCCTTGCGGGTCACTTCAGAGACACCCCTCCGAGAGGAGAATTCGTCCTTGTCGTCGCAGGCACCTCCCTGAAGGATCATTCCGAAGATACAGACTGAAGATGCGCATACGGAGAGTGATCATAATGGCCCTGCTGCTCTTACCTCTCTTCATCGTACAGGCACAGGTATTGCGAGGCAGGATCACCGACAGCCACGGGTCACCCATGCCTGCTGCATCAGTTTATATCGCTGAGCTGAGGCAGGGAACAACATCCAACAATGAGGGCTGGTATGAGATCTCCCTTGCCCCTGGAAGCTACACTGTAAACTATCAGTTCCTTGGCTACATTCCGGTTTCGAGGCAGTATTCAATCTCGGCGGAAGATATTGTCGCTGACATCACTCTCACCGAACAACTCTTCGAGATACCTCCCGTAAGGGTCTCTGCATCAGGGAAAGACCCGGCATACTTCATCATGCGCAAGGCTATCGGGATGGCACCTTTTCACCTCAGACAGGTGAAGATGTACAAGGCTGAGGTATATATCCGGGGTGGCGGCAGCGTCGACAAGATACCTGAAATACTTAAGCGCAGGATGAAGATCGAGGCAAATGAAAGTGACATCCAGGAGGGCAAATACTACTTCGCGGAATCAGTCAATATAATAACATTCAACGCCCCTGACAGGTATGTGAACCGCGTTATCTCCTCAAACTCAAGCGAACAGCTTAGCCAGGGACAGGTCTCCCCGATGGATTATATCGAGGCAAGCTTCTACCAGCCGGTCCTTGCCGATGTGGCAATATCGCCACTTGCACCCAACGCCTTCTCTCACTACAGCTTTACCTTCCTCGGCTCTTCATCGCAGGGCGAATATGTAATTGATAAAATAAGGGTGACACCGCGAAGGAAGAGCCAGCAGCTCTTCTCCGGAGTGATCTATATTGTGGAGGACCTATGGGCAATTCATTCACTTGACCTTACAAACGAAAACATGGCGGGAACCATAGGGGTCCGCCAGCTCCACACCCCTGTGGAGGCCGGAATCTGGATGCCAGTCAGCCATGAGTTCGATGTTGACATCTCGCTCATGGGGATCAAGGCCAGGGCAGCCTATACAAGCGCGGTTAAATACATCGATGTTCAGCCTGACAGGTCGCTTCCCCGTCCGCAGTCATACGGAGAAACAGTGTACGCAGTGGAACCTGGTGAAACGGGTGAAACCGGTGAAGTGACTAAAACGGCAACGCAGAGGGAGATTGAAGAGATTCTGAGGAAAGATGACCTCACAGCAAGGGATATGTCTAAACTTGCCAGGCTGAACGAAAAAAACACCTCGAAAAAGACGGAGAAGCCGCCCCTGGAGATAGAGGATAAAACCACTGTTATAATTGAGGAAGACGCAACACTCAAAGATTCTGCTTACTGGGCAGAAGCAAGACCTATCCCCCTGACACGGGAGGAAACAGCCAGCCTGTCAACAGCAACGGCTGCCCGGAGCCAGCTGTCAAAACGCGATACTGCAACAATCTCAATAACAATAGGATCGGCACCGGACTCCAGCCGGAATAAAAAGAGTCCCGCATCCAGGTTTATAAAAGACCTTGCCGGCGGCAAGACGTGGCAGCTCTCAAAAAACAGCACCCTGGGTTTTGAGGGAATAGCAGACCTTAAAAGCTTCTCTTATAACACAGTGGACGGATTCATTGCAGGAACGGGAATCAACCTGTCGGTAAAATCCGGCGAAGCGGGACGCTTCACCTTAGTCCCTTCCGCAAGGTATGCATTCAGCCGTGCACGGCTTATGTGGAATGTCACGGCCAATATGCTCTATGACCCGATGCGGGCAGGCAATATCTTCCTGAGAGCCGGCAGTCAGTCAGACGAGTTTTCCCAGTCAGGTGTTAACCAACTGGTTAATTCGGTCGCAACGCTCTTCTTCAGGGATAACATGATGAAGCTCTACAACAGCCGGTATATCATTGCAGGACACCGAAGCGACCTGGCCAACGGTCTCACCCTCTCACTCTCCGGGATGTATGAAAAGCGTGATCCGTTGGAGAATAACGCTGATTTTTCATTTTTCAGAAAAGAGAGACCCTGGACTGTCAACCTGCCAGATAATCCGTACGTTACGGGAGATGTGCCGGGTTATGAACCTGAGCCCTCCTTCAGTCACCGGCATCTTTCAATGACCTCAGTGCTGACATGGACACCCCGTCAGCGGTACCGTCTGGCAGGGGCAGCAAAGATCAGCGCCGGATCTGATTACCCGACCTTTTCGCTCACCTGGAAGCACGGCTATAATTACAACGATACTGTTGCAGGCAGTTATGACCTGCTGATGGGAGAGATCAGCCGGACAAACAGGTTCGGGGCACTCAACGAGTTCAGGTGGCGTCTGCGCGGCGGAGGATTTTTCAACAGTGAGAACGTACGGTTACAGGATATGCATTACTTCAATAACCAGTCCTCTCCGGTTTTGCTTAACAACTATGAGGATGTCTTCTACCTGAGACCCGGTTACTCCATGGCTGCAAGAAGCAGTTTTGCCGAGGCACATGTCAGCTACACCACTCCCACCCTGCTGCTCAAACGACTTCCTGTCTTAAGCAGGACCCTGATGAGAGAGAATATTGGACTCTCTGCGGCATGGACCCCTGAGTCAGGTTATTACTGGGAAGCGGGATACTCCCTCAGCGAGGTGTTCCTCTTTGCCACCGTGGGCGTCTGGACCGGTTTCAGCGACACCTCCTTTGAATCGGCCGGCATCAGGGTGATATTGCGGATCGAATAGGGCTTACATCCTGTCCTACAATGCCTTATGATCTACCTCCACTGTCTCTGACTGCAGACTGCCGACTGCCAACTGCCAACTGCAGACTGCCGACTGGAGACTGGAGACTGCCGACTGGAGGCTGCCGACTGCCGACTGCCGACTGGAGGCTGCCGACTGGAGTCTGCCGACTGGTCAGAACGGCTTCCGCCCGTTGTCATCCGGCGAGAAGTCGCTGAAATCAGATATATCGTTGTTCATCTTTGACCCCATTGTGAAGACCCCTCCGTCAGGAATACCCGCAAAGGAACCCTCCGGCCCGAACTCATCTGGCTCAACAAATGATGCACGGTCTTCCTTGAAATAGAGCAGAACCTCATCGGTAGGCCCGTTACGGTTCTTTGCCAGTATGATGTCGGCATGCCCCTTGGTCGACTGCCCGTCCTCAAACTGAAGGACACCCATTTTCTCAGGGCGGTGGATGAAGACAACCATATCCGCATCCTGCTCAATGGCGCCCGATTCACGAAGGTCAGAAAGCATGGGTTTCTTGTTCCCGCCGCGGGTCTCAACCGACCTGTTAAGCTGCGAGAGCGCCAGAACAGGCACCGCCAGCTCCTTGGAAATACTCTTGAGCGATCTCGAGATTGAACTCACCTCCTGCTCACGGCTTCCGGCATCAGGCGGCCCTGTCATCAGCTGAAGGTAGTCGACGATGACCACATCAAGTTTGTTCTGTGCCTTCAGCCTGCGGCATTTGGCCCTGAGTTCGAAGACCGAGATGGCCGGGGTATCATCAATAAAAATCTGTGCCTCGGTGAGCGACTTGATGCGAGACTCCAGCAGCGACCACTCCTCGGGCGAAAGCTTGCCGTTCTTGATCTTTTCTCCGGGGATCTCGGTCTCGGAAACAATAAGCCTGTTTACAAGCTGTATTGCCGACATCTCGAGGGAGAAGATCGCAACTTTCCTCTTGTGCTCGATGGCCATGTTACGCGCCATTGTCAGGGCGAAAGCGGTTTTCCCCATAGAGGGCCTCGCGGCGATAATGACAAGCTCCGACTTCTGCCAGCCTGATGTGAGCCTGTCAAGCTTGGTGAATCCGGAAGGCACGCCCACAAGAGCATCCTCTTTCTTGCCAAGCTCCTCGATCTCGGCAAGAGACTGCTTGATGACCTCATGTATTGGTGCCACCTCATGCTTTATATTCCCCTCGGCAATCCGGAAGAGCTCATCCTCACTCTTGTCGAGTAACTCGGTCACATCAAGTGTATCCTCATACACCATGTTCTGTATCAGGGTTGCCGCACGGATCAGCTCACGCTGGATATATTTCTGAAGGACTATCCTGGCGTGATATTCTATATTGGCGGCCGAAACGATCCTGGAGGTCAGTTCCGTAAGGTAGACTGCACCACCGGCTTCATCAAGTTCATTGGCCCTTTTAAGCTCCTGGGTGACAGTAAGAAGGTCAATAGGCTGATCACGCTTGTTGAGCTCCACAATGGCAGAAAAAATCTTCTGATGTGCAGCCGAATAAAAAACCTCCGGCCGGAGCATGTCAACCACCATCCTTGCAGCATCTGTCTCCAGCATGGCAGCTCCAAGCACCGCCTCCTCCATCTCCGGCGTCTGCGGCGGGACCCGCCCGCCCTCAGGAATGAATACTACCGATTGCTTCTTCTCCTGCCTTCCTCTTGATGTGCCCTGTGCCATTAATGTATAATGTTGATTATCTGTTATTCCGACGAAAATGGCAGTGTTCTCTGCCGTGATCAAATTTAACAATTACATCAGTGCCGGGTGGTTCATACGACTGTTTGTTTCAAACATTCCCTGTTAAAAAGATGTTGAAAACGTATATAATGGATAAAGATGCGGGAAATTAAAAAGGTTCGTATATTTTTGGTCTTTCAAGAGTGACCTGCTATGGTTGTTTTTCCAAAGGCGAAGATAAATATCGGTTTAAGGATCATGGAGAAGAGGCCTGACGGCTTTCATAACATCGAGACCTTCTTCTACCCCGTTGACCTTGCTGATGCGCTTGAGTTTGTTGTAAGGAAAGACAACCGAAGGGGTGACAGCCTGAAGGTCACCGGAGTGATGGAGGAGGGTGATCCGGAAAAGAACCTGGTAATGAAGGCTGTAAAGCTGATGAGACAATCGTTTGATTTTCCCGGTATCCGTATCCACCTGCACAAAAACATACCGGTCGGAGCCGGTCTGGGTGGCGGCTCATCCGATGCTGCCGGAATCCTTAAAGCACTGAACAAATACTTCGGCTTCGGCCTTAATTCTGAGGAGTTGCGCTCCTTTGCAGGCCGTATTGGCAGTGATGCCCCCTTCTTTATTGACAGCACTCCCTCGTTTGCCGAGGGGGTGGGAAATATTCTGTCCGAGTTTCCGCTTGACCTCAGCAGGTACCATATTGTAATCCTCTATCCTGACACCAACATAAGCACTGCCGAGGCATATGCCGGGTGCGTACCATGCCCCACAGGGCTGTCGCTCAGACAGTTGCTTGAACTGCCTGTAAGTGAATGGCGGGGCAGGGTTGTCAACGACTTCGAACTTAACATCTTCAGGTCATATCCGAATGTGGGAAGGCTCAAAATGGCTCTTTATGAAGCGGGAGCCCTGTATGCCTCAATGTCGGGTAGCGGTTCAGCCGTATATGGCATCTTCGAAGAGGAGCCCGAGATGCCTCAGGAACTTGCACGCTACAGGCTGAACACCGGTGATATGTTGTAATCTGCCCTCCGGAACCTGATCCGGGAAGGGGCCTCTCCTTTTTATCCCTCAGTTCAGACTATCTCTACAAGCACCGCACCCTTTGTCACCCGGTCACCGGGCTTGACATTCACGGCCACTACCTTTCCGTCCAGGTGGCTCTTCAGCCTGTTCTTCATCTTCATTGCATCGAGGATTACAATATCCTCGCCCTCTTTCACCGTGTCGCCAAGCTGAACCAGCACCTCCACCACCGTGCCGGGGATGAAGCTCTGAATCTTTCCTGCCACCGGAGGAGCATAGGGCTTGCGCGATGCAAAACGGGAGCTCAGCCTGGTGGTGTAGGCCGTCTGATCTATGATGAGCTTTTCTGAATCTCTTTTTTCCATGTTACTCTCTTTTTCAAGTCTGATCAGAAAGGCGGAATTCCATGCTTCTTCCAGGGCATCTGCACATCCTTGTTCTCCGATACCTCCAGGCCGTGCAGGAGCATCCTGCGTGTCTCCGATGGCTCAATCACGGCATCGACATAACCGCGGGAAGCGGCAACATACGGATTGGCAAACTTCTCCCTGTACTCATCAACTTTCTGGCGGCGCATCTCATCAGGATTGGCAGCGGATGTTATCTCCTTTCGGAAGATAATGTTTGCCGCACCTTCGGGACCCATAACCGCTATCTCCGCACCCGGCCATGCCAGAACGAAGTCGGCACGCAGGTGACGCGAACTCATTGCAATGTAACCCCCACCGTAAGCCTTCCGAAGTATAACCGTAAGCTTCGGAACAGTCGCTTCGCTGTAAGCGTAAAGAACCTTGGCGCCGTGACGTATGACGCCGGCATGTTCCTGGTCAACACCAGGCAGGTAACCGGGCAGGTCGACAAGTGTGATCAGCGGTATACTGAATGCGTCACAGTACCTGATGAACCTGGCAGCCTTGTCAGAGGAATCGACGTCAAGCACCCCAGCCATCTCCATGGGCTGGTTGGCGACAAATCCCACTGTCCTTCCGCCCATGCGACCGAATCCGATTACAATGTTGCGGGCATACATTTCCTGTATCTCGAAGAAGTCCGAGCCATCGGCAACAGCCCTGATAACCTCCCTCACATCATATGGAAGGGTCGGGTCACCCGGGACGATCTTTTCAATATCATAGCCTGCCTCAGGCGGCACTGTTTCAGTGACAGCAGCCCTGACCTGATTGTTCCTGGGTATAAATGAGATCAGTCGCTTTATCTGGCTGAAGCATTCATCCTCAGAAGAGGAGAAGAAATGGGCGTTGCCCGTTATCTCACAGTGAACGCGTGCGCCGCCCAGCGCCTCCATCGATATCTCCTCGCCGAGAACGGTCTTGATCACCTCCGGCCCGGTGATGAACATCTTTGAAATATTGTCAACAACAAACACGAAGTCGGTCAGCGCCGGTGAGTAGACAGCTCCTCCGGCACACGGGCCCAGAATTACCGATATCTGCGGAATGACTCCGCTGGAGATTGTGTTCCTGAAGAATATTTCACCGTAACCTGCAAGCGAATTGACCCCCTCCTGGATCCTGGCGCCGCCGGAGTCATTGATCCCGATAAGTGGTATCCTCATCTTGAGGGCATGGTCCATTATTTTGGTGATTTTGCGTGAGTGCATAAGCCCCAGCGAACCGCCGGCAACTGTAAAATCCTGCGCAAAAATCGCAACAGGGTTGCCATGGACGGTACCCGTTCCAATCACCACCCCGTCACTCGGGAGATGCTTTTTGTCCATCCCGAAATCGCGCGCATCATGTTCCACGAACATGTCATATTCGTTGAATGTGCCCGTATCAAGGATGGCCATAATGCGCTCACGCGCAGTATTTTTACCCATGGCCTTCTGCTTCACGATGGCTTCCTCCCCGCCACCCAACAGCATTTTTTCACGCTTTTCCTTGAGTTCGCGTATCTTCTTTTCCAATGCCATAACTAACCCTGTTTTTAACCGTGTCTTCTTTGTTTTTTAAAAGCACGGCAATTTATACAAAATTCAATAATGCACAATATGATGGAAAATGTGCTATTTCGGAGCGGTATAATAGACACCTGCAGCAATGAAGGTGTAGATTATATTGGGAATCCACATTGCCAGTGCCGGGTTCAGGTCGCCCTTCAGTGAAAATTGGGAGGCGAATTGCATGAAGAGTATGTATGAGAAGGTCAGCATCAGGCCGAGACCTATCTGCATTCCGATCCCTCCCTTGATCTTGCGAGATGACAGTGAGACCCCGATCAGGGTCAGGATGAAGAATGCGAAGGGTGAGGCATAGCGCCGGTGTTTCTCGTTGAGGTAGAGTTTTATCTCGTCTGAACCCTGTGATTTAAGCACCTGGATATAGTCAACAAGCTCCCCGTGAGTCATCGTGTATACGAATTCCGGCGCCCTTGTGAAGTCATCAGGCCCGACATTGAGCACGGTGTCTATGCGGCGCCCGGAGGAGAGCCTCTCACCCAGGCTGTCTGTCTCCCTGATGTAGTACCACCATGCACCCCACTTGTTCGTTGTGCTGTCCCACCGGATCATGTTGGCAGTCATCTTGGACTCAAGCATCCCGTTCTCATTAAACTTCTCCATGCTGAAATTGCGGCCGCTCTGAGAGATCCTGTTGTACTGCTCCATGTAGATGTACACGTTGGGGTAGACCTGCCGGTGCACCGAAGAGGCGTTCACCCTGCGGAAGTCTGAACTTCTGTAGTACTTTTCCTCGAAATCGAGCCGTGCGATGTTCGAATGCGGCAGCACGTAGTTCTGAAGCATGAAGGCAAGGATTGCAATAAATGTGGCGGAGATGAAGTAGGGTACGAGCAGCCTCCTGAAACTCATCCCGCTGTTCAGCATTGCAATGATTTCAGTGTTTACCGCCATCCTCGATGTGAAGAAGATCACCGAGATAAAGACGAACATCGGGGCGAAGATGGTAGCGAAGTAAGGAATGAAATTCAGATAATAATCGAATATGATTGCCTTCAGCGGGGCCTGCTTCTGGATAAAGTCGTCAATCTTCTCTGAGAAGTCGAATATGACAGCGATGCCCAGTATGAGTACAAGCGAGAAGAAGAAAGTACCCAGGAACTGCCTGATTATGTACCAGTCAAGAATCTTTGGGACAAGCTTCTTCAGACTCTCTCTGAAATTCTTCGAACTGTCTCTTCCTTCCATGTGCCGAATGTACCGTCAAGTATCCTTTCCCTCGCCTCCCTGACAAGGCTGAGGTAGAATGCAAGGTTGTGTATTGTTGCTATCTGGGCTCCCAGCATCTCTCCCGAAATCACCAGGTGACGCAGGTATGCCTTTGAATAGGTCCGGCTGAACTCCGACCTGGATCCGGGGTCAACCGGAGAGAAGTCATCAGCCCACCGCTGGTTCCTTATATTTATAATGCCTTCGGGTGTGAACAGCATCCCGTTGCGGCCGTTGCGCGTCGGCATGACGCAGTCAAACATGTCGACCCCGCGTGCAATACCTTCGAGGATGTTTGCCGGCGTACCCACTCCCATAAGGTATCTTGGTTTATCCGCCGGGAGTATTTCGTTGACCACCTCAATCATCTCATACATCTGCCCGGCGGGTTCCCCAACCGACAGTCCTCCGATGGCGTTACCGGGCATGCCGCTGGATGCGCACTTCTCTGCCGATATTTTTCGAAGGTCGCTGTAAATGGCCCCCTGCACTATTGGAAACAGCATCTGCTCTTTCCCGTAGAGTGGCTCTGTCCTCCCGACCTGTCCGATGCACCTGTCGAGCCATCTGTGCGTCAGTTCCATTGACTTCTTCGCGTAAGCGTGGTCACATGGCCAGGGTGCACACTCGTCAAAAGCCATCATGATGTCAGCGCCGATTGCACGCTGGATGTCAACAACCCCTTCCGGAGTGAAGAGATGTTTTGATCCGTCAATGTGCGATCTGAATATTGCACCCTCCTCGGTCAGCTTCCTGTTGGCTGCAAGGGAAAAGACCTGGTAGCCGCCGCTGTCGGTCAGCACTGCCCTGTCCCACGACATGAAGCGGTGAATTCCGCCGGCACGACTGATTATGTCTGTTCCCGGCCGCAGGTATAGATGATATGTGTTTGCAAGGATCACCGGGGCGTCAATCTCACTCCTGAGGTCACGGTGGAAAACCCCTTTTACGGTGGCACCGGTACCTACAGGCATAAAGACCGGAGTTTGAATATCACCATGGGCAGTGCGCAGAATTCCTGCCCTGGCCGATGTGGCTCCGTCTTTACTCTCGATCGTGAACATTTTTCTCTGACTGGTGGCCACAAAAGTACGCTTTCTCAACCTGATTTTGAACAGGCAGTTATCAATTTGAAAAAAGTGATCCCTGATTGTTGAAAAGATTCTTTCATCCATTATTCAATTCTTTATAATATTGCTGCGCACAATATCACCTCCCATGATCCTGTCAACTGATACTATACATCTGGTCCTGCTTGCACTTCTTTTTACAATGCTCCTGATACAGGCCTGGTACTGGCTCGGTTATTACCGTAAGGCTGCATTTGCCACGCCCGGGAAGGCGGCAGCACCAACGAACCTCCCTCCTCTTTCAGTGGTCATCTGCGCCCGCAACGAAGCAGAAAACCTTTCCAGATTCCTGCCCGAGGTGTTGAAGCAGGACTATCCCTCCTTTGAGGTTGTGGTGGTGAACGACTGCTCGGAGGACAACACGTTTGATGTGCTTGGCTCGCTGATGAAGCAATATCCCCACCTGAAGGTCTCGATGATTCAGAAGGATCCCGGCTTCACCCACACAAAGAAGCTGGCCATGCTCATAGGCATCAAGGCTGCAAAGAATGACCTGCTTGTCTTTACCGACGCCGACTGTAAGCCGGCATCTGCCAACTGGCTGCGTGAGGTGGCAGGTGCAGCAGCGAAGGATAAGAGTGATATTATAATCGGCTACGGAGCCTATTTCCCTGAACCCGGTCTTCTGAACAAATACATCCGGTACGAGACCATGTTCACAGCCCTGCAGTACTTCGGAATGGCAATGGCAAAAAAGCCCTACATGGGGGTTGGCCGTAACCTGGCATACCGCAGAAGTTTCTTCTTTGAAAATGGCGGGTTTGGTCCGCACAACCATATCATGTCAGGCGATGACGATCTGTTTGTCAACCGCACCTCAACTCCGGACAACTGCAGCCTGATGCTCTCGCACGAATCATTCACCCAATCGGTCGCATGTAAAACTCCTCTCGAGTGGGTCAAGCAAAAAAGGAGACACCTGTCAGCTGCGGCATACTACAGGCCTGCGGATAAAACAAGGCTCATCCTCGAACCCCTCTCCAGGGTGACATGGTACGGACTGATCATCGCCATGCTTATAATGCTGGCATCATGGCCGGTTGTACTGTTCCTTATGCTGTCACGGCTGGTCATGAGAGCGGTGATACTGAGAAGGGCGGCTGTCACATTCAATGAAAGCCAGTTGTGGTTTATTTCACTCTTTTTTGATATCTTGTCGCCGTTCTTGACGGCATTCCTTTACCTCACAACCAGGAGAAAGGGCAAGGGCAAGGAGACATGGAAGTAGAAACCGGACTATCGGACAAGGCACAGCACGATCTCAAGGTCATTGACCGTGCGCTTAACGGCGACAGCAGGGCATACGCCGAGCTGCTCAACCGTTACCGCGATTCAGTCTATTATGTCATGCTGAGGATGATCAGCAACCCGTCCGATGCGGAAGATCTTACAATAGAGGCATTTGGCAAAGCCTTCCATAATCTCGCCAAATATGTACCCTCACACGCTTTCAGCACATGGCTCTTCCGCATTGCCACCAACAACTGTATTGATTTCATGCGTCGTAAAAGCCAGAGTCCAAGGCCATTCGACCATGACGAAGGTGAAGAGGACGAGGTGGAGGCAACAGTAGCCTCGGACATGATCGCCCCTGACGAACTGATGATCAACAGGGAGACAGCGGCCTCGCTCAACAGGATAGTTAAGACACTCAAACCCCGTTACCGCAGACTTATTGAGCTCCGCTACTTCGAGGACTACTCATATGAGGAGATCGCCAGTGAACTTAGCCTTCCGATCGGCACTGTCAAGGCAAGGCTCTTCAGGGCCAAAGTCCTTATACTGAACATGGTTCGCAGCAAAACAAGCGGCATTTGACCACAATAGCTGAAAAATATTTTCCGTCGCTCTCCCCGCAGCAGCGCCGCCAGTTTGCAATGCTGCCTTCCCTCTACAGGGAGTGGAACGAAAAAATCAATGTCGTTTCGCGAAAGGATATCGACAACTTTGAGGTAAACCATCTGCTTCATTCACTGGCTATTGCAAGATTCATCACCTTCAAGCCCGGAACGTCAGTAGCGGATATCGGCACCGGTGGAGGCCTGCCCGGTATTCCCCTGGCTATCCTCTTTCCGGAAGTAAAATTCACGCTGACTGATTCAATCGCCAAAAAGATCAGGGTGGTGGATGCAATTGTTGCGGAGGCAGGTTTAAACAATGTCACCTCATTCACAGGCAGGGCAGAGAACATGAAGGGGAGATATGACTTCATCCTCGCCAGGGCAGTTTCGGAGACGGAGCAGTTTGTTAAGCTGACAAGGCACCTGGCCTCACCCGGATCATTCAATGATAAGAAAAACGGATGGATACTCCTCAAGGGAGGCGACCTTGAAAATGAGCTGAAACCCTTTGCCGGATCGGCAGAGGTTGCATCAATCAGCGACTGGTTTGAGGAGCCGTTCTACGTCACAAAGAAAGTGGTCTGGCTACCATTCCGGAGGGAATAATTTCCCGGCCGCAGCATCATATTACAGGCCTGCAGGCTGAAGCCACTCCACCCCGATTTAAAAAAAATCACCTCATTCCTTCTTTTTTTGAAAAAATGACTACCTTTGCAGTCTTAAAAACCGGGTAGTAAACAACGAAATATAACAACAGATGAAAAGGACATTTCAGCCATCGAGAAAGAAAAGGACGAACACTCACGGCTTCAGGAAGAGAATGTCAACTCCGAACGGCAGGCGCGTATTGGCAGCCCGCAGGGCTAAGGGAAGAAGGAAACTGACCGTTTCCGACGAACCCGGTCACAAGGACTGATACGCTGACAGACAATAAAAACTGCCGTCTTAATGAACAATTAAGGCGGTTTTTTATTTCTGTAGTGCCACTGTCTCTTAAATTTGTCAATATTTCACGATATGAAAGATTTCATCCTCAATTATGCCGGAGCCGAACTGAAGGATATTGCAGGGGCTGTAATCGAAGGCAAACGCCTGACCCCCGGAGAAGCACTCACCCTGTACCGTTCAGCCGATCTCTCACTCATGGGCCTGCTGGCAACAACCGTCAAGAGGATGAGGAGCAGTGACGCCGTCTTCTTCAACCGTAACTTTCACATTGAACCTACAAACATCTGCATATATAACTGCCGTTTCTGTTCCTATCACAAGCCTGAGGGAGATGCTGACAGCTGGGAGCTTACCGAAACTGAGATCCTTGACATTGTCAGACGCTTTGAGGGAGTACCGGTGACAGAGGTGCACATCACAGGCGGAGTTCATCCATCCCGTGACATACACTATTACGGAAAGATCCTGGCAGCTATCCGCAGCCTGAGGCCTGATATCAGCATCAAGGCATTCTCAGCCGTGGAGCTCGATTATATGATCCGTAAAGCCGGGATGTCATATACTGACGGGATCAGGTTGTTGCGTGATTATGGCCTGGATTCAATCCCCGGTGGCGGTGCTGAGATATTCGACCCGGTACTTCGAAACAGGATATGCCGTGAGAAGGCAGATGCCGAGACCTACCTGGCCATACATGAGGCGGCACACAGCCTCGGACTTACATCTAATGCCACGATGCTATACGGACACGCCGAGAGCCCGGAACAACGTTTAGACCACATGCTTCGTCTCAGGGATCTGCAGGATCGTACCGGGGGCTTCAATGCCTTCATCCCCCTCAAGTTCAGGCGCGAGAACAATCGAATGCATGAAATCGGAGAGGTGCCGGTGACCGAGGATATGCGCAACTACGCCCTTTCACGCATCTTTCTTGACAACTTCAGCCATATCAAGGCATACTGGCCCGCCATCGGGAAAAACTCAGCCCTGATGAGCCTCGCATACGGCGCTGACGACCTCGACGGCACAATAGACGACACAACAAGGATATACTCAATGGCCGGCTCGGAAGAGGACAGGCCCGCCCTCTCGACAACCGAACTTGTAGCCATGATACGTTCAGCAGGATTCAGACCCGTTGAGCGTGACACCAACTACCGGACAATTAAGGAATGGTAGAAACCGCCTCTCTCACGCAATATAATTTTTATCTTTGAGGCTGCGTTAATAATCTAATACTTCATCCCGCGATGAGCGTCAAGGAATTTCTTAAAAGCCGTGTCTTCTGGAAACAGTTTGGCCTGGCAATGGTCATCGGTGTAGGCATCATACTCGTCCTGATCATCTGGCTTAATATCTACACCCGTCACGGCCAGGCGAGACCTACTCCTGAGATCCGGGGTCTTTCAATCAGGGAGGCCGAACATGTTATCAGGAAAAACAGGATGAAGCTTCAGATAATTGACTCGGTCTACACAACAATAGTCCCACGCGGATGCATCGCCGAGCAGATGCCGCTGCCGGGCCACCGCGTCAAGAAAGGCCGCACGATAAAGGCAACAATCAACGCCTTTAACCCCGAGATGGTTGCAGTGCCTGACCTCGTAGGGCTTCCACGCCGGCAGGCGCTTTCAATAATCGAAACGGCAGGACTGCAGGCAGGACAGCTTAATTATGTCCCGGACCTGACTGTCGATTTCGTTCTCAAACAGACAATTCACGGCCGCGAGGTGTCACCCGGTGACTCGGTGCAGAAAGGGATGGTAGTTGACCTGGTCCTTGGCCGCGGACTGAGCAGCCAGCGGACCTCCCTCCCCAGGCTTATGGGATGCTCACTTGACCAGGCGAGGAATGAAATCCTGGGAGCCTCCCTCAACCTCGGCGCCTATGTGTTCGATACCACGGTTCTTACAAACGAAGACTCGCTTAACGCCTTCGTTTACAAGCAGAACCCGGAATACCACCGCGATGCCAGCGTGCAGCTCGGATCAGCAGTCTACATCTGGCTTACAACTGACAGCCTGAAGATACCCACTGACGTGATCAGTACTGACACAATCATTCCTGACAGCGAATCCGGACCACCGGAGACTGATCCGGCACTCCTCCAATGAAGTACAGTAAAACCATATACCTGCTCCTTGCCATGCTGATGACCTTTGAGGTTTCAGCTCAGGAAGTCATTACAGGACTGCTTCGCAATAAACAGGTAATGGAGGCCAGATCATCCGGCATTAATCTTAAGAGCAGTGCCGCTGAAGAGCCGGTGGCCATCCCGTTTATTGAAGACTTCTCTAAAGACACCATTTTCCCGTCTACCAGCAGATGGGCCGATATACAGGTTTTTATAAATAATACATACTCGGTCAGTCAGCCTTCACTGGGTATTGCAACCCTCGACTGTCTTGATGAGAATGGCAAGCTGTATGACGGTGCATTACAGTCAGTGTTTGCCGCGGACCAGCTTACCTCACGGGCCATTGACCTGGCATACCTGCCGTCCGACAGCATATTCATCAGCTTCCTCTACGAGGCAGGCGGAATCGCTGACATGCCCGAGACCAATGACAGCCTTACACTCAGCTTCTGGGCTCCAGGCGAGGAGAAATGGTACAGTATCTGGCAAACACAGGGCGGCCCGACACTCGGATTCCGTAATGTCATAATTCCCGTAACGGAACCGAGGTTCCTGCAAACGGGATTCCGGTTCAGATTTTCCGGATACGCCTCACTGGCAGGCGCCATCTCAGAGCCCTCCCAGGCAGGAAACGCTGACCAGTGGCATCTTGACCACATACTGCTTGACAAAGGACGCTCTGTTCATGACACCGTCATTCACGACGTGGCTCTTACACTGCCGCTGAGATCACTTGTCAAGGAATACGAGGCAATGCCCTGGCGCCACTTCAGGCAGGCGTACCTCTCCGCCATGAGCCCCACCGCTGCCATCCGCTACCGGAATAACGACACAATCGTCCGTAACGTAACCCGCCATGTCACTATAACTGACATGTCAAACGGAGTTGTGGTGCGTGACTTCGACGCGGGAGCGTCAAACGCACAACCCCTCTCCGGTGTGACATACGATGCCCCGCTGCTGTATACCTATAACACTGCATCATCACCTGACACAGCTCAGTTCCTTGTTAGAGTTTATCTGATCACGGACGATTTCGACCGGAAGCAGAATGACACGATGAGATATACCCAGCGCTTCTCCGATTATTTTGCAATTGATGACGGTACGGCAGAGGCAGGATACGGAATTAACGGACAGGGATCGCGCAATGCAATGGCTGCCCTCCGGTTCAGGTCATTCATCCCCGATTCGGTGACAGGCTTAAGCATCTGCTTCAATGATGCCTTTGAGAATGCCAACCAGAGAGGATTTGAGATTATGGTATGGGCTGATGACAACGGAAAGCCAGGTGTACTTCTGGGCAGCAGCGACGGCCCAACAGCCCTCCCCGGAACAGAAATAAACGGGTTTGTGACATACGCATTTCAAAAGCCCGTGAGGGTAACTGATAATTTCTGGATAGGCTGGCGGCAGGACTCCGAGATGTTCCTCAATGCGGGTCTTGACCTGAATACACCTCATGCAGGCAGGCAATATTTTCTACTCAGCGGCACCTGGCAGGAGAGTCAGGCACCGGGAACCGTCATGATGCGGCCGGTAATGAAGGGGAGCGGATCACCAACATCTTCGGACAACGGAACACTCATAAATGACCTTTTTACCATCTTTCCAAACCCCACAAACGGGTATGTGACTATCGTTCCATCCGAGGGTGCGCCCGCCGAGTTCACCGTCGACGTGATATCGATGTCAGGTTCGATAATAATGTCCGCTCCGGGGACCGGCAGAACCGATCTGAGCAGGCTGGCTCCGGGCAGCTATTTGCTTCTTGTAAGGGACCGCAGCGGCCGGCCACTGTCGCTCCTTCGCGTCCTGAAAGTTAACTGAAGAAGAGCATGGCTGAAGAGGAACTATCCGATTTTCGCGAGCAGGAGCAGGAACAGGAACAGGAACTTTACGAGCATTACAGGTACGTGGTTGATCCCGGACAGTCGATGCTTCGTATCGACAAGTACCTCTCAGCAAGGATCGAGAATGTGTCGCGCACAAGGGTGCAAGCCGCAGCCCAGGCCGGCAACATAATTGTCAATGATGCGGCTGTTAAACCTAACTACCGCGTCAAGCCTCTGGATGTCATCCAGGTTCTGCTCCCCAACCCGCCGCGTGAGATTGAACTTATCCCGCAGAACATTCCTGTAAAGGTGGTCTATGAAGACGATGACCTGATAGTTGTGGACAAGGCTGCAGGGATGGTTGTCCATCCGGCTTACGGCAATTATTCCGGCACTCTTATGAACGCCCTGATGTTCCACTTCCGTGACCTGCCTCTTTTTCAGACGGGTGAGCTGCGGCCGGGACTGGTGCACAGGATTGACAAGAATACTTCAGGACTTCTTGTGGTTGCCAAGAATGAATATGCTCATAACAGGCTCGCCAGGCAGTTCTTCAGGCGCACAACCGGGAGGCTTTACCTTGCACTTGTATGGGGCACCCCTGATCCCGCCGAAGGGACCGTCACAGGTAATGTAGGCCGGAACATACGTGATCGCAAGATCATGCAGGTTTTTCCTGACGCCAGCCAGGGAAAGCATGCTGTTACTCACTACCATATTATTGAACAACTGGGTTATGTGTCACTTGTCGAGTGCCGGCTAGAGACAGGCCGTACCCACCAGATCAGGGTTCATATGGCCTGGAAGGGTCACCCCCTCTTCAACGATGAGGAGTATGGGGGCCATCGTATTCTCAAAGGAACAACATTCACGAAATATCAGCAGTTCGTCCGCAACTGCTTTGAACTCCTCCCCCGCCAGGCGCTTCATGCCCGTACCCTTGCTTTTGATCACCCGGTTACCGGTCAGCGTCTCTCCTTTGAATCACCCGTCCCTGCCGACATGATTGCTGTCATTGAGAAGTGGCGTGGTTACATTGTCGGCAGAGAATAATCATCAGGGCACAGTCAAGGCAACAGGCAGAAGGCAGTAGGCAGTAGTGCTGACAATGACATGCAGACTGTGTATTGGTATGAGCTGATTTATTCATAAACGGGAAAAGGGACTCGGTGCCGGAATCCCTTTTCACTATTGCCTATTGCCTATTGCCTAATCCCTACCAGCTCCCTCCTGCCCCGCCGCCGCCGAAGCCGCCGCCGCCAAAACCTCCGAATCCGCCACCGCCGCCGCCACTGAAACCACCGCCGCCACCGGAGAATCCTCCCCAGCTTCCGCCGTGTGATCGTCCCCCTCCGAGCATGCTCATAAGCAGCCATAAAGGAAGGTTTGAAGAACCGGTCCGCCTGAGATGCTTGTTGTTCGAGCTTCCGGCTGAAGCCATAATTATGAAGAACAAAATAATCAGGAAGATAATTACTCCCGGCATTGCACCGGAAGAACTCCCCCCTGCGTAGTTATCATAGTTGTACTCGCCTGCAGCAAGAGACATCAGCACATTGGTGCCGGCATCAATGCCACCATAATAATCATCCACCCTGAACCTCGGAATCATTTCCCTGTCAATTATTTCCGCAGTTGCCAGGTCCGGGATGGCCCCCTCCAGTCCGTAACCGGTGGCGATGAACACACGCCCGTCAGAGGATACGGTCTTCGGTTTTACAAGTACCAGGATTCCGTTGTTGAAATCAGCCTGCCCGATCCCCCACTCGCTGGCCACCTTGTAGGCAAACTCGGAGCGATCATAACCCTGGAGGTCATTCACAATGAGAACAGCTATCTGGTTCGACGTCGAATCATTGAAAGCAACAAGCTTATTTTCAAGCGCCTGTGCCTCATCGGAGGAAAGTATTCCTGCCAGGTCATTAACAAGACGCGGCGGTTCGGGCCTTGGCACCAGTGTCTGCGAAAGCAGTGCACCTGCGGCAGTAACCCACAGTACAAGTACAAGTATGAATCCTGATCTTTTCATCTTCATACCCCGGTTTCGTCATTGTCAAACGAGATGGCATCTGTAAGCTCATTGACGTCACCCTTTGATCTCGGGAAATGCTCCCTGAGCTTCTCTCCGGCCATCTTCACCCCCTCAACAAGTCCTTCAGTGAACAGTGCCTGGCTGAAGCGCTGCTGCATGTGATCACGTATGTTGTCCCAGAACCCGGGAGGCACAACGGCGTTTATGCCCGAATCGCCTATGATGGCAAACTTCTTCTCCTTAAGCGCCAGGTAGATGAGGACACCGTTCCGGTCAGCGGTCTTGTGCATGCCAACCTTCCTGAAGAGCCATGCCGCCTCGTCAAGGACACTGGCCTTGCAGGAGGTTTCAATATGCACCCGGATCTCTCCGGAGGTTGCATTCTCAGCCTCACTGATGGCCCTGACAATAGACTCCTGTTGTTCAGGAGTAAAGAAAGTCGATGCCTTCATCATTATGTGATCAGAACTCTACCTTAGGTGCTACCTCGGTGCCCTCCTGGGCTTCAAAGTAAGGCCTGTCTTCGAACTTAGTAAATGAAGCTATCAGGTTGTTGGGGAATTGCTTGATAAAAGTGTTATAAATGCGGGAGGCATCATTGAAGTTGTTCCTTGCAACAGCAATACGGTTTTCAGTGCCTTCGAGCTCCACCTGCAGGTCGCGGAAATTCTGCGTGGCCTTCAGTTCGGGATACCTCTCCACAACAACCATCAGGCGCGCCAGTGCTGAACTTACTTCGCCCTGCGCTGCCTGGAACTGCTGCAGTTGCTCGGGCGTGATATTTGACGGGTCAACGGTAACCGATGTAGCTTTGGCTCTCGCTTCGATAACCCTTGTCAGGGTCTCCTGCTCGAATTCGGCAGCGCCCTTCACAGTGTTCACGAAGTTGGGTATCAGGTCAGCCCTCCTCTGGTACTGGGTTTCCACGTTGCTCCACTCGGTTGCAACCTTTTCATTAAGGGGAACTATCTTGTTGTAAATGCCTACACCCCATGACACAACGAGGAGCAGAACCACAACAATGATGATAAGCACAATAAGTCCGCTAATACCTTTTTTCATTTTTCTTTCTGTTTGATTTGGTTTCAAAAGTAATTAAAATATTACTCTCAAGGACGCATTGTCAAGACGCTTCGCTGCATCATCATTGTTTTTTTCATTTGCGGCTCACCGCGAAACTAAATGTGCTAATTTTGTGCAAAATTTTACCGGTAATGAGAACTATTGCAATCGTCGCAGGAGGAAATTCATCCGAATATCCCGTCTCTGTTCGCAGTGCCCAGGGAGTTGCCACCGCACTGAAAGGAAAATACGAAACATACATAATTACAATCAGGGGCACAGACTGGTACTGGGAGGACCCGAAGGGGCGTCTCTTCAATATAGACAAAAACGATTTTACACTGGTTCTCGACGATCAGCGTGTACGATTTGATGCCGCCTTTATCTCCATTCACGGTAACCCCGGCGAAAATGGCCTTCTGCAGGGATACTTTGACATGACAGGTATTCCCTATACAAGCTGTGATGCCTTCGTCTCAGCACTCACATTCAACAAGCAGGCCTGCAAACTCTATCTTAACGAGTATGGTATCCCCATGACCGGCGGCCTGCTGATCAGGAAAGGCCAGCAATATGATGCTGCCGGCATAGTCCGGCAGATAGGACTTCCCTGCTTCGTGAAGCCTAATGCCAGCGGATCCAGTTTCGGAGTCTCCAAGGTCAAGGAGGTAGGCGATTTTAACGCAGCTGTGGAGAATGCCTTCGCCGAAGGCCACGAGGTGCTTGTGGAATCGTTCATGAAGGGAACGGAAGTGGCATGCGGAGTGGTCAGGACGAAACAGAAGAAGATAATTATGCCTGTGACGGAGGTGGTCCCCAAGAAGGAGTTTTTCGATTATGAGGCCAAATACACAGAAGGGCTGTCTGACGAGATTACTCCTGCCAGACTTCCCGAGGAGGTTACAGAACGGATTCAGGAACTTTCAGCAGAGATTTATGACATTCTCGGCTGCAAGGGTATCGTAAGGGTTGATTTCATCGTCACCGAAGACGGTCCGCAGTTCCTGGAGATCAATACGATCCCCGGCATGACCCCCGAGAGCATTATCCCCCGCCAGGCAGCGGTGTTCGGGATATCACAGACGGATCTCTATTCGATGGTGATAGAGGATTTGTTTACAATGCTTTAACCCCTTCGGGATAAAGTTCATCGGTGCGCCATTCTACAATGCAATATCCCCTACAGGGAATATTGGTCTTCGGGCATCCATTCTACAATGCTATATCCCCTACAGGGAATATTGGTCTTCGGGCATCCATTCTACAATGCTATATCCCCTACGGGGAATAATTGGCCGTAGGCCATAAAGCATTGTAGAACAGAGGTATATTAAATAATTTGGCCGTAGGTCATTAAGATTTGTCTACAGCATCCGGCGAACCGCTCTACTTTGCGTTCCCTGACCCAAACGTATCAAACCTGTACGAATCAATAGGCGCGCAGGTGCATACCAGGTTACGGTCACCGAAGCCGTTATCCACCCGGCCAACCGTCGGCCAGAACTTGTTCTCAACAACCCATGGCAGCGGGAAAGCTGCCTTCTCACGCGGATAGACATGCTTCCAGCCGTCCGAGATGACAGCCGAAGCAGTATGAGGTGCATTCTTGAGCACATTATCCTCCCTGTCAGCCTCGCCTTTCCTCACCTCTTCTATCTCCTGCCATATGCTCTTCATGGCATCTGCAAACCTGTCGAGCTCAGCCTTCGGCTCTGACTCGGTGGGTTCAACCATCAACGTTCCGTGCACGGGAAATGACAGGGTAGGTGCGTGGAATCCGTAGTCCATCAGCCTCTTGGCTATGTCCGACTCGTCAATGCCTGCCTCCTTGAAGCCCCTGCAGTCGAGTATCATCTCATGGGCGCAACGGCCGTTGGCACCTGTGTAGAGCACCTTGTACATGCCGCGCAGCTTCGCCGCGAGGTAGTTGGCATTGAGAATCGCAAACACTGTTGACTTTGTGAGACCTTCAGCGCCCAGCATCATAACATATGCATGGCTGATCGTAAGGACATGTGCACTGCCATACGGAGCAGCGGCCACAGCAGTGATGCCGTGACTTCCGCCTGTCTTCACTACAGGATGGGACGGCAGGAATTCTGCCAGTTTCGTGTTACAGAGGATTGGCCCCATGCCCGGTCCGCCGCCGCCATGAGGTATTGAAAAAGTCTTATGCAGGTTCAGATGACACACGTCAGCTCCGATAAAACCGGGGCTTGTCAGCCCTACCTGGGCATTCATGTTGGCGCCGTCCATATATACCAGGCCGCCGTTCTCATGAACGATCTTGATCATATCCACTATTGCCTCCTCAAAGACACCATGTGTCGAAGGATAGGTGATCATTGCCGAGCTGAGATTGTCACGGTGCTCCACCGCTTTCTTCTTCAGGTCCCCGACATTGATGTTCCCGTTCTCATCGCACTCAACCACAACCACCTTCATGCCGGCCATTGCAGCGCTGGCAGGATTGGTACCGTGAGCTGAGGAAGGTATCAGCGCCACTTTGCGGTGACCCTCATTGCGACTGATATGATACTGTCTTATCACCATAAGGCCGGCATACTCTCCTGCTGCTCCTGAATTTGGCTGGAATGAAATAGCGTCAAAACCGGTGATCTCCTTCAGCGCCTCGCCCAGCTCCTCCATCACCTTATTGTACCCCTCTGCCTGGTCAGCCGGAACAAACGGATGGATTCCCCCGAACTCGGGCCAGCTCATTGCAAACATCGATGCTGCCGGGTTGAGCTTCATTGTGCATGAGCCGAGCGGAATCATGCCGTTTGCAAGAGAGAAGTCCTTGCGTTCCAGCATCTTGATGTACCGCATCATGTCCGTCTCACTGTGATAGCTGTTGAAGGTCCGCTCCTGCATGAAAGCCGACTTGCGGTGAAATTTCTCGTCGATGCAGAAGCAATCGCAGAGCGAAGTGACTTCTTCAGCCTTCTTCCCCGCTGCTTCGGCGAATACGCTGACAAGCTCGTTAATCTCCTTCAGTGTTGTAACCTCGTCAGTGCTTATCACTGCGCAATTGGCGCAAGGATACCATAGGTTGATGCCCCTGCTGAGCGCTATCTTCTGTATCATGTCCGAGGTGACTCCCGTGACTGCCTGTACTCTTATCGTGTCAAAGAACTGCTCGTGTTTGATCGTGTAACCCAATTTCTTCAGAGCACCGGCGAGGGTGCAAGCCGACGAAAATATGTGCCTTGCGATACTCTTCAGCCCTTCCGGCCCGTGGTACTGGGCATACATTCCTGACATCGTTGCCAGCAATGCCTGGGCAGTACATATGTTCGATGTGGCGCGCTCGCGCTTGATGTGCTGTTCACGCGTCTGGAGAGCCATGCGCAGCGCCTGTTTCCCGTGTACGTCAACCGAAACGCCGATGAGACGACCCGGCATATTGCGCTTCATTTCGTCTCTGGTGGCGAAAAAGCCGGCATGAGGACCGCCATAACTCATTGGCAGACCAAAACGCTGATTGGAACCGTAAACGATGTCTGCACCCCATTCCCCGGGAGGAGTAAGCAGGGTGAGACTCATCAGGTCTGCTCCCACGGCAACCAGTCCGCCTTCACCGTGTACCTTTTCAACAAGCTCGCGGTAATCACGTATCTCACCGTTTGATGCCGGATACTGCACGAGCACACCGAAGATCTGTGCCTCAGGCTCAAACTGTGTATAATCAATGAACTGAATGTCGATATCCAGCGGAGCGGCGCGCGTGATGAGAACATCACGGGTCTGCCTGAAGACTGAATTGTCAACGAGGAAACGGTTTGCTCCCGCCTTAACCTTATCACGTGAACGTGCGTTGTACATCATGACCATCGCCTCAGCAGCGGCAGTAGACTCATCCAGGAGTGATGCGTTTGCAATCTCCATGGCAGTCAGACTGGTAACCATCGTCTGGAAGTTCAGAAGCGCTTCAAGCCTCCCCTGTGAGATCTCAGCCTGGTAAGGAGTGTATGAGGTGTACCATGCCGGATTCTCCAAAACATTGCGAACTATGACAGGCAGCGTTGCCACACTGTAGTAGCCCTGTCCGATGAATGACCTGTACAGCTTGTTGCGCTTGCCAAGTTCCCTGATGTGAGCTAAATATTCAAACTCGCTCATCGCAGGCGGCAGGGTCAACGTCCTGTCAAGCCTGATAGAAGCAGGCACTGTCTGATCAATAAGCTGTTCCGGTGAATCAACGCCGATAGCCTTGCACATCTCCGCTGCATCACCGTCGCGAGGACCGATGTGGCGGTTAAGAAAACGATCTGATGTCATATTGTGATTGGTTATATTTTTTCTTGAGAGGTCAGCGCGAAATTAGCACAAACAGCAGAACAAAAAAAACCATATTAATCATGTTTCAGGAGAAAAAAGGATTGCCATTCATCTCCTGCCCGACGGTTGTCTGAGGTCCGTGACCAGGATAAACAACCGTTTCAGGCGGCAGTGTGAAAAGCCTTGAACGAATGTTTTCAATAAGCTGTTCATGGTCTCCGCCGGGAAGATCTGATCTGCCGATGCTCCCCGCAAAAAGGGCATCGCCTGTGAATACCACTGCGTCAGATTCGGAGTACAGTGCAATTCCGCCCGGAGAATGCCCGGGGACATGAATTACTTTCAGGGTCACCCCTGCCGCTGTGATCTCCTGCCCGTCTGCCAGATAGCCCTCCGGTTCAGGTGGCGCCTCCATTGATAACCCGAACATCAGCGAGTGCTTCGGGGCATTCAGGTAATTATGTTTTTCACCCTCATGAAAACACGATCTCAGCCCATACCTCTCAAGCAAGAAACTATTGCCGAAAACGTGGTCCAGGTGACAATGGGTGTCAATCAGCATCACAGGCTTCAGCCCTCGGGTGGCAAGCATCTCCTCCAGCTTCTTCTCTTCGGCCCTGCCGTAACATCCGCAGTCGATAATGATGCACTCATTATCATTGCCAGTTATGATGTAAGTATTAACCTCAATGGGAGAGAATACTCCCCTTAGTATTTTCATGTTGTCAGTCTCTTTCATTTCCGTTTGCAATGCCCTTCAGCATGGGCACAAATACAAAATTGCCATGTGTGGTGATCTCGAAGTCATCTTCACCATGGCGTTCATAAAGTGTCATCACCTGTGAATCACGGTCTCCTCGGGGTACCACCAGGCGGCCTCCCGTGCGAAGCTGTTTCAGCAGCTTGTCAGGCACTTCGGCCGTGGCAGCCGTGATGATTATTCCGTCAAAGGGGCCATACTGGGGCTGCCCTTCGTAGCCATCGCCCAGAAAAAAATGGATCCTGTAGCCAAGATCACTGAGCATGACCTGTGTCTTGCGATACAGCTCCCTCTGCCGCTCAATTGTGTAAACCTTTACTCCCATCTCGGCAAGCACTGCAGCCTGGTACCCTGATCCTGTGCCTATCTCCAGCACCTTATCCCTTTTGCCGACTTTAAGCAATGTCGTCTGAACGGCAACGGTATATGGCTGCGAAATGGTCTGCCCCGCAGCAATCGGGAATGCCTTATCCTGGTACGCATGCTTCAGAAAGGCATCATCCATGAAAAGATGACGCGGCACTCTGCCCATGGCCTCAAGCACAGTCTCATCACTGATCCCCTTGCTGCGGAGCTCCTCAATCAACCTCTTTCTCTTGCCTTTCGCCTCAAAGGACTCTTCAATCATCACATCATGAATTTGGTCTAAAAATAACAGATATCTTTGCATATCTCCTGCGAACCATAATGAAAAAATTTGCCCGCAGAATTGCACTCGCCTATATTTTAGCTGACTTCGCCGGCTCGTCTGTTGCATGGGGACTCTTCTATCTTTTCCGCAAATACTTCATTGAGACGCAGTTATATGGCGAGTATTTCAGGATGGAGGTGGGAAACAAATTCTGGCTCGGCATTACTCTGATACCGCTTTTCTTTCTTTTTGTCTTTGCGATGGCAGGCTTCTACTCCGACCCTCTGCGCCGCTCACGGCTTCTGGAATTCGGCAAATCGGTTGTTATTACGGTGGCGGCATTAGTAGTGCTCTTTTTCGTGCTCATTCTTGATGATGCTGTTGGTCATTATTCAACTTATTACAGGTCATTTACCGCACTGCTGGTGCTTCAGTTTCTGCTGACATATATACCGCGACTGGTCATCACCTCAGTCGTCTCGGGCAGGATCCACAGGCGTGAGGCCGGTTTCAGGACTCTGATAGTAGGCAACGGCCCCAGGGCAACCAGGCTTATCAATGAGATTAAGAGTGAAAAGATGCCGGCAGGAAACCTGCTCACAGGATATATAAGTGTCATGAAAAACGGTCAGGAACCGCTGACCGGTGATGTCAGATGGCTCGGAACGGTGACTGAAATCGTCAGTGTCATATCGGAGCGGGAGATTGATGAGGTGATCCTTGCGTTGGAAGAAAAGGATAACGCCTTGGTGGAGAGCCTGGTTGACACTGTCTGTTACCTGGATGTGGTTGTCAGGGCAGTACCTGCCATGAAGGGTATTATTTCCGGTCACGTGGAGGCTGGTCCCATCTTTGCAACCCCTCTGCTGAGGGTCTCCTACCGGGAGATGCCCCGGTGGCAGTACATGGTGAAACAATCGCTCGACTACTCCCTTTCTGCACTTGCACTACTTCTGCTTTCACCCCTGATGGGGGTGCTGGCCCTGCTGATCAGGCTGTCAGGAAAGGGACCGGTAATCTTCAGGCAGGAGCGCATCGGACGCCATGGCAAGCCTTTCATGATCTACAAATTCAGATCGATGGACGAGGGTGCCGAAGCCGGAGGACCGCGCCTTGCGGTAAAGGGCGATGCCCGAATCACACCTCTCGGGAGGTTTATGAGGAAGCACCGATTCGACGAGATACCCAACTTCATCAATGTCCTCAGGGGCGAGATGTCTCTTGTGGGGCCAAGGCCGGAGAGGCTCCATTATATTCAGCAGATAAAGGAACGCGCCCCGTCCTTCAACAGGGTGCTGGCGGTAAAACCTGGCATCACCTGCTGGGGACAGGTCAAACTGGGATATGCTTCTGACCTGGATTCAATGCTTGAAAGGCTTGACTATGACCTGCTCTACCTCGAAAACGTCAGCCTGTTTCTGGATCTGAAGATTATATTCTACACTCTGGGTACAATAATTAAGGGGAAGGGTCTCTGATCAACCATTTGCCCGGTTATCACGACATGGAGACATTACCGCGCCCTGAAGGAGATAATCCCGGTTTTTACTATCTTTATTTCCCGAACTCTTAAGCAACGATAAAATATGAAAGCAGCTATAGTTCTTGCCGGTTGCGGCGTCAGGGACGGCGCCGAGATTCACGAAGCGGTCATGACAATGTATGCAATTGACAAAAACGGCGGCACGTACCGGATATTTGCACCCAACGTGGCACAGCATCACGTGATAAACCACATAACCGGTGAGGAGATGAAGGAGTCACGCAATGTGCTCACCGAAGCCGCCCGTATTGCAAGGGGAAAGATCAGCCCCCTGACTGAGTACAGGGCCGAAGAGTTCGACGCACTCATATTCCCGGGAGGATTCGGAGTGGCAAAAAACCTGTGCACCTACGCCTTTGACGGCGCGGACTGTCATGTTGACAGGGTGGTGGAGCAGGCCATCCGTTCAACACACAGGGCACACAAACCTATCGGTGCACTCTGCATCTCCCCGTTACTTATTGCCAGAGTGCTGGGAGATGTGACTGTAACTGTCGGAAACGACAAAAAGACCGTGGCTGATATTGTTAAACTGGGAGGAAAACATGAGGAGAGACGCCACGGGGAGGTGACAGTGGACATGAAAAACCTCATTGTCACTGCTCCATGTTATATGCTTGATGCTACCGTATCCGAAATTGCCCGCGACGCCGAAGCGGTGATTAAAACAATCATGGAACTTACTGGCAAATAGAGTTACAACCTCCCTGCTTCAATCTCCCTTATTACCTGCTCTATCAGGTAGTCGTCGCCGTTGGCGTCATAGTCAGATTTCAAATTGGCACCAAAAATGCGGGCCACACCCTGCCAGAAAGTGGCCGAAAACTTACCCCGGTACTGTCTTATGAGATCATACGATGTATTCTGCGTCTCCCTGTCAATCAGCTTGATAAGTATCTTCCCCTGGGTAAAGGTGAGCTTTCTCATGTCACCCTCATACTGCGACAGCAGGTCCTTCTCATAAGACTGCAGAAAATCACGCTTTGCACGTTCGTT
>Ga0209575_10000320_pt1 | contig 38810 bp, 32 predicted proteins | sample Medcelwee11metaG_FD_187172 | JGI IMG/M metagenome (GOLD analysis project Ga0209575, IMG submission 187172) | Freshwater pond sediment microbial communities from the University of Edinburgh, under environmental carbon perturbations - Medium... | ecosystem: Environmental > Aquatic > Freshwater >...
TAGTGGCTTTCCTGTTTCTATAAGAAATAGCAAATTATCTTGCGCTGTCATACATTACTCCTGTTGGGTTGCTTTGTTGAGAATCAGGTTTTTTATTATAACATATGTATGGTATAATATGGCTATAGAGTTGTCATTGAACATATAATCAGTGGCATAAAGAGATTACACATAGTTAAACAAATTCTTAGAAACAAGAAAGGGGGAACTAAAGATTTGGTTATGGAGATTGCTTGTGGACTACATAATTTTAGATGTGATTGTCGTATGACTTCATACTAGGATAATGCATTCTAATACATAATTACGCTATTACTCAGTTAAATTTCTATAACTCACTTTTTTATATAAAAAAGTATTGCCTTCTCTTAATTTTTATTAGAGAAAGTGAAATTGTGTATTTTTATATAAGATATATTTATGCATGCATAAATATATATTTTCCGATAAAGTCTATTGAACTTCACCGACATCTTCAAACCAAGCGTCTATTTTTTCGGCATTGAGTATTCGTTCCAGCAAGCCTTGAACTATGACGGTTACGGGGCTTTTCTCCGAAAATTTTTGCAGAATCGGCCTAAACAGGGGCAATTTTCTCCGGGGCGGGCAGGGTTTAGATTAGATAATAGATTGTATTATAATGATTTTTAGTCACCTTGACAGGACTGGATAATTAGAATCTACTACTTATGTCGTTAAAAGCACTGCCCAATAAATGGCCTTGGCTGTCCAACCGGGCGGTGCGTCCGGTGACTTTCCAAGTGCTGGCATAATTTCCTAAGCCCGCGAAGAGTTCGCCGCCACCTGCCGCCGTCAGCCCGCCATACACCATAAACCGGGCGTGGGCCTCGATTTCCTGGGGCGCATCCAGCGCCCACGGTGGCACCACGGTCAGTGGCCAGGTGTTGCGGACGTAGTGTTGCAACAACCAAGGCTCATCGAGGGTTTTCATGCGCTGTTCCACCAGGGCCAAGGTTTTAGCCGCACTGTGGCGCGAGCCGGTCAAGCGAAACACACCCTGCCCCTTGCGGTAATAATCGTCACTGCCGCCACCGCATTTGATCACCAGTGTTGCCCGTAACGAGGCGGGCAAGGCGGCCAACTCGGTCAGCGTGTGTAATTGTGTCAAACGTTCACGTTGCGGATGCTGCAAAAACGGGACTAAGGGCCGGTAATCGCCTAAATTGAGCAACACGCTGGGTACCAAACGCTGGCGCAGCGCATCGCTGAAACACGCCCAAAACGCGGGCATAAACGGCAAAGCCATGCCCCATTTCTGGCGATAAATCCAATTCAGCGGGGTTTCGATCCACAGCGCTTGCTCCAAACTGGCACGCGCCAAGGCGGGCAATAACTCCGGCGCTAAAATGCGGGTGAATTCTTGAGAATACAACCAGTCCAGCGGGTAATCCTGGCCGTCTGCACGCACCCAGACCCGTTGAGCGCGACAACTCAGGCTTTGTACCTGGGAATGAGTGCCAGGCAGATAGCGGATACCGAGCGCTTGATAACGGCGCTGCAAGTGCAATTCGCCGGGCAAATAAGGAAACACGCCAGGACGCGCCGGAGGAGCCACGTCGCCGAGCGCCGTCCACTGAGTTGCCGTAGGCTTGCAAGCGATGATGCGCTGCGCAAAAGCCTGGGCCAAATCCTCGTCAGCGCGACCCAATCTAGCCTGATGCGCGGTGTCAGCCAACACCTGATGCAAGCCTGCAAAAAAACCCAGGCCACCGGAAGTCCATTGCACTTCGGCAATCTGGCGCGCCGCATCCAAACTCAGGTAATCGACCCGGCAAGTCTGGGGTTGCAGACCCGCCGCCGAGACCAAGCGGTGTGCGGCTATCGCTTGCGGATGCAGACCACAGTCGGTGTAATCACGCAACCAAAGCGGCGCATCGCCGCGTAAGGCCGCCTGATACAACTGATTCCAAGTGTGATACCAGCCCCAAAACAGCGGCAAATCCTGCGTTAAAGCCTGCTGGTCTGCCGGTTCCAGCAGGGTGCGGGTGGGCGTGAGCAAGGACTGAAAAGTACGCTGCTCGCCATAGTGCAAACCCTCCCGATTCAGCCGCGCCAACAAGGCGGGCAAGCGGGCCAGTGGATAAGCCTGAATCTGCATCGCCAGGACTTTAGCGCCAATCCCCGCGCAATGCCAAGACCGCTTGCTGCACTTGCGCCGCCGTGACGGCGGCTGGCGGCAAGGGTTCACCGACTTTCAGGGCAATTTTTGACCACAAACGGTGTGGAAAACGCGACATCGCCGCCCCGCCATGACGGCTGAAAAAAGTGCCCCACATCCCGCGCAAAGCCATCGGCACCACCGGCACCGGGGTTTCTTTTAAGGCGCGTTCAATCCCAGGACGAAATGTTTGCAATTCGCCATCACGGGTAATCCCGCCTTCGGGGAAAATGCACAACAACTCACCCGCTCGCAAAGTTTCGTCAATGCGTCGCCAAGCAGCGGCCAAAATCTCAGGATTTTCTTTAGCACCGGCAATGGGAATCGCACCGGCGGTGCGGAAAATGAAATTCAAACCCGGAATTTGGTAAATTTTGTAATACATCACAAAACGCACCGGTCTGCGGATACAACCGCTGATGACTAAGGGGTCAAAGAAACTCACATGATTACAGGCTAAAATGGCCGCCCCCTGTTCCGGGATATGTTCCAGCCCCTCTTTATCAATGCGATATAAAGTATGAATTAAAATCCAGGTGAGAAAACGCATCAAGAATTCAGGCACGAGACTGTAAATATAAATCGCCACCGCCGCATTCATCAAAGCGGTGACTAAAAATAATTGCGGAATCGTTAAGCCAGCGCCCAATAACACGATGGCTAAAAGGGCCGAAAACACCATGAATAACGCATTTAAGATATTATTGCCCGCAATCACCCGAGATAAATGACTGGCTTCAGTGCGCTGTTGTACCAGCGCATACAAGGGTACAATAAAAAATCCGCCAAATAAACCAATCAACACGATGTCTATCATCACCCGCCAACTGCCGCTGGCTGCCCAGAAACCCAGCGCTCCCCATAAGCTGCCATCTGTGGGCAAAGTCACCTGGGCAAAAGACAAATCTAAACTAAATAAAGTCAGACCAATGGAACCAAAAGGCACCAGACCGATTTCTACCTTATGTCCAGACAAGCGCTCACATAACAAAGAACCCATGCCTACCCCAAACGAAAACAGGGTGAGCAACAGAGTGACTACCTGCTCATTACCCCCTAAATAAAATTGGGTGTAATTAGGAAATTGGGAAAGATAAGTGGCCCCAAAAAACCAAAACCAGGAAATTGCCAACACCGATTGAAACACCACATAATTTTTATGGGTGAATTTCACAATCGACCAGATTTCACTGAACGAATTCCAGTTAATTTTTAAGTTGGGATCAACCGCCGGTGCCACTGGAATAGCCCGGCTGGTGAAATAACCCAACACCGCAATGGTCAGGATGGCAATCGAGACCCACAAGGTGCCCTGTTCTAAACCCACCAACACGCCGCCCGCCACCGTACCCAATAAGATAGCCAGAAAAGTGCCCATTTCCACCAGACCGTTACCACCGACTAATTCATCAGCCTGTAAGTGTTGTGGTAAAATACCATATTTTAATGGCCCAAATAGGGTGGATTGGCTGCCCATTAAAAACAGCACTACCATCAAGAAATAAAAGTTATTCAAATAAAAGCCCAGGGCCGCCAAACCCATAATGACTATTTCTAATAATTTGGTGAACCGGATTAAGCGGGATTTTTCATATTTGTCAGCAAGTTGCCCGGCGGTTGCGGAAAAAATAAAAAAGGGCAAGATAAACAGTGCAGCACTGAGATTAATCAAGGTGTCGCTACTGACCGTGGCGGTGGATGCTTGAAACGCGATTAAAATAATCAATGCGTTTTTATACACGTTGTCATTAAATGCCCCCAGAAATTGGGTAAAAAAATAAGGGGCAAAACGACGTTCACGAAACAAACCAAATTGACTATGCTCGGCCATGATTATCTGCTCTGTGAATGAGTTTATCAAAAGTAGCCATTTTCAAGCTGTGAAAGTGCTATTTCTCTGCCAAGAAAAATAGCCTATAACAGGCAAACTGGCTGCTTGCGATGGTTTGTTATTTATTTTCTACATCAAAAGGGTTATCTGTGGGACTGGGCCAAGCATGGAAAGGAAAGGGCTTCTCGTCACTGTTATAAGTCAAATAGCTGGTGACTTGATAAGTATAAATACTCAGACTTTCCCCAAAATCCAAGACTCGCTCATTGATACGGCCAGTGAATAGTAAACTCCCAAATTGAAATATGGTCACCGCCAAGACCACGAAGCGTAAGATGCCGTAGACAATAATGAATAACAGCATAAACAAACCACGTAACCAGGTGGGCCAAAATAATAAATGCTCTTTCATGGTAGAACTCCGCTTCAGTGAAAACAAAAAAACCGGGCCAGCCGATTAAGACACCACACACCTCATCCCCACTCGCTGGAAAGGCGAATGAACGCAACAAAACAAAATGTTATTCATCGGCATAGCATTGATGAATATCCAACATAGTGGGTAACTGTGCTTTGAAAACATCGACAATCTGGGGTTCAAAATGGCGTCCAGTTTGCTGATCGATGTAAGCTAAAGTTTTTTCCAAACTCCAAGGCGCTTTATAAGGACGACGCGACAACAGCGCATCAAACACATCACAAATCGCCACCACCCGGCTAATCAGCGGGATTTCCTCACCCCGCAATCCATCGGGATAGCCGCTGCCGTCCCAACGTTCGTGATGAGTGCGGGCTAATAAAGCAGCAGTTTCCAGTAATTCCGAGCGACTTCCCGATAAGATTTTTTCGCCTATCGTGGTATGGGTTTTCATAATAATCCACTCAGTTTCGGTTAAGCTGCCTTGTTTGAGTAGAATATGATCAGGAATGCCAATTTTACCGACATCATGCATGGGACTGGCTTGCATAATAATTTCACAGTGGGCAGCCGGTAAGTTCAAGGCAGCAGCCAGATGAGCCGCATACTTAGCCATGCGTACCACATGCAATCCGGTTTCATTATCCCGATATTCTGCGGCTATACCCAGGCTGCGAATGATTTGGCGGCGTGTTTCTTCTAATTCTGCGGTGCGTTCTTGTACTCGTTTTTCTAATAGGAGATTTTGAGTTTTTATTTGGTCTTTTAGATGTTTCAAGGTTAAATGGGTATTCACTCGTGCCAAGACTTCTTCATATTGAAAAGGCTTGGTGATGTAATCAACCCCACCGGCTTTAAACCCAGCTATCTTGTCAAAGGTTTCACTCAGTGCGCTCATGAATATCACTGGAATATCACAGGTAAGCGGATTTTCTCTGAGGCATCGACAGGTTTCAAAGCCATCTAATTTAGGCATCATCACATCCATCAGAATCAAATCTGGATGGGCATAACTGACTTGTTCTAGCGCATCTTCACCGTCCTGAGCAATGCGGACTTTGAAATGGTGATTTTGTAAATAAGCAGCCAACACCTTGAGATTAGTCGGCACGTCATCGACAATCAGCAAGGTGCTTGGTGGTAAATCCTCTGTTATCGTCTTGTGGTGCTTAGTTATCATAGAGGAGCCTCAACTGATTTCTTGTAGATAGGATTTAATCAGCGTACGGATCTTTTTAACCTGGAAATCTTCTGTCAGGTTTTTTAATTTTTTTACCACCGGGAGATACGCTTCATCCAGTGCCGAGAGCGCGGTGATCTGTTGAGAAATACCCTCGACATCTCCCAATAAGGCTAAATCGTAACAGCGTTTCAGCCAAGCTGGTGGCGGTATTTGTAATTTGCCTTCAATCTGGGTTTTAACTGTTTGCACGTAAGCCATATCCACTGATTTTTCAGGGGGTAAATCAGCCAACATGGAACCCTGTTCATCCACTTCTGGCAGGTCGAGTTGAAACCAGAATAAACTGCCTTTACCCACGGTGCTGCGTACTGACAGACGGCTATTCATCATTTCTAAAAACCGTAAACTTAAGGGTAAGCCCAAGCCACTACCAGGCGTGAGGTGACGGTGTTCGCCGCCTTGTTGAAAAGGCTGAAAAATCAGTTCTAATTGCTCGGTGGCAATGCCCGGCCCGGTGTCTTCGATATGGAAACTCAGGCTGTGATGATCGCGGTAGATTTTAAAGGTGACTTCACCCTGCTGGGTAAATTTAATCGCATTGCCTAATAGATTAATCAAAACTTGGCGTAAACGGTTTTCATCGGCATACACCACCAGGGGTAAGGTGTTTGGTGGTTGGTAATTAAAACGCAAGCCTACTTCAGCGGCACGTAACTGGTACATATCCACAATATTTTTTAAGACTTGGGGTAAATGGAAGGGTTGCGGATGTAATTGTAAACGGCGGCTTTCCAGTTTGGCCATGTCGATAATATCATTCATTAATGTCAGTAAGGCGACACCCGACTGGCGAATCTTTTTGATATATTCCTGTTGCACTGCATTTAATAGCGGATCGTGTGCTAAAAGCTGCGCAAAGCCTAAAACTGAATTTAAGGGGGTGCGCACCTCGTGGCTGATGCTGGCAAGAAATTCACTTTTGGCCTGATTAGCCGCTTCAGCCGCTGTTTTTGCTAATTCTAAATCTAATTCAGTGGTGCGGCGTTGGGTAATATCCATCATGGAGATCAATACCCGCGACCAGGGTTCTTCTGTGTTGGGTAATAGCGATAAATTCAACACGCAATAGCGTTTATGTCCGCGCAGGGTGTGAATCACGGTTTCAGTTTCTACCCGCTGTTGTCCTTCACACAAACCAATCAATAGCGCTTGAAAAGCCCAAAAGGTTTCTTCTATAAACACCGCTTCTAAGGCATCGTAAAGTGTGGTTTTATCGGGTGCTTCAAATAAAGCCAAGCAACTTTGATTCACATCCAGAATTTTTACCAGGGTCAGGGCTTGTACCACCACCGCTGGGTTTTTCTCAAAATAGGCACGATAATCGTGTAAACCGGCTTGTTTCAAGCGTTCTCTATGTTGCCAAATGCGTGAGAAATCTTCTTCCCATAAAGGAATCGGGGAGTTTTCAAAGAGATTACGGTAACGTTGATGACTGTCTTGGCGGGCTTTTTCGACAGCTTCATAACGGGAAATGTCACGCAAAATCGCGGTAAATAAGACTTGTCCACGGTGTTGCAATTTAGAAGCAGTGCCTTCCGCTGGAAATTCTTCGCCATTTTTGCGCCGTCCCCAGATTTTTCGCGGGTCATCCATGCGGCAAGCCATTTCGGTTGCGTGCATGAAATGTTGCACCGTGTGACGATGCGTTTCGACAAAGTGCGCAGGTATCAGTAAATCAAGGGATTTGCCTAAGACTTCAGCGGCGCTGTAGCCAAAGATGTGTTCGGCTCCTTGATTGAAGAGTACGATGATTTGCTGTTGATTAACGGCAATAATCGCATCGCGGGCGGTGTCTAAAATACCAGAAAAACGGATTTCGCTTTCGCGCAAAGCTTGGGTGCGTTCTATCAGCACCGCTTCCAGCGTTAAGTGCTGGAGGCGTAAAGTTTCCGCTTCCTGTTTGAGTGCGCTGATGTCAGTGTAGGCTGCGACATAGGCGGTGACAGTACCATCGGGCAAATAGGCCGGAGCCAGTTGTTCCATGACCCAGCGTGGGCTGCCATCGGGCCGAACCACGCGATATTCTGCGGAGTGGGTGGCTGGAGCGTGGCGTAGCTGTTGCCAAGTTTGCAGCACGCGGGCGCGGTCGTCTGGGTGTATCGCCTGCAACCAGCCCAAGCCTTGTGCCTCTGCCAGGCTCAAGCCCGTCAGCGTTTGGTAATAGGGATTGACCGACAGACACTGACCCTGGGGGTCAGCGTATAAAAGGCCCACCGGTGCCCAGGCGTAGAGTGCTGGTGGTGGCGAATACATCGGGTGCGGCTTATTCACTGACCACTTCTGGCAAACTGAAGTAGAAGGTGTTGCCAATGGTTTGTTCACTGTCAACGCCCGCTTTGCCGCCGTATTGCTCGACGATGCGCTGGACTATCGACATACTCAAGCCTTCCTGGGCCTGTTCAATGCCGCCTTCCAGGGCGGTAAACATGTTGCGGCGTTGCTCGGCGCTGAGGCTAGGGCCGTTATCGCGTACCCACAGGCGCACAAAGCCGCTGTCCTGGCGGTCGGCACCCAGTTCCAAACGGGGCGGACGCCCACCATTTTTGATGGCGTTGGTGATGAGATTTTCCCAGACTTTCTCAATCCAGGGCGCATAACCCCAGACCACCGGCCAGCTTGCCGGCAGTTGTAGTTTGCCTTGATATTTATCCACCAGATATTCCAGGCGATCTTTTACCCGGCCAATAATCGCCCCCAGGTCTAGTTCGTCCATGATGCCGCCTTGGGAGCGCACTTCTGCCAGCAATAAAAGATCGTCGATGGTGGCCACCATGTCGCGGCGGGCTTGTTCAATCTCATGCACAAAGCGGGCGGGTTCTGGATCGGGCAATTTAGCTAAGTCTTTCAACAAAATTTTGGTCATGCCTGATAAGCGAATTAATGGCTTTTTCAAGTCCCTGGCCACAATCCGCGCATAGGCTTCTAAATCCCGGTTGCGTTGTTCCAGTACTTTATTATCTTCTTCGCGCATCCGAATTTGTTGTTCTAACAACTTGCGCATTTTGCTCAAACCCATGTGCGCACTGATACGCGCCAGCACTTCTTCTTGCTGTACCGGTTTGGTGAGATAGTCCACGGCACCGATCTCGAAGCCTTGCACCTTGTCCACCGTGTCGGTGAGCGCTGTCATGAAAATCACCGGAATATCACGGGTTTCTGGGTTTTTCTTGATTTGGCGACAGACTTCAAACCCATCCATTTTGGGCATCATCACATCTAATAACACCAAATCGGGTTTCGCGTAGTTCAATTGTTCCAGCGCGTCTTCACCATCTTGAGCGACTCGAATTTTGAAATCATGATCGCGCAAATAGGTAAAAAGCATTTTCAGGTTATTGGGTACGTCATCCACAATCAGCAACGTGCCTTTTCCTAAATCCTGTATCGTATTCATCAGAACACCTTACTGGTTTGAAACCTCCCCTTTCAGGGGGAAATTGTTGAATTAGACGGCTATTCCCTTCCCTTCGACTACCCTTCGGCTACCCTTCGGCTACGCTCAGGGCAGCGCGCTCAGGGCGGTGCGCTTAGGGCAAGCGGCTGCACTATTATCCTTGCGGCCAAACCTGGCAGGTCTTGCAGACCTGCCAGGTTTTTTGTACAAGCTGCCCGGCTCAGCCCGCCTCGTCCTCGGCTTGCACTTCATGTAAGGTGGACAAGCCCATTTTGGCTTCGATTTCGGGGAAGCCCTGCGCTTTCACGTAGTGGATGATGTTGTGCAACAGATTTTGTAAGCGTTCGGCATTGCTCAAAGTGGCACCGGGGGCCAGCAAGGCAAATTGGTCGTCGCTGAAGTGATAGAGCATGTCTGACGAGCGAAACTGGACACGGGCGGCTTCGGCAAAGCTGCATAACATGCGTTCAAACTCGGCCTCCCCTCGGCTGTCTTTGATCGCTTGATTACCTTCTAAGTCAATGAAAGCGATGGTTAAATCAGATAAACGTCCCTCAGCAAACACCTTGGTGAATTGCGCACTGTCTCGATCAAAAGCCGCACGAGTGCCCAATCGCGTCAAGGGGTTGGTGTAAGTCACCGCGCCTTCTTCCGAATAGCGGGTGCTTCGTTCCGCCACCAAGATGTCATAAAACTCACGTTCCGAGACGATTTGACGCGCCATCACGGTACGCAACTGCCAGAGTGCAGTGGCTAACACCCCGCCCGCCGTCAGCATCAGTACGGTTTGTTGTAACCAAACCTGGGTGTAACTGGTGTTGGTTTCAAACAAATAACCAATGTCGCTGGGCAAGCCCGATAAGGTGACGACATAGGGGGCTTTTAGAAACAACCACACGCCCAGGTTCCAGCTCAATAAATTGGCTAACATCGTCCACAACACTAAACGCGGTGAGGAACTCAGCGCACTCACGCTCAATAACGCAAAATAATAGAGAAAAGCCTGGCCATTGAGATTCACATCCACCGGCCCATCCCCATAAGGCCGGTACAGCAACAGCAAGCCCAATAACACGGCGTCGATGGTCACCAGCAAATAGGCATGCCATTGCTGGTAATAATGGGTGGTACTCAGCATGAAATAGCCCAGTCCGCCGCCGATGAACACGCTAATCAAGGCCAGGTAATAAAAAAAATCCGCATAAGACGCGCTGTGAGACAGTACCCAAGCGGCTAAAAAGAGCGCCACGCCAGTGCGCACTATCATCGCCTGGCGGATGCTTTTACGTTGAATATCCTCAAATATATCAACTAAATAAGGTTCTTGCGGATCGTCGATGATCTGTTTTATCAAGTGCGTATCTCCACAACACGATCACTATTCTCGGTTTTTTTCAGAGGCACAGATTCCAAGTGAAGTCTGTGAGCCAGGGTTTCTTGTAGGTAAGCGACTACGCTGCTGGTCATTTTCCTGTCCTTGGCAGCCGGATGCAAGCTGGAAAATTTACAGTGGTGTAAAATTGGTTTAAGTTGATGCCTTGAACGGGCCACTGCACCGGTTTGCCACCCAGGCAGTTTTACCTACCTACCCAGACTTACAGAGATAACCGCTATGTCGAGTTCCAGCCTTAAAGCCGATTTGCAACGTATCGTCGAAGCTCGCCATCACGATCCCTTCACCGTACTAGGCCGACACCAGGTCGGCAAAAAGACCCTGGTGCGGGTCTACATGCCTGCTGCGCAAGAAGTATTGCTGCTCGACAACAACACGGTGATGAAGCGCTTGCCGGGCACCGATTTTTTTGAATGGCAAGGCAGTGGTCACGCCGCATTACCCAAACACTATTGCCTCAACTGGATCGACGCACAAGGCGAAACCCACACCAGCCACGATCCCTACAGCTTCGGCCCGCAACTGGCCGATTTTGATCTGCACTTGTTTGCAGAAGGTAAACACTGGCATGCCTACCGTTTCATGGGCGCACACCCCCACGAAGCCGATGGCATCAGCGGGATTCGGTTTGCCGTGTGGGCACCCAATGCCGAGCGCGTCAGCGTGGTCGGTGATTTTAACGCCTGGGATGGTCGCCGCCATGCGATGCGGGTACACAGCGGCGGGGTGTGGGAAATTTTTATTCCTGGACTCGCAACCGGTCTGTTGTACAAATACGAAGTGCGCAGCCGCCAACACGGCGAGTTGACGCTGAAAACCGATCCCTACGGCCAGCATTTTGAAATGCGCCCAGCCACCGCCGCGATCATCACGGCCACCACTGAGTACGCCTGGCAAGATCAGGCTTGGCTGGAAACCCGCAGTCAACTCGACTGGCTACACGCGCCGATGTCGATTTACGAAGTCCATTTGGGTTCTTGGCAGCGCGGCACTGACGGCGAATTTCTCAATTACCGCGAACTGGCCCACCGTTTAGTGAGTTATGTCAAAGAGTTGGGCTTTAGTCACATCGAGCTGTTGCCGATCACCGAACACCCCTATGACGGTTCCTGGGGCTATCAAACCACCGGTTATTTTGCCCCAACCAGCCGCTTTGGCACGCCAGACGACTTCCGCTATTTTGTGGATCATTGTCATCAGCACGGCATCGGCGTGTTGCTCGACTGGGTGCCCGCCCATTTTCCCAAAGACGCGCATGGCTTAGCCCAGTTTGACGGCACGGCACTGTATGAACACGCCGACCCGCGCAAAGGCGAACATCTCGACTGGTCTACGCTGATTTACAACTACAGCCGCAATGAAGTGAAAACCTTTTTATTATCCAGCGCGTGCTGTTGGCTGGAAGAATTTCACCTCGACGGCCTGCGGGTCGATGCGGTCGCTTCCATGCTCTATTTGGACTATTCGCGCACCGATTGGATTCCTAACCAGTATGGTGGTCGGGAAAATCTGGAAGCCATTGAATTTCTACGCGAACTCAACACCGTGGCGCACGGCCAATACCCTGGCGTGATGATCATCGCCGAGGAATCGACTTCTTGGCCGCAGGTTACCCGTCCGATTTGGCTGGGCGGCCTGGGTTTCAGCATGAAATGGAATATGGGCTGGATGAACGACACGCTCGACTATTTCAGCCGCGATCCGGTGTATCGCAAATACCACCACGACAAGCTGACTTTCAGTATGCTCTACGCCTTCACCGAAAACTTCCTGCTGCCCTTTTCGCATGACGAAGTGGTACACGGCAAGGGTTCGATGCTGAATAAAATGCCCGGTGATGAGTGGCGCAAATTCGCCAATCTGCGTGTGCTTTACAGCTATATGTACACCCATCCGGGCAAAAAGTTGCTGTTCATGGGCACCGAATTCGGTCAAGGCACCGAGTGGAACGCCCAAGCCACACTCGATTGGTATGTGCTGGATTATCCGCTGCACCAGGGTTTATTGCGTCTGGTCAAAGACTTGAATCAGTTGTATCACCGCACCGAGGCGTTATACCGCCATGAATTTGAATGGCAAAGCTTTGAATGGATCGACTGTCACGACGCCGAACAATCCATTCTCACCTATTTGCGCCGCAGTGAAGAGGCGTTCCTGATCGTGGTGGTGAATTTCACTCCAGAAGCGCGTCACCATTACCGTATCGGCACGCCTATCGGCGGCAGCTATCGCGAAATTCTCAACTCCGATTCTGAATACTATGGCGGCAGCAACGTCGGCAACGGCTATGAGCTATTACCTACTCAAGCCAAACCCTGGATGAATCACCCGCATTCTTTGGAAATCACCGTGCCGCCGCTAGGCTGTGTGGTGTTCCAACGGGCTGATCTGACGGGCTGAAGCGGTTCCAGGACTGCCAGTCCTTAGGAAGACCTGCTAGGTTTTGAAAACCTGGCAGGTCTTGGTTCCGCACCCTCCCATTCATTGCGCCGCAGCCACCAGATAAGGCTGAGCGCGCAGCAAGGCGATGACGGTTTTGGCGTCGCGTATTTTGTCCTGATGTACCCAACGCAGCGCTTCTGCGTAATCAACCCAATGAATTTCAATAAATTCCAGCGGTTCATGGCTGAGCGGGATAGGCTGTAACTGGCGGGCCAGATATAAATACACCACTTCGCTACAAAAGCCCGGCGTGCTGTACATACTACCCAAGTCGCACCATTCGTCGGCGTTCAGCCCGGCTTCTTCTTGCAGTTCGCGTGCTGCCGTGTGTCTCGGCGCTTCACCCGGATCGATTTTGCCCGCAGGCACTTCCCAAATCCAGCCGCCGACGGCGTGTCGAAATTGATAGATTAAACACACCTGTTGCTGATCATTGACCGCCAACACGCCTGCCCCGCCAGGGTGACGCACAATTTCCAGTTCAAACGGCGGATGCGGCGGTAAACTCACGGTGTCTAGTCCGAGATCGACGATTTTACCTTGATAAATGGTTTTGCGTGGGGTGGTCATGGCGATGTCCTGTGCTATGCTGCCAGCAACCGCAAGCAGCCAATGTAACGAAACGCGAAAGTCGGGCATGATACCCGAAACCAGCCTGCGGTTGGTTTGATTCCCACACAGGAGGCAGAGACCATGAGTGATATAGTTAAGATTTTAGGCGACGAGGCGGACACCCTATTGACCCACCGTTGTCAGGGGATTGCAAAAGAACTGTTGCAGTTGCCCGGCCCCGATTATGTGGATCGCGTGGTTGCCATGAAGGACGCCAAGCCCACGGTGTTGCGCAATTTGCAGCACATTTTCCAGCAAGGACGCTTATCCGGCAGCGGTTATTTGTCGATTCTGCCAGTCGATCAAGGCATTGAACATTCAGCGGGCGCTTCGTTTGCCCCTAATCCCCTGTATTTCGATCCAGAAAATATCGTCAAACTGGCGATAGAAGGCGGTTGCAATGCGGTGGCGTCTACGCTGGGGGTGTTGGCCTCAGTGTCGCGCAAATACGCGCACAAAATCCCTTTCTTATTGAAATTTAACCACAATGAAATCCTGACCTATCCAGAAATCTATGATCAAACGCTGTTTGCCAGCATTGATCAGGCTTTCGACATGGGCGCGATGGCGGTGGGCGCGACGATTTATTTCGGTTCGCCAGAATCACGCCGTCAGATTCAAGAAGTCAGCGCAGCGTTTGCCCACGCCCATGAACTCGGCATGGTCACGGTGTTATGGGCTTATTTGCGCAATCCGGCGTTTAAGAAAGACGGCGTGGATTATCATGTGGCTGCCGATTTGACCGGCCAAGCTAATCATTTGGCGGCCACTTTAAACGCCGATATCGTCAAGCAAAAACAAGCTGAAAACAACGGGGGTTACAACGCGATTAAATTCGGTAAAACCCACCCCAAAGTGTACAGTGAATTAACCAGTGCGCATCCCATTGATTTAGTGCGTTATCAAGTGGCTAATTGCTTGATGGGTCGGGCGGGTTTGATCAATTCCGGCGGCGCTGCTGGCGGAGCCGATGATTTGTATCAAGCCGTGCGCACTGCCGTGATCAACAAACGGGCCGGTGGGATGGGGATGATTTCTGGGCGTAAAGCCTTCCAACGCCCAATGGCCGATGGCGTGCAATTACTCAATGCGATTCAGGACGTGTATCTGGACGCAAGTATAAGCATCGCCTAAAACCTACCCCAGGAGGCTGTGTTATTGCATTTAGTCACTGTCCAACCGCTGTTGGACAGTGACCAAGCCTACTTTTTCCTATTAAAGGACAGTTCAATCATGAGTATCCAACTGCAAGCCCTGACCCCGTTAATTGCGCTAATCGCCGGCATTGCGATCTTAGTGCAACCCAGACTGCTGAATTACATTGTGGCGATTTATTTAATTCTGGTCGGCATCCTCGGTTTGGCCGGTCGTTCGGGCGGACTTTTCTAAACATGCGGGTATTGGGCATAGAAACCTCCTGCGATGAAACCGGGATTGCGGTGTACGACAGCCAACAAGGCTTGCTGGCGCACACCGTGTACAGCCAGATTGCCTTACACGCGCCCTATGGCGGCGTGGTGCCAGAATTGGCCTCACGCGACCATGTGCGCAAATTACTGCCGTTGCTGCGCGAAGTGCTGGCCGACAGCGGCGGCGCGGCAGCCATTAACGGCGTTGCTTACACCGCAGGGCCGGGGCTGATCGGCGCACTGCTGGTGGGCGCGGCGGTCGGTCGCAGCCTGGCCTGGGCTTGGGGCGTACCCGCCATCGGCGTACATCACCTGGAAGGCCACTTGTTGGCCCCGATGCTAGAACCCGATCCGCCCGACTTTCCATTCCTAGCACTCTTGGTGTCTGGTGGTCACACCCAGATCATCGCCGTCCACGCACTCGGACAGTATCAACTACTCGGCGAATCCATCGACGATGCGGCTGGCGAAGCCTTTGATAAAACCGCAAAAATGCTGGGTCTAGGCTATCCCGGCGGCCCCGCTTTAGCCGCACTGGCCGCCCAAGGCCGCCCCGAACAGTTCACCTTTCCGCGCCCGATGACTAACCGTCCCGGCTTGGATTTCAGCTTCAGCGGCTTGAAAACCTGCGCCCTGGTCACTTGGCAAACCCAGCAAGCGGCGGGTGCCACCGCGCAAACCAAGGCCGACATCGCCTGTGCATTTCAAGAAGCCGTGGTCGATACCTTGGCGATCAAATGCCAACGTGCCTTAAAACAAACCGGACTCAAACGCCTAGTGGTCGCAGGCGGTGTCAGCGCCAACCAACGGCTGCGCGACCATTTCGCCGCGCTCGAACACACCTGGGGAGTGCGGGTTTATTATCCGCGCCCCAGTTTTTGCACCGACAACGGCGCGATGATCGCCTATGCAGGCTGCGTGCGGCTCGCGGCCCAGCCGCAAACCAGTTTGAGTTTCCAAGTCCGCCCCCGCTGGCCGCTGACTGAATTGGCGGCGGTGCCTGACAAAACTTGACAGGTTTCTAAAGCCTGTCAGGTCTTCTTGGAGAAAAGTGATGTCTAAATACCTTAACCCTTACACCGACTTTGGTTTCAAAAAACTGTTTGGTGAGGAAGCCAACAAGGATTTGCTTGCCGATTTCCTAAATCAACTTTTGCCGCCGCATCACCAAATTGCTGAGCTGCATTTCAGAAATAGCGAGCAATTACCGGATATTCCGCTGGAACGCAAGGCGGTTTTTGATATTCATTGCATCAGCACCACTGGCGAGCGGTTTATCGTGGAAATGCAGAAGGCGAAGATGAATTTCTTCAAAGATCGCTCGGTGTATTACGCCACCTTTCCCATCCGCGAACAGGCGAAAAAAGGCGATTGGTGGTTTAAACTCGCGCCGGTGTATTTTATTGCCATCCTGGATTTTGTGTATGACGAACAGGAAGAAATGCGTAAATTCCGCCGCGATATTTCCTTGCGCGATCAGGATGGTGAGTTATTCTTCGACAAACTGCATTTCAAATTTCTGCAAATGCCCTTGTTTAACAAGCAAGAACATGAACTAGAAACTCATTTTGAGAAATGGATTTATTTTCTCAAGAATCTGGAAAATTTTGACCATATTCCAGCCATCCTAAATGAACCCATTTTTCAGAAAGCCTTCAAAACTGCTGAACTGGCCAACCTCAATCAGGAACAATATGAAAATTATGAAAAAAACCTGATTGATTATTGGAGTGCCAAGGCGGTGTTAGAAACTGCTATTGAACAAGGCCGTGAACAAGGCCGTGAACAAGGCAGAGAAGAAGGTGCGCAACAGAAAACCCTGGAGATTGCTCGTGCCTTGAAGCACAGTGGCTTGCCAGCAACGCAAATCGCTGTTGCCACGGGCTTGTCGACGGACACGATTGAACATTTGTAACGGGGTTTCCATGCCCACGCCAGATATTGCCGGGCATCGTCTCTTCATCCCGATGTACTGGAATTGATAGGCGGACTTGATCACCTAAATCAAAATCCGCAGCTTATCCAAACGCAGGGTTTTCAGGGGATTTTCTTGAATATCCAAGCGTTGCAAGTTAGGCGCATTGAATATCGCCGGATCAATAGTCTGAATTTGATTGCCTTTGACATTTAAACGCTGCAACTGGGGTAATTGTCCTAATTCAGCGGGTAACTGGGTGAGCTGGTTATAGCTTAAATCTAAGCGTTGTAACTTAGGCAGCGTCATGAGTTCCAGCGGATACTCGCGGAGGCGATTGCCGCTCAAATCCAGCCATTCCAGTGCCCGAAGTTGTGCCAATTCGGGGGGGACTCGGATTAATTGGTTATGACTTAGGTTTAAGCGCTGTAATTGCTGCAATTGGCCCAATTCGGACGGCAGATCACTGAGGGCATTGTGGCTCATGTCCAGCCAAGTCAGGGCGGATAAGTCTAAAACACTGGGTGGCAGTTGCAGCAAGTGATCGCTGATTAACGACAAGCGTTGTAAAGCAGGCGTGCCATTTAATAACAAAGGACGTTCATTAATGCGTGTACCACTGAGATTCAGTTGGGTCAACAACGGCAAATCCAGTAGTTCTAAAACACTTAATGGGTTGCGACTTAAATCCAGACGATCTAAAAAAGGTAATCCCGTAATTTGGCAACGCTCTATCAAATTACCGCTGAAATTGACTTGCAATAATTCGTGCATTTCCTGCAAACCAGGCGGCACGCCAGTGAGGCGATTATTACTCAAATCCAATAATTGCAACTGTCGTAACGTCGCACAATCGGGCACGGTTTGTAGTTGATTATTACGTACTTCCAGGCGTTGTAAGCGGACTAAATTGGCAATTGCAGCAGGCAAGGCGGTCAAAGTGTTGTCGTTAATTTCCAAACGCAGTAATTGGGTCAAGTGCGCCACATCCGAGGGGATGACACTTAACTGGTTGGCGTTCAAAGACAAACCGGCCAGTTTCACCAGACGAAATAACTTAACCGGCAATTCTGTGAGTTGATTATTACTGAGTTCCAACCATTTCAGATTAGTCAGTTGAGCGATTTCTGGAGGTAATGTTTCCAGTCCCTTGCCATTCAAATCCAACACCGGCCCGCCCGTTCTGGCAACTTCCAGAATCAGTTGAAATAGTTTGCGATTTTGCAAGGTGATGGCCAGGTCGGATTGCGCCAAGATTGAAATCTACCTTTTGAGTCTGCGAACCATAAAGTGAAACCGGGTGTTACCACATCAGATCATCAGGCACCTGATAAGCTGCATAGGGATCGTCAGCCGCCACCGAGACTGCGGGAGTGCTATCAGGCAATTGCAATAAACTGGCGGGATGACGTTGCTGAATTTTTTCCGCCACTTCGCACGGTACCAGCACATAGGCGTCGTCCAGACGGGCAATGCACACGCGGCCTTGCACCAATTGCTGGTGTGTGGCGGCGTCCAGATGCAGGGTTTTCACCTTGTTATCATCGACGAAATTATAAGTCCGCTCGCCTGCCGTGTGGCTCAGACGGTGGCTTTGAATCAATTGCTTGGCTTGTGCAATCAAGGCTTTGCGGGCGATTTCTTCTTGATGTTGTTGGTTGAGTAAACGATCCCGCTCTACTTTCTCGGCCAGCGCCTGCTGGGCTTGTAACTTGTCGGCATCGACCACCACCGCACCCTTCTTCGCTTTGGGTTTTTTCTCTTGACGCTGTTGGGTGATGACTTTCTTGACTTGTTTGTTATCTACCAAACCCACTTTGAGTAATTGATCTCGTAACGAATTTCCCATAATCACTCCTGGTATGACAAAGGCCACGAGGACGGCTATCCCCGTGGCCTTTATTATATCCCTGATTGTTAAGTTTTAGCTAAACCGACAGGTGTTGCTTGTTCAAACACCGCTTACAGCTCACCGCTGATGCCCGCTTCCATGATCGCCTCAATATCATCACGCACTTTGATCGCAACGGTTTTTAAGTCTTCGGGCAGACCAATTGAGGAAATGAAAATATTCAGATTCATGCTCACCAGCCAGGCTTTCCCTTGCTTATCCTCAATTAAACCAATTCGGCACGGCATGTAAGCCAAAAAGTTAATATCAAAATCTAACATTTTCTTAGCGGTTCGTGCATCGCAAAACTGAAAAATCTCGGTGCGGCGCACATCGGGCAAACCCAATGCCTCGTATTCTTTAGATAAAGGCTGATGGGCCACAAATTTGATATTCAGTTGATTGGCTCGCAACATCATCGAATCAACCACTTGATCCAATGAAACACCGGCTTGTACTGGCAAGGTAATTACGGCTTCTGATAAATTAATCATCGGATCATACTCAGCCTCTTCGGTGGCTGGTGCTGAGGATTCCGCCCAAACCACTGGGCTACACAACAGTAACAGGCAAGCAGATAATAACGATTTCATGATGAAGACTCCTCGTTTGGTGACATTCTTATTGGCTTAACATGCGCCCCGTCTTTCACACAGGCTTTTGTGAATCCTTATCCACACGAAGCGCACGCCAAGGCGCTTAATCTTTAAGCGTTATCAAAAAGCATACCGCTATTGCGTCTGGCTTACAAATGGTTACACTCGCTTCAATCAAGAAGCCCTCTGTTGATTTCAAAGCCAATTACAAAGAGAATTGGTCGAGATTTCCGCTACCCCTGTCATGCAGCACCACAAAATGCCCCAGTGACGGGCTACTCATCAAGCTATTCATGCCGTCTAAATTCAACCTGCGACAAGCCGTCATAACGTCCATCTGCGCTGAGCGCATAGCCCGTCACGCCGTTGCGTTGCAGCAATACTTGGTCTTCGTACCACAACGGCACCACCGGCAAAGTGTGATGAAGCTGGGCTTCTAATTGACGATACAGGGCGGCTTGGGCGGCTAAAGTCGGCGCGGTTTCCGCTTGCTCAATCAGGCGATCCGTTGCCACATCAGTATAACGTCCCCGATTGGCCCCAGTGGGCGGGATAGCGCTGCTGTGAAAGGCGTAGCGGAAAATATCCGGGGTTTTGATGCCGACCCAAGACAGGCTAAAGGTCTGAAAATGACCGGTTTTAATGTCGCTGTAAAAAGTGCCCCAGTCATAGCTGTGCAAGCTGAGTTCAATCCCCACCGCTGCCAATTGTTGTTGCAACACCGCCGCTAAGCGCAAACTCAAGGGATTGCTGGAACTCTTAAAACTGAGCCGTAGTGGCGTTGCTGGGCTAAAACCCGCCGCCGCCAGCAAGGCTTTAGCGCGTGCCGGATCGTGGGGATAGCCGTGTAACTCAGGATGTCCCGCCCAGTGTTGCGGGGGCAATAACGCGCCTGCTGGACGGGCGGCATTGCCCAGTAAATAGCGGATAATCGCCTCGCGATCCAAGGCATAGGCAATCGCTTGGCGTACTGCCAACTGGCCGGTTAAGGGGTCGGCGAGATTGAAACCCAGATAAGAAAAATTACTGCCCTCGGCACGGGTTACACTCACGCCCGTTTGCTTATCCAACCAAGCCACCAATTCTGCGGGGAGATTGCCTTGCAACAAATCCAACTCGCCGTGCAGCAATTTCAACACCCGCACCACTGGGTCTTTCACTGGCAACAGGCGAAAACGCTGCCCATCGCGTAACCGCTCCAGGTGCAACGCGCCAGCGGGCTGCCAAGCGGTCAAGCGAAACGGCCCGCTGCCCAGCGCTTGGCGATTGAACGGATAGCCAGTCGCCAGCGCTTGGGCGGGGAGAATGCCGATGCTGAGTAAGCCTGGGAATAGCAAATTTGGTTGATCCAAATAGAAATCCAGGGTGTCGGCATCCAAGACCACGATGCGTTGAATGTGCGCCAAACTGCCACGATGCGGCGAGGCAGTCGCCGGATCAAGAATACTTCGATAGGTCGCGGCCACATCCTCGGCTTGCAAACGGCTGCCGTCTGAAAACTGGCGACCGGTTTTGCCCAGATAAAAACGGTATTGGGTCGGCGTGATCGCCGTCCAGTGCGCCAAGGCGGGCACGGCTTGGCTGTGAGCGTCAAAGTCGCTGAGACTGGCATACAGCAAGCGAATTACCCGCGCCGATTCTGCATCGGTGGCGTAGCGCGGGTCTAGCGTCACTGGCGGGGCGGACAGGCCCAGGCGAATACTGCGATCCGGCTCTGGCTGACAGGCGCTGAGCCAGCAGCCCGCCAAGAATCCCAGGCACAGGCGCAAACCAAACCGAGTCCTGTTCATCGCGACCTACTCGCCGCCAGCGTCCACAACCCGGCTTGAGCCAATAACTGCGCGGTTTCGTACAGCGGCAAGCCCATTACCCCGGAATAACTGCCGGATAACTGGCTGATAAACGCCGCCGCTAGTCCTTGTACCGCATAAGCGCCTGCTTTATCCAACGGTTCGCCGCTGGCCACATAGGCCGCAATTTCCGCCGGATTCAGTGGTCGAAACGTCACTTGACTGAGACTGAGCGCCTGCCACATCGTGCCGCCGTCACTGGTCGGCAACCACAAGGCCACGGCGGTCATTACCTGGTGACTGGTGCCTGCCAATTGAGTCAGCATCGCGCTGGCGTGTGCAGCATCAGCGGGCTTGCCAAAAATCTGCCCAGCGCACACCACCGCCGTGTCTGCGCCTAAGACCGGCAGTGGTGACTCAGTGCGCAAGGCGGTGGCCACCGCCTGGGCTTTAGCGGCGGCCAGCCGCTGCACATAGGCTGCCGGGGTTTCGCCGGACAGGGGATTCTCATCTAAATCAGCGTGATAGACACGGCAATCCAGGCCGAGTTGGGCCAGCAATTGACGACGGCGCGGTGACGCAGAGGCAAGAATCAGGGACATAACGGGGGTTCTCGATTAAAAGGCTTTCCAGAATTCAGGGGCAAACTTTAAACTGCCGACTTGGTTCACTCAATCGCTCAAGGAGCAAGCTGTCATGAATACCGGCACACTGTATATTATCGCCGCCCCGTCGGGGGCCGGCAAAACCAGTTTGGTCAAAGCCTTACTGGCACGCGATCCCCAGTTGCAAGTCTCGGTGTCGCACACCACCCGTGCCCCGCGTCCTGGCGAAATTGACGGACAACACTATCATTTTGTCAGCCAGGCAGCCTTCCAGCAGTTACTTCAGGCCCAGCGTTTTCTTGAATATGCCCAGGTGTTTGATAACTTTTATGGCACGTCGCGAGACTGGGTATTGGCACAATTGGCTGCTGGGCGCGATGTGATCCTGGAAATTGACTGGCAGGGTGCCCGCCAAGTGCGCCAGCAACTGCCTGACAGCGTGAGTATTTTTATTCTACCACCGTCGCGTGCCGCACTCGCCGAGCGCTTGCGTGGGCGCGGTCAAGACAGCGAGGCGGTGATTGCACGGCGGATGCGCGAGGCTGTGGCAGAAATGACGCATCAGGCGGAATTTGATTATCTGGTGTTTAACGAGGACTTCGAGACCGCGCTGGCGGATTTGCTCGCCCTCACCCACAGCCGCCGTTTGCGCCAAGCAGTGCAGCAACAGCGCCACAGTACGCAATTGCAACAATTGCTCAGCACCGAGTCAACAGCCGCTTAATCTGGGCGACGCGCCTTCTTGTGCTTACTCGGCAGAGTGGGCGCGGGCCGCAATTTATCCAGCAAATGGCAGAGACTTAGCCAAGGATGTCGCCACAGCATACGTGGCCCGGCGTAACGCATCACCGCTTTCACCCGCTCGCGCAGGGATGCGCTGTAGCAATGCACCTGACAGCGATTGCACGCGGGCTTGTCGGCACCAAAGGGACAATGCTGTAAACGCTGGGTCGCGTAATTTAATAAGTGATGACAGTCAGCACACAATGCCTGGTCGGGCAAACCGTGTTTGTCCCGACAATAAATCTGCAACATGGCCTGCATAGTGCACTGTTCACGCACTAAACGGGGGGTAAACAGTGCCATAAGCCTGCCGATGTCCGCTTAATCCAAGGCCGACTCTACCTCAGCAGCCGCCTGCTGAGAAGCTTGGCCGATAGCCTGTCTCGCCGCGTTGAAGCGGGCTTCTAACTCATCTCCCGCCGACACCGGGCCGCACAGATACCATTCATAAATCAAACTTTCTGCTTCTTGCGCAGGGTCTTGGTGACGCAATTCGATGTCGCCACTCATCGCCCTGGACAAGCGCTCGACTTGCCAACTCATCCGCAGGCTGGCATCTTCGGCAGGCGATTCTTGACCCACCAACAGCTCCATGCGCACGCACAACAAGCGCCGCTGTTGGCGGGCCGCTTGGCTTTGCGCGGTACTGGGCGCATTGTTGCGCACTTGGGTATAACGTTGCGTCAGTGCTTGTTCTAACTGTGCATCGACCAAGGCTGGCAAGGCAGTCCAGGCCAGATGCACCTGCTCTTGTAAGGCGTCGCGTTGGCTGGGATCGGCGCTTTCCAATTGGGCACAGAGCGCGGCCTTGTGTGCCAAGAGGTCCAATTGGGCGCGGGCTTGGCTGTGCAGCCAAGCTTGGTGGCGTTGTTGAAACTGCCCCAGAATCTGGTGAAAGCGATTTTCTATCGCCCGATCTGCTTTTTTCGGCACGGCTCCAAAAGCCGCCCAGGCGGCCTCGGCTTTTTTGATTTCTGCCGGGAAAGTCTCGGCTTCCGCAGCCGGGTCGTTCAACAAATCGCCGAGTTTATCGCACAGTGCGGTTTTCTCAGCCAAATGTTCCTGCAAAACGTGCGCATGTTGTTCGCGTTCCTGGTTACGGCGTTCAAAAATGGCGTCGCAGGTGGCGCGAAAAGTCTGCCAAACCGTGTTTTCTTCTTTGCGGCTAGAGGGGACGGTGATTTGCCATTGTTCCTGCAAGGATTTCACGGCGGCAATCGCTTCTTGCACCTCGGACTGTTTGAGCAAGTCCCTGGCTTTCTCAATCAGGGCTTCGCGCTGGTGGAGATTGCGTTTGCGTTCGCGATCCAGGTGTTCGTCCAGCGTCGCCAAGGCCGCCTCAAAACGCGCATTTAAAATTTTACGCAGTTTGCGGTCGGTGGGGCCGAGTTGATGCCAGGCTTTGAGATGTTCCTTGGCGATGCGATAGGCGGCTTTCCAATTGAGATCGCGTTTTTTCCAGTCGGTGTCGCGCACATACACTTCGAGTTGGGCACACAGGGTTTCGCGTAACTGGTGGTTGCTCTGGCGCGCCTCGGCTTGTGCGGCAAAATAGGCGTGACAAGGTTCATAGACACGCTGGCAGGCGGTGTTAAAACGTGCCCACAGCGCGTGATCGGGACGGCCATCTTTGAGGTTTTTCCAGACCGCTTGCGCCTCGCGCACCCGATGCGCCAATTCTTCGGGGTCGGCTTCGAGACCGATCAGGGCTTCCATTTGCTCACACAGGGCTTCACGTTCTAAACGATTACCCCAGCGCTGCCAGCTTCGCAGTTCGCGAATTTTAGTGTCGCAGGCATGGAGACGGGCTTCCCACTCGGCCCGCTTGGGCTTGGGCACGTCTTGCAGTTGCTTGAGTAGATCGCGCACCTGTTGTTCCAGCGCCGTGGCTTTTTGAAATTCGCCTGCTTCTAGTGCCTGTTCTAGCGCATCCAACTGTTGTTTAAGCTGGCGTTGGTTTTCTTTCTGCCGCGCTTGCTGTTGCTGTAAGCGCTCATTGAGCCGAGCCAAGGCTTGTTGGAAACGCTGATCCAGCGTGTCAATCCAGGCATTCGGCACATCGGCTGGTTCAATCGCTAGGCGGCGGTGCTGTAATTGTTCCAGCAGACCGGAGCGCAGGGCGGCTTTGCGGGGCAAGGCTTTTTCGGCCTCAACACACAAAGCCTGTAGTGCTTCGCCAATCGTGCGGTAATGTAACAAGGCACGCAAACGGCGGCGTAACAACCGTTGTTTTTCCGTGAACAGGGCGTGCTTGCGCTGCTCTTCCTGTTCGGGCAGCAAGCGGCTTTGTTGCCAAGTTTGTTGCGCCTGATCCAGTTGCGCTTCCAGCGCTTGAGCCTCGGCAGCGTTCAGTTGTTCGGTGTCGCTCAGTTGTTGTAACAGCGCGTCCAGAGCCGCAATCTGGGCATCCTTCTCAAGGTGTAAGCTGGCGTAGCTGGCTTGTTCCTGCTGCTGACGCTGCATTTCTTGCGCATAGCGGGCAGTCAACTCGGCAAACTGGGCGCAAATCCCGGCATCGGCGATGGGTTGTTGTTCCGGGGTTAAACTGGCAGTTTCACTGTCTAATCCCTGCCACTCTTGTTGTAAGCGATTGAATTCAGTGGCACTCTTTTCCCAATCAGCCACTTTTAACAACAGTTCTAAGCGATGACTCACAGCTTCACGCTGGGCGCGTAACTGTTTGGGGCGCTCTTGCGCTGCCAAGATCAGATCCAATTTGTCTTTGGCAACCCGTGACACTCGCTTATCGCGGCCTCGATTGGCTTTGAGTACCGTTTCGAGCGCCGTTTGGTCGGTGATTTTTTCCAGTGCTGCCAAGCGTACTTGCGAAGACGAATCCTGACAGGCCAGTTCGCAACACCGTGCTTCATCAGCAAATTGGTTTAACACAGCGATACGCAAGGTGGATTCTTTACCCTCGCGCAGCAAATACTCCAATAAATCGGGATCGCGGATAGCTGTGACACGCGCCAAACGGCTGTCTAGGCTGGCTGCGCTGTCTTTTGTCCCGGCCAGCAACTGTTGATAACACTGTTGAGCCAATGCACGCACCGCAGGATGGTTGGCGTCGCGGCTGAGATTTTCCACAAGGTCTAAGTCTGTGAGTTTATGGATAGCCAAGCAGCGCAGGTTGGGGTCAGCATCTTCGCGGGCTATCGTGTGTAAGATTGCCACTTCGCTGGGTGCCAGGATTTCTATCGCTTGGATACGCACTTTCGTGTCGGGATGCTGCCACTTGGGTTTGGATTTGAAAATTTGCTTGAACATCGTCGTCTGGCCGGTGAGTCAGTGAAGAAAAATCACGGTGCGTGAGTCGCACTGCGTGCCCTGGATGTGTTCGGGGCCTGATAAGGCATTCAGTTTGCCACCGCTGCGTAGCAAAACGAGCATTCTACGCGGTTTTTAGCGTAGCTCAAACCAGCGATCCAGTTGTTGATGCGCTTCTTCCACACCGGTCTTTTTCAATGCGGAGAATAATTGCAAGCTCACCAAGGGTTGACCAAACTCGTCTTGGTAGGTTTTATCACAATAAGCACGGACTTGCTGCAACACGCCACCCGCCTTACCCCGGCTGAATTTATCGGCTTTGGTGAGTAACACATGTACTGGCATCTCGGCGACTTGGCACCAATGCAGCATTTGCTGATCTTGTTCGGTCAGCGGGTGGCGCACGTCCATCATCAGCATCACGCCTTGCAGGCTTTGCCGTTCTGCCAAATAGAGTTCCAGGGTGTGTTGCCAGTGTGCCTTGATCGCCGCAGGCACTTTGGCGTAGCCATAGCCCGGCAAATCCACTAAGCGACGTTCAGAGTCTAGGGTAAAAAACACGATATGCTGGGTACGCCCTGGAGTTTTACTGGTACGCGCCAAGCCTTGTTGATTGGTGATGACGTTGATAGCGCTGGATTTACCCGCATTGGAGCGCCCTGCAAATGCCACTTCCAAGCCTTCGTCAGGCGGGCATTGGATCAATTTGTGCGCATTAAGGAGGTATTCGGCTTTGGTGTACAACACGGACATGGGGGACGTTTCCAGACTGGATGAGGTGTGATTGCAGGGCATTATAAAGCCTACCGGGGATTGACGCTGGCTTGTTTTGCAGGGCATCAACACGCAAATCGGGGCATTAGAAGCCCCGATTTGTTTTAATTGCTGAGAAACAGGCCCAAGCCTGCCAGTCTCATGGACACACGTCTTTAACGACCTTTTTGTTGGCTAGGGTATGGTCTTTCTTGAAGGTATAGATCCGACACTCGGTGCCTTCTTCATTCTCATACATCCAGGTTTTGGCGTTATTGCGATCATCTTCGTTGTCGGCATAGTCCGGTGCACGCTTTTCCTGTTCCAGGGTTTTTAGACGATCTGCCTTGAGTGCTTGGCGCATGGCCTGAAATTCTTCATCTTCGCCACCGGTTTCCGCTGCGGCTTCATCGCCTGCAACAGGGGCGTCAGCTTCCTCATCTGCTGCGGTGACGGGTGCTTCTGTTTTCTCATCGGGGGTTTTAGTTGGCGCTTCGGCGGCAGTCTCAGCAGCAGCCGCAGGCGGGGCAGCATCAGCACCTGCGTCAGGCTCTGCTTCATCAGCGGGTAAGGGCAGCGTGTCAGCGCCTGTTTCATCGGTGCCCGTATCAGCACCTGCATCAGCACCCGTGTCGGCCTCGTCTGGCATGGCGGTCGCGTCCCCTGCCGCATCAGCCGGGTTGCTACCGCTGTTTTGCTGTTCAACAAATACATTTTCGCAGTATTCAAACCACTGCATAAACAACTTGTTAACCTTGCTTACTTTGCTGGTGTCAGCATCTTTCATCAGATTTTCGTGTTTATTTTGCAAAATACCGGGATAAATTTTTAACGCTTGGTTTTTAGCATTTTGGTAAGCCTCGCTGTCTTGCTGTAGTTTCGCGAGAAAAGCAGAATCGGGAGTCGCGGTGGCTTCGGTTTGCACATAGGGGGCGCAGTATTTATCCACAGCCATGGCGGCAAAAGCTTGCGACTGGGCCGAGAGTTTTTGGATCAAATCAACCCGCGCTTTGGCTTTAGCTTGAGTCTTGGCGGCCAGTTGTGCCACTTGCTCTTCTGCTTTACTCACTTTGCCCGCTAACTCGCTTTCACAATACTCGTGCATATCGTGGTAAGTTTTTTCACCCACAAACTGACCGATATAACTTAATTCTGCATTGGGCAAATCGGGCGTTATCGCCAGGGCTGCATCACGGTATTTTTCATATTTCTGATAATAGCGTTGCAGTACCCGTAGCGACACCGCTGTTTTAGGGAGCGGTGCGCTCAAACCCTTTTCGCATTGGGTAAAAGCGGTGTGTAGTTTGCTCCTGGCGGCGGCCTGGGTTACCTCGTCAGCACTGACCGAGCATGTCCAGAGTCCGACCAGCACAACACTCATGATACGCACAGTGGTTTTGTAATTTTCCATAGACTACGGCCTGGGGGTTGGAGGGTCTGTGTGGGATCGGGTCTGGGTCGCAAGACAAGGCGACCAACCAGACTTTGGTGCGCTGATCAACGCATCACGGGGCAGGCACCAAAGTGATAAGCCTCACAGTATAGTGACCTTGCTTTGGGTTTGTCACCTTTATCTTGTACGACTGCTGCTTGAAACCAGACGACCAAAAAAAACGGCACCCCGGATGGGGTGCCGTTCTTAGAGTGAGGTAACTAAACCTCGATTACTGCTTGTTGGTCTTGCGAATCGTGATTTCTACACGACGGTTCTGAGCGCGACCTGCTTTGGTCTTGTTATCAGCCACCGGTGCCAGTTCGCCTTTACCAGTTTCCATGATCAGGCTGGCAGGTACACCGTTGGTGCGCAAGTAGTTGGCCACAGCCTGAGCGCGACGCTCAGACAGTTTCTGGTTGTAGCTTTCCGCACCCACGCTGTCAGTATGACCGACCACGGCGATGTCTTGGACATGGCTCAGGTCGCCGTTGATGAATTCAACCAGTTTATCCAGTTTCACTTTACCAGTTGGCTTGAGGTTAAACTTGTCGAAATCAAAGTTTACTTCGTCGTTGCTCAGCGTGGTCTTGACTTCCATGCTCACCACTGCGCAACCATTCTCGTCAACCTGGGTGTTGGCAGGCGTACCTGGGCACTTGTCACGACAACCTGGCACACCATCACCGGGCACACCGTCGCCATCTGTGTCTACTGCACAAGGATCGGCTGCCACTTCTTCTTTCTTGTCGCCGCACAGTTCAAACATCTTGTCTTTGGGATAGGCGGGAGTGACCACGCAATCCGGTTTTTCGGCAGTGTGCGTGCCAGACACCACCGGGTTACCAGCCGAATCCAGCAAGTAAGCGGGGCCTTCATTGTTTCCGGCAAATACCGGTGCCGTTACGTTGAGCAGGGCGCTCGCAACGAGACCTATCAACAGATTATGACCAATAGTTTTGAGCATGAATGATTCCTTCCTGTAAGTTTAAGCAAAAGTCGATGACCACACGTCGCACAGGCTATGTTACTTATTGTGGTTAAACAGCCACTCTGTTGTGGGATTCCAACGGACAGAACAGCTGCCCAACTGGATTGCCGGCATGCCAGCAATCCTTGCCAGCCACCCATTCCTTTGTCCATCATACCAACATTAACGCCCTATTCTAACAACAGGGCAGGCGTTCGTCTAGATTTTTTGTATTTGATTGCAACAGAGTGTAGCTGAAAAACCACAGTCTGTTTTTCAACACCAGTGATACCATTTACTGGAATTTGCACAGAAATGCAACCTCTATCAGACATAAAATGTGTGACCTGGGGTAAATCGCTGGTTTTTTGTGGCGCGAGCGCACCGTGTTGCGGATACGCCCACGCCACAGAGTCTGGCTTATTTGGTGGCGCGTCCCCAGCAAACTAGACGGCTGTCATCGCCCAAACCACAGCTTAACTGTCCGCCTACGCTCAGGCTGCGATAGTGTCCGCCAGTCGGGGGCATACTCTGTCCCTGACTGTTGCTGCCCCAGCACTGCGCGACACCGGCTGTGGTCAGGGCGCAACTGTGATCTTCACCCGCGCTGACTTGGAGATAACCCTGCCCCGCCGGGGATTGCGCCTGTCCATAGTGGTTGTCGCCCCAACACGACACCGCCCCATTTTTGTGTAACGCACAGCTATGGTAGTCCCCGCTGCTGACTTGTACGAAATCCTGAGCCGAGGGGGGGTTGGCTTGGCCGTAATTATTGCCGCCCCAGCATTGCAAACCGGCTTCTTGAGTCAGGGCACAAGTGTGAAATCCGCCTGCACTGATTTGCACAAAGCGGGTATTGGAGACTGGATTACTTTGTTTTTCAAAGTTATATCCCCAGCACTGGGCGCTACCATCGCGTTTGAGTGCGCAACTGTGGCTACCCCCCGCGCTGACTTGGATAAAATCAGAACCAGCAGGGACTTGCGTTTGCCCAAAGCGATTATCTCCCCAACAAGCCAGGGTACCATCCAGTCGTAGCGCACAACTGTGGTTAGTGCCGCTACTGAGACGACTGAAATTCAAACTGGTCGGTACTTGACGCTGTTTGAGATTGTCCCAGCCCTCACACGCCAAGCCGTTGTTTTGCCGCAACACGCACTGGTGTCGCCAGCCGACGCTGAAGGCTTGAATCGCCTCGCTTATAGGCAACACTTGAATCACAAAGGCAGCACTGAGGGTGTGACCGCTACTGTCTTGGCTTTGCACCCGCAGACTGTGACTGCTTTGGGTGGCGTAATCAAACACCTGGGCGCTCAGCAATAGGTTGTCGCTGATCACAAAGGCCTGATTATCGGTGTCGCCCTCCCCGGCCACCAGACTGTAACTCAGCGTGGTATCCGCAGTGGCTCCCACGGTAGTAAACCAACCAATGGCGGTGCCTGCGGGCTGTTGTTCAGAAATCGTTTGATTGCTGAGGGATAATCCTGTCGCGGTTTGGGCGGCGGGCGTAACCTGAATGCTGAACTCTTTTTCAAAGGCGTAACCCGCGTCATTTTGTACACGAATGCGAATTCGATACAGCGACTGTTGTGGATAGGACAGGACGCGACTGGTGAGCAAGCGTTGGTCATCAATATGAAAAGCCACATGGTCTGGTAACTCACCCACTAGGCTATAGCGGTGGTTGCCGCCGCTGAGACTGTCCCCGCTACTGCTGTGGCTTTCAGCACCACTGACCCACAAATACCCCACCGTCACATCCAGCACCCCCACCAAACTGTCTGCGGCCAAACCCGTTGCAATCTGCCGCTGATTCAAGCTGATGTCTACTGGAATTTCCTGGTAGATCGCGCTACTGCTGGCACTCACCAGCGTACCCTGTAAATCCAGTTTAAACGGTGACAGCGTGGCATCGTTGCTAGGAAAGGCAAGGGTGCCGCTATAGCTGCCAACGGTTTGTGCCGTGAACTGCAACAGCGCCTGCAATTGCTGACCCGCCGCCAGTTCTGCTGGAAAACTGCCGCTGAGGCTAAAACCATCCGGCACCACCGGAGGACTCAGGTACAAAACGCCCTGTCCCTCATTGCGCAACAACAGCCGCATTGGTATTGAGGCTCCAGCGGTGTTGCTACCGAAGTCCAAAAGCTGCCCCGAGGTCAGCGGCGTGTCGCCACTACTGGTACTTAAAAGCAAGTCAAAAGCTGGCGTGGCACAAGGCAACGTGACGGTGTTACTGCTGCTGGCGGGAGATTCCCCGGTCGCGCCAATCGCGCTGATCTGATAGCTATAACTGGTTTGGCAACTCAAACCCCTGTCCACATCACTACTGAGGCTGCCCGCGACTTGCCAAGTCTGATTGTCTGGCAAACGGGTAATGGCAAAACCAGTCGTGGCTTGATTTGCCGCATCCTGCCAGTGGATTTCTATTTGGCTGTCGGAACCTGTCACTGGCGTGGCGAACACCTCGATTGGCGCTTGCAAGCCGAGTACCCCAGAGGCAATGCCACGAAAACCACTGGTGATCTCATTTTCCTGGGGAGAGTGTGGAGCTGTGTAACTGCGCGCCTGGAAATAATAGGTTTTTCCGGCGGTCAAATTATCAACTTGGTAGTTATCTATCGTTTTATCGGCAGTCACCCCGCTGGCGGCCAGATAAGGCCCGGTGCTAGTTTCTGCATAAAACGCCTGATAATAGCCGGCATCGGCGGTATAGAGGATAGGATTCCAATGTATCAGCAGACTGTGCGGGCCAACTTGTTCCACCAATTTTAACGCGGGCGGCACGGTTTGCGTAGCTTGCCAATCACTTTGGAGACCATTCAAAAAACTGATCAGCGAAGCATTGTCGCTGAATAAGCCATTGTAACTTAAGTCTAAACTGCTGAGCGCAGTCAACTGGGTCAAGGTGGTGGGGACACTGCCGACAATCTGGTTTTTTTCTAAGGCAAGGTCAGTCAGTTGCACTAAGTCGCCCAAGGTCGTCGGCAACGGGCCGGTTAAGTGATTCTGGCCTAGATACAACGCTTGTAATTCAGTTAATTGCGAAATACTGGCGAGCAACGTGCCTGTGAGATTTTGCGCACTGCGCTCCAAATGCGTGACCAAACCGCTGCGATTACAACTCACCCCCGCCCAATCCCGACAAGGCGTATTGCTCACACCCCATTGATTGCTCGTCGCATCCGCCCAGGCTGAACCACCGGTGCTTTGCCAAAACTCCAGCAACGCCTCGCATTGCGTCGTCGGCATGGAAACTTGGGCGCAATCAGTCGCCGCCCGCGCTGTGCCTAGACACAGCAACGCCAACAGCCCAGCAACGATCAGCCCTGGGCGTTGCACACCAGACCACAACTCGCTGGCGCTGCCTGACAACAGGATAGTTTTCATCGGCCATACTCCCTTCGTTTACCCACAGAGGGTTTGAGGGTAGCAAGTCGCACCACTGAGAGCAAGGCGTCCTGCTGAACAGCGCCTCACGCTGTGACAGCCTTGAGTTCGAGCTACCCAGGCCAAGGCGTGCCGTATACAATCAGCAAAAAGCAACTGGACAGACCCCATGAATGATTCCCTAAACCCTGAGTGGCACACCGCCTCGCTGCACATTTGGCAAACCCAGCCACCGATACCGGACTCACGCACATCTCTGGCGCAGGAGTGGCTCTAGCGACACTACCCAGCCTGCAAGTGGCGCGACAAATCCATGCAAACTTGTCTTGAACCGCCGACCCAACAGGGGTACTTCGCATGATTTTGTTTCCTTCCAAAGCCCCCGCCGATCCCAAAAAAGGCTCGATTCGCCGCAAACTGTACGCCGGTTTTGGCATCATGATTGTGCTGCTCAGCCTTGTGGCTGGTTTAACCCTGGGTGCTTTATGGGTGATGAAACTGAAATTTGTCACCTTGGTTGAACAAGATGCGCCAGTGTTGATCCATTCTCTGGCCCTGGCCCGCCAAATCGAACACAGCCAAGCCGCACTGGGCTTGTTTTTATTGGGCAAAGAAGCGGTTTATGCCAGTGCTTACCAAGACAGTTTGACCAAACTTGGCAATGAATTAAAGGCGCTCAAGGCGCTCCCCAACCTGACCCAAGATGAGGAAATGGCGGGCTGGTTAAGCGAAATCGACAGCGGCTTACAACGGTTTTTAAGCTATCGTGAGCAAATGCTGCACTTGGCCGCTCGCAACGCCGACAACTTCCCTGCACTGGGCTACGCCGAAGCGGAAATCAATCCGCTTACCCAAGAACTATTGCAAGTGTTGCTGAATTTGCTGCAAGAAGAAGAGGCGGATCAGCAACGCCCGGCGGTGCTGCAACAACTCCAAGAACTGCGTTATTTATGGGCCACGCTCACCAGCAGTCTGCGCGGTTATCTGGCCTATCGCGGCCATGAAGCCCGCAGCAATCTCGAACTTTATAAACAGGATTTCACGCAAAAAGCACAGCAGTTTGAAACGCTGTACCGAGACCAACTGAACCTGATGCAAACCGACGATTTAAGCCGCCTGAGCGAGATCCGCAGCCTCTTTTTTGAACGTTTAGAAATTCTGATTCAACACCACAGCGGCCCGCAATGGCGTCGCGATGCTTATTTGTTGCGCACCGAAATCAGTCCGCTGATGAACAACATCAACACCGCGATCAACAAATTGGTGGCGGCGCAACAAGCCAACATGCAGTACACCCAGGCCCGTTTGTTGCGTTTTAACACGGGCGTATTTGGCGTCGCCTTACTGTTGCTTGCCCTCTCGGTGTTCAGTGCGGTCTGGGGCGCGGTGCGATTGGTGCGCAGCATTATCACGCCGTTGCACACCGTGGTGCGGATCAGCGAACAAGTTGCCGATGGCGAGTTGGACGTGAATATCCCCATCCACAGCCACGACGAAGTGGGACAAGTGCTGCTCGCCATGCAAACCATGATTCGACGCCTGTCGGGACTGGTGGCGCAAATACAGTCCTCCGGGATACAACTGACCCGTTCTACCAGCGAAATCGCCACCACTTCCCGCCAGCAAGAAGCCACCGTCACCGAACAAGCCGCCAGCGCACACCAAATCATGGACACGGTGAAAACCATCACCCAGTCCACCCAAGCGCTGGCAGAAACCATGAACGAAGTCACGCATCTGGCGCAAACCACCGCCAGTTCAGCCGCCACGGGTCACCAAGAATTGTTGCGGATGGAAAGCGCCATGCGCAACATGTTAGATGCCACCGTTGGTATCGGCGGCAGATTAGAAATCGTCAAAGAAAAAACCGACAACATCGGCACAGTCGTGACCACCATCACCAAAATTGCCGACCAAACCAATTTACTGTCACTCAACGCCGCGATTGAAGCCGAAAAAGCCGGGGCTTACGGTCTGGGTTTCAGTGTGGTTGCCACCGAAATTCGCCGCTTGGCCGACCAAACCGCCGTCGCGACTTGGGACATTGAACAGCTAGTCAAGGAAATGCAAATGGCCGTGGCAGGCAGTGTCAAAGGCATGGGGCAATTCAATACCCAGATTCGACAAGACGTGGAAAATATTTACAAAGTCAGCCAACAACTGCTAGAAATCATCGGTCAAGTGCAAGCACTCATCCCGCGTTTTGCCAGCGTGCGCGAAGCGATGAACACCCACCTGCTCAGTGCCGGGGAAATCGACGACGCCATCAGCGAACTCAGCGACGCTGCGCGCCACACCGCCGATTCTATTTTCCATTCCAATCAAGCGATACAACAACTTAACGACACCGCCGGACTGCTACACCAGGAAGTCTCGGTATTCAAAATCATCAGGCCAACTGCCTGAGTTTGGGGAAGGTTTGGTCAAGCGGACTGGCAGTTCTGCACCACACCCCGTGCGCACAAATCGGCCAACAAAGCACGTCCGGCTTCCAGTAAAGCCGCCGACTCCGCATAGCCGAGAGCGCGTGCCGTCTCTTGAATCAGGGCGTCGCGGTCGGTGACAGGCGCGGCTTGTAACCGCGACAGCAGCCCAAAGCCTGCTGGACTCAATTCAACAAAGTGAATCTGATCTGCCACATCTCGATACACCAGCAAATAGGTCGGCTGGGCGGGCGGCGTTTGCGGCTGGTAGGCCGGGCCAATCCGTTGTACTGGAAAGCGATAGGCCAGCGGCCAAGCCAAGGGTGATAAATGCAGCCCTGGCGTGCTGGGCAGCGGGCTGTCCTCGGCGATACTCAGTGCCAATTCCACCCATTCGTAATGTGCCAGTTCCTGCATAAACGGCGGATCGCTGGCGATGCTGCCACGTTCTTCGGCCAGATAATGCAAAAATTCCTGGCCGATTTCAGCGAATAAGGGCGTTTGACAAGAGTGATCGGCAAAGAAATCCTGCACTAAAGCGTGCCACTGTTGATCGGGCAACAAGGCGCGGAGTACCGGGAAGCCGCTGGTAATGAAAGAAGCCACATTGTTATAAAACAATTCGCGATAGACGGCCATCCGCCGGGGCGGTACCTCTGCGGGAGCGGGACAGCGTTGCGGATCACGAATCGCGGCAGCGAAGGCGGCTTGAATCGCTTGTGTGGGTTTAAGCGGCGCAGACCAGCGCATTGGGACACTCCGAGGCGGGGGTGGCAGTTGCATAAGTGCGCTGGATGCTGGCGATTTGTTGGACTTCGCCGAGCAACTCGGGCAAAGGTGGCAGATTGAAATCGCGTTCTAACAAGGTGGGCAGGCTGCCAAAACGCGCATAAGCGCTTTCCAGTAATTGCCACACCGGATCGATGACTGGCGCACCGTGGGTGTCGATAATCAGGCCATCCGGCTCGTTATAATGTCCGGCTAGGTGGAAATAGGCGAGGCGCTCGGCAGGCATTTGCGCCAAAAATGCGGCGGCGTCATAGCCGTGATTGTGGGCGTTGACGAAAATATTATTGATGTCGAGCAACAGGCTGCAATCGGCTTCTTCCAATACTTGCCGGATAAACTCGGCTTCACTCAGTTGCGCACCGGGGGCGGCATAGTAGGAAATGTTTTCGATCACCAACCGTGTACCCAGATAATCCTGGACTTCACCGATCCGCTGCGCGGTGAGCTGCACGGCTTCTTCAGTAAACGGAATCGGCATCAAGTCATACAATAAGCCATGATCGCCGCAAGCGCTGAGATGTTCGCTGTAAAGCAGCACGTCATGCTCACGCATAAAGGTTTTGACACGCTTGATAAAGGCCCAATCCAGCGGCGCAAAACCACCCAGATTCAGCGATAAACCATGCAGCACCAGCGGATAATCGGCCACTGCCTGGCGAAATTGTTTGCCCCAGCCGCCGCCCAAGCCGATCCAGTTTTCCGGGGCCACTTCCAAAAAATCAACTGGCGGCGGCTGGCGTAAAAACTCTCCCAGGAAACCGCGCCGCAAGCCCAGCCCGGCACCGTGTATTCTGGAACTAGACATGGGTCGCCTCCCCGTGGATTAACGTTTGTAGCAACGCCTTGCCGCCGCAGCTCTCAACTCAGCGCGGCGGCAAGGCATCCTGCTTCAATTGCTCTTTTTGGCTTTATCGTCGTCCGGGGTAGTGGGTTGTTTCATTTTCCCGCATTTACCTTCACCGCACTTGCCTTCTTTAGCCTTGTCATCTTCAGCAGTGGCGGATTTTTTCTCCTCTTTCCCGTGCTTGTCTTCAGCCGTGGTGTTATCCGCCACCACCATATAATCTTGAGACAATTCATGCAGTTGAAACGGATTAGAATCCGCCGCCTGAGCCGCTTGCACGCCGCCCAAAGCTGCACCGATAGCCAACGCCAATAAGGCAGGTTGTGTCTTGAATTGATTCATTAGAAGGTCTCCTCAGTCACCAGATAGAAAAAAACCGGTCAAGCGGCTCATGCCCGTTGCTTGGCCTGGTGAGTTAGAATAGGCCGAACAGCAGCGTACCGTCAATCTGGGTTCACAACCCCATCACATCAACCACAGGAACCTAAAAACATGGCAAAAAAAACTGCGCCCAAAACCACCAGCAAAACCGGCGGCTTTCTTGCGGCGGCATTAGCACTACTGGTGGGCGTGGGGATTATCTCGCCGGACACCCGCAATACCTTACTGTCCTGGCTGGGCGGCAGTCCCACCAGTCAACAAACCGCCCCAGAGCGCCCGACTGCCACCCCCGTCGATGCTTCAAAACTCCCCAAAACCCCCAGCAGTTTCGACAGCGCAAAACGCATTTTGTATGAAAAAATTTACGCGGGTCACAGCAAAACTTTCTACTGCGGCTGTGATTTCGATCTCAAACAACGCACAGTTGATCTAGCCAGTTGCGGCGTCACCCCGCGCAAAAACGCCGAACGCGCCAGCCGCGTCGAAGCCGAACATGTGTTTCCCGCAGAATGGTTTGGCGGCTTTCGTCCTTGTTGGCGTGACTCCGCAACCGTCTGCGGCTTAGACAGCAAAGGCGAGAAAATCCTAGGCCGCAAATGCTGTGAAAAAGACCCGGTATTCATGACTGCGCACAATGACTTGCACAATCTCTACCCGGCAGTGGGCGAAGTGAATGGAGATCGTTCTAACTTCAGTTGGGGGATGATTCCTGGCAACAAACAAGAATATGGCCGTTGCACCATCAAAATCGACAGCAGTATTCGACGAGCGGAACCGCCTGATGCGGTCAAGGGGGATATTTCCCGCACCATGTTTTATATGTCGGCGACCTATGGTTTTCGCTTATCCCGCCAAGACGTGCAGTTATTCAATGCCTGGGATAAACAAGACCCAGTGGATGCCTGGGAACAAGAACGCAACCGCCGCATTGCCGCCGTGCAAGGCAATCTTAATCCATTTATTGCAGAGGATAGCAAGCAATTAGACAGCAGTTATGTGAGCGATGCCCCCGCCGGCGCGGTGACTCCAGCGGCGGTCGCCGTGACACCAGCGCCCGTGTCAGCCCCCGTCTATCGCTGCGAACCTAAAAAGACCTGCGGTCAAATGGCCAGTTGTGAAGAAGCCCATTATCACCTGACCCAGTGCGGCAATACTGGTTTAGATCGTGATGGTGACGGGACGCCCTGTGCCAGCTTGTGTGGTGGCTAGGATTGGTGTGATTTAAAAAAAACCGGACTGTCAGTTTTGGAAAAACTGGCAGTCCAGTTCACTGTGATTTATTGCGATGCAAATCGAATCATTTTGGCGATAATCGCTAGAACAACGACCAGCATCAATACTGCAAAAAACAACCACATCACAATCGGTACAGGACATTGGATATGGGGAGTTGCCGCGATGATTTTTTGGTAGTCCTCAGAAAAAACCACATGACCTTTTTTGGAAAGCATCAAGTACAGAACATAGATTCCCAATAGTGTGCCTATTGGCACGCCAGCCATACCAAGGCCAAACAATATTGCACTCCAATTACGCGCCCATGATTTAAAAGTACGCACACCATATCCCACAAGGGCAAACAGGATTCCCATGAGCAAGAGCGCCACACCACTCATCAGTGGAAAACTATTGGTACTATAACTAATGATAACAGGAAGAGAAAGCATCATTATGAATAAAGCTTGTAAATAATGAAGAAAGCCTATTGCTCTAATTGAGGCTTCGTGTTTTATATAGTTAACCTGAGTTCGACGTAAGCCAAAAGATAACCATTTGTATATTAAGTAAAATACTGTCTAATGAAGCCACCAAACCTCATAATTCCTTATGCTCAGGAGAGACATCATGAATGTCACAGCGATTTTTTGCGATGTCGATGACTTTTGTCGGGTGTTTATCCCAGCATGGCAAGGTTCATTGTTGCCCGAAGCAGTGCCGCAACGTACTCGGAAATTCACGATGTCGCCAGCCGAGGTCATGACACTTTTGATTTTATTCCATCACTCAAGTTATAGAAACTTAAAGCATTTTTACACGCAATATGTCCCCAAAATTTTGGGACG
>Ga0209575_10000322_pt1 | contig 38600 bp, 30 predicted proteins | sample Medcelwee11metaG_FD_187172 | JGI IMG/M metagenome (GOLD analysis project Ga0209575, IMG submission 187172) | Freshwater pond sediment microbial communities from the University of Edinburgh, under environmental carbon perturbations - Medium... | ecosystem: Environmental > Aquatic > Freshwater >...
CGCGGGCCTTATGTTCCTCGGCCTTGCCGTGGGAGAAGTTCAGGCGCACCACGTCGACCCCGGCGAGGATCAGTCCTTCGAGGACTTCGGGGGTTTCGGTGGCTGGGCCGAGGGTGGCGACGATCTTAGTTCTTCGCAGCATTTTGTAGAGTCCTCCAGGGGAACTTTCTATCTATGCAAAAGCGGGCACGCGGAAAAAACTTCGGCCGAGCCGGTCAGCCCAGCAGTTGCAGGGCCTCGGCGCTGGCCTGCTGGATGCGCTGCCAGTCGCCTTCGCGCATCCAGGTGCTGTCCAGCATCCAGCTGCCGCCCACGCACATCACGTTGGGCTGCGCCATGTAGTTCTTGACGTTGCTCGGGTTGACGCCGCCGGTGGGGCAGAAACGGACGTTACCGAACGGCCCGCCGAGCGCTTTCAGCGCCGGGATGCCGCCGGAAATCTCGGCGGGGAACAGCTTGAAGCGGCGGTAGCCCAGGGCGTAGCCGAGCATGATTTCCGAGGCGCTGCTGATGCCCGGCAGCAACGGCACCGGGCAGCTCACCCCGGCCTTCAGCAGCTCGGGCGTGCAGCCGGGGGTGATGACGAACTGCGCTCCCGCCGCCACGGCGGCGTCCAGCATCTCCTCGTCGAGCACGGTGCCGGCGCCGACGCAGAGTTCCGGGCGCGCTTCGCGCAGCACACGGATGGCGGTCAGGCCGTGCTCGGAGCGCAGGGTGACCTCCAGGGTGCGCAGGCCGCCGGCGGCCAGGGCATCGGCCAGCGGCAGGATGTCCGCCTCGCGCTCGATGGTGATGACGGGAAGGATGCGAGCCTCTGCGCACAGCCGATCGATCAGGGCGACCTTGTCGGCCATGCTCGGCACGGCTGGGGAGGTTGCCGGCTTATTGTTCTGGATGCTGCTCATATCGGTTGTTCCTTCGGGCTCACAGGCACCGGTAGAGGTCATGGAAGTGCGGAAAACAGGTGCGGACCGGCTTCTGGATAGCGCTGTCCCTGGCGGGCCGGACAGCCCGCGGATTCGTTCGGGTCGGGCCGCCGGACAGCCTCAGAAATCGCCATACCAGCTCTTCCCGTCGCGGGTGATCAGGGCAATCGACGCCAGCGGCCCCCAGCTGCCCGCCGCATAGGGCTTGGGCGCCTCGCCCTGCAGCCGCCAGCCGGCGATCAGCCGGTCGCACCACAGCCAGGCGTGCTCGATCTCGTCCTTGCGCACGAAGAGGTTCTGGTTGCCCTTCATCACCTCCAGCAGCAGCCGCTCGTAGGCGTCGGGAATCCGCGCGCTGCGGTAGGTGTCGGAGAAGTTCAGCTGCAGCGGACCGCTGCGCAGCTGCATGCCCTTGTCCAGTCCCTGCTCCTTGGTCATCACCTGCAGGGCGATGCTCTCGTTCGGCTGCAGGCGGATGATCAGCTTGTTGCCGATCAAGGGGCGCTGCTCCGCGGCGAAGATGTAGTGCGGCGGCGCCTTGAAGTGGATGACGATCTGCGACAGCTTTTCCGGCATGCGCTTGCCGGTGCGCAGGTAGAACGGCACCCCGGCCCAGCGCCAGTTGCGGACCTCCGCACGCAGGGCGACGAAGGTCTCGGTGTCGCTCTGCGCGTTGGCGTTGTCCTCCTCCAGGTAGCCCGGCACCGCCTTGCCCCGGATGTTGCCGGCCACGTACTGGCCGCGCACCACCTGCTGACTGAGCTGGGCGGCGTCGATCGGCGCCAGCGCCTTGAGCACCTTGACCTTCTCGTCGCGGATGCTGTCGGCCGACAGGTCGCTCGGCGGGTCCATGGCGATCAGGCAGAGCAGCTGCAGCAGGTGGTTCTGGATCATGTCGCGCAGCTGGCCGGCCTTGTCGAAGTAGCCCCAGCGGCCCTCGATGCCGACCTGCTCGGCCACGGTGATCTCCACGTGGGAGATGTGGTTCTGGTTCCACTGGGTCTCGAACAGGCTGTTGGCGAAACGCAGGGCGATCAGGTTCTGCACCGTCTCCTTGCCCAGGTAGTGGTCGATCCGGTAGGTGCGGTCTTCCGGGAAGTGCCGCGCCACCGCGTCGTTGACCTTGCGCGAGGAGGCCAGGTCATGGCCGATCGGCTTCTCCAGCACCACCCGGGTGCGCCCGGCCAGGCCGACCTCGGCCAGCCCGGCGCAGATCGGCTCGTAGAGCGCTGCGGGGGTGGCGAAGTAGGCGATCAGCCGCTGCGCCTCGCCGACCCGGTCGGCTAGCGCGGCGTAGGCCTCGGCCTGGAGGAAGTCCATCGACAGGTAGTCCAGGCGGGCGAGGAAGCGCTGCAGGACGCCCTCCTCCAGCTCCGCACCCGGCACGTGGCGACGCAGGTGCTCGGCGATGGTGGCCAGGTGGCGACTCTCCTCGCCGGACTCGCGGGCCAGGGCCAGCAACCGCGTTTCGGCGGGCAGGAGGCCAGCGCGATCCAGCTGATAGAGAGAGGGAAACAGCTTGCGCAAGGCCAGATCGCCCAGCGCGCCGAAGAGAGCGAAGGTGCAAGGCTCAACAGAGGTAGAGGTCATGATATTTGTTCTTTTATCAAAGTCCCGATTTATAAAAGCACCATTGAATCGTTTCATCAACAAAAATTACGTAATAAAACAACATTTCTCCATAACCGGGATTTCCAGTGGCTCCACCCGGAAGCGCCCAGTTACGATAAGCCACCCAAACGCACCACCCGCCCCAGGAACCAACATGGATCGCGCGCGTAATCTGCTGGAACAGATCCAGAACCGTCTCGAAGAGCTGAACAAGGCCGAACGCAAGGTCGCCGAAGTCATCTTGCAGGACCCGCAACAAGCCACCCGCTACAGCATCGCCTCGCTGGCCCAAGCCGCCCAGGTCAGCGAACCGACCGTCAATCGCTTCTGCCGTTCGTTCGGCGTCAGCGGCTACCCGGAACTGAAACTGCAGCTGGCCCAGAGCCTGGCCAGCGGCGCCGCCTACGTGAGCCGCGCGGTGGAAGCCGACGACGGCCCCGAGGCCTACACCCGGAAGATCTTCGGCAGCACCATCGCCTCGCTGGACAGTGCCTGCCAGACGCTCAATCCGCAGGTCATCGACAAGGCGGTCGACCTGCTGATCCAGGCCCGGCAGATCCACTTCTTCGGCCTTGGCGCTTCGGCCTCGGTGGCCCAGGACGCCCAGCACAAGTTCTTCCGCTTCAACCTTGCCGTGTCGGCGCAGAGCGACGTGCTGATGCAACGCATGCTCGCCTCGGTGGCCCATACCGGCGATCTCTTCGTGATCATTTCCTACACCGGACGCACCCGCGAACTGGTCGAAGTGGCGCACCTGGCCCGCGAGAACGGCGCCTCGGTGCTCGGCCTGACCGCCGCCGGCTCGCCGCTGGCCAAGGCCTGCACCCTGAGCCTGGACATCCCGCTGCCGGAGGACACCGACATCTACATGCCGATGACCTCGCGGATCATCCAGCTCACCGTGCTCGACGTGCTCGCCACCGGCATGACCCTGCGCCGCGGCGCGGACTTCCAGCCGCACCTGCGCAAGATCAAGGAGAGCCTCAACAGCACCCGCTATCCGAGCGACGAAGAACTGCTCTAACGACCTGCACGGCCGGTCAACTGACGTTCGGATGACCGGCCCCCAAGACAAGGCGCCGCGACGAGTCATGGCAAGGCTATGGCGGAAAGCGGCGACAGCCTGCCGGGGTCGGGGCGCCGAAACCGCCCCATCGAACCGACCGAACAGGCCACCGGCCTTACTTCAGCGCTTCCAGACTGGCGGTGAAGGCGCTCGCGCCCTGCTCCGCCGTGCTGAACGCCGAGCGCATGAAGGCGAACAGCTCGCGGCCGCAGCCGACGCCCTCGCCCTGCGGGGCGCTCGCCAGCTCGCGGGCGGCCAGCTCGGCGGCATCGACCAACACCTCCAGAGTGCCGGCCTGGCCGTCGACGCGGATCACGTCGCCGTCGCGCACCCTGGCCAGCGGACCGCCATCGATGGCCTCCGGACAGACATGGATGGCTGCCGGGATCTTGCCGGAGGCACCGGACATGCGCCCGTCGGTCACCAGCGCCACCTTGAAGCCGCGGTCCTGCAGCACGCCCAGATAAGGGGTCATCTTGTGCAGCTCGGGCATGCCGTTGCTGCGCGGACCCTGGAAGCGCATCACCGCCACCAGGTCGTGCTCCAGCTCGCCGGCCTTGAAGGCGTCGGCCAGCGCCTGCTGGTCGTGGAAGACCCGCGCCGGCGCCTCCACCACCTGATGTTCGGGCGCCACCGCGGACACCTTCATCACACCGCGACCGAGGTTGCCAACCATCACCCGCAGGCCGCCCTCGGCCGAGAAGGGCTCGGTCGCCGGGCGCAGGATACTCTCGTCGAGGCTCTTCGTCGGGCCGTCGCGCCAGACCAGCCGGCCCTCGTCGAGGAAGGGCTCCTGGGCATAGTGGCGCAGGCCGCGCCCGACGACGGTATTGACGTCCTCGTGGAGCAGCCCGGCGTCGAGCAGTTCGCGAACCAGGAAGGCCACGCCGCCGGCGGCCTGGAAGTGGTTGATGTCGGCCTTGCCGTTCGGATAGACCTTGGTCAGGGTCGGCACCACCTCGGAGAGGTCGGCCATGTCCTGCCAGGTCAGCTGGATACCGGCGGCCTGGGCGATGGCCGGCAGGTGCAGGGTGTGGTTGGTGGAACCGCCAGTGGCGTGCAGCGCCACCACCGAGTTGACCACCACGCGCTCGTCGACGATCTCGCCGAGCGGCAGGAACTGCCCGCCCTGCTTGCTCAGCCGCGTCACCCGACGGGCAGCCTCCTCGGTCAGGAGATCGCGCATCAGGGTGTCGGGATTGACGAAGGACGAACCGGGCAGATGCAGACCCATCACCTCCATCAGCATCTGGTTGGTGTTGGCGGTGCCATAGAATGTGCAGGTGCCGACGCCGTGATAGGCCTTCATCTCGGACTCGAGCAGTTCGTCGCGACTGGCCTTGCCCTCGGCGTAGCGCTGTCTCACGTCCGCCTTTTCCTTGTTCGACAGCCCCGAAACCATCGGCCCGCTGGGCACGAACACCGCCGGCAGGTGGCCGAAACGCAGGGCTCCCATCAGCAGGCCGGGGACGATCTTGTCGCAGATGCCGAGATACAGGGCCGCATCGAACATGTTGTGGGAGAGCGCCACCGCGGTGGACAGGGCGATCACCTCGCGGCTGGCCAGCGCCAGCTCCATGCCCGGCTCGCCCTGGGTCACCCCGTCGCACATCGCCGGCACACCGCCGGCGACCTGCCCGACCGAGCCGATTTCGCGCAGGGCCCGCTTGATCTGTTCCGGGTAGTGCTCGTAGGGCTGATGGGCGGAGAGCATGTCGTTGTAGGCAGTGACGATGGCCACGTTGACGGAGTCCATCAGCCGCAGGCGCTGCTTGTCGCTGCCGTCGCAGGCGGCCACGCCATGGGCGAAGTTGGCGCACTGCAGCTTGCCGCGCTGCGGCCCCTCGGCGGCTGCCGCATGGATCATGGCCAGATAGCGCTCGCGCGTGGCACGGCTGCGTTCGACCAGGCGCTCGGTTACCTCAAGGACGCGGGGATGCATGGGATAGACTCCAGATAGCAGGTATATTTGTTATATAACAACAAAACTACCACATCTCAACGGAAAAGCCAGTCATTTGACCGGCACTATTTTGTATTAAAACAACAACACTCATCAGGCCAGCCTCCCCACCGAAGGCGGGGCCGGCCGCGACGTACGGCATCTGGCGATCTCCCAGCTGCGCCCGCACGCCGAGCCCGCCAGGCGACACTCAGGTGCTCTCACGCACCATCAACTCGAAGCCCATGTCCTGCACCGGTTCGGCGACCGATTGCCCGGCCATCAGAGCGAGGAGCATTTCGGCCGCCCGGCGACCGATGGCTTCGCGCGGCGTATGGATGCTGCTGAGCCGCGGCACCATGAAGGCCGAGGCCGGCAGGTCGTTGAAGCCGAGCACCGCCACCTGTTCGGGAATCCTCACGCCGCGGCGCATGGCCTCCAGCAAGGCGCCATGGGCCAGGTCGTCGTTGCCGAAAAAGATCCCGTCGAGTTGCGGATGAGCGGCCAGCAACTGGCCGAACAGCTCGCCGCCCAAGCCGACGGAGGACGGCTGCGGGGTGAGCAGCTCGAAGGCGGGATTATAGAGACCGGCCTGCTGCAGGGCGCGCCGGAAGCCTTCGCCACGCAGCAGGGTGCGCTGGTCGAGCTGGGCACCGACAAAGGCCATTCGGCGGCGCCCGCGCGCGATCAGGTGTTCGGCCGCCGCCGCGCCGGCGCGCAACTGCGAGAAGCCGACGCAATGCAGCCCGGCGCCGGAATCCAGATCCATCATGTAGACGCAGGGAATGCCGCTGGCCTCGAGCATGCGCCGCGCACTCTCGGTCCGCTCGAAGCCGGTGAGCAGCAGGCCGCGCGGCTGGTAGGCGAGGTAGTTGCGGATCAGGTCCTCATCCTCGTCGCGCGAATAGTGGGAGTTGCCGATCAGCACCTCCAGCCCCTTCGGCCGCATCACCGCATGGATGGCCTCCAGGGTCTCGACGAACAGCTGGTTGCCCAGCGAGGGCACCACCACCGCCACGGTCTGGCTGCGCGCCGAGGCCAAGGCCCGCGCCGCCGGGTTGACCACGTAGCCCAGTTCGCGGGCGGCCTCGCGAACCCTCTGCGCCAGCTCCTCGGCAACGCTGGGGATGCCGCGCAGGGCCCGGGAGGCGGTGATCGGACTGACACCGGCGCGACGCGCCACTTCGTTGAGGGTCGGGCGCCCGGTGGTACGGGTATTCTTATCGTTCTTCGGGGTGGTCATCAGGGTAATCGCACCATAAGCAGATCAGGATTGAACGGCAGGCACCGCGAGGGCTGCAGCGTCCGCAGGCCGACCATTCTCGCCCCGCTTCGCTGTCGCCGTCTCCCCGTATCGAGTCCGGCCTGCTTGTCAAACGGAAATGCAGGGCCTAGGATAGCGCTGTCTCAGTGGCGCTGCAATCGCTTCGGCATAGCCGGAGCGGCCATTCGCAGCGCATTCGGATAACGAATCATGACAACGACAACAAATCGGCGACAGCCTATCCTTGCAGTCGGTACTCCAGCCGACGAAGATAGCGCTATCCCTGCACCGAGGTGTCATATGCATCCACCCATCCCAGCACTGGTGATCATGGGCGTTGCCGGCTGCGGCAAGTCCAGCGTCGGCCAGGCGCTCTGCGCGCTCGACGGCGCCATCCCCATCGAGGGCGACGCCTTCCACCCCCCGGAAAACATCCGCAAGATGAGCGCCGGCATCCCGCTGACCGACGAGGACCGCGGCGGCTGGCTAGACCGCCTGTGCGAGGAGCTGCGCCGCACCATCGAAGCCGGGCAGCGCCCGGTGCTCTCCTGCTCGGCCCTCAAGCGCAGTTACCGGGAACGTCTGCGCCAGGCCGTGCCCGGACTGGGCTTCGTGTTCCTCGAACTGACCCCGGTCGTCGCGGCCCGCCGGGTCGCCGAACGCCCCGGCCACTTCATGCCGGCGAGCATGATCGACAGCCAGTTCGCCACCCTCGAACCGCCCCTGAACGAGCCCCTGACCCTGACCCTGGATGCCTCGAGCGAAGACGCTCGGCAACTGGCCGCCGCCGCCCACCGGTGGTGGACAGGCCACGCGCCAGACTGATTGAACGGCTTTTCGCCGGACGCTAAAGATAGCGCTGTCTCAAGCGACTCCTGACCCACAACAACGACAATAAGGAGACTCCCCATGTTGGGCATGTCCCATGAAACCTTCCTGCTGCTGGATGCGGTGATCACCATCGTCGGACTGATCGTCCTGATCACCCGTTTCAAGCTGCACCCCTTCATTGCCCTGATCATCTCCGCGCTCTTCCTCGGCCTGACCTCGGGCATGCCGGTGGACAAGGTCGTCAAGTCCTTCCAGGACGGCTTCGGCGGCGTCCTAGGCTTCGTCGGCATCATCCTCGCGCTGGGCACCATGCTCGGCAAGATGATGGCCGAGTCCGGCGGCGCCGATCAGATCGCCCGCACCCTGATCCAGGCCTTCGGCAAGGAACGCGTGCAGTGGTCGATGATGTTCGCCGCCTTTCTCGTCGGCATCCCGCTGTTTTTTGAAATCGGTTTCGTCCTGCTGATCCCGCTGGTCTTCATCGTCGCCCGGCGCACCGGGGTCTCGCTGATCAAGATCGGCATTCCCCTGCTCGCCGGCCTCTCCGCCGTCCACGGCCTGGTGCCGCCGCATCCCGGCCCGCTGCTGGCGATCGGAGTGTTCGGCGCCGACATCGGCAAGACCATCCTCTACGGCCTGATCGTCGCCCTGCCGACCGCCATCATCGCCGGCCCGCTGTTCGCCTCCTTCATCTCCCGCTACGTTCCCGGCACCCCGTCGCCGGAACTGATGGAGCAGCTCGCCCACGAGTCCGAGGCCAGCAACCTGCCGAGCTTCGGCGTGACCCTGACGACCGTGCTGCTGCCGGTGTTCCTGATGCTGCTGAAGACCTTCGCCGACGTGGTCCTGCCCGAGACCCACATGGTCCGCGCCTGGATGGACATGATCGGCCACCCGATCAGCGCCCTGCTGCTGGCCCTGCTGCTCTCGCTGTACACCTTCGGCTACGCCCGCGGCTTCGCCCCGAAAAAAGTCTTCAAGCTGCTTGAGGAAAGCCTCGCGCCGACCGCCGCCATCGTCATGATCATCGGTGCCGGCGGCGGCTTCAAACAGATGCTGGTGGCCAGCGGGGTGGGCAACGTGATCGGCCAGATGGCGGTGAGCGCGCAGATCTCGCCGATCCTGCTGGCCTGGCTGGTCGCCGCGCTGATCCGCATCGCCACCGGCTCGGCCACGGTCGCCACCATCACCGGTGCCGGCATCGTGGTGCCGGTGATCGAGATGCTGCCCGGGGTCAATCGGGAACTGCTGGTGCTCGCCACCGGCGCCGGCTCGCTGATCCTCTCCCACGTCAACGACGCCGGCTTCTGGCTGGTCAAGCAGTACTTCAACATGACCGTCAGCGAAACCTTCAAGACCTGGACCGCCATGGAGACCCTGCTCTCCGTGGTCGGCCTGGTGTTCATCCTGCTGCTCTCGCTGGTGGTCTGAGCGAGCCACCGAGGACCAGGGCCCCGCACCGGCGGGGCCCTTTCGTTTCCGGGTTCCGCCCGCCATGCGCCGAAAAGCCCGAGAGGCTCGCTTCACCGGGAAAGCGATGCAAGCACCACCTAACTACGTAATAAAACCTACATAGCCTTGACCAAAAAGACTTCAAAACCGTAAATTTAAGTAAACTTACAACAAAACAACCAAAACCCCTATGACAGCCCGTCATCGCTCATCGAGCACGCATGCACAATGCCCACCGGGCGGCGTCCGCGTCCCCACGAATGAGCGCCTGCCTGCGCCGCGCCAGGCTCCCGTGCTCCATCGGCACGCCCGCCTGCCGAAAATCGGGGCGCAGCCCGCCGGCAATAGCTTCCATCGCATCCCAAGGTGCCCGGTCCGCCGGGCCTTCTTCCCCAGCCTCAGCCTCTCCAGGAGGGTCGCAATATGACTGCTACGCCCAAACCGCTGGTACTCATCATCCTCGACGGCTTCGGTCACAGTGACAGCCCCGCCCACAACGCCATCCTCGCCGCCCATACCCCGGTGCTCGACCGCCTGAACGCCACCCGCCCCCACGGCCTGATCTCCGGCTCCGGCATGGACGTCGGCCTGCCCGACGGCCAGATGGGCAACTCCGAGGTCGGCCACATGAACCTCGGCGCCGGCCGCGTGCTCTACCAGGACCTCACCCGCGTCACCAAGGCCATTCAGGACGGCGAGTTCTTCGAGAACCCGGCGATCTGCGCGGCGGTGGACCAGGCCGTCGACGCCGGCAAGGCGGTGCACATCCTCGGCCTGCTCTCCGAGGGCGGCGTGCACAGCCACCAGGACCACATCGCCGCCATGGCCGAACTGGCCGTGCGCCGCGGCGCCGAGCGGATCTACCTGCACGCCTTTCTCGACGGCCGCGACACTCCGCCGAAAAGCGCCCAAAGCCCCCTGCTGACGCTCGACGCCTGCTTCGCCCGCCTCGGCAAGGGCCGCACCGCCAGCCTGATCGGCCGCTACTTCGCCCTCGACCGCGACAACCGCTGGGATCGCGTTCAGGCCGCCTACGAACTGATCGTCGACGGTGTCGCCGAATTCGCCGCCGAGAGCGCCCTGGCCGGCCTCGAGGCCGCCTACGCCCGCGGCGAGAGCGACGAGTTCGTCAAGGCCACCGCCATCGGCGCTCCGGTCAAGGTCGAGGACGGCGATGCCGTGGTGTTCATGAACTTCCGCGCCGACCGCGCCCGCGAGCTGACCCGCGCCTTCGTCGAGCCGGACTTCGCGGGCTTCGCCCGCGCCCGCGTGCCGCAGGCCGGCTTCGTCACCCTCACCCAGTATTCGGCGAGCATCCCGGCGCCCTGCGCCTTCGCCCCGGAAGCACTGACCAACGTGCTCGGCGAGTACCTGGCCAACCACGGCAAGACCCAACTGCGCATCGCCGAGACCGAGAAGTACGCCCATGTCACCTTCTTCTTCTCCGGCGGCCGCGAGGAGCCCTTCGCGGGCGAGGAACGCATCCTGATCCCCTCGCCGGCGGTCGCCACCTACGACCTCCAGCCCGAGATGAGCGCCCCCGAGGTCACCGACCGGCTCGTCGAGGCCATCGAGCAACAGCGCTTCGATGTGATCGTCGCCAACTACGCCAACGGCGACATGGTCGGGCATACCGGGGTGTTCGCGGCGGCGGTCCAGGCGGTCGAATGCCTGGACGCCTGCCTCGGACGCGTCGTCGCGGCGCTGGAGAAGGTCGGCGGCGAGGCGCTGATCACCGCCGACCACGGCAACGTCGAGCAGATGGAGGACGAAAGCACCGGCCAGGCGCACACCGCGCACACCTGCGAGCCGGTGCCGTTCATCTACGTCGGCCGGCGAGCGCTGCGCATCCGCGACGGCGGCGTGCTGGCCGACGTGGCGCCGACGATGCTGAAGCTGCTCGACCTGCCGCAACCGAAGGAAATGACCGGCCGTTCGCTGGTCGAGCCGGCCTGAGACACCAAGCGGCGCGGGCAGGCCCCTCGCCTGCCCGCCGACCGTCCGAGGCCACCGCAACGGCCTGCAGCCTGCCGACCTATTTTTAGGCATACTTATGCCGATCCATTCCCCCCGATGCCGCACGCCATGCACCGCACTCTTTCCGCCCTGATCCTCGCCCTCATACTCGGCCCGGCGTTCGCCGACGAGCGCAGCGAAACCCTGCAGCAGCTGGAACAGGCCCGCCAGGAGATCGCCGAGCTGAAGAAGCTGCAGGAGCAGCTGAACCAGGAAAGAAGCGCCGTGCAGAAGGCCCTGGGCAAGACCGAACGGGAAATGGGCGACTTGGAAAAGCAGGTGCGCGAGCTGCAGGAGGAACAGGGCAGCCGCGAGCGGGAGCTCCGCCGTCTCGACCAGGAAAAGCAGACGCTGCAGGACGCCCGCGACGAACAGCAGCGGCTGATCGCCATCCAGGCCCGCGCCGCCTACCAGAACGGCCGCCAGGAATACCTCAAGCTGCTGCTCAACCAGCAGCAGCCGGAGCGCCTTTCCCGCACCCTGACCTACTACGGCTATCTGAGCCAGGCGCGCCGCAAGCAACTCGAAACCTTCGACACGACCCTGCGCCAGCTGGCCACGGTCGAGCAGGACATCGCCACGCAGCAGGTCCGGCTCGGCGAGCGCAAGAGCGAACTGGAGCAGCGCCGCGGGCGGCTCGCCGAAGTCCGCGGGGAACGCCGGCAGGTGCTGGCCCGCTTGGGCCGGGAATATGCCAGCAGCGCACGGCAACTCGAGACCCGCGAGGAAGAGCGGGCCGAACTCGTCCGGGTGCTGCAGCGCATCGAGGAAACCCTTGCCCGCCAGGCGCGCGAGGCCGCGGAAACGCGCCAGCGTGCCCTCGCCGAACAGCGCCGCCAACAGGAACTGGAGGCGCAGCGCCAGCGCGCCAGGAGCACTGCCCCCGCGATGGAGACGCCGCTGCGGTCCAGCGCCGACGCCGCCCCCGACAGCCCCTTCGCCAAAGCGCGCGGCAGCCTGCCGTGGCCGGTCGATGGCCGCCTACTGGCCCCCTACGGTTCGCCACGCAGCGAAGATGCCCGTGCCCGCTGGGACGGCGTACTGATCGGCGCCAGCGCCGGCAGCCCGGTGCACGCCATCCATGCCGGACGCGTGGTGTTCGCCGACTGGCTGCGCGGCTCGGGCCTGCTGGTCATTCTCGACCACGGCAATGGCTACCTGAGCCTCTACGGGCATAATGAGAGTCTATTGAAAGGAGCCGGCGACATGGTCAAGGCCGGCGAGCCGATCGCCACGGTCGGCACCAGCGGCGGGCAGGACATGCCTGCGCTCTACTTCGCCATCCGCCAACAGGGCCGCCCCACCGATCCAGCCCTGTGGTGCCGCGCGCAGGGATAGCGCCGCTTTCACTCGAGGAGTTCGTTTCATGCCGCATCTGCCCCGCCCCCTCTCGCTGGCCCTGGCCGCCGCCCTGGCGCTCGGTGCTCCCTTCCTGCACGCCGAGGAGGCGCCTGCGCCAGCCGCCGAGACGCGAGGCAAGCCCCTCCTACCCCTCGACGAGCTGCGCACCTTCGCCGAGGTTCTCGACCGGATCAAGGCCGCCTATGTCGAGCCGGTGGACGACAAGACCCTGCTGGAGAACGCCATCAAGGGCATGATCAGCAACCTCGACCCGCACTCGGCCTACCTCGAACCCGAGGAATTCCGGGATCTGCAGGAGAGCACCAGCGGCGAATTCGGCGGTCTCGGCATCGAAGTCGGCATGGAGGACGACCAGCTCAAGGTGGTGTCGCCGATCGACGACACCCCGGCGGCCAAGGCCGGCATCGAGGCCGGCGACCTGATCGTCAGGATCGACGGCCAACCGACCAAGGGCATGTCGATGCTCGAGGCAGTGGACAAGATGCGCGGCAAGCCCGGCAGCAAGATCGAGCTGACCCTGGTCCGCGAAGGCAGCAAGCCGTTCGATGTCGAACTGCTCCGCGCGGTGATCAAGGTCAGGAGCGTGAAGGGCCAGTTGCTCGAACCCAGCTACGGCTACCTGCGCATCACCCAGTTCCAGGTCAACAGCGGCGAGGAAGTCGGCAAGACGCTGGCGCGCCTGAAGAAGGAAAACGGCGGGCAGAAGCTCAAGGGCCTGGTCCTGGACCTGCGCAACAACCCCGGCGGCGTGCTGCAGTCGGCGGTCGAGGTATCCGACCACTTCCTCACCAAGGGCCTGATCGTCTACACCAAGGGCCGCATCGCCAACTCCGAGCTGCGCTTCTCGGCCGACCCGGCCGACGCCAGCGAAGGCGTACCATTGGTGACGCTGATCAACGGCGGCAGCGCCTCGGCCGCAGAGATCGTCGCCGGCGCCCTGCAGGATCACAAGCGGGCGGTGCTGATGGGCACCGAAAGCTTCGGCAAGGGCTCGGTGCAGACCGTGCTGCCGCTGAACAACGACCGCGCCCTGAAGCTGACCACCGCCCTCTACTTCACCCCCAACGGCCGCTCGATCCAGGCCCAGGGCATAGTGCCGGACATCGTGGTGGAGCGTGCCAAGCTGACCCAGGCCGCCCAGCCGGAACACCTGCGCGAGGCTGATCTGGCCGGCCACTTGGGCAACGGCAACGGCGGACCGGACAAGCCCAGCGGCAAGGACGGCAAGGGCGGCAAGGCGCGTCCGCAGGACGACGACTACCAGCTGAGCCAGGCGCTCAACCTGCTCAAGGGACTCAACCTGACGCGCGGTCAATAGGTCCCGCACCGCCCGGGCGGAAAACCGCGCCAGCGATTTCCCCCCGGGGCCACCAAGCGGCTCAGCGCACCACGATGCCGCGGCCGGCCAGATAGGCCTTGGCTTCCGGGACCGTGTACTCGCCGAAGTGGAAGATGCTCGCCGCCAGCACCGCGTCGGCCTTGCCTTCGAGGATGCCGGCAGCCAGGTGTTCGAGGTTGCCGACGCCACCGGAGGCGATCACCGGAATGCCCACCGCCTCGCTGATCGCGCGGGTCACGCCGAGGTCGTAGCCGCTCTTCACGCCGTCCTGGTCCATGCTGGTCAGGAGGATCTCGCCGGCGCCGTAGCGTTCCATGCGCCGGGCCCACTCCACTGCGTCCAGCCCGGTGGGCTTGCGTCCGCCGTGGGTGAAGATCTCCCAGCGCCCCGGCTCGCCGGCAGCCGACACGCGCTTGGCGTCGATGGCGACGACGATGCACTGCGAGCCGAAGCGCTCGGCAGCCTCGCCGACGAACTCCGGGTTGAACACCGCGGCGGTGTTGATCGATACCTTGTCGGCACCGGCATTGAGCAGGTTGCGGATGTCCTGCACGGTGCGCACGCCGCCGCCGACGGTCAGCGGGATGAACACCTGGCTGGCCATGCGCTCGACGGTGTGCAGGGTGGTGTCGCGCCCCTCGTGGCTGGCGGTGATATCGAGGAAGGTGATCTCGTCGGCGCCCTGCTCGTCGTAGCGGCGGGCGATCTCGACGGGGTCGCCGGCATCGCGGATGTTCTCGAACTTGACGCCCTTGACCACGCGGCCGTTGTCCACGTCGAGGCAGGGGATGATGCGTTTGGCGAGGGCCATGGCAGTCTCTCTCGTAGGGTGGGTTAGGCCGCAGGCCGTAACCCACCGAAGCGGGTTGCTGATGGTTCCCACGCTCCGGCGTGGGAACCTCGCTCGGGACGCCAAGCGTCCCCGGTTGTGCTCCCACGCCGAAGCGTGGGAGCGATCAAGCACGCCCTACGCGATAGATCACTGGAAACCGTCGCACAGCGCCTGGGCTTCGGCCACGTCCAAGGTGCCTTCGTAGATCGCCCGGCCGGTGATGGCGCCGACGATGCCCGGGGCACGGGCGTCCAGCAGCTTCTGGATGTCGCCGAGGTTGTGGATGCCGCCGGAGGCGATCACCGGGATCTTGCTGGCGGCAGCCAGCGCGGCGGTGGCTTCGACGTTGCAGCCCTGCATCATGCCGTCCTTGGCGATGTCGGTGTAGACGATGGCGGACACGCCGTCGGCTTCGAAGCGCTTGGCCAGATCGATGACCTGCACCGTGCTGACTTCGGCCCAGCCGTCGGTGGCGACGAAGCCGTCCTTGGCGTCCAGGCCGACGATCACCTTGCCCGGGAAGGCGCGGCAGGCTTCGCCGACGAATTCCGGCTGCTTGACCGCCTTGGTGCCGATGATCACGTAGCTGACGCCGGCACGCACGTAATGCTCGATGGTTTCCAGCGAGCGGATGCCGCCGCCGATCTGGATCGGCAGGTTCGGGTAGCGCTTGGCGATGGCGGTGACCACCTCGCCGTTGACCGGCTGGCCCTCGAAGGCGCCGTTGAGATCGACCAGGTGCAGGCGGCGGCAGCCGGCCTCGACCCACTTGGCGGCCATGGCCACCGGGTCGTCGGAGAACACCGTGGCGTCCTCCATCAGGCCTTGGCGCAGACGCACGCAGGCGCCGTCCTTCAGATCGATAGCAGGAATGATCAGCATGGCTTGGTTATATCCAGAGATTAGAGGACTCATGTAGGAACCCGCCTGCTGGCGATAGCTGATCGCCAGCAGGCGGGTTCCTACGGACCGAAGATTATTACCAGCGGCCATCCCAGGCGGCAAAATTCTGCAGCAGCTGCAGGCCGTGGGTGTGGCTCTTTTCCGGATGGAACTGCACCGCGAAGCGCGAGCCTTCGGCCAGCGCGGCGGCGAAGTCGACCCCGTAGTGGCCGCGGCCGACCACCTGGCGCGGGTTGCCGGCCTCGATGTAGTAGCTGTGCACGAAATAGAAGCGGCCGTTGTCCGGGATGTTGTGCCAGAGCGGATGATCGAGGGTCTGGGCGACCTCGTTCCAGCCCATGTGCGGCACCTTGAGGCGCTCGCCGTCCTCGACCAGATCCTTGCCGAAGAAACGCACCTGACCGGGGAACAGGCCGATGCAGTCGACCCCGCCGTTTTCCTCGCTGCGCTCCATCAGCGCCTGCATGCCGACGCAGATGCCGAGGAACGGCCGGTCGACGCTCACCTCGCGGACCAGCGCATCGAAGCCCAGGCGGCGGATCTCCGCCATGCAGTCGCGGATCGCGCCGACCCCGGGGAACACCACCCGGTCGGCCTCGCGGATCACCTGGGCGTCGCTGGTGATCAGCACCTTGCCGGCGCCGACGTGCTCCAGCGCCTTGGCCACCGAATGCAGGTTGCCCATGCCATAGTCGATCACGGCTACCGTCTGCATCACAGGCACCCCTTGGTGGAGGGCGTCTGCCCGGCCATCCGCGGGTCGAGTTCGACGGCCATGCGCAGGGCGCGGCCAAAGGCCTTGAACACCGTCTCGATCTGGTGGTGGGTGTTGCTGCCGCGCAGGTTGTCGATGTGCAGGGTCAGTTGGGCGTGATTGACGAAGCCCTGGAAGAACTCCTGGAACAAGTCCACGTCGAAGCTGCCGACCCGGGCGCGGGTGTAGGGCACGTGCAGCGAAAGGCCGGGACGTCCGGAGAAGTCCACCACCACCCGCGACAGCGCCTCGTCCAGCGGCACGTAGGAGTGACCGTAACGGACGATACCCTTCTTGTCGCCGATGGCCTTGGCGAAGGCCTGACCGAGGGTGATGCCGACGTCCTCCACGGTGTGATGGTCGTCGATATGCAGGTCGCCCCGGCACTCGATATCCAGGTCGATCAGGCCGTGGCGGGCGATCTGGTCGAGCATGTGCTCGAGGAAGGGCACGCCGATGGCGAAGCGGGCCTTGCCGGTGCCGTCCAGGTTGATCGAGACCTTGATCTGGGTCTCCAGGGTGTTGCGCTCGACGCAAGCCGTACGTTCGGCCATCACAGCTCCGCTAATCGTGAGACGAAAGGGCGTCATTATAGGCGTAAACCCTGAGCCTGGATAAGCCGTCCGGCGCGGCCCGCCCGGTGCGCGGACGGGCTTTGCTGGTTATCCTTGCCGCTCCAGCCAGCGACCAGGCCCCCGAAAACCATGCCCGTCCACGTCGAAACACTCACCACCGCCAGCCCCCAGGACCGCCTCGACCTGGCGAAGATCTACGCCGATGCCCCCGACTGGCTGCTCGTCCCCCATGCCGATGCCGAGCAGTTGATCGCCGCCGGACTCGAAAGCGGCACGCTGATCGCCGGCCGCTTCAACGACCGTCTGCTCGGTGCCGCGCTGCTGGAGCGGAACGACGACCGCTGGCGGCTGTCGCACCTCTGCGTGCGCAAGATCACCCGCGGCCGCGGCGTCGGTCGCCGCCTGCTCGACGAGGCCCGGCGTCTCGCCGGGGCGGCCGGCAAGCCCCTGTACCTGGCGGCCCCCGCGGACCAGCTGGAAAGCCAGGCCCTGGCCGCCCGCACCCAGCTGCCGCTGGAACCCCTCTGAAGTCCGGCCGCCCCGACGGGCCGCTATACTCGGCGGCCTATACCCCTCGCGAAAACCCCACAAGGACTCCGCCCATGAAAACGTTCGGCAAAATCCTTGGCCTGCTCGCCCTCGGGCTGCTGCTGATCGTCGTGGCCCTCGGCTTCGCCCTTACCCAGCTGTTCGATCCCAACGACTACAAAGACGAGATCCGCCAGCTCGCCCGCGACAAGGCCAACCTGGAACTGACCCTGAACGGCGACATCGGCTGGAGCCTGTTTCCCTGGCTCGGCCTGCAGCTGCAGCAGACCAGCGTGGCCAGCACCCGTACCCCCGACCAGCCCATCGCCGATCTGGAGATGATCGGCCTGTCGGTGCGGGTGCTGCCGCTGCTGCGCCGGGAAATCCAGATGAGCGACATCCGCATCGACGGCCTCGAGCTGCGCCTGCGCCGCGACGAACAGGGCCACGGCAACTGGGAAGACCTTGGCCACCCAGCCCGGACCAAGCAGCCGGAACAACCGAAGGTGGCCAACGGGGAAACCGCGTCGCCGTCCAAGGTCCCAACCACCCCGGCCGACAGCCCTGCCCGGGCGCTGCGCCTGGACATCGACAGCCTGACGCTGAACAACGCCCGGGTGGACTACCAGGACGCGCGCAGCGGACAGAAATTCAGCGCCGAAAGCATCCAGCTCAACAGCGGCGCGATCCGCCCGGACAGCGACATCCCCCTCAAGCTGAGCGCCTTCCTCGGCAGCAACCAGCCGGTTCTGCGCGCGCGCACCGAGTTCGAGGGCGTGCTGCGCTTCGACTCCGCCCTCCAGCGCTTCCAGCTGGGCAACGCCCGGCTGTCCGGCGAGGCCTCGGGCGAACCGCTCAAGGGCAAGACCCTGAACTTCGCCGCCCAAGGCGAACTGCTCGCCGACCTGACCACCCAGGTGGCCGAGTGGAACGGCCTGAAACTGACCGCCAACCAGCTGCGCGCCATCGGCGAGCTGAAAGTGCGCGAGCTGGGCAAGACCCCGCAACTGAGCGGCGGCCTGTCCATCGCCCAGTTCAACCCGCGCGAATTCCTCGCCGGCCTCGGCCAGGACCTTCCGGCGACGGCCGATCCCGCCAGCCTGACCCGCCTCGAGCTGAGCACCCAGCTGAGCGGCACGCCGAGCGCCGCGGCCTTCGAGAAGCTCGACCTGAAGCTGGACGACAGCCAGTTCACCGGCCGCATCGCCGTCGCCGACCTCGCCCGCCGGGCCCTGCGCGTGCAGCTCAAAGGCGACCGACTGGACCTCGACCGCTACCTGGCGCCCAAAAGCGCCCAAGACAAACAAGAGACCGCCGGCGCCGCCCGTCAGGCGGAAGTCAAGGGCGCCGTGGCCACGGCCGTCCAGAACAGCGACACCCCGCTGCCCACCGCCCCCACCCAGCAGGCCTGGAGCGAAGAACCGGTGCTGCCGATCGACGCCCTGCGCAAACTGGACCTGCAGGCCGAACTCGACGTCGGCCAGTTGATCCTCGACCGGCTGCCGATCGGCAATGCCCACCTGCAGGCCGCAGCCAAGGACGGTCTGCTGACCCTGCAGAGCCTGCGCGGCGAACTCTTCGACGGCAGCTTCGACGCGCAGGCCCGCCTCGATGCCCGTCCGTCCGTCCCCGTGCTCAGCCTGCAAAAGCACCTCAGCCGGATACCGGTGGAGAAATTCATCAAGACCGGGGGCAAGGAACAACCGCCGATCAAGGGCCTGCTCGACCTGAACGCCGACCTGGAAACCCGCGGCAACAGCCAGAAGGCCTGGATCGAGGGACTCAACGGCACGGCCAGCTTCGCCCTCCACGACGGCATGCTGCCCGACGCCAACCTCGAACAGCAGCTCTGCCTGGCCATCGCCACCCTCAACCGCAAGGGGCTGAACAACCCGCCCGGCGCCAAAGACACCCCCTTCGAGGAGCTCAAGGGGAGCCTCAACTTCACCAACGGCGTCGCCAGCAATCCCGATCTCAAAGCCCGCATCCCCGGCCTGACGGTCAACGGCAACGGCGATCTGGACCTGCGCGTGCTCGGCATGGACTACCGCGTCGGCGTGATCGTCGAAGGCGACAGGCGCGAGATGCCCGATGCCGCCTGCCAGGTCAACGAGCGCTACGTCGGCCTGGAGTGGCCGATCCGCTGCCGCGGCCCGCTGGAACTGGGCGCCAAGGCCTGCCGCCTGGATCGCGACGGGGTGGGCAAGATCGCCGCCACCCTGGCCGGCGAGAAGCTCGACAAGAAACTCGAGGAGAAGCTCGGCGACAAGGTCAGCCCGGAACTCAAGGACGCACTGAAGGGGCTGTTCAAGCGATGAGCCCCGAGCAGTTCAACAGCGCCGTGCTCGACTGGTACGACCGCCACGGCCGCAAGGACCTGCCCTGGCAGCAGGACATCAGCCCTTACCGGGTATGGGTCTCGGAAATCATGCTGCAGCAGACCCAGGTCGCTACCGTGCTCGACTACTACGAGCGCTTCATGGCCGCACTGCCCACGGTGGAGGCGCTGGCCGCGGCCCCCGAGGACGAAGTGCTGCACCTGTGGACCGGGCTCGGCTACTACAGCCGCGCACGCAACCTGCACAAGACCGCGCAGATCGTCGTCGCCGAGCACGGGGGCGAGTTTCCCCGCTCGCCGGAGGCACTCGCCGAACTGCCCGGTATCGGCCGCTCCACCGCCGGCGCCATCGCCAGCCTGAGCATGGGCCTGCGCGCACCGATCCTCGACGGCAACGTCAAGCGCGTGCTGGCCCGCTACCTGGCCGAGGACGGCTATCCCGGCGAGCTGCCGGTGGCGAAACGCCTGTGGGCGGCCGCCGAGCGCTTTACCCCGCAGGTCCGGGTCGGCCACTACACCCAGGCGATGATGGACCTCGGCGCCACCCTCTGCACCCGCACCCGCCCGACCTGCCTGCTCTGCCCGCTCGAGAGCGGCTGCCGCGCCCATCTGCTCGGCCGCGAGACGGACTACCCGACGCCCAAGCCGCGCCGGGAATTGCCGCGCAAGCGTACCCTGATGCCGCTGCTGGCCAGCCGCGACGGCGCCATCCTGCTCTACCGGCGCCCGTCCAGCGGGCTCTGGGGCGGACTCTGGAGCCTGCCGGAGCTGGACGACATCGAAGCGCTCGACCCGCTCGCCGCCCGCCACGCCCTGCACCTCGGTGAGCGCCGCGCACTGCCGGGCCTGACCCACACCTTCAGCCATTTCCAGCTGGCCATCGAGCCCTGGCTGGTGGCGGTGGAGAACGCCGCCCCCGCCGTGGCCGAGGCCGACTGGCTCTGGTATAACCTCGCCGCTCCGCCGCGCCTGGGCCTCGCCGCCCCGGTGAAGAAGCTGCTCAAACGCGCCCAGGCCGAACTGCAGACTCCGGCGGACCCGCCGACCTCGAGGAGAACCCCATGACCCGCACCGTGCACTGCCGCAAATACAAAGAGGAACTGCCCGGCCTCGACCGCCCGCCCTATCCGGGCCCCAAAGGCGAGGACATCTACCGGAACGTCTCGAAACAGGCCTGGGACGAGTGGCAGAAGCACCAGACCATGCTGATCAACGAACGCCGGCTGAATATGATGAACACCGAGGATCGCAAGTTCCTGCAGAGCGAGATGGACAAGTTCCTCTCCGGCGAGGAATACGCCCTAGCCGAGGGCTACGTGCAGCCGAAGGAGTGAGCCGCCGACTCGGCCCGCCACCCTCGCGCTAACCGCTTAAAAAAACTAATTTTTTCGCCGGCTGCATGTTGACGCTCCGGCGGGAAAAACGGTTTAATGCCGGCCGTTGTTGCCCAGGTAGCTCAGTCGGTAGAGCAGGGGATTGAAAATCCCCGTGTCGGCGGTTCGATTCCGTCCCTGGGCACCACTCCTCCCACCGAGTGGTGTTGTCCACCTCAGCAACGACCATTGGCCCAGGTAGCTCAGTCGGTAGAGCAGGGGATTGAAAATCCCCGTGTCGGCGGTTCGATTCCGTCCCTGGGCACCATATCCTGCTTTCGGGCGCTCACATCGCCCAAAGCCAACAAAAAACCGGCCATCGAGCCGGTTTTTTGTTGGCTGCGATTTTCCTCCAGGCCAATCGCCAAGGGAGCGCTCGGGCAACTCCCGAGCCGCCCATGGCACCATCGAAGCTTGACGCCCCCCGGACGAACCGCCCTGCCCGCCTCCGGCGAGAGGCGGGCGAGCGGCAGGAAGGAGCCTACAGCGACTGTCCTTTGGTCTTGCGCTCCTGCTGGACCAGCTCGGAGCCTTGGTCAGCGGGTTTCTTGGGCTTGACCAGACTGAAGTCGATCAGGCTCTTCGGCTGCCCCGGATTGCCGATCAGCAGCGGACGCTCCCGGAATTCGGCGCTCACCAGGCTCTTGCTCGAGTCGAACTCGTCGAAGCGCAGGCCGGCCAGGTCCGCCCAGGTGTGGATGAAGTGCGAGCTGCTGTAGGGACGGTGCAGACTGGCGGCGAAATCCCGTGCCTGCTGCGCTTGCCACTTCGGCGAGTTCCACAGGATGAAGGGCACGGTGTACATCGGACCGGTCGGTGCAGCCTCGTTGCGGCCAAGCACCTCGGGATCGGGCGCGTCGAACACCGCCTCGCCATGGTCGGCCAGGTAGAGCAGGAAGCCGTTGGGGTCGGTGGCGCGGAAGCGCTCGATCAGCGAGGACACCACGTAGTCGTTGTACAGCACGGCATTGTCGTAGCTGTTGTAGGTTGGCAACTGGTCGTCGGTGACGCTGGCCGGCACGCCGCGGCGGTCGGTGAAGCGCTCGAACTCATCCGGGTAGCGGTACTTGTAACGCATGTGGGCACCCAGCAGGTGCACCACCACGAACTTGCGCGGCGCGTCGTCGGCCAGCACTTGGGCGAACGGGTCGAGCACGCTGCCGTCGTACTGACGGGCGTTCTGGTCGCGGTTGTTGTTCAGGTAGAACTGCTCGTCCGCCTGCTTGGAGAAGGTGGTGAGCATGGTGTTGCGCTTGGTGATGGTCTGCTGGTTGGTGATCCAGTAGGTCTTGTAGCCGGCCTGCTTCATCACGCTGACCAGCGAGGGCGTGGTCAGGTAGAGGTTCGGGTGCTCCTGGTCGGCGAAGGTCAGCACCTGCTGCAGCGCCTCGATGGTGTAGGGGCGCGGGGTGACCACGTTGTCGAACACCTGCAACTCGCCGCGCAGCTTGTCGAGGTTGGGCGTGGTCGGCCGCGAATAGCCGTAGAGGCTCAGACGCTGGCGGTTGGTCGACTCGCCGATGACCAGCACCAGGGTCGAGGGCTGCCCGGCATGGGCATCGACCAGGTTCTTCAGCGGCGGAATCTGCTCGCGGCTGGCCAGCAGGTCCTCCATGTTCCCCAGTTGCCGACGGTACTGGTGATAGCCGACCACCAGCTGCCAGGGCGAGGCCGCCTCGATGCGCTTCTCGAAGTCCTCCAGCGCCGTCTGGAACTCTCCGTGCTTGAGGAGCTGGCGCGCCGCCGGATAGCCGACGGAAAAGGTGAACAGCAGCAGGCTGGCGACCAGCGCCGCCCGACGCGGCAGGTACACCGGGCGCACCTTGCGCCACAGCAGCCAGCCGCCCAGGCCGTAGGCGGCCGCGGCGAGCACGACCGACCAGGAAAAGTAATGTCCCAGGTACTCGCTCGCCTCGTTCACGTTCGACTCGAACATGATGAAGATGACGCTCTGCGAGAACTCCTGGCCATAGACCAGGAAATAGCCGAAGCCGGCCAGCGAACACAGCCAGAGCACGGCGCCGATTGCTCCCGCCAGCAGCTTCGCCCGACCGGGGAACAGCAGCAGCGGCACCAGCCACAGGGCGCTGGCCAGGAAAGCCTGGCGAAAACCGCTGAAGCCGGCGACGCCCGACGCCCAGATCAACGCTTGAGTAACGCCCGAGAAATACCAGAAGAACAGAAACATCCAGCCAAGCCCGGCCCAGTCGATAGCACTACGCCCGGCGACTGTAGATTTCGTCGTTGCCATGAATTCCTCGATTGCTGCGTACCGATGCCAGGGTTGCCCCAGCTTGGCGCGGACTATGCCGCAGCCGCAGTGAAAACTTCGTCAAGGGGAGGCATGGCAAAACGCCATGCAAGCCCCGGAAAACGAGGGAGAAAGCGTCTGTCGCCAGACGGGAAAACGCGGCAGCGTCAGGGGCCGGCAACCCCAGCCGCCGGTCGGAGGAGCCGGCCGACTTCGGCGAGGATGCGTTCGGCGGTCTCGGCCACGGCGGCGGCGACCGCGGCGCTCAACGCGGTGCCGCCCATGAAACGACACCCCTCCACCGCATAGACCACGATCCGCGGCGGTGCAAGGCCAAGGACGCGGGCCAGCTCGACCGCCTCGGCCAGGCCGAAGCCGTGGCAGGAGGCGAGCGAAAGCTCCCGCGTCAGCTCGTCGGTCGCCAGATCGAGCCGGCGGATGCGCCCCGGCTCGCCCAGCGGGGCCGCGGCATCCACGCAGACCAGCGCCGCGACGCCGGCCCAGTCCTCGATCAGCCCCAGCAGGTCGCCGCGGCGGACCAGCAAGGCGACCCCGGGAGGCAGCCGGCCCTCCAGCCGGGCGGCGACGGCCGGGCCGATGCCGTCGTCGCCGCGGTCCGGATTGCCCAAGGCGATCACCAGCACCCGGCCTGCAGCGTCGACGCCGCTCATCTGCGGTGCAGCGACAGCTTGAGGAAGTGGGTCGCGCAGGAGATGCACGGATCGTGGTTGCGGATGCTCAGTTCGCAACGCTCGCGGATCAGCGCCTCGGGCTGGCCGAGGAGCGGCGTGGCGACGGCCTCGAGGTCCGCCTCGATGCTCGGCTGGTTCTGTGCAGTGGGCGGGACGATGCGCACCCGCTCGAGCGAACCGTCGGCGGCCAGATCGTAGCGGTGCCAGAGAGTGCCCCGCGGCGCCTCGGTGCAGCCGAAGCCGGTGCCCGAGCGCGGCTCGACCGGCACGGCGGCGACGGCCGGCGGCTGGTAGGCGGCGATGATCCGCAGCGCCTCCTCGCAGGCGTAGAGGATTTCCAGAGCGCGCACCACGATGCTCTGGAACGGATTGCGGCACACCGGACCGAGCCCGGCCTCGCGGGCGAGTGCCTGGATATGTTCCGGCAGCCGGTCGAAGTTCAGCGCATAGCGCGCCAGCGGCCCGACCAGGTAGGCGCCACGCCGCTTGAGCAGCGAATGCAGCGCCGTCGAGTGCGGCACCTGGCGTTCCTCGAACTCCGTTTCGTAGTCGGCGATGTCGATGTCGAGGCCGCGACTGGAGACCAGCCGCCCCTCGTTGAGGGGATATTCGTGCGGATGGCGCAGCGCGACGAACTCGTAGTCCCGTTCGAGCGGCGGGAAGGGAAAGCCCGCCACCCAGCGCACCAGCTCGACGGCGCGGTCGCGGGCCTGGCGGAGCTGCTCGGCCAGCGGTGCCAGCTCGGCACGACTCGGCACGCGGTAGAAGCCGCCGACCCGGACGTTGACCGGGTGGATCTCGCGTCCGCCGAGCACACGCATCAGGGCGTTGCCGGCCTTCTTCAGGGCCAGGGCGCTGCGCACCCGCTCGCCGTGCTCGGCCGCCATACGGATCGCGTCGGGAAAGCCGAGAAAATCCGGGGCATGCAGCATGACCACATGCAGCGCATGGCTTTCGATCCACTCGCCGCAGTAGAGCAGCCGGCGCAGCGCCCGCAACTGCCCCTCGACCCGCACGCCGAAGGCATTCTCCAGGGCATGCACGGCCGTCATCTGGTAGGCCACCGGGCAGATGCCGCAGATCCGCGCCACGATGTCCGGGGTTTCGGCGAAGCCGCGGCCGCGCAGGAGGGCCTCGAAGAAGCGTGGCGGCTCGAAGATGCCGAGCCGCGCCGCAGTGACCCGACCACCCTCGATGTGCAGGTCGAGAGAGCCCTCGCCCTCGACGCGGGCCATGTAGTCGACCTTGATCCGTTTAGTCGTCATGGGCCTCGCCCTCCTCGCGAAACGCCGGCGCCCAGGCGTTGAAGGTGTGGAAGGCGCGCCGGATGTCCCGCGGCGCGGCGCCCAGGGCCGTCCATTCGCGGGCCAGCGCCGCGGTGTTCGGCGTCTCCATCGGCCCGTAGCAGCCGTAGCAGCCGCGCCGGTAGCTCGGACAGAGGGCGCCGCAGCCGGCATGGGTCACCGGGCCGAGACAGGGCGTGCCCTGCACCATCACGCAGACCGTGCCGCGCTGCTTGCACTCGATGCACACGCTGTGGGCGGCGATCGCCGGCTTGCGTCCGGCGAGAAAGGCCGAGATCACTTCCAGCAATTGCACCTTGTTGATCGGACAGCCGCGCAGCTCGAAATCCACCGGGACGTGGGCGGAGATCGGCGTCGAGGTCGCCAGGGTCTCGATGTACTGTGGCGAAGCGTAGACGGCGGCGACGACGTCGTTCACGTCGGCGAAGTTGCGCAACGCCTGGATGCCGCCGGCGGTGGCGCAGGCGCCGATGGTGACGAGGAATTTCGATTGCCGGCGCACCTTGCGGATGCGTTCGGCGTCGTGGGCCGTGGTGATCGAGCCCTCCACCAGCGAGAGGTCGTAGGGGCCGGCCTCGACGGCGCTGGAAGCCTCGGCAAAGTTGGCGATCTGCACCGCCCCGGCGAGCAGCAGAAGCTCGTCCTCGCAATCGAGCAGGGACAGCTGGCAGCCGTCGCAGGAAGCGAACTTCCAGACCGCGAGACGCGGGCGTGGGTGTCGGCTCATCTCAGATCTCCGGCACGGCAAGGATCTCGGCGATGCGCTCGAGGCCCATCACCGGCCCGTCCTTGCAGACGAAGGACGGGCCGAACTGGCAGTGGCCGCACAGGCCGATGGCGCATTTCATGTTGCGCTCCAGGGACAGGTGGATGCGTCCGGCCTTGATCCCCGCCGCGAGCAGCGCGTTGGCCGCGAAGCGCATCATCACCTCCGGCCCGCAGACCAGCGCCAGCGTGTCCTGGGGGTCGAAATCCGCCCGGGGGATCAGCGCCGGCACCACGCCGACATGGCCCCGCCAGCCGGCGTCGGCATGGTCGACGGTCACCCGTACCTCGAGGTCGGAACGCTGCCGCCAACGCTCCAGCTCGCGGCGATAGAGGATCTCGGCGGGGCTGCGGCTGCCGACCAGGATGACCACCCGGCCATAGCGCTCGCGCCTGGCCAGGATCGCGTAGATCGCCGGACGCAGCGGCGCCAGGCCGAGTCCGCCGGCGACGACCAGCACGTCCGCGCCCTCGGCCGCCGCCAGCGGCCAGCCGCGCCCGAAGGGGCCGCGCACGCCGACGGTCGCCCCGGGTTCGAGCCCGGCCAGCGCGCCGCTGACCGCGCCGACATGACGCACGGTATGCACGAAGGTCGCCCTGCTGGCCGGGTCGCCGCTCAGGCTGATCGCAGCCTCGCCGACGCCGAACGCGTAGAGCATGTTGAACTGCCCGGGCGCGAAGGCCGGGCAGGCACCGGCCAGCGGCGCGAGTTCCAGGGTCACGGTGCCGGCCAGTTCGCGGCGCCGGCGCTCGACGCGGTAGGGCTGCGGCAGGCAGGGATCGGCGAGCGCTACCGGCATGTCAGCGCTTTCCATAGACGTCGAGGATCTGCAGCCGGGTGGCCTGCAGGCGCTCCACCAGGATCGGCAAAAAGCGCTTCATCATCTCGTAGCCGAGGTGATGGTCCGCCTCGCACTTGCCGCGCAGGCAGGCCGCATCGATGCCGATCGCCCGGGTGAGTTCCACGGCGCGGGCGGCGAACCGCCAGCGGTACGGCGGGAGCAGCCAGGAGGCACCGACGATCTCGCCCTCGCCGAGGGTGGCGAAGACTACCGGCGGACGCCCCGGCTCGACCAGCTCGAGGGCCACCCGGCCGTGGCGGACGAGGAAGAACGCATCCGCCGGATCGCCCTCGCGGAACAGGTACTCGCCCGCCGCGAAGCGCTGGTTGCGGGCGCAGCCGGCGACCAGCCGGCCGTGCTCGGCGGCGAAGCCGGCGAAGAAGGGGTGCCGGCCGAGGATCTCTTCAATGCCCTCCATGATCTTCCCCCCGAGGTTCCGGCAAGGTTGCCCGGATCGCCGCCGCCTCTTCGGTGATGTCGATGCCCACCGGACACCAGGTGATGCAGCGCCCGCAGCCGACGCAGCCGGACGTGCCGAACTGGTCGATCCAGCTGGCCAGCTTGTGGGTCATCCACTGACGATAGCGCGCCCTGGCGCTCTGCCGCACGCTGCCGCCGTGGAGGTAGGAAAAATCCAGGGTGAAGCAGGAGTCCCACTTGCGCACCCGCTCGGCGGAGCTGCCGGCCAGATCGCCGCGATCCTCCACGGTGGTGCAGAAGCAGGTCGGGCAGACCATGGTGCAGTTGGCGCAGCTCAGGCAGCGCTCGGCGACTTCGCTCCAGCGCGGATGCTCGGGATTGCCCTGCAGCAGCTCCTTCAGCCCGGCGGTATCCAGGCGGCGCCCCATCTGGCTGGCGGTACGCGCGACCACCGCCGCGGCCGCCGCCCGCTCGGCGTCCGCCGCCGCTCGCTGCGGCAGGCCGGTCAGCAGCTCTTCGCCCGCCGCGCTGCCGACCTCGACCAGGAACTCGTGGCGGGTTTCGTCGATCAGCTCGGTCAGCGCCAGGTCGAAGCCACCCTCGGCCTGCGGCCCGCAGTCCATGGAGGCGCAAAAACAGGTGTCGCCGGCCTCGGCGCAATTGACCGCGACGATGAAGGCGTCGCGCCGGCGCCCCACATAGCCCGGCTCCGGGTAGGGGCCTTCGCAGAACACCCGGTCCTGGATGGCGATGGCGTGGAGTTCGCAGGCACGCACGCCAAGGAAGGCGTAGCGGGGCGACGGCCCGGCAGCCGTGCTGAAGAGCAGACCGCCCTCCCCCTGCTGCGCCCGCCACAGGGTCTCGACCGGCGGATGCAGGAAGCGCTTCCACGACTGAGGCCCGACGGCGAAGCCGAACAGCGCCTCGTCGGCGCGGCGCTCCAGGCGATAGCGCCCGGGCGCCTGGCGATCCGTCCAGCCGGCCGGCAGGTCGGCCAGCCCGGCGATCTCGTCGTAGAGGATCGCCCCGTCGCGCAACACCGGCCCGAGCACCTGGTAGCCGCGGGCGGCGAGCGCCGCGATGAGGGCCTGCAGCCCGTCGCGGTCGAGGATTGCGCAGGTTCTTGTCGTCGGCAGAGCGTCCATTCTCCAAGCCTCCTCGCAATGTTTTTGGGGGGGTTAGCGACTCCCCTGGCTGGCCTCGAGCCCGCCACAGTCGTCGCCCACCCAGCGGGCATGGGACTCCATGTGGGTGACTCCGCTCTTGCCGGCGGTGACGATGTTCACCACGGTGGTGAACTCGCGCTCGCTGGCGAAACGGGTCTCGCCCTCGCCCTGGGAGTCCGGGCAGTGGAAACGGAACTTCCAGAGCTGTTCGCTGCGCTCGGTCACCTCCTGGTTGCAGCCGGGGCGATCGTCCTGGAACGGCAGCGCCTGGGACTTGACCTGCTCCGCGCTCAGGCAGGCACGCACGCCCTTGTCGCCCATCTGAAGGCCCTGCTGGGTCAGCATGTCCTCCATCGCCTTGCGCTGTTCGGGCGGCAGCTTCTGCATCTGCGCCATGACTTCCTGCATGTTGGGGATCGGCTGGCCGCCCGCCACCACGCCCTTGGACTCGAACTCCCAGAGGCCGGGGAGGATCTCCAGGGCCTGTGCCGGCAGCGCGGATGCCGCCAGGCAGGCGGTGACAAACAAGGATAGCGGGGATTTCATGGAAAACTCCTGGTCGAAGGGCCGCGCGCGGCCCGCGATCAAAGTGCGTGCTTCTCGGCCTCGGCCAGGGGCATGACGGTAACGCTCACCTCCGGGTCGTGGCGGCCGCCGCCGAGGATCACCCCGCGCAGCGGCGAAACGTCGGCGAAGTCGCGCCCCCAGGCCAGGGTGACGTGCTCCAGGGCCGGGCGGATGTTGTTGGTCGGATCGAAGTCGACCCACCCTTGGCGCGGGCAGTAGACCGAAACCCAGGCGTGGGAAGCGTCGGCGCCGATCATCCGGGGCTGGCCGGGCGGCGGGCGGGTCAGCAGGTAGCCGCTGACGTAGCGCGCTGCCAGACCGCGCGAGCGCAGGCAGGCGAGCATCAGGTGGGCGAAGTCCTGGCAGACCCCGCGGCGATCCTTCAGCACCTGCTTGAGGGGCGTGGCCACCTGGGTGGCGGAGGCATCGAAGGTGAACTCGCGGAAGATCTTCTCCATCAGCGCCTGTACCGCCAGCAGCAGCGGGCGCCCGGGCACGAAGCAGTCGTCGGCGTAGGCCGAGAAGGTCTGCTCGAGAAGCACGTAGGGCGAGTCGAAGCGAAAGCGCGCTGCCTCCAGCTGCGCGGCGCCCAGCGGCCGACCGCTGTAGGTCAGGCCCAGGCAGACCTGCTCCCAGGTCGGCGAGTCGGCCAGATCGAAGTTCGGGCGCGGCAGCACTTCCACCTGCAGCCGGGCGCGCACCTCCAGCTCGTGGTGGGGCCGCTCGAAGGCCAGGCGGGTCAGCGGGTTGCCGAACGCGTCGAGATCGTCGACCCGGCGGGTCGGCGGCGGACCGATGGTCAGCTCGCGGCTGCGGCAGCGCTGCCAGGGGCAGTCGCGCGGCCACAGATGGGCCATCTGCTGGGCCAGGGACACCGGCGCCGAATAGCGGTAGCGGGTGGCGTGGACGATCCGGTACTGGGCAGTGTTCATCGCGACTGGGTCCGCTGGCTGGCGTCGACATGCACGAAAAAGCGCAGGCCGAGATGATCGGAAAGCCGTCCCCCCTCTGCGGCGACCTCGCACAGCAGGTCGGCCAGCTCGTTCAGCGCGGCGGGGTTGTCGGGGTAGGCGAAGGGGTTGTACTCCAGGCGCCCCAGGTCGAAGGCGGCCAGGCGGTCGTGCATGGCCTGCAGGTCCGGCCCCGCGGACATTTCGAAGCTCTCGCCCAGGCGGCGCAGGGAGCTGCGCAGCACATGCAGCTGGTAGAGCACCGCATGAGGGTTCTGCTGGTCGAGCAGGAGCAAGTCGAGCAGCGGGATCAGCTGCGCCGTGGCCAGGTAGCGGGTGCGGTAGGTGATGCTGCTGTTGCCCAGTTCGAGCAGCCAGGCCAACGCCGCCTGGTCGTGCACGGCACGGCCGCGGAGGAAGCCGGCGATGCTCTTGGCGAGGAACTGCAGGCGCTCGATGCGACAGCCGATCAGCAGGAACAGCCAGCCGTGGTCGCGGGTCATGTCGTCGAGGACGAAGCCGGAGAGGGCCGCCATCGAGACCAGCTGGCTGTCGAGGAAGTCCAGCAGCTCGCCCAGGTCGGCCTCCTCGTTGTCCAGGCACTGCGCGGCGCGCTGCAGCTCGAGCAGGGCCTGCCAGTTCTGCTGGGACAGCTTGCCGCGCACGCTGGCGGCCGCCATGTGCAGGTACTGCAGGTTGTTGCGCAGGCTGGCCGGCCAGTCCTTGCCCAGCACGGCCCGGCGCAGCCGCCCCTCCAGGTCGCAGTCGCAGCTGGGCTTGGGCAGCAGGCCGAGGCCTTCGGCCACTGCCAGCGCGGCCTGCAGGGCCTGCGGGTCGTTGGCGTCGTCGACATAGCCGGCCAGCATGATGCGCAGCAGGCGCGCGTTATCCTCGCAGCGCTCGCTGTAGCGGCCGAACCAGTAGAGGTTCTCCACCACCCGCGACGGCAGGTAGGGGTCGCTGCGCACGATGTCGGCCACCCCCAGCGGACGCACCCACTGCCAGGGCTCGCTGGCGGCATGCCGCCCGCCGAGCACCCAGGTGTCCTTGCTCGCCCCGCCGCGCTGCATCGACAGCACCTCGGCATCGGCATGGGCCGCGACCCGGGTCAGACCGCCGGGCATCACCCGGTAGCCGTCGGCGCTGGCCACGGCGAACACCCGCATGCCGATCGGCCGCGCCTCCAGCTTGCCGCGCTCGCCCTGCCACACCGGCGCCCGCGACAGCTGCGGACGCTCCAGGCCGACATAGGCATAGGGACGCTGGCGCAGGCGCTCGGCCAGCGCCGCACGCTGCTTCGCATCCAGGTCGGGGCCGAACAGCGGATCGAAGTGCCGCGCCGGATAGGCCGAGCGGATCATCAGGTGCGGCAGTTTCTTGAGCACCGCCTGCAGTACCGGCGGCTCGCCGCACCACCAGCTGGCGATGGACGGCAGCAGCAGTTCCTCGCCGAACAGCTTGCGGCTGATCGCCGGCAGGAAGCCGGGCAGCCCCGGCGACTCTAGCACGCCGCTGCCGAGGGCGTTGGCCACCAGCACCCGCCCTTCGCGGACCGCCTCGAGCAGACCGGGCACGCCGAGGGCCGAGTCGGTGCGCAGCTCCAGCGGATCGCAGTAGTCGTCGTCGAGGCGGCGCAGCAGCGCGTGGACACGCTTCAGCCCGTCGAGGGTCTTGAGGTAGACGGTGGCGTCGCGCACCGTCAGGTCGCTGCCCTCGACCAGCGGATAGCCCAGCTGGCGGGCCAGGTAGAGGTGCTCGAAGTAGCTCTCGTTGAATCGCCCGGGGGTCAGCAGGACCACCAGCGGCGTTTCGCCGTTGGTCGGCGCCTCGCGCGCCAGGGTCTCGCGCAGGGTATGGAAGTAGCCGGCCACGTACTGCACGCGCAGGTCGCGATACAGATCGGGAAAGGCACGCGAGACGAACTGGCGGTTCTCCAGCGCGTAGCCGGCGCCGGAGGGTGCCTGGGTGCGGTCGGCGGTGACCCACCAGCGGCCGTCCGGCGCCCGCGCCAGGTCCACCGCGTAGACGTGCAGCCAGGTCCCGCCCGGCGGCTGGATGCCCTGGCAGGACCAGAGGAAGTTGCTGTGGCCGAACACCAGGTCGGTCGGCAGCAGGCCCTCGGCGAGCAGCCGCTGCGGCCCGTAGATGTCGGCCAGCACGGCGTTGAGCAGCGTCGCGCGCTGCGCCACGCCCTCGGCGAGCTGCTGCCACTCCTCGGCGGGGATGATGTTGGGCAACAGATCCAGTTCCCAGGGGCGGTCGGCACCCTCGGGATCGGCATAAACGTTGTAGGTCACCCCGTTTTCCTGGATCTGCCGGGTCAGCAAGGCCTGGCGCTGGCGCAGCTGCGCCGGCGTGAAGCGCTGCAGGAAAGTGAACATCGGCTGCCAGTGCGGACGCACCTTGCCGCTGGCGTCGAAAAGCTCATGGTAGGTCGCGGCGTCGCGCGGAATGTCGGCAAACAGATCGGACATGGGTGACTCGAAATCAGGGGGGTTGCGCATCGCGCTCCCCTCCCCGGCGGGAACGGCCCAGCAGCGGAATCCGGACGGACTCCCGTGCAGACCATCCCGCCGGAGCGGAAGGACGCTCAGCGGCGACGCAGGTCCAGGGTCATCGGCATCTCCCTGTTCTCGACCGGCGCGGCAGGCACCAGTTTGCCCGGTGTGTGGCCGATACGGAAGAAGCGCGCGAGACGCCGGCTTTCCGCCTCATAGGCGTTGATCGGCAATTGCTCGTGGCTGAGCCCGCCCGGATGAGCCACATGATACTGGCAACCGCCCAGCGAACGCTGCATCCAGGTGTCCACCAGGTCGAACACCAGCGGCGCGTGCACGCCGATGTTCGGATGCAGGCTGGAGGACGGCTGCCAGGCGCGATAGCGCACGCCGCCGACGAACTCGCCGACCGTGCCGGTCGGACGCAGCGGTACCGGCAGGCCGTTGCAGGTCAGTACGTAGCGGTCCTGGGCCATGCCGGTGACGCTCACCTGCAGGCGCTCCAGCGAGGAATCCACGTAGCGCGCGGTGCCGCCGGCGCCACCCTCCTCGCCCATCACGTGCCAGGGCTCCAGCGCCTGGCGCAGCTCCAGCGCCATGCCCTGCACCGCGAAGTCGCCGACTTTCGGGAAGCGGAACTCGAAGTGCGGCGCGAACCACTCCGGACGCAGCGGATAGCCGTACTGCTCCATCTCGTAGACCACGTCGTGGAAATCCTGGGCAACGAAATGCGGCAGCATGAAGCGGTCGTGCAGCTCGGTACCCCAGCGCACCAGACGCTGCGGCCGGTACGGCTCGTCCCAGAAACGGGCGATCAGCGCGCGCAGCAGCAGCTGCTGGGCCAGGCTCATCTGCGCGTGCGGCGGCATCTCGAAGGCGCGGAACTCGAGCAGGCCGAGCCGCCCGGTGGCGCTGTCCGGCGAGTACATCTTGTCGATGCAGAACTCGGCGCGGTGGGTGTTGCCGCTGACGTCGATCAGCAGGTTGCGCAGCAGGCGGTCGACCAGCCATGGCGGACAGGGAGTGCCCGGCTCGGGCATCTGCTGGAAGGCGATTTCCAGCTCGTAGAGCGAGTCGTTGCGCGCCTCGTCGACCCGCGGCGCCTGCGAGGTCGGGCCGATGAACAGGCCGGAGAACAGGTAGGACAGCGACGGGTGGTTTTGCCAGTAGCTGATCAGGCTGCGCAGCAGGTCGGGGCGGCGCAGGAACGGCGAGTCGGCCGGCGTGGCGCCGCCGAGGACGAAGTGGTTGCCGCCGCCGGTACCGACGTGGCGGCCGTCGAGCATGAACTTCTCGCTGGACAAGCGCGACTGGCGGGCCGCCTCGTAGAGAAAATCGGTGCGCTCGACCAGGTCGTCCCAGCTCTCCGCCGGATGAATGTTCACCTCGATCACGCCGGGGTCGGGAGTGACGCGGAAATGCCGCGTGCGCGGGTCGGCCGGCGGCTCGTAGCCCTCCAGCAGCACCGGGCAGTTCAGCTCGCGGGCGGTCGACTCGATGGCCGCGACCAGCTCCAGATAGTCCTCCAAGCGCTGCAACGGCGGCATGAAGAGGTACAGGCGACCGTCACGCGGTTCGGCGCACAGCGCGGTGCGCACGATGCCGGCCGCCGACGCGAAGGGCGCCGGCGCCGTCTCGTCGCGAGTCCCCTCGCCTCGACCGCCCTCGCCCAGCCCGGCCGCACCGCTACCCGCCCCCGCCGCGGCGCCGCCCGTCTGGCCTGCGTGCGGCGCCGCACGCAGCTGCTGGAGAATCCGCTGCCGGCTCGGCAGCGGCGGGAAGGGCTGGTTGGGGTCTTGCGCATGCACGTAGGGCTGGTCCATTTCCCTGGCCCAGGGCAGCGAGTCCAGCGGCAGGCGATAGCCCAGCGGCGAATCGCCGGGCATCAGCCGGCAGTGCTCGTCGCGCAGGAACCAGGAGCCGGTCAGCCAGCGGCTGCCGTCATGGCTGCGCATCAGCGGCAGGACGTGCCCGACCGCGTGGTCCAGACCGTACTGGAAGACCCGCCGCAGGCGCTCGCGCTCCATCGGATCGGCCAGCCGCGCATCCTCCGGGGTGACGTTCTCCGGCAGGCGGCGTTCGCGCCAGAGGTAGTACAGCCAGTCCTCGTAGGCCGGGAAGAAATGCTCGCCGGAGATGCCGAGGTAGCTGCAGAGGGTCTCGAGGAAACGCGCGCCCAGCCGGGCGTCGGCCCCGTAGCTGCGGGTTTCGTCGGCACACAGGGCCGGGTCCTGCCAGATCGGCTCGCCGTCCTTGCGCCAGAAGCAGTTGAGCGACCAGCGCGGCAGCTGCTCGCCCGGATACCACTTGCCCTGGCCGAAGTGCGTCAGCCCCCCGGGGGCGTAGTGCGTGCGCAGGCGATGGAACAGGTCGGCGGCCAGGCGGCGCTTGTTCGGCCCCATGGCCTCGGTGTTCCACTCGGGGTCGTCCGGGTAGTCGATGGCGACGAAGGTCGGCTCGCCGCCCATGGTCAGGCGCACGTCGCTGCGCACCAAGTCGGCATCGACCCGGTGGCCGAGTTCAAGGATCGCCCGCCACTGCTCCTCGCTGTAGGGCTTGGTCACCCGCGGCGCTTCCCAGATGCGCTCGATGCGCATCTCGTGGGAGAAGTCGCACTCGCACTCGTCGACCAGGCCACTGATCGGCGCCGCCGAGGACGGCTCCGGGCTGCACGCCAGCGGAATGTGTCCCTCGCCGGCGAACAGGCCGCTGGTCGGATCGAGACCGACCCAGCCGGCACCCGGCAGGTACACCTCGCACCAGGCATGCAGGTCGGTGAAGTCCACTTCGGTGCCGCTGGGGCCGTCCAGGGACTTCACGTCGGGCTTGAGCTGGATCAGATAGCCGGAAACGAAGCGGGCCGCCAGGCCCACGTGGCGCAGCAGCTGCACCAGCAGCCAAGCCGTGTCGCGACAGGAGCCGGAGGCCTTCTCCAGGGTTTCCTCGGGCGTCTGCACCCCCGGCTCCATGCGGATCAGGTAGCGCACGTCGCGCGACAGACGCTGGTTCAGCGCGACCAGAAAGTCCTGGGTGCGGGTCGGCGCGCGGTCGATGCCGGCCAGATAGCGAGCGAACAGCGGAGTGGCCGGCAGGGCCGACCGGTAGGCCGACAACTCGCGCTGCTCGCCTTCGGTGTAATCGAAGGGAACCTTTTCGGCATAGGGCTCGAGGAAGAAGTCGAAGGGGTTGATCACCGCCATCTCGGCGACCAGATCGACCTCGACCCTCAGCTCGCGGGTCTTCTCCGGGAACACCAGGCGCGCCAGGTAGTTGCCCTGCGGGTCCTGCTGCCAGTTGATGAAATGTTCGCCCGGCGTGACCTTCAGCGCATACGAGAGAATGCGGGTACGGCTTTGGGGGGCCGGGCGCAGACGCACGATCTGCGGCCCCACGTTGACCAGCCGGTCGTAGCGGTAATGGGTGACATGATGCAAAGCGACATGGATCGACAAGGCGGGCCTCCTGCGTGGCCAGAGCGATGACAGATTCAAAGATGTTAGCAACTCTTGTACCTACATCTTTGTGTCACCGCGCGGGGACTTTACGCCCCGTTTTAGGTCTGCGCGCGACAAAACGGTGCCTTGCGTGAGCTAAAAAAGTGCATAGCCACGCTTCGTGCCCGTTCTCCGCGGAAACCGACGGGAGTCTATCAGGCGTCCGGAGCTCCGCACCGGCCTCCCGACGAAGGTACCTAGCCCGTCCGTGCCGCCCGCCGGAATCAGCCCGCTATAATCGCCGCCCCAACCGAGCCACTCACGAACGATGCCAGACGCCATCCCCCTCAGCGGCCCGCGATTGCTCGAACGCTTCCGCGCCCTCGACGACTTCCTGCTCGCCCACCAGGACCTCTGGCGGCCGCGGCCATTCAACTTCCTGCAGCTGCCCTGGGAAGCACGGCACTCCGAACTGGCCGCCTGGCTGCGCCGGCGCTCGCTGGAGGATGCCGAAGCCGCCCACAACCATCCCGAGCGCCTTGCCGCCCCCGAGCCCTTCGCCGGCCTGGCTGCCGCCTCGGCCGCACTGAGCGAGACCGGCGAGTTGCCCGCCCAGGCGCAGAACGGAGCGCCGGAACGCTTCGCGGTGGACGTCCCGGGACGCAAGTGGCAGCAGATCCAGCACTTCGCCAGCCGCCTGCAGTTCGGCGCCAAGCCCCGCCACTGGCTGGACTGGTGCTCCGGCAAGGGCCATCTCGGCCGCGCCCTGGCCCACGACGGCACGTCGCTGACCTGCCTGGAATACGACCGCGACCTGGTCGCGGCCGGCCAGGCGCTCAGCGATCGCCTCGCACTGGCCGCCCACCACCGCCTGCAGGACGTGCTCGCCACCGATGCCGCCAGCCAGCTCGACGCCAGCCACACCCCGGTGGCCCTGCACGCCTGCGGCGAACTCCATGCGCGCCTGCTACAACTGGCCAGCGCCGCCGGCTGCCGGCAGCTGGCGGTGGCGCCCTGCTGCTACAACCGCATCGACAGCACGGACTACCGGCCGCTGTCCGCCGCCGCCCGGGCCTCGGAACTGCAGCTGTCCCGCGAGGACCTGCGCCTGCCGCTCAGCGAAACCGTCACCGCCAGCGCCCGGGTGCGCCGCCAGCGCGACCAGTCGATGGCCCGCCGCCTGGCCTTCGACCTGCTGCAGCGGGAACTGCGCGGCATCGACGCCTACCTGCCGACCCCCCCGCTGCCCACCGACTGGCTGCAAAAATCTTTCGCCGACTACTGCCGCGACCTCGCCACCCTCAAAGGCCTCCCCACCCCCGCGCCGCGCAACTGGCCGGCGCTGGAAGCCCTGGGCTGGCAACGCCTGGCCGAAGTGCGCAACCTGGAGCTGCTGCGCGCCCTCTTCCGCCGCCCGCTGGAACTCTGGCTGCTGCTCGACCGCGCACTGTTCCTGGAGGAGCAGGGCTACCAAGTCCGCCTGGGCCGCTTCTGCAGCACCCTCCTGACCCCACGCAACCACCTGCTGCTGGCCGAGCGCGTTACCCACAATGCCTGTGGATAACTGTGTTGATGGTTCCCGAACAACCGCTTCCGAAGCCCACAGCAGGCGCTGTCCGGATGATCGGTTGCTTTTTGAACAAAAACAAAAATCCAATAAAAACAGGCACTTGATTTCGCGACTAATTGTCGCATCACAATTTTGTCAAGAAGCTTGCCAAGCTTCCCCAATGTGAATAAACGCAACGGCAACCCACCGCCGCCTTGCATTCCGGAATCCAGACGGTTTACTCGCAAGGCCAAATAGCTATAATAGCCGCCCTTCCTCGCCGGTATAGCTCAGCAGGTAGAGCAACTGACTTGTAATCAGTAGGTCCCGGGTTCGATTCCTGGTGCCGGCACCATTTTGTTGTTTACAGTTGGCTCCAGTTGTCTACGGAAGCCAGTAAATACGGGGCTTCCAGCCATATTCGTTGTTTCTGGTTGTCTCCCGTTATCTCCATACATATCCCGGTTTTAGGGATACGTTTAGGGATACGTCGGCACGATGGCAGGCGCCTCACCCCTTGGCGTGCTCCGCTGTTCGCTGCCGTATCCCTTGGCCTGATGCCGTACCCCGTCGGGCGGTTTCGGTCGGCGCCAATTCCATCGTTTCGACTCTCCAGACCAGGGCAAAAACCGGGCATGAATTGGCCTTCGGTTTGGCCGGTTGCCGCTTGATAAAATTCACGCCTAGATCAATGGTGAAAATTTTTGTCAACCGAAATCTTATTTACCCCCCTTGTTCCCGCGTCTGATTTGAAAAACAGGGGGAACTGGGGAATAGGGGGTAAACAGCTCTAGAGTGCGGGTTTCAGAGCGGGAATTTGGCCCCCCTATTTTTTAGGGGGACCAAAAACGGCAAAATCTGGTTGTTTTTTGTCCATTGCCGCAAAATTTTTTTTGCGGCCTCCCGCTGCTTTAACGTTTTCCAGGTCGAGAGGCGTTCCAACGATGGCGCGTGTAGCCACTCCGCTGACTGATCCAAAATGTGATGCCGCCAAGCCACGCGAGAAGGATTACCGGCTGTTCGACGGGCAGGGGCTTTACCTGCTGGTGA
>Ga0209575_10000323_pt1 | contig 38559 bp, 38 predicted proteins | sample Medcelwee11metaG_FD_187172 | JGI IMG/M metagenome (GOLD analysis project Ga0209575, IMG submission 187172) | Freshwater pond sediment microbial communities from the University of Edinburgh, under environmental carbon perturbations - Medium... | ecosystem: Environmental > Aquatic > Freshwater >...
TTTTGGCAAATACGGCACCCGGTATTTGGCAGAGGTCGCCTACCGTTTTAACCGGCGGTTTAGACTCGATATCTTGCCACAACGGCTGCTGTTTGCCGCTATTTGCTGTCCGCCACACACTGAAGCTTGGCTGAGATGGGGGGGAGAATGAAGAAGCTTGCTAATCAGGAATATATTTTTTCAGATAAAGTCTACTGTAGTCTTGGTTGTAAAGTGTGTTTAAGTCGCTCATGGATTTTCCTCTATGGCATTGCGGGGGTGGTAACTTTCTACAGCATTTGCGAACATTAAATGAGACGGGTGTAACTAGATTTAAGCAAACATAATCGGTGTGTCAAATCATGTCATCGTAGCACATCATGCGAGCAATGACACACAAGGCCGTTTATTTTGCTTTGAATGACAGCACATTAGCCGCTGGTTTGGTGTCAGTCTTCAAAACCTCTAAATCATCTGCCTAGCCTTGCATCATTTTTTTTTCGTTCGTCTAAGGCTTGGTACGATTGTAAGCCCGCCCGTATGGGTCTTTGACTTCTCCTCGTAACACTACTCGCCGTGGTGTCACCTGCCGTAACGAAAAGACCTTCCAGGTTTTCCAAGGCTAAAAACTGAGAAGCGGCGCATGTTATACTTACCCATTCCTATTTTTTACCACTTTTAGAAGGGCTTGATATGCGTGCCTCCCACTTACTGATTGCCACGTTGAAAGAAGTGCCTGCCGACGCGGAGCTGATTAGTCATCAACTGATGTTGCGGGCGGGGATGATCCGTAAACTAGAGGCGGGCGGCTTGTATGCTTGGTTGCCGATGGGGTTGCGGGTGTTGCGTAAAGTGGAGGCGATTGTGCGCCAGGAAATGGATCGGGCGGGGGCACAGGAGTTGTTGATGCCGGTGGTACAGCCGGCTGATCTTTGGCATGAATCGGGGCGTTGGGCGGCTTATGGGCCGGAGTTGTTGCGTTTTCATGATCGTCATGCCCGCGAGTTTTGTTTAGGCCCGACGCATGAGGAAGTGATTACTGATATTGCGCGGCGTGAATTGCGCAGTTATAAACAATTGCCGGTGAACTTTTATCAGATTCAAACCAAGTTTCGCGATGAAATTCGTCCGCGTTTTGGGGTGATGCGTGCCCGCGAGTTTTTGATGAAAGATGCTTATTCTTTCCATATTGATCAAAGTTCGCTGGAAGGCACTTATCAGGCGATGTTTGAGGCTTATCACCGCATTTTTCAGCGGATTGGTTTGGCTTGCCGAGCGGTGCAGGCCGACACTGGCAGTATTGGTGGCAATCGTTCGCACGAGTTTCATGTATTGGCCGATGCCGGGGAAGATGCGATTGCTTACAGTACCGGTAGTGATTATGCGGCTAATGTCGAACTGGCGGCTACCGTGCCAACGCTAACGCGGCCTGCCCCGAGCAGTCCTAGCTTGGCGGCGGTGAATACGCCTAAACAGCGTAGCATTGAAGAAGTAGCCGATTTCTTGAGCGTCACACCTCAGCAGTGTCTAAAAACGTTAATTGTGCGTGGTCGTGAGGCAGGCAAGTTGGTGGCGTTGGTGTTACGCGGCGATCACAGTTTGAATGAAATCAAAGCGGCTAAACAGCCTGCCGTGGACAGTCCTTTGACTTTTGCCACTGAAGAAGAAATCCGCAGCGTGGTCGGCTGTACCGTGGGTTCTATCGGGCCGGTGGGTTTGAATATGTTGGTCATCAGTGATTATGCCGCTGCTGCTGTGGCGGATTTTGTGTGCGGTGCCAATCAAGACGATCAGCATTTGGTGGGGGTGAATTGGGCGCGTGACTTGCCCGAACCACAAACCGCTGATTTGCGTAATGTGGTGGACGGGGATGTCAGTCCCGATGGGGCGGGCGTTTTGAAGGTGACGCGGGGGATTGAAGTGGGGCATATTTTCCAGCTTGGCGACAAGTACAGTGCGGCAATGAATGCACGGGTATTGGACGAAGGCGGTAGATCGGTGGCGATGATGATGGGTTGTTATGGTATCGGGGTGTCGCGGGTGGTTGCGGCCACCATCGAGCAACACCATGATGCCCACGGTATCATCTGGCCGGAAGCTATCGCGCCTTTTCAACTCGCGTTACTCCCGATGAATATGCACAAATCCGAGCGGTTGCGGGGGGCGGCGACTCAGCTATACGAAACGTTGGTGGCGGCGGGGATTGAGGTGATTTTTGATGACCGGGGCGAGCGCCCTGGGGTGATGTTTGCGGACATGGAACTCATCGGGATTCCGCACCGGTTGGTGATCAGCGACCGAGGCCTGGACGAGGGCACGCTGGAGTATAAGGGCCGCCGCGATCCCGAGTCACAAAAAGTGCCTGCCGCTGAGATTATCGCCTTTTTACAAGCGTGTTTAGGTCATTACTAAAAAACCTAGCAGGTCTTCCCTTCCCTTCGACTGCGCTCAGGGCAAGCAAGACCTGTCAGGTTTGGTGTTTTATCCGCCTTGTTCTAGATTTGTGGCAACGCGGGAGATTTTGATTCGGTGGCGGATAGCGGCGTACCGCTGTTTTTGGTGACGGAGGCTTGCGCACGAGACGGTGGGGTCATTTCAACTCGCACCAAACCAGTTTGGGCCTCGACTGGGGACAGCGAAATGCGGATATTTTGGGTGTAGGGGAAAATAACCCTGGCAATATTTTGTGCGCGCAGCTTGGCGACTTGCGGGGTTGTTGCGTGACCGGTTGTTTCATTCAGCGGCCCCGCATAGATCACCACTTGATGTCCGCGAGTCAGTTGCATACCGAGCAAATTGCCTTCAAAACTCAAGCGTTCAGCTTCCTGAAGCTGTGCTTGTCCGGGCGCAAAATGCAGCAAAATATGTGCAGCACCGTCGCGGGTGACCACTTGAGTTTGGGTAACACCGGTTTGCGCATCGACTTGCGTCTGGGTTTGCGGCGTAGTATCGGTGGCAAGCTGAGGATTCGCAGAAATTTCGACAATATTACTGGTGTCTGCCTGTACCGCACTGATTAGACTTTTTGCCTGGGGTAGTTGAGCAAGATGCAAGTCATTGATTAACCACATCAGAAACGACATATTCCCTAACGCTAGGATACTCACAAAAAACGACTTAGCAAGCAGCGTCCGAATCATGACTTTTGCTCTCACTCTGCTGTATAAATGATGGGGTGGCGTGACAAAATTGGGCGGTTACATTCTGCTACATAAATTATACCCATATCTTCTAAAAGTAACAGCCATCTTTTGTCGCGCTGTGTCTGGAAATATCATGCAATTTGACTTATTCAAGGTGCTGTGACAACGGTATTGAGGATTTCAATATTGCGTTTCTTTGCGTTTTTACCCTGACGTTCGATAATCTCATGATATAGGTCTTTTTTCTCACCTGCCGCAAGCACGGCCTTGTATTGCACAGTTTGAAAGTCATGCAAAACGGGTTCCAGTTTGCTGCGAAACACCACGTCACCGGCATAACTGCGGCGTATCTCGATTGTGATCGGCTGCTTGCTGTAATTAGAGATGCGCTGGTCATACAGGGCGTGTTCATCCCAACCAGCCACTTGACTATCCACCTCAAACTGCATACCGTTCCCCAGTTTTTGGTAGACGTTAGCCCCGCGTAACTGCATTAATAGGTTGTCTCGCCACACTTTCTGTTTAACCAGTTCAAAAATCACTTCTGGGTCAGCCCCCAGATTCAATTCAATCTTATCGCCAATTGGCACGTACTGTAGCGCTTGAGTAGCCAGATAACTCAGTCCGTCGCGGCCATTATCCCGAAACACCCGTAAACTGCCATCTGGCAAGGGCGTACTGCCTAATTTTGACAGCTTATCATTACGCAATAAATACAGACGCACCAATTGATCGCCGTATTCTACTGGGCGATAACGGTATTCCACTTGGATTGGAATCCCAGTCGCTTTAAAACTGCGCAGGCGTTTAGACCAGCCGTTTGGGATGGTTTCGGTGCCTTCGATGGTATACAAAAAGTATTCGCTGAGACTTTCTTTGGCCACGGCTTTGGGGGCCATCATCGCCACAGCGGGAGCCGCCATGACCGAACCAGCCATCATCTCATCTTTGGCTTCCAAGCGACGCATCGCTTGTTTGTTGGCTTGCCGATAATCTTCTTCAGGCAAGCTTGCGGGCAACTGTTGTTGTTCCCGCGCCCGTGCCAAGGCGGCGATTTCTTCTACTAAATTGATCGTGCCCACCACCAAGCGGACTTGGGCGCGTTCATAATCTTCACCCGCGTTGTTATAAACACGGACAAAACTGTCTAAGGTCAGCGTCTTTTCTGCTGGATCAGCCATCGCGGTGTAATCGGCGGCCCAGCGGATACCTGAGGTAAAGTAGCTGATCTCAACCGTTGCCGCTCCTTCAAATTGACTTTGTACATCCCAGTACAGCATCTGAGGTTTGTCGTGCGGAAAGCGGGCATCTAATACGGTGAGTTCTGCGGCGTGGTTGACAAAGCGTAACTCGACTGAAGTCGGGTCGATGAGGGTGTTGGCCCAGGAGAACTGCAAGGGATTAATGCCCGGTTTAACGCTGAGTGTGCGCGTTTCTCGCACCAAGGTGAGATCGGCAGAATTATAAATCGTCAGTTGTACGGTATCGCGGGGTGGCACTGTTGATAAATCGACATTCTGGGCGACGGCGCTGGCAGTCAGCAACCACAACAACGCGCCAATGCTGCGCAAGCCAGCGGTTTTATGGATCAATATCAAGCTCATCGAAGATTCCTCATTGCCACTCGTTATCTAGCCACAACGCCAAGCGATGGACGATTTTTTTTGCCTGACCGTCGGCTTGTCGGGGCGGCAAAGGCGCTTGGAACACCAACTGTTGATAAGTGCTTTTTTCTGGATTCAGACCACCTGGAAAACTGGTGTCCTCACCGAGCGTCCAAGCCACATCCCGGCCATTATCACCGCGTAACTGATTGCGCAGGGCGCGCACATCTTCTCGCACATCTAAAGTCAGTGGGGCGTTCTTAAAGTTCTCGATTTCGTATTTGATCACCACTTTGTGCCGGTATAAATTACCCGCCACCACCTGCTGCTCGCTTTTCTCAATCGTGCGTTTCACCACGATGTCTTGGGCCAGCCCCAGATATAATTTCAATTCATCATCCAGCGGCGTGAATTGCCCCCAATCTTCACCAATAAAAGCACTGCCGCCGCTGTTGTCTGCCTGGAAAATCCGTACCTTACCCGCTGGCAAGGCAAACTGCCCCAGTTGATGCGCCGCATCATTTTTCAAAACATAGTGCATCGGCACCCGTAATTTTTGCGCGGCTTCATTGAGATAACCATAAGCCTGTAAATCAGCGGTATAGGTTTTTTGCAGCGCCACACTGGGATAATCGTTCAGCAACACCTGGCGAGTCTCGCCCATGTTCAAGGGACGGCTGAGGTGCCCGCCCACACCCACCCAAATGCCGCTGCTGGGATACTCCTCGTTGGCATAGTTTTCCACGGCCAGATACTGCGACCAATGCAGGGTTTTTTCATCTTGGCTGGTCAAGGCGCGATAGGAAAAACGCTTCTGCAAGCCAGTCAGGACATAGCTGATCCGCATTCTGGCACTGCCCGCTTGTTTGGCGGCAACCTGCCAAATCAAGGCATTTTCTCCCGGTGGATAACTCACCGACAGCAAGCGCACCGCCTCTTCGTCGGGTGCCAAAATGCGCAACAAAATCGTCACCGCATCGATTTGCGTATTCGCCCAGGAAAAATCCACCTGATTTTCCCCAGCCACCAAAGGCACGATGCGCTCTTCCTCCACCAAGGTCACCGCCGGATGTTCCAACTGAATTTCTACCCGCTCACGGATTGGCAGGGTAATCAGTTTAATGCGTGCTTGCACGGCTGGCGGGACAGCCAACATCAGGCAAGACACCAACAACACAGGTACTGAAGCATGTTTCAACATAGCACATCCCGGGAAGCCGGAGGGCTTCGGAAAAATCAATAAACTGGCTTGGAACAGCGGAGAAAGTAAACGCACACTCCGACCGCGCAAGTCCGCATTATGTCACAACCGCTGCGATTTGTGGGTACAGGCATGACAGTTATCCGTCGCCACCAACAATCGGGATAACTCAACCGCCCAGGCTCCAGAAAACACACATCAATCAGCATGCATCTATAGTGAAGCCCAGCAGATCGACAGACAGGAATAAACGCCGATTTGCCCAGATTTCCTACCGTGCCACTGATAGAGAGAAAATCACTATGAAAACTTACCTCAAGCCCTTAGCCGCTTTCATTGCTGCCGCCTTATTATCCGGCCCCGCCTTCGCCGGCGGCAAACCAGAATGGACAGGTAAACCCTCTGGTGGTCAGAACTTGGTCGCCTCTAAGCACCAGATTCATTACCCCGGCACGCAAATGGAACTGACGGTTAAGTTGCCGCGTAACCTCAAACCTGTGTGGCAACACAAGGCACAGGCGCATGTCGTGATTCACATCCCTGGCGGCGTTGCTATTTCCGCGCCCCTCTCTGCTGAACAGCCTGACCGCCCGCGCTCCCTATTAACCTTGTCGCCTGAACAAACCAGCAGCCTACCTGCTGGGGATTATCAACTGGCGTTGATCTTAACCAAGCCCGATGGCGATCCCTTGGTGATCAACGACTGGTATGAAGGTTTTCGGGGTCTTGTCAGCGTCAGCCGGATTAAGGTCAATGCCGATGTCCAAGACGCCGAAGACAGCAATGGGGATGGTACGGTAGATGACGATCAGGACGGCGATGGTTACGGCGACACCCCAGACAGCGAGGACACCGGTACGGACACCCCAACGATTGATGTTGGCGAACCCACACCGGGCACCGATCCCACTGCACCGCCAACCCCAGGCACCGAAGAACCAACTCCGGGTACTGAACCCGCCCCAGGCACTGAACCAGCGCCAGACACTGAACCAACTCCTCCAGCACCAGGTACCGAACCTGCCCCAGGTACTGAACCAACTCCTCCAGCACCAGGCACCGAACCTGCGCCAGGTACTGAACCCGCTCCTCCGGCACCAGGCACCGAACCTACGCCAGGTACTGAACCAGTTCCTCCGGCACCAGGCACTGAACCCGCTCCTCCAGCACCAGGCACTGAACCAAGCACTGAACCCACGTCTGGCACTGACGAACCGGCTACTGTAGGGAATTAATTGCCGGTTTGACTGACGATGGGTAGCATCCACCCTGGCAGAATACTTATCTGCCAGGGTGGATTTTTTTTGCCCTCGCATCAGCAAGACCAGCGGGGCTCTACACCATCAATCACCCGCAGCAACCCTGGCCCTCTGTTCACTTTGCAAACCCGTCAAATAATGCCGCATCAAGTTTTCTAATAAATCCTGGGCGGAGATGGCTTTGACCACCGTGAGTTTGTCGCTCAAGCACAGGACACAAATACCATGCACGCCCCCCCAAAGTGCGTGAGCGGCTTGCACCACAGTGGCCTGTTCTGCTTGGGGTAACAGGGTTTGAATCGGCGCTTCCAGCAGCCCAAACAGGCGATTGACTTGGGATTCAAACCAAGGGGGGCGCTCAGCACCGTGTTGCATCCGGTGTTCAAAAATCATCCGCCAAGCATCGGTGTGTTCGAGTCCAAATTGTAAATAGGCGCGACCAAACGCCAACAGCCGGGGTATGGGTTCTGGATGTGGTGCGCCAGCTTGGGTGACGGCTTGATAGAGCGCGTCGAGATTGCGCACATTGACATGCAGAATCAGTTCATCCAGGTTTTTGAACACCAGATAGAGGCTGCCGACGGTGTAGCCTATTGCGGTTGCGACCTTGCGGGCGGTCAAGCCTGCCAAGCCATGTTCCGTGACCAATTTAGCGGCAGCCAGGATCGCCAGCTCGCGAATTTCTTCGCGGCTGTGATCGTTACGGCGTCCCATGCGTGACTCGGCGGCGTTGGCTCACAGTGCCGCAATCCGGGTTTGCTGAGCGTCCAATTGCGCCAGCGCAGCCTGCATCTCGGCTACCCGTGCGCGTTCTTTGTCCACAATCTCCGCCGGGGCGCGTGCCATAAAACTGGGGTTTTCCAGTTTGCTCAAGCACTTGTCCAACTCCTTGCGCAGCTTGTCGATTTCTTTGTGCAAGCGTTGCAGTTCAGCGGTTTTGTCGATGAGTCCCGCCAGCGGAATTAAGATTTTCATCTCGCCGACCAAGGCCATCGCCGATTCGGGCGCGGTGGCGTCGGCATCCAGCCAGTCGATGTCGGCTAAACGGGCGAGGCTGCTGAGAAAGCTGCGATTTTCTGCAAGACGGCGGCGATCTTCGGCGTCGCCGTGTTGCAGCAAAATCGCCAACTGTTTGCCCGGTGGAATGTCCATTTCTGAGCGTATCCGGCGGATACCTAAAATGGCTTGTTGTAACCAGGCAATTTCGATTTCCGCTTGCGGGTCTTGGCGGCTCGGATCGGGCTGCGGATAAGGCCGGGTCATCAGGGTATCGCCAGTGACGCCCGCCAACGGGGCGACACGTTGCCAGAGTTCTTCCGTGATGTAGGGCATGATCGGGTGCAGCAAACGCAGCAGCGTTTCCAGCACGCGAGTCAGGGTGCGGCGGGTGCCGCGTTGCTGCTCGGGACTGGCGCTGGCTCCGAGTGCGGGTTTGCAGAATTCCAGATACCAGTCACAGTATTCGTTCCAGGTGAATTCATACAGCGCTTGCGCCGCTAAATCAAAGCGGTAATCGCGAAAACACTGATTAACCGTGGCTTCCAGTCCTTGCAGGCGAGAAATAATCCAGCGTTCTGCCAAACCCAAAGTGAGCGGTGCCTCGCCCAAACCGGTGTCCTGCCCTTCGGTGTTCATCAACACGTAGCGGGTGGCGTTCCACAGCTTGTTGCAAAAATTGCGGTAGCCTTCAATCCGACCGGTGTGAAAATTAATATCGCGCCCGGTGCTGGCTAAAGCGGCGAAGGTAAACCGTAGCGCATCCGTGCCATAAGCGGCGATGCCGTCGGGAAACTGGCGGCGGGTATCCGCTTCAATCGCCCGCGCTTTGTCGGGCTGCATCAGGCCATAGACGCGCTTTTCTACCAAAGTTTCCAAGTCGATGCCGTCTACCAAGTCGATGGGGTCTAGCACATTGCCCTTGGATTTGGACATTTTCTGGCCTTCGGCGTCGCGCACCAAGCCGTGTATATAGACTTCGCGAAACGGCACGTCGCCCATAAACTTAAGCCCCATCATGATCATCCGGGCGACCCAGAAGAAAATGATGTCAAAGCCCGTCACCAGCACGCTGGTGGGATAAAAAGTCTTCAGGCGCTCGGTGTCGTCTGGCCAGCCTAAAGTAGAAAAAGGCCACAACGCTGAAGAAAACCAAGTATCCAGTACATCGTTATCTTGATGCAACGTCACCCCGGCTGGAACCTGATATTTTTCGCGCACTTGGGCTTCGTCGTGACCCACGTAAATCGCCCCGGCCTCGTCATACCAAGCCGGGATGCGATGACCCCACCAGATTTGTCGGGAAATACACCAATCCTGGATATTGCGCATCCATTCGTAGTAGGTTTTTGCCCAGTTTTCTGGGATAAACTTGATGCGCCCGTCTTCCACCGCCCGCAGCGCGTCTTCGGCCAAAGGGGCAACGTTGACATACCATTGATCGGTGAGATAGGGCTCGATCACCGCCTGGGTGCGATCTCCGCGTGGCACCATCAGCTTGTGCGGCACGACTTTTTCTAACAAGCCCTGGTTTTCCAAATCCGCCACGATCCGTTTGCGCGCTTCAAAGCGATCCAGGCCACGATAGGCTTCCGGCGCATTGTCATTGAGTTTGGCGTCTATGGTGAAAATATTGATTAGCGGCAAATCATGGCGTTTACCGACTTCATAGTCATTGTGGTCGTGGGCCGGGGTGATTTTGACGCAACCTGTGCCAAAATTCATGTCCACGTAGTCATCGGCAATAATCGGAATATCGCGCCGAGTCAGCGGTAAATGCAGGGTTTGACCGATGTAGGCCGCGTAGCGCTCGTCGTTGGGATTCACCGCCACCGCCGTGTCGCCGAGCAGGGTTTCTGGGCGGGTGGTGGCGACCACCAAATGCCCGCCGCCCTTGCTGAGCGGATAGCGCATATGCCACATCGATCCCTGCTCTTCGGTGGACACCACTTCCAAATCCGACACCGCCGTGTGTAGCACCGGGTCCCAGTTGACCAAACGCTTGCCGCGATAAATCAAACCCTCGTCATACAAGCGCACAAACACCTCAGTCACCGCTTTAGACAAACCTGCATCCATGGTAAAGCGTTCGGTCGCCCAATCCACCGACGCGCCCATGCGCCGCAATTGCTGGGTGATGGTGCCGCCCGACTGGGCTTTCCAATCCCAAACCCTGTGTACAAAAGCCTCACGCCCCAGGTCATGGCGGCTTTGTCCCGACCGTGCCAGCAGCCGTTCCACCACCATTTGCGTGGCGATCCCCGCGTGGTCAGTGCCACATTGCCACAGGGTGTTGTCGCCCAACATGCGGTGATAGCGGCTCAACAAATCCATCAGCGTGTCTTGGAAAGCGTGGCCCATGTGCAGCGTGCCGGTCACATTCGGCGGCGGAATCATGATGCAATAAGGCGCACCTTGACCGCTGGGGGCAAAATAACCGCGTGTTTCCCAGGTTTGATACCAGCGTTGCTCAATCGTTTGCGGATCGTAAGTTTTTTCCATGTTTAATCTTCTGTCAGGTGTCTAAAAAGTGATAGCCCGCTATTATAGCGGATTATCACGGGGACTTACGGATCGCAAGACAGCGCCTGTGGCGGCCCACTCACTCACCTGCACCCCCTGAAGACCTGCTCCATGCCTCTGCTGCGCACCGTTTTAGCCTGTTTACTCGCAATCGTCAGCCTGCCTAGTCACGCCAGCGACGGCCCCCGCTTGCTGTTCACCGGCGATATTCTGCTCAGCCGTCAAGTCGCACAGGAAATCGCCCGCAGCGGCTTGTCGCCTTGGCACAACCTGCAACCCCTGTTGACCGAGGCCGATTGGCTGGTGGGAAATCTGGAAGGCGCACTGGGCAAAGCCGCAGACTGCGCCGGTAAGCCTGCGACCCTGTGCTTTGCGGTCTCGCCCGAAAGTCTGACTTGGCTCCAGCAGGCCGGTTTCACCGCGCTGGGACTGGCGAATAATCACAGCACCGATTTAGGGCCAGCCGGTTTGGTCGCGACCCAGCTGGCCTTGGCGCAAGCAGGCATCGCCACACTCGACGATCCCAGCAGCCCGCGTTTTTTTGAGCGAGACGGCCTGACTTTAGGCGTAGTAGCGTTGCCCTTAGTGCCAGATGCCAACGCCCCCCACCGCAGTTTGCCTGACCCAGACCTCGCCCGCAGGTTACGCTTGGCGCGCCGACTCGCCAACTTGGTGGTGGTGCTGGTGCATTGGGGCTATGAATTACAAGACTGGCCCAGCCCAGAACAACAACAGCAAGCGCGTTGGCTGGTGGCCCAGGGCGCGGATTTGATCATCGGCCACCATCCGCATGTGGTGCAGCCGCCCGCTTGTGTGGCAGGCCGCCCGGTGTTTTATTCGCTGGGCAACCACCTGTTCGACCAAAAATATCCCCTCAGCAAACACGGGCTGCTGGCCGATTGCCGCATCCAAAACAACCGCCTGCATTGTGCGGCGTTGCGCACCCTGGCTCCGCCCGGCAGCAGTTATCCGCATTTAGCCAAAGACCCCCACGCCTTTGCCGAGACCCTCGACACCTGCACCCCGCCACTCACACCGTCGCTACAAGTCAACGGCTACACCTTGACCCCAGTACACGACGGCAAGCGACTGCGTTTACAAGCCTGGCGCGATGGTCAGCGTCGCTGGCAAACCCCAGCCTTGCCGCTGCTGGCGCTGGAACACGGCAACCTAGCCAATGCGGATGAAGACCTGTTATTGACCCTAGAACGGCGCTATTCCACGCTCGATCACGCACCTGGTGTGCGCCCCTACGTCTACGCCCTGACTCCCAACGGCCTGCTGGCGCGTTGGCGCGGCTCAGCACTGGCCTGGCCACTACTCGACGCCGTGTTGTTACCGGGCCAACGGCTGTGCGCCCTACACCGAGGCGACAATTTTCTGGTACTCAACCCGACCACCACACTGACCCGCACCCTGGTCTATACCTGGAACGGCTTTGGCTTCAGCGCCGCCCACGAGGCCGCTGCCAGCGCAGCTTGTGCGGCGTATTTTGAGGGACTGGCCAAGTTTCCAGCGGGATTGCCCTAAACACACCCAGGACATGCTCAGGGAGCAATGCGATGAATAGGCTAGGCAAAGGCCGCCTTGGTTTTGTGTCAACCACCACGCTGGCGATATTGGCGGTGTTACTGGCAAGCTGCGCCCCTGCCACCATGCCGCCGCGCAACGAATGTGTGGTGTTGCTGCACGGTCTGGGACGCAGCGCCGCTTCGATGTCTTGGCTGGCACAACGCCTGACGGCAGCGGGTTTCCAAACCGTCAGCCTGGATTATCCGTCGCAGGCGTTGCCCATCGAAACCCTGGCCGCCAATCTCGCCGACCCCATCGCGCAGGCGTGCAACGGGACGCTCACCAAACTACACCTGGTCGGCCATTCCCTGGGTGGCATCCTGATCCGCCTGTATTTGCAACAGCACCGCCCTGTCAACCTGGGTCGGGTAGTGATGCTCAGCCCGCCTAACCAGGGCAGCGAACTGGCCGACCAACTCAAAGAAAATCCGTTTTACCGTTACGCCACCGGCCCAGCGGGACAACAACTGGGCACCGCTCCCGACAGCCTGCCCAACCGCCTAGGCGCAGTGGATTTTGAACTCGGCGTGATCACCGGCAACCGCAGCCTGAACCCAGTGTTTTCTGCTTGGATACTGGGCGAAGACGACGGCAAAGTTTCCGTGGCGTTGTCCAAAGTCACCGGCATGGCAGATTTTCTGGTGGTTGCACACAGCCACACCTGGATTATGAACAGCGCTGAAGTGGCTGAACAAACCGTGTACTTTTTGGAACAGGGGTATTTTCGGCGGTAGGCAGACAGATAAGAGGGGTTTGCCTTTGTCTAGGGGGTTTGCGGATTCAAGAAATACATCAGTCGCTTGCTGAGATGGCTAACGCGCCCTGTTTCTTGAATGAATTAGATTCAGTTCTCTGGCCAAAACGCTTTATTGAGCGCGTCTTCTAGTACGCGAAATGGGCACGTTTCTGGAAATGTGGCTATATCAAGCTCAGTTTCGAGAGAAGCATCTTCACGGGCATCTGCATAAGCGCTGTTCAAGAGGTCTGGCAGTTGGGGTTCGAGACTGGGACTGTCGTCTAAAATATATCGGATTTGTTTACGGCTGTTATGAATAGACAGTTGCCAACTTCTACCCCGACGCTGGGGTTGGTATTGCCATTTAAGCAAGTGCATCAGTAAATCTGTTAAGTGGCTTTTGAGGAAGCGTCGTTCACTGTTACTCATGCTGTCGAGTGCCTCGGCAATGTTTGCCCAGTCAGCTTGATCAACTTGACCATTACGCAGCAATTGGGCGTTGTGTTTAGCCCAACTATAGAAATCCGCTTTGTATTCAGCTGTCATGTCCAGCATTCCCGTTTTTCCAGTCTGTCTAGCCTTGCAAAGCTTTGAGTTGCAGTTTTTCCAGGTACTCAAGGTAGTTGTGAACTACGCCCAAGTCTTTGGTAAGCGCAATTCATTAAGAAGGGGGCGTTAGCGTGGATATTTTAGAGTTCGCGGCTTGTGCCATAGAACCTGCTGGGGTGCTGCTTGTCGTGGCACATGCCAGCATTCAAATGACTGAAATCAATGCTGCCATGACTTAATTAACAAGAGAGCTTGAGGGAAGGGGACTAACCGCCATCCCCTAACTCTTTGAATTTGGTGGGCCCAGTAGGACTCGAACCTACGACCAAGGGATTATGAGTCCCCTGCTCTATTAAATAGGTGATTGATATGCTTAATGACTTTTGGTTCCAGCTTGGCTATGTAGTATTTAATGTAGGGGTTTCGTCGTTTGATAAATATCCGCCTTTGTCAGACCCGGATGCGCAGCGCGAGTGGCTGGATGGATTTTTGCTGGCCGAATTCGAGGAACCGTGCCTGGATGAAGAAGGGGTAACGTCTGAAGATTCGTTGCGCCGCTGTGTGCCTAATGCTGAGTTATTAGTTCAACTGCTGGGAGGGCTGCGCAATGGTCGCAACTAGTAATAAGGGCAAACCCGGGCGCAAACTCGCATACGGTGAACCGACTGTAACGGTTAGGGTGCCAGTTTCTCAGGTTGATGCTGTACGTCATCTGTTGGATGCATCGGTTTTAACTGCTTTGCGTACCTGGCAATCTCGTGCGGCTGGTAAGGCTTCACAGCCTCGCTGGCAACATGTGTGCGCTATATTGGCCGACCTTTCCCCTGTTCTTGAATCTCCTTCTTCTGATTCTTCTAAATCTCAATAAATACAATTCATTAAATTTTGTGACGTAATTATTCAATTTCGTCACAAAATTGTTTTGATTTCGTAACGAAAATAACTAATAACTTTTTATTTCGTCACAAAATTAAAACCCTTCCTTTTCGATTAAATTTACTTTATAAATTGTATCGTTTCATTTTGGGCGATACATTGGCATTTATTGCCCGTAGGGACAGCGGGAGGGGGGGCCCCGCTCGCGGGGGGAAGGAGCAGGCCCGCAGGGCCATTACGCCTAAGTAACACGTAAAGATAGTCTGAAAACCAAGACCCATAAAGTTATGTCAGAACCTGATTTTTTTGTAGATTGGATTACTATTTCTCAAAGATTTCCAGAACTTGCGGGTAATTTGCCGTTGTTTCATGACGGTTTTTTTATCAATTTGGATTCTGATGGCAATCCAATTTATCAGGTTCAGAAATCCTCAAAGATTGAAGGCTCATATGACAGTCGCTTAATGCTTCGCTGTGATGGCGAGACCGTCTATTTGTCGGGTAACGTTGGCGCTTTTGGACGACCTGACAATGTGTTTGGTTATTCTCTTGAGCAAGTTATTTCCAAGTGCAATGTATTATTAACCAGTATCGGTTTACCGCCTTTTACTCACTCTGCTACAGGTGAGTTTATTGATTCCTATAGTTTTAAGACACGTCGTAATACCGTTAAATATGTATATGATGGCGCTAGGGTAAGCCGTTTAGATTTAACTGCCAATTATTCTTTGGGTTCTTTTGATGACGCCATCTCTTATATGGCATACATGTCTTCAAAGAAATCTTTTCGTGTTAAACAAAGGAGTTATGGTGCTGGAGAAACTGTTCAAACCGTCTCTTATGGCACAGATGAACACAGTGCTTCTAAGTACGTTGTCTCAAAGCTTTATGTAAAATCTGAAGAAATGGAAGTTCACAAGAAGAAGTATCTTTATAAAAATGATAACAAAGGAAAACAATTAAGGTTAACTGGCAAATATTCTGATTATTTGCATAAACTTGTTGATTACGTTAAGTCTAATGGCTTTGTCAGATATGAGGTTACTTTTAAGGCCAGATTTTTAAATGAATCAGGTCTTAATTTTTTAGGTGCTTTAAAAAAGCATCGTTTATCTGAGATTTATAAATCTCGTTCTTCTCATGTTTTCACAGATTTTAGCGTATCTAATACTGTTAATCTTCCACGTGCCACTTTACGCGCTTTTAATGACTGGAAGTCTGGTGTTAGTTTAAGGACGCTTTTTTCAAAGCCTACTTTTTATCATCACAGAAAGTTAATTCTTGAATGTGGCTTTGATATATCTTATCCATACACAGACTCTGTTATGGATTTTCTGACTAAGCGAAAAGTTGAAATAAGAAAAGCGGTTAAGCCTGACTTTTATTTTCTACCAGAAATTTCTAATCACGTTCCACAACTATCTGAGGATTTTAATTATGGGTAATAAAATGCTAGTCGTAAAAGTTGAAGGCGGCTATTTTCACAGCAAGGCAAAACAGGATGGTGAGGGAAATTACGATAAAAACGGCAAAGCTTGTCTTGCCAAAGAAGGCGACGATTTATTTAATTTTGAAGGAAAGCCTCTTTATGACCTTGATGAGCATGGCGAAAGGAAAAGTTGGGCAAGAATGGATGTCTGGCAGCTGCATCGTGAAAAGGCGTTTTTGAAGGGTATCGTTGCACATCTTGCGGTGGAATCTTGGCAATACCTAGAACCTTTTAAAGCTTTAGTGCCTTTTATTGCTGATGTTTCGGAAGAATCTGGGCGAATGGTTCGTGATTCTCAAGGCAAGATGAAACCTGCCTCTATTGCTTATGATATTGATGTTACTCGTGCAAATATTCCATATGCAGAATTCTTGGCGCTTGAGAAAAAAGATAAATCACCTGACATTAAGCCGCCAAAATCACCGCCTCTCGCGGTTAATCTGACTTAATTGGGTGTGATGTGGCTTTAATTAATTGCGCAAAGGTAACGGCGGGTAGCGGTGGCAATCAATACGATGTCACTACTAACATTTTTCCCAATTGTCCAGCCGGATACGTCGTCACGACCTCGACTTATGTTAATGGTTTAGAGGCTCAGATAGCGCAATTACAGCAAGATATTGCCACGTCTCAAGCAACCACCCTGCTTTCTCAATCTCAGCTTGGGCAATGCAACACCCTGCTTTCCAATCCTTTGACTTGTTCTGTTGGCACTGGTAGCGCTGCTGTCATGTTGTCCCTTCCTGCCCCAGACATTGACGAGATGAAATACGTCTTTGGCGTGTTTTTTGGTTTAACGTTTTCTGTTTTTATATTTGCTTTATTGGTAACGAGAGTTTTGCATTTTGTAAAATCTCACACATCCCGATAACCGACTTCGCCACTTTGGCAAGCGCCGCCTGTCGTATACAGGTTTATTTCCACTTTCACTTTTATGAGGTCTAATTATGAAATTGCCTAATTTCTGGAAGGTTTTCCTTTCTGCTTTAGCGGTTGTCTCTGCATTCGCTTTCCCTGAATCCGCATTAGCGATTACTTGCACTGACGTTTCCAGCACAAGCATTTGTGGCATGGCTAACTCTCTTAACATGTCCGATATTAAAGAAGCCATTATCGCCGTTGCAACGTTGATTGTCGGCGTGATGCTGCTTATCTTTGGCGGCAAGCTGGTTATTAGCTGGGCCAAAGGTCGCGGCTAGTAGTTGATTTTAATACGCCCCTCTCTTGAGGGGCTTATGGGTGATTTATGGATTTAACAGTATGGCATTTATTCTCCGCTTTTTTTGGTGTTCTGTGCGCCTTTTTGGCTTGTTTAACTTTTTTATTTTAGTCCTATTTTTTCAATCTGCACAAGCCGAACAAGCTGCTTTTCCTTTTGATTCTTCTCATCAGTCTGTTTTAGATTCAGCCGGTTCTGATGCTGATTTAGTTTCAATCATTCAAACTGGCATTGATTCTTTTAAGGTTTCAGATACCTCTAATTTGCATCAAATATTTTCTTTTTCTACCGGTTCTTTCTTGATTGGCGATATAGTTGGTTTTGGAAAAACTCCAGATTCATTTTTATCCGCGTCCGCTTCTCAATTTGGCTTTGTTTCTGAAGGTTTATTTTCTTCAGCTATTTCTTTTTCAACTCCTGTTTTATTTGGTATATTATTTTTTGGTGATAACCCAGTTATTTTAGATATTATTTCAAATACGCAAATTCCTTTATCTGCTTTCTCTTCTCACCAAGGTATTAAGTTTCTTATTACTGCTAATCCGCTTTCTGTTGTCGATACTCAGGGCAGGAAAAATCAGTTTGATATTATAAAGTCTAGGACACCTAACAGCACTTATAATCCCTTGTTGATTAGTCATGCCGTTTATACTTCTTATGATAAGGTTTATTTTGGTGATGCCGTATCTAGTCCTTTTAGTCGTGGATTGTTTTATTCGGCTGCCGATTTTAGTACTGAAATGTCTGCTTTATCTAATAAGTATTTATTGGATTACATTTCATCATTGTATTCTAATATTTATTCTCGTGAATTTTATAATGATAACCTCGGTAGAAACTGTATCCGTTATGAAATAAGTGACGGCCCTCAAAACGCTTGTATGCAACAAATCACAGCATATCCATTTGAAGACCCCAATAATAAATGTCCACAAGGCACTGGCTTTAACGCTAACGGTTATTGTTATGTTGACTTTACCAAGGATGAGGTGAGTAATCTTTATGCGCTTATTGGCTATTCTCCAGACTATGAGTTATGGGCTGATGGCTCTATTCACGAATCCCCAAGAAAATATTTTAATATAACGTCAAACTCTCCAGTTCCAGCAAAATCTTTATTGTTGTTCGATGAATCAGCACAGACTTTAAGTCTGTCTATTTCTGATATTGACTTTAAAAATGATTATGTTATTTCTTATGATAATACTGCTTCTCAACTTGTTCTTAAACGTACTATTTCTAATGTGAGTTTTTTTCGTGGCGATGTTAAAGCTGATATTCAAAAATATGATGCGCAATCTAAGATAACCGCCAATTTTAATTATTTGGTTAATTATGATTCTGCCGCTTATTCATTCATATCTTCCGTTTCTTCCAGTTATTCTACTTCAGACAATCATCCCTTTATTCCTGCCGTTGATTCTTTAGCTGTTTGGTCATTAAAGCCACAAGGCGAGTCTTTAGTTAAGCAGTTTAATATTCTTGATTTTGTTTCTGATTCACCAGACCCATTGCAAAAAATTACTTGTGGTTTACCAGAAATCAAAGACGAATCAGGCAAAGTAACCCAAGAAGCAACGCCGCCTTGTTGTGGCTTGCCAGAAATCAAAGACGAATCAGGCAAAGTCATACAAGAAGCAACATCAGCCTGCGTTGTTGACTGGGGTAAGCCATTAAAAAGTGAAAATGAAGGGGAAGAGCAAGAACCAGAACCACCAAGTGCCGACGATTTCAAAAAAGCGATATTTGGTGAAGAGTTTTTAAATATCTTAAAGGGTCAGATTTTCTCACAATCTGATGAATGTCCTGTTTTTAGTTTTGATTCCTCCCCAGATAAGATTGTTGATTTTTCTGATTTAGTCATTGATGGTCATTGTCGTGTGTTGGAGACAACTATTCCTTATACTTCACTAACAGTCTTTGAATTATCAAGATTAATCCTTTCGCTGATTTATCTTTTGTATTCACTTCGGTTTCTCCTGGATGCCTAGTCATGAGATTATTTGCTTTTATTTGTTTTTTATTTTTCTCATCCGCATTTAGCAATGTTTCCGCCGCTGCTGTGGCCGCTCTCCCTTACGCTTTATCCCCTGCGGCAATCGAAGCCGCTGCTGTGGCTGATACGTCATTTGCTGCCCGTGTTAGTGCTATCGTGGCCCAGCAAGCTGCTAATGCGTCATCTTACCTATTTTCCCAGCCTGCTATTACGACTGTTCCCGGTGGCGCTGCTGCCAATACCTCCTCTTTCTTAGCCCGTTTCACTGGTTCTTTTGTGTTGGAGGGATTATCTAGCTCCGCTGCGAGTTCTGGTTATGTGACAACCGCAGCAGCCGCCAATGCAGCAAGTATCGCCCAGACTGCGGTTGTAGGTGAGAGTCTTACACTGGGCGCGGGTACGCTGGGCGCTCTCGGTGTGATCCTAATGCTTGTTCCTGGCGGTGGGACATCGAACGCAGGCGGCGCTGATGTGGTGCCTTTGTTGGTTGATGCTTTTACTTATGCCGTTGTGCCTTTCACTGATTTTAAGACTTCCGCTAATCAAAAATTTATGATTTTAACCACGCCTTTGACCGCAGACGATACTGAACGGCGCAAAAATCAGACTGAGGCAAGTTCAGGTGTTGGCATGATTAAGCCTGGGGCTGTTTTATTCACATCATATTTTTCTAATTCTTATTTGCCTGCTTATTACTCTAAGTCTGCGCCTGCTTCTCGTGCAAGTGTTGCTGATTATTATAGAGTTGCTCTTGATTCTTACTTTAATTCTTATGGTCCGATTAAAGCAGCACAATTATCATCAGATAAGGGTAATTCTTGTTCTTATTCTATTACATCTCCTGCTTCTGTAAGATTTACAACATCTAACAATTTTGTTGTTAGTGGCGTTATTCAGTTTTATGATTTCATGGGCCGCGTTATTTACGTTAACTCTGGTACTTCTTTTGCCGCTACTGTTGCCCTTACTGGCGTCATGGACCCGACGGCTGCTTGTCCTAAAGGCACCACGCCTGATAATTCAACCCTTGCAAATCCCAACGCTAATGGAGACCTCGTTTGTTTGCCTAATTATTTCTCTGATGATGTACAGAGTTATTATGTAACTCTCGGTTATACGCCAGATTACGAGACTTGGAATGATGGCACTGTTAATCCTCATCCAACTAAACTTAAATCTGGCACTTTTGATGATGTTGCCACCCAATCTGATAATGGGATTTTTTACACCAACTCTAATGGGTCTGTTTCTAATTCGGTTGATATATCTTATGACCAGGAATTGGGACAAGTGCAAATAGTCAGAAAAATTGCAGGAATTGAAATTGCTCGCGGTGTATCTGCTGGCGTTAATACCACTCAAACAGATTTGCAAGTGGTGAGTTTAGTTAATCCTCAAACATCCGAACTTGTTGATGTTCAGATGTCCTATTTAACAGAAGACGGTCTTCCACTAAATCCTCTTGTGGACTCGCTGAATGAACCGGCGCTAAAGCCCTTATCTGCCCCGCTGGCGTCTCAGTATTCGATACCTAACCCATTGCCTGCCCCGGCTCCGGTGACTGACCCTAACGCGCCGCCTGGTACTAATCCTGCCGGTAGTGGCTCCGGTGATAATTGCGGATTACCTGAAATCAAGGATGAATCCGGCAAAGTCATACAAAAAGGCACCTCCCCTTGTGTTGTTGATTGGGGCAAGCCGTTAAAAAGTGAAAGTGAAGAGGAAGAGCAAGAGCCAGAACCTCCGAGTGCGGATGATTTTAAGAAAGCGATATTTGGTGAAGAGTTTCTTAAAAATCTGAAGGGCGAGATATTTGATATGGATGGCGAATGCCCTACTTTTGAGTTAGATTTAAGGGGTAAATCAGCATTTGATTCATCGGCTTTGTTTAGAATAGATATTCATTGCCAGTTATTCTCAAAACCGATTACTGCATTAGGTGGTAGTTCTCCATTTGATTTTATCCGAGCATTGTTTTCTTTGTTATGGGTTTTAACCGCCGTATCTCGCGTCTTATCTGCATAGGAGTTTATTTATGAGTACTTATTCTGTCTCTACGCCTTTGGCGACTTTAGGCCAGGTTATATTTTCTGTTTTTACTTTTGGTTTAAAATATTTATTGAAAGGCACTATATTTAAGCTGCTTATTTTAACCGCCTTTCTCTTTGCTGTTTCCGTTTTCGGTTCGATGATGATTTCTATGCTTCCTGAATTTCTGTCTGATTCATTCATTAAAAGTTACGTTGATTCTCTCCCGCCAGGGCTTAATTATTTTTTTAAGATGGCTGCCTTGGATTTTGGATTACCTCTTTTGATTTCTGCCCATACTGCTCGTTTCACGATTCGTCGCCTGCCTATAATCGGCTAGGCTCAATCATCACAACTAGGACGGGCAAAGATGGCTATTACTGCTTATCAAGGCTTACCGGGCAGCGGCAAGAGCTACCAGGTGGTTTCTCACGTAATAGTTAAGGCGATTAGAGAAGGGCGGCGGGTCGTTACTAATATCGACGGCATTAAATTTGGCGTGATAGCGGCTTATTTGATGGATTCAGGCGTTAAACAGGAAAAACTCGGCTCGCTGCATTATGTCGAAGATTCTGATGTTATCCGGTCTGATGATTTTTGGTATGACCCCGAGCATCCAGACAGTCCGTCTGTTGTCGGCGCTGGTGATTTGGTGGTTATAGACGAGGCTTGGGAGTTTTTCGAGGATGCGGTGCCGCTATCAGACAGGGCTATGCTGTTTTTTCGCAAACATCGTCACTTTGTCCATCCGGTATCGGGTGTGGCCTGTGATGTGGTGCTTGTCACTCAAGACGTAATGGACATTGGCAGGAAAGTGCGGCGGGTGATTGAACAAACTTTTTCAATGTCAAAACTTAAAGAATTAGGTTCGGATAAAACCTTTAGAATAGATATATACCAGAAAACAAACACAAAAAAGAAGCCTGTTTTTAGTGAACTAGGTAGATATAATCCAGAGTTTTTTAATTTTTATTCTTCATACGATAATAAAGGCGGTGGCGATTCTAAAGAAAAACGGGCCGATTCTCGTGGGACAGTTTGGAAAAGTCCATTTTTTAAGTATATGTTGCCTTTGGCCGTTATTATGGTGATTTGGGGCGCTTATGCTGCGTTTGGGATTTTTAGTAATAAAGAAAGATTAATGAACATTGGTAGTCCAGCTTCTTCCGAAGTGTCGCGACCGCCTCCGGTTCCACCTCAACAATTACCGCAATTTAATCCAGGTCAGCCTGTTAATCCAGTATCCACTTCTCAGCAACCTGTACAGGCAAAAGCATCGAATAACCAGAATAATCAGCCTAATAACGCACCTAATAATGCACCTAAAAAATCTGAATTAAGGTTGATAGGCTTTTATGGTTCTGCTGATAAACCGTTTCTTGTTTTCTTTGAAAATGATAATTATATTAATGTGCCTTATGCAGATGTGAGTGAGGCCAAATTAGGTATGGTTAGGCATTCTGCTGTTTTTGATGGTCGTTTAGTGTCTGCCTATACCGGGCAATTTGAAACAGAGAAAAAGCTATCTTATCTACCCACAGCAAAGGATTTTTAATTATGAGAATTTTCATATTTGCACTTTCTTTGCTTATTTCATCAAATGTTTTTTCAGTAGAACAATCACCATTAACCAAAGAAACCAAAACAAATAAAGAAAATATTGTTTTAAGTTTCGACAATATCGCCTTATCCCAGCTTGTTGATATGGTTTACAGTGACATCCTGGAAGAAAGTTATATGTTTCATTCTGATTTTGTGGAAAATTCAAAAGTTATCAAGGTGCGCCTTCGTTCAACTTTCAAGCGTTCTTCTTTGCCTGCTTTTATGGCTAATCTGCTTAATTCCTATGATATAAAAATAGAAAAGAAACCCGGCTATTTATTTTTCAGGCCGTATCTACCAGAAGAAAAAGCCGTTTCTTTGAATAAAGTGATTTACAAACCCAGATACCGCGATGCTGATTATTTGTCTGGCTTTATGGATGACGTTAAAAGCATTTCACCTAATGCTTCAACTGATAAAGCATCAAAAGCAAGTTATGAACAACCTGATGTTTTATCTTCTTTGTCATCAAAAAATAAAAAATCTGATGTGTTATTGCTCACTGGCACAGCAGAGGAATTAAATAAAAAACTAGATTTGCTCGCTGAATTAGATATACCTGCACCACAAGTGCATGTTAAAGCGTTCATATACCAGGTTTCAGATTTAGAACGTGAAGGTAGCGCCCTGAGCCTTGCCCTTAATCTTTTGCAGGGTAGGCTAGGTGTTTCATTAGGTTCGACTGTTTCGGCGGGTGGTAGACAATCTATAACGCTTGACACGGGGTCAGTAGATGCGGTCTTTTCGTTTTTGTCTTCTGATTCTAGGTTTAAGATAATTTCGTCGCCGTCTTTGCTCGTGCGGTCTGGGTCTAAATCTCGCTTAGTAATTGGTACAGACACGCCTGTATTATCTGGCATCGCTTATCCAGGTGGCACTAATAGCGGGGCGGTGCAAAACGTCGAGTATAGGCAGTCTGGTATTATTTTCGATGTTTCGCCGGTGGTCTATAAAGATAGGATTGATATTGATTTATTTCAGCAGATTTCTGACTTCGCAGAAACTAAAACAGGTGTTGAGAGTTCGCCGACTTTGGTTAAAAAAGAATTAGAATCAAAGTTCAGTCTTGCATCCGGTCAACTGGTTGTCATTGCTGGTTTGATTGATAACAAAACAAGCAAAGATGTCACCTTTTTTCCTTTCACAAAATTTGAGCTTTCCGATGATGACAGCATCAATAAAAGCGAGTTTCTGCTTTTTCTCTCGTGTGAACTTGTGGAGGATAAAAAACTAGATGTGCGTAGCAATGATAACTTTCATGGGTACATCCGGGAATTTCCCGGCGGCGTAACGCAGATGTTTTGATTTTATAAATAGAATTTAAGGAGCTTACATGGGCGGTCGTGGTAGAGAGTCTGGCGGTGGTGTTGGCGAATCAACCCAAAAACAAAGCGGTCTTGGACAGGCATATAAGCCTTATCAAGCAGAGGCTCCAGTGAAGGGCAACAAAGAAGTTGCAGCGAATGAATTATCCAGAATAAACCAGATATTAGGCCGTAGAAAATGATGCACGCTAAACTACTCAGACACGCCACTCTGATCCAACAAGTGCGCATCTACTCCGGTCGCCTGGGCCGTATTGAGTGCAGGCCATTCACCGACCACCCGGCTACAGGCTGGATGCATTTCTTCCTTGATGATTATAGGTTCGAGTCGGTCTACAAAAACCCGCTGCGCTACGCTCGCACCTGGCTACATCTACCATCACCCGGTCTTGCTGGACTAGTGGGCTTTGATTACTCGCTGTTTGACGATTTCCCCGCTGAGGTCAATGCCTTCAACGCCTACCGTTCTGCGCTGCTCACTGATTTTTTGGGCGGTGTGATGCAACTTCCTGTGCTGCCGGTGGCATCTTGGTGGTGTCACGGCAATAATTTTGCCTATCTCGAACCCGGCACCGCTGTGGCGCTGGGTGGATTTCCGGCCCGTGGTGGATACCCGGATGTTTACCTGGGCGGCCTGGCGCATCTGATTAAGGACATCAGGCCGAGCGAACTACACATCTTCGGCAACCTCCCTCCACCCGAGTACCTTACTGGTCAATCAGTCTACCGTTATGATCTGCATTATCACCGGCTCAATCGCCAAACCGCTGCAATCCGTCCAACGCCTTAGCCAATCAGCCAAAAAAAAAGCCAGGTAGAACCCGGCTTTTCCTTATCTTTTCCCTAAAACTGAAAAATCCCTTTTAACTCTATGAATTTAATGCACCTGCTTACTGCAAGAAACGCTTTAACTGATTGTCCTTATTATCTATTATCCCTTTCCCATTGCTTTATGGCTGCCTCATATAACTGCACTGTGCCTGCCTTTGGGTTCTTGCGCTTCTCCATATCTATCAGTCTATCTATGAGCGGTTCATTATGCAGCGTCTTTGCCCTTAAATTTTGTCTTAATGCGTTGATTTTCCTTTTTTCCATGCCGGTTATCTTGTAAAAGAAGTCACTTATCATTCTCATAACGATTTCCTCGTGGTTGGGCGTTCTGGCCGCTGCGCAGTAGTTGGGCGTTGTGCTTGGCCCAGGTGTAAAAGTCCGCTTTGTATTCGGGTGTCATGCGCACTTCTCCTTTTCCAGTCGTTCTATCCGTTCTTGCATCTCTAAGAACTGTTTAATGCTTTCAGCGCGTTTTTGCGTCTCCGCAATGAATTCTTGTTGCTTTTCAAGTGGCATCATTTGTACGGTCTTGATGACCGCTGTCATCTTTGGGTCTAGCGTGGTGCTGTCTTCCGTGGGCGCTGGGGTCTGATCAGGCTTGTCGGCTTCCTGCTGCCTAAACATCGGGCCTTTGCCAGTTAGTAGCCAGTCAATCGACACCATCTTTCGTTCTGCGACATACTCACATGCTTTATACGGCTTTGAGTCGCGATTCCTCCATGTACTCAGCGTGTTTCTGGCTACGCCTAGCTCTTTGGCAAGCGCGTCATCTCCTTCAATATCAAGGGCTTGTGCAAGCCTTTTCAATATGAAAGCGGTGCTGTTTAATGTCTCATTTTGAGTTGACATTCTTTCGTTTTGCGACTAAGCTATGTTTTAAGGTAAAACGATTTTACGATTTTAGCATAGCGGTGAATCTCATGAGCAATGATGCTTATATCGGCTTTAAGTTGCCGGAATCCCAGAAACTAAAGCTTCAAGAAATGGCTTGGTTTGCTCGTATTCAGCCCAGTAGGTTGTTGCGGCAAATTGTTGAGGACTACTTAACTAAACAAGAGGAGGTAAAAAAAGAAGCGGTCGATAAAGACCATTCAGAAGTGCGGTTCTAATCGCGGGCAAGGGGTGTTGTAACCACCCACAAACCCGCTAAACACATCATCAATAGTAAGGATTGACAACATGTCTACTCCCATTATATCCCAGCCCACATCCACGCAACGCATTTCAGATGATGAAATGCACCTTGACTTGGTTTCCCCGGTTGACCAACAGCCACCGGCGGCGCTGTCCATACTGCTCGCTTCTGATGGCAAAATGCGGCACATGCCCCCGGCGGATTTCGTCCAGTTTTTTGCCTCTCTCCCTGCGGCTGTTCAGCGCCAGGCGATTCTTTACGCCCTGACAACCCTTAACCAGGCTTCTGGGGGTGCAAAATGAGCTTCCTAGAATCCATCAACTGGGCCACTGCACCAGAGCAAATGCCCTTCGCAGTGTCCGCCTTGTCGATACTGGCCGGTGCGTACTTTTCCCGTGCCAATGCAGCACGGCACTATTGGGGCATGAGCCTCGCTCTGTTTGCTGTTCTCTTCCTGGGCTTTTATCGGCTCTCTGAGTTTGTCGCAACACCCCCAGACGGCGCTTTATTCCTGGTTGCTGTGGTTTATGGCGTGATACTGATTTCCGTTGCGTTGTCAGCCAATCCGCCAGCCAAAAAAGCCACCGGCCACACCAGCAAGAAGAAGACACCACCACAAGTCAGCAAAGAGATGGAGCTATTGGCAGCCCTGCTTAACCAGCGTGGGGGTGCTAAATGAGCGCCAAACCTACCGCATTGAATCAAGCCCTGATTGTCTCGGGCATCGTGGCTTTTATCCTGTCCCTGGCTGCTGGTCTACAGTTCTACTCTTCGTTAGGTGACAGCTTTGCAGGCGTCGTGATTTACGGCACTGCGGGTGTGTTATTGACAGCTATTGCTGTGATGCTGTTGCCTGTCTGCATCGCTCTGTATCACGCAAACCACGCTTTTCCTGCTCTGGTGTTTGCTGTGATATGGGTGATTCTCACTGGTTTGGCTATCTTTGCCGAGTTTGGTTTCTTCGCCAAGCAACAAGACGCTGGGGAGAGTCAACGGGCTGCCACATCCGAGATGTCCAGACAATATCAATCTGCTGTGGATAGCGCCCAGGCGGCTCTTGATGCATGTCCAAAAAACTACGTCACGAAGTGTATTAATCCCGCCCAAAAGCGCCTCCACGAAGCCCAATCTGCCCAAACTGCTGCACCTATTTCAGACAGCGGTGAAGTGATGCACCCGGCATACACCTGGGGTGAGCGCTTAACCGGCATTTCAGCGCGTAGCCTGCAAGTCTATAGCACGATCATTATCGTCATGATGATTGAGCTGTGGGCGTCGCTGTCTGCTTATCTGCTCATGCAGCTCTACGGTGTAAACCACGTCGTTACCGAGTTGGCCAAGCCTGCGCAGGCTATACAAGAGGCACCCATGCAAGCGGCAGCCGTTAGTGTGCCTCATTTGGATACCGGCGCTCGGATTACTGGGGATGGCTTGGCGATGTTGCATGCAGGCGAGGTGGTACTTAATGCCAAGGCAACGACTGAGCTTGATAGATTGTATCCGGGGTTAGCGGATAGTTTAAACGCGGGCAAGTTACCCGTTAAACGTCCGTTAAACGTACCGTTAGACGTACCGTTAAGCGTACCGTTAAACGACGTTAAGCGTGTACCGACTGACCTGTCGGGTAAACGTGGGAAGGGTAGAAAAGGGCTAATAGATACTTGTTTGCAATGCGGCAAGGACTACCAGGTTAGAGCATGGACGCAAGTCTGCTGCTGTAGCGATTGCACGGCTCAGTTATCGGGTTTTGCAGACCAAGCCGCTAGGCAGTCAGCCTGGGCAAAATCTAAGCACTCAGCAGCCTAAACCCACCCACAAAAAAAGGGCCTGGTGTTATCGGCACCAAGCCCTTCTAAGGAACTAAATCACATGGACATTATAGCCCGTATTTCGCAGAATTTCCCAGCCGAACTGTTAGCCATGCCAAACTGGGTTTGCTGGAAACTCAAAGCAGACCCCAAGCACCTTGGCAAAACCAAGAAAATCCCCTTCAGCCCACACAGCGGACGCGGTGCCAGTAGCACAGACCCGACCACCTGGGGTACTTTTGCAGAGGCCGAAGATGCGCTTAGAAACCACCGTAAGGGCTGGTATAGCGGCCTTGGGTTCTGTTTCCCATTGGATGGCTCACTAGTCGGCATAGACCTTGACAACAAGGCAGGCCCACAGCTAACCCCTGATGTGGACATGCCTGATTTATTCGGCTTATTAGCAACTATGCCCACTTACACCGAGATTTCCCCATCCGGCACAGGACTGCACCTGTTCTTTCGGGCCGCTCGTCTCGACATCGCAGCCCATCGCTTTACCCTGCCGTCTGGCTGGGGCTTTGAGATGTACGACCAGGGCAGATTTTTTACCGTCACCGGCCAGCCTTTTTACCAACAACCCAGGCCACTGATTCATTTTGACCAGTTCACTTTTGATAAATGGGCTGAATCCTTGGGTCTTCAGGAACCAGGACAAAAGGCCGAACACAGGGCAATTGAACAAGGACACGAACCAAAGAAGGCCGAACACAGGGTAATTGAATGCGATGCGACCGAACTGCTGCGCCGTGCTAAGACGGACAGTAGGCTTGTTGCTTTGTGGCGTGGTGAGTTAATTGATGACGATGCCAGCAAGTCCGACTTTGCCTTGGCGCTTAAACTGGCCTTTTACACTGGCGGCAACGCGGCGGCGATGGATGCACTGTTTAGGCAATCCGGCCTGATGCGTGACAAGTGGGACAAGGTGCATGTGAAGGGCAAAACCTATGGTGCTGCGACTTTGGAAAACGCCCTGAAGTCATGGGATGGCAACACCTGGCAATCACCAGCCTCCAAAGCCACTAAAGCAATAGCAAAACTGCCTAATAACACAGGTGGGGGGGAAACTGTATCCACCAGCCAACCGTCACCCGTCGAACCTATTCCAGCCACCAAACCAGAACCAAAACCGGAAGCCAAAGAAACCGAAGCCGACATCACCAAAAAGACCTGGTTGCCGCCACAATCCCAAATTGCGACCAGGCTGCTCAAAGACCTGGCGCACCTAGCCTATGATGAAACCCGCGAAGACTGGATGATGTACCGGGAGAATCACTGGCAAGTGCTGGATAAACGCTCAGCCATGCGCTCCATCCAGACTGTCCTTGATAAGGCCATTGAACAGGTCGGTTATTCCGCATCTTACCTGCGCGGTGTGGCTTCATTTATCGAGATGGCTGCCAGTCTGGATTCCTGGGACAGTAACCCAGACTACTTGCCCTTTCGTAATGGCGTCTTGCGCCTCTCTGATCGCAAGTTGCTGCCCCACAACCCCGCACACCGGCTCACTTGGCAAGTGCCCTATGATTACCAGCCTAACGGCGATGCAGCCCCATTTATTGACTGGCTACAACAAGCGGTCGGTGGTCATCAAGACCAGGTGGAGCTATTGCGGGCTTACATGAACTGCGTGCTGGTCGGTCGCCCTGAGTTCCAGCGCTATCTCGAACTCATCGGGCCAGGTGGTACTGGCAAAGGCAGCTTTATTCGCGTGGTCGAGATGTTGGTGGGGAATCAAAACTGCCACAGCACCGAACTCAAGCACCTGGAAAACAACCGCTTCGAGACCGCCAAACTCTACGGCAAACGCCTGGTCACCATCACCGACACCCAAAACTATGCCGGGGATGTATCGGTACTCAAGGCCATGACCGGCCAAGATACGCTGCGCTTTGAAGAGAAGAACAAACAAGCGGGCAACGGCTTCCGGTTTGGCGGTATGTTGTTGATTGCAGCGAACGAACCGATAGCCAGTAAAGACTACACCAGCGGCATCGCCCGCCGTCGCATCACCATATTGTTCAATCATCAGGTTAAAGCCGCCGAGCGCCGCGACCTAGAGGCCGAATTTGCCCCGCTGATACCCGCTATCGTCAACTGGGTGTTAGACATGCCTGCCCATTGGGTACGTGACTTTATGGTGCAAACGGATGTCTGTGTACCCTCGCTGGCCAGTGCCAGCCGTGACAACCTCCTGGCGGTCAACCCGTTGGCCCAATGGCTAGACGAGAATGTGATTTATGACGAGGCAACAGAACCCACTCAGATAGGCGGCTGCTGGCGTGTTGATGGACAGATTGAACACCGCAGCGACTGGCTTTATCCAAACTACGTGGACTTTTGCGAAGGCAGCGGAATTCGCCCACTGGCGCTCAACCGCTTTGTGAACTTGCTGCTGGAACTGTGTCGTTCTCAGCTAGATTTAATCGACGTTGAGCGCAAAGTCACGATGATTGGTAAGCATATCACCAAGTTACGCTTGCGCCGTGATTCCGATGACATGACTTCACCAGTGGATGAAAAGTACCCACGCATAAACACTGCGTAGCTTTTCCAAAAAGGCAAAAAACCCGTCATGTTAAGCATAATGCGGGGTTTGCCGTCATTTTGCCGTCATAGTGTCGTCATGTTAAGCATAATGCGGTTCTACAAGATTACAACTAACCCCCACCTGTGTTATTGAAGGGTTATAAGTAAGAAATTAGGCAAGAAAAAGAGCAAAACCCGCATTCTGCTTAACATGACGGCACATGACGGCAAAAATGATGGCTAGAGCCGCATTCTGCTTAACATGACGGGTTTTTGCCAAAAACTCATTGCATGCTCAGAGATTCTCAATGCAGCTACTAACCTACTTAAAGCGCTATATCCGCACCAGTTGCTCTATTCCAATGTCTAAGGCCTTCCTGTTCGAGGATTTAATGCTGATGTTTCTCAAACACTCACAAGCCACTAAACGCAGCTACCGCGACGACTTAGGCCGTGCCCGCACCTTGGCCTGTTACTTTGCAGGTCGTGACATGTGGACGCTGCGGGCGGCTGATGTGTATGGCTACATTGAACAGCGCCGCCTGGCCGGGGTGTCAAACGGCACCATCAACCGCGAACTGATGCTGTTTTCGGCGGCTATTGGTCATGTGCGCCTTACCCAGGAAATCGAATTACCCAACCCGGTGCGCGGACGCATGTTGCCAGAATCTCAAGGCCGGGTGCGCTGGTTGACCCAAGACGAAGCGCAGCGCTTGATAGCATCGGCTGAACCGTGTCTGGCTGATTTCATCCGCCTGGCGCTACACACGGGATGCCGGGCCGGGGAACTGATTAACCTGCAATGGTCACGGGTAGACTTTGCCCGCAGCCTGTTGACCTTAGAACCGCAACACACCAAGACCGCCCGGCGGCGTTCAGTGCCTTTGAACTCACAAGCAGTGACGGCCTTACAATCCCGCCTGGCTTGGCGTGACCGCTATTGTCCAGAGACCAACTATGTTTTCCTGAATGACCGCTGTTCACCGCGTCGCACCTTTCAAAAGGGCTTTCAGGAAGCTTGCCGGGTGGCTGGGATTGATAACTTCAGAATTCACGACCTACGCCACACTTGCGCGGCGTGGCTCGTCAATACAGGTGTGCCGCTGATTGTGGTGCGTGACTTATTGGGTCATGCCAGCGTTCAGACCACAGAAATTTATGCGCATCTCTCACCTGAGAACGTGCGCCAAGCACTGACTTTAATCGAAGGAGACTTTATGTAGCTTTATCGCAGACGTACAAGGACGACGGACTAGTAAAAACCAGTAGTCCGTCGTCCTTGGCATCAGCTAACTTGCTGATAAATATGGCTGGGGGACTAGGATTCGAACCTAGGTTTACGGAGTCAGAGTCCGTAGTCCTGCCGCTAGACGATCCCCCAAGAAACAGAAATAACTTAGCGTTTGCTGTATTGCGTGCCTTTGCGCGCTTTATGCAGACCCACTTTCTTACGTTCAACTTCGCGAGCGTCACGGGTGACAAATCCCGCTTTACGCAAGGGGCTACGCAGGGCTTCGTCATATTCAATCAGGGCGCGGGTCAAACCATGCCGAATCGCACCGGCTTGTCCCGTGTTACCGCCGCCTTTTACGCTGACATTAATATCAAATTTGCCATGCATATCAACCACGTCCAGGGGCTGTTTAACCACCATGCGCGCAGTTTCGCGACCAAAATAATCATCCAACGGGCGACCATTAATGACGATCTTGCCTTCGCCGGACTTCATGAAGACACGGGCAGAAGAGCTTTTTCGCCGCCCCGTGCTGTAATATTGTGTTTCTGCCATGACGCTTAGACTTCCTCGATTACTCAGTCAATCGCCAACAGCACCGGCTGCTGGGCACTGTGTTTATGGTCTGGGCCAGCATACACTTTCAGTTTGCGGTACATATCGCGACCTAAAGGTCCTTTCGGCAACATTCCCTTGACGGCGATTTCAATAATCCGCTCAGGTGCCTTCTGTAACAGCTTTTCAAAAGTAATGCCTTTTATCCCACCAGGGTAACCCGTGTGGTGGTAATAAATTTTGTCGTTAAACTTGTTGCCGGTGACACGCACTTTTTCGGCATTCACGATCACAATATAGTCGCCCGTGTCAACATGTGGCGTATATTCGGGTTTGTGCTTACCCCGCAGGCGTCTTGCCACTTCTGTTGCCAGCCGACCCAACACGACGTTTTCGGCGTCGATGATGAACCAGTCGCGTTGGACGCTTTCAGGTTTGGCGCTAAAGGTTTTCATTAAGCGATAGCTCCGCATAAAACTCAACGGTAAGAAACCGCTCAGTGTAGAGATGCTTATCTGGGCTGTCAAGAACTATTCGGGGTTTTTTCCAGATTCAGCGATTGAGTTGATAGAGAGACCTGACCGGTTTATCAAACCGGTCAGGTCTGCGGGGTTTAGCCCAATAATTGCCTGGCTCGCGCCATCATCGCGGTGGCGGTAATGCCGTTGAGTTCCATGAGTTCTTGGGGTGTGGCGGTGGTGTCGCCACGTTTCCAGCAGAACACATCACGCTGTGGGGCGCGGCTGCGCAATAACACCGGCTCTAAGGCTGCGCTAGGCCCGCCGCTGACCGCCAGCAGCACCTCGCCATCAAATAAAGCATTGTAGCGAGCGTCGTCCATGAAGACACCATCGGCTTGGGACACGCTGTCCCAGGCAACATCGCTGGGGCGATAAAGGCGACGCGGGTTAAGTACGGCGACGATGCGCACCGCATAACCAGCGGCTTCGAGTTGCGTTTTGGCGGCAAACACCGGCAACAGCACCATATCGCCGGTGACGGCAAACACCACGCTACCCTTGTCGCCGCTCGATTCAGCCAACACCACCGCACCGTCGGCGAAACCCTGCCGCGCTTCGGCCAGGCTTAAATACACGGGCAAGGCACTTTTAGAGGCGATGATCACCATGCCTTTGTTAAATTCGCCGTTGGCATATTCGTAGGCCGCTTGGATCGCGTTGGCATCGCAGGGGAACAGCGGATAGAGATTGCCATTGCGCATCATTGCTGCAAAATAGTTTTCAATTTCAGGCCGTTGATGCGTCCAACCGTTGCGGCCTTGTTCCAGTGCGCCCGCTGTGAATAGGCAGATGAACGCGGGGGTTTTACGGCGCAATTCGGCCATAGCCTGGGTGACGGTTTGCACGATAGGCCAGCCGTTGATGGCGAAGCTTTCGTAGGACAACCACAGCGAACGTCCGCCAAACAGCGCCAGGCCAGCGGCAAAACCCGCACAGGCATCTTCGTTAAGCGGCTCATAGACTTGGCCGGTCGGGGTTTGGTTATAGAGCGGGTCGGTGGTCGGATGACGGATTTTGAGGGCGTCGTTGATGTTTTTCATCGCGGAGGCTTCATTGCCGTCGGCGTTAGTGACGACAAAACGCGGATCAGCTAGGCCGATTTGTGCCGCCAAAGCACCCAGCGCGGTGGCAGGCACTGCTTTGTCGCCTTTGGGAAAATCTTGCATCGTCAAGGCGGGCAGCGCAGGCAGCGCCAATTCAAATTCGGTGACAACGGTATCCACTGCCGCACCGCCGCCAGCACGCTGGAAGTTATCGCGCACCAATTGCCAAGCAGCGGCAGGAATCGCCCGACGTTGCAGTCCCGCGAGAATATGCGGCTGGTCGAGGGTGTCGGCGGGATAGAGATTGTGTGATTTCGCCCCGACGGTGTGGACACCACTGCCTTTTAATTGCTTGAGAATGAATGCCGTCAGCTTGCCGCCCAGCGCCGCTTTTGCCGCACGATCCGCGCCTTGCAACACGGCTTGAGTGAAGGCTAAGCGCTGACCAAAGGAAAACTGGGTACTGTCCACATAAGCGCCAGCTTGCGCGCTGTCGTCGAACTCTTTCGCATCAATTAAAATAATTTCCTCAAAACCATGACCTTGCCAGTAAGCTCTCATCTCGGCATTACTGAGGCAAGACACCATCGAATGATGCTCTTGAGAATAGCCATTCCAAATCAGCACCGGCAAGAAATTGGTGACGGCAGGATACGCCGTGTGAAAATGCATCATGGCATTCAGCACATAAGGCTCGCCCATGCCGCCGTCGCCGATAGTGACCGGAAACAATTTGTCGCGGTGCAAAAAAGCCCCCGCCATCGCAAAATGCTGACCCTGACCCAACGGCCCAGCCGGAGCAAGCAATCCAGGAATCGCACCGGATAAGTGCCCAAGCAAACCGTGTTGTTCCCGAAACCGCGCCATCATCTCGGTCATAGTGTGGATGCCCATCGCTTCCAGCGAACCATCCAAAAACATTGCTGAATAAAAACCTGGCGCGTGATGACCGACTTCGGTGACGATGTGAGTGTGGCCCAACATCAGCAATGCAGCGTGAATCTCCGCACTGGAGGCATAGCCGCCTGGATGCCCAGACCCTTTAGAACCAGTGAGTTGCAAAGTCAAATAACGCAACGCATCCGCGCCCAGCAGAGTTTGATAAACCGCTTTGGGATCGCTGGCATCCGCAATCGCGGTTTGCCCGTCGGCAATCACCGCCGTATCGGCCAAGCTCTCAAAATCCGGCCACGCTGCGCCGTCATGCAGGATGCCCTCACAAAAAGCGGGAAAAGTACTCATGGCTCAACACCTCTTTGGTTAATGCTGCGCGGCAGCGATTTTCACGATACGAAATCTGTTTCGGATATTGAAAACATCATACCGCTTGGCTTATACTTTCGCAATACACAACAGATTTCACCATACGAAATGAACCAAGCCGCTCCCTCGATTCAAGTGCTGGATCGCGCCGCCGCGCTGATCAACAGCATCGCCAACCACGCCGCCGCCGTCAGCCTAAAAATTCTAGCGGCAGACACTGGCTTACATCCCTCAACCGCGTTTCGGATTCTAGCCACGCTGAGCCAAGTCGGCTGGGTCGAAAAAAACAGCGCGGGACACTACCAACTGGGCCAACACCTGTTGCGCTTGGCTCAACAGGTGCCGCGTGGTTTGGATTTACGCCAACTCGCCTTAGACATCATGGAAAACTTGCGCGATGAAATCGGCGACACCGTGAATCTCACCGTGCGCGAAGGCGACGACGTGATTTACATCGAACGCGCCTGCCCCAAGCGCATGATGCGGGTAGAACAAGTGATCGGCAGCCGTGCGCCGTTACATGTAACCGCAGTCGGCAAACTGATGCTGGGCGAATTGGGTGCAGCCTTTGTGCGAGCCTATGCCGCACGCAGCGGCCTACCCGCCTACACCCCGCACACACTGGTACAGCTTGAAGACTTGCTGAATGCCGCCCAGCAGGGACAACAAGCCGGTTATGCCCTAGACAACGAAGAAGCCGAAGAAGGCGTGGGCTGCATCGGCGTGTTAATCCGCAACGGCCACGGCGAAGTGCTGGCCGGTTTATCCATTTCTGCGCCGATTGAACGCCGCCGCGAGCGCTGGATCGGTTTGCTACAACAAGCCGGACAGCGCTTGTCAGCGCGTTTGGGTTATCATGGTGAAGGGATAGGAAGGGTGCTGGGCTAAGGAGATACTGGTAGAGTATTGCTCGCCCAGGCCACAGGTCAGTGGATACTGTTGTGTTTCACATTTCCCCAATATCTAACCTTTGTAAGGAGTTTCAATGCAATTTCGCCGTCATGCCCCCGCGCTACTGAATCAGTGCGGTGATCGTGGTGATCGTCTCGGTCTCGGTCATTTCCAACCTGATTTTCAGCGGGATGACCGGCTCGGTCGAGACTGGTCAACTGGAACTGATGAAATCCATCATCGACTTTAATCTACAAGGTGCTGAGAACAAAGCGCTGGCGCGTGCCGCGATGATTGCGGACACGCCCAAGGCCAAACAACTGTTTGCCGCACAAGACCGCGCAGGGCTGCTGGCGGAGTATCTGCCGGTATTCAAGGCGCAAAAAGAGAAATACGGGGTGGATCAGGCGCAATTTCACATCCCCCCCGCCACGTCCTTCCTGCGTCTGCACAGCCCGGACAAATTTGGTGATGACTTGACCCAGTTTCGCCCGCTGGTGGTCACGGTCAATCGCGATCAAGTGGCGGGTAAAGGCTTTGCGATTGCCCGTTCCGGCCCGGCCATCTTTGGCGTGGTGCCGATGTTCGACGCTAACCGCAAGCACATCGGCAGCTTTGAGATCGGTATCGCCTTCGCCGCGATCCTCGACAACCTAAAGGCAGCCTATGGCCTCGAACTGGCAGTTTTCATTAAGGAATCGCCGCTCAAGGAATTCGCCACCGGTATCGCGCCAGCCCTCTTCAGCGATCAAAACCGCCTCGGCGAATACATCCGCTATCACTCGACCAACACCGATTTGATACAGAGCTTGGTGACGGATCGCGACCTGAATGCCACCAGCAACAGCGAGTATGTCCGCGAGGCACTTGGCGTGCCTTATGGCGTGGTGATGGTTCCGCTGCGCAACGCGGCGGGCGATGTGTTGGGAATCATCGCGGTAGCCAAGGACTTCAGTGGCTCACGCTCGGCGCAGGATCGCTCGAAGGTCTGGCAAATCCTAATGGCCTTGTTTGCCATCGTTCTGCTGGTCGGCTTTGTTCTGATTGTGATTCGCGGCCTGCTGTTGCGCCCGCTGCAAGCACTCACCGCCAAATTCAGCCAACTTGCCGACGGTGACGACAGTCTTCAGGAGAACCCCAAGCTGGATAATTTGTGCGAGGAACTGGATGCACTTGCCCAACAATATGACAGACTGCGCGATAGCAAGGGGAAACCATGAAAAGTTGGTTACTGATGGCGGCTCTGCTGCTTAGCCAAGCGGTGCTGGCAATACCCGACGACAACCAGCAACCAGCGCCGGATTTGACCACGCTGCCGCTGGATAAAGGACTGCCGGTGATCGTGCGAGTAGGAGTCTATTACCAAAGCGTGACCGGATTTGACGAAAACGCAGGGACTTTCAACAGCACGGTGGATTTGCGCCTGCGTTGGGAAGACCCACGACTACACTATCCAGCAGGCGATACGCCCAGGGGGTTTCAGGAATATCGCGGCCCCAAGGCCGACGATAAGCTGAAGCAAATCTGGTCGCCGGGGATTGCCTTCACCAATATGCAGGATCAGCCGTCCTACCAGGTGACCAATGTGCGGATATTCCCAAACGGCTGGGTCGAATTAATGCAGCGCACCACCGCGCAATTCTCACTCAAAGTGGACGCTGGCAATTTTCCGTTCGACCGGCAAACCCTGGCGGTGGAAGTGGAAATACGCAAGGAAACCACCAACGAGGCCGCACTGATTTTCTTGCAAGAAGACTTGGACTTCAGCCGCTCCGCCCAGGATATTGAACTCGATGGCTGGGATACCGGCTTAGTGCGCATCAACCGCCCTACCCGTCCGGGTTGGTACGGCGAATCTCATTCCGCGCTGATCATCGGCCTCGAAGTCAAACGCCAAGCCGCTCAAGTCATCGCCTCGGTCTTTATTCCGCTGATTGCGTCCTTGCTGATACCGCTGGTGGCACTGTGGATGAACGGCATGGAAAACGGCGAATTCAAAGTGGCGGCTTTTATACTGGCCAACGTGATCGTGGGCGGCCTGTTCACGGTGATTGCGTTGAATTTTACGATTAACTCAGCCTACACCCTGATTGCTTCGGGAGATAATACCGTCACCCGGCTATTCAACCTCAACTACGTCACCCTGGGCCTGGTCTTACTGATTGTCATTTTGATGTACCGCTTTAACCTGTTAAAACGGCTGTTCGGCGAGTACGTGCAAGAGGAAAGTTTTTTATTCCTGCTGTGGGCGCTACCGGTATTAGCCTTTGGCACGGCGGGCGCGTTTATCGCTGTGGCGGCGGTGGGCTGACAGCGGACTGGTGGGCAACGAAACAAGGTTGCTCACCAGACATGACTCAATAACTGTCAATCCGCTGGGACTTGACCATTCCCAACCGCCATCAGGGCAACATTCAACTTATCGAACTCATTAATATAGCCGTATTATATCGTTTAATTATGCTAAACCGCCTTTCTATGCGGGTTTTAAGGTTTAAAACCCATGCGAAAGGTATAATCTAGCTATATTAAGACTGGTAACAGCCAAAAAGGTTTTAGGATTTTTCTTAGCTTCCAAGCACAAAAGTTTCATATATGCCTCACCAATGATTAAAAAGTTGATTAGTTTTATATTTTAGAATAAATTTCCGA
>Ga0209575_10000325_pt1 | contig 38081 bp, 27 predicted proteins | sample Medcelwee11metaG_FD_187172 | JGI IMG/M metagenome (GOLD analysis project Ga0209575, IMG submission 187172) | Freshwater pond sediment microbial communities from the University of Edinburgh, under environmental carbon perturbations - Medium... | ecosystem: Environmental > Aquatic > Freshwater >...
CACGGCCGGTCGGGGGTCGGAGAACAAGGTTCCTTTCCTCGCCGCCGTCTCGCTCGGCAATGATGGCCGCCCCCTGCGCACCAAGCTTACGCCCGTGCCGGGCTTCAGTCTCAAGGCCATCGAGCAGTGGGCCAGGTCCTGCCTGGCCCCAGGCTGCACCGTGCTCTGCGACGGACTGGCTTGTTTCGCGGCGGTTACCGCGGCGGGATGCCTGCATCAACGAACCGTGATCGCTGGACGCAGGCCCAGGGACTTGCCCGAGTTCCAGTGGGTCAACACGGTCCTGGGCAATCTCAAGACCAGCCTGGCCGGGAGCTACCATGCCTTCAACTTCCGCAAGTATGCGGTCCGTTACCTGGGCGCATTCGCCTACCGTTTCAACCGCCGATTCGATCTGCGCACGCTGCCTGCGCGACTCCTCGTGGCGGTCGCGCGTTGCCCGCCACACCCCCTGCGGGTGATTCGGGATGGCTGAGCATCATTGCTAATCAGGTGACTGGATATGTGTGGATGATCAGGCGGCCATTCTCGAACTCTGGCTCAAGAGTCAGTTCGATATCGCTCCGAGCATCACCGTCATGCACAGCCCGCGCGACCTGCTGCACTGCAGGGTCATCACGGTGAACTGGGCGTCGGGCAAAATCAGCAAGATCCTTCTGGATCAGGGCATGGGTTACTGGCGCGGCCGGACGCCGTATAGGGATCAGATGAACTTTGACTTCAATGCCCAACACCACGACCAAGCAATGCAGATGATCGAGAAATATTCATACGCCCAAATGCAGCAAAGCGGAGAGTGGCCAACTTATATCAGCTGCGTTGTCACGTGATAACTACCCGACCTCCCATTCTCGCCCAGCGCCACCCGCACCTCGGTCTGCTGCCCGGCACGCCGCAGCCCGACGTGACGCTGGACGCCGACAGCTTCGCCAGACTGACCATTCCCGTGCGGCGGGTGTTCATCACCGAGAACGAAACCAACTTCCTGGCCTTTCCGGCGCTGCCGGACAGCCTGGCGATCTTCGCCGCCCGCTACGGTTGGGATGCCCTGGCCAAGGCCCGCTGGCTCGCCGGCTGCACTGCATTACTGGGGCGACATCGACACCCACGGTTTCGCCATTCTCGATCAACTGCGCGGCAAGTTCGCGCAGGTCGAATCCTTCCTGATGTTCCTGATGGATCGGCAAACGCTGATGGCACACCGGGCGCTGTGGGGAGAAGAAGAAAAGCCGGCGCTCCATGACCTGCCTCGGCTCGACGCCCGCGAGCGGGCCTTGTTCGACGAACTGCGCGACAACCGCATCCGCCGGGCCTTGCGACTCGAACAGGAGCGGATCGGCTTCCACTGGGTGCAGGCGGCGCTGGCGAGGATTGCCGACGGCGAGCGCTGAAAACGGCCGATCATGCGGCCCGTTCGCCTCAGCCAAACCAGATATCGAACGGCATATCCCCGGAGGCATTCTCCCGCCGCTGCTCGCGCTCCTCCTTGAACCAGCGCTTCAGCTCCCTCGGGTCCTCCAGCAGCTCGCGCTCCGCCTTGATGAAGACGACATCCTCGCGCAGCAGGCGAAGCTGATCCTGCAGCTTGCGGCCCAGGTTCGTGGGACTCACCTTGTCGAGCGGATCGAGGTCGAACTGCGCCTTGAATGCCTGCTCGAGCGCCCGCACTTCGTCCTGCAGTTCCCGGAGCTGTTCGTCGAGCACCCGGTTGTAGTGCCTGAGCCGGTCCTCGGCCAGGTTGGCGATGTGATCCCGGTCGATCTGCTCCACCTCGAGCTGCAGCTGCAGCAGGTCGAGCAGGTTGCCCTTGTCGTAGGCCTGGTTGACCCGCTGCATCAGCCCGGTCTTGCGCTCGCGCTCGGCCGCATCGGTTTCGCGGTCGGGATGCAAGGCACTGGCCAGCTTACGGTAGACCTCGCGCACGGACCGCCCCGCCTGGGCCTCTGCCTCCTCCCGACGCACCTGCTGCGCGGACTTCCTGGCGGTGTCGCCCTGGCCCTTGCGCGGTGCGGGCTGCTCCGCCTGCGCCTGCAATTTCTCGAACAGCCGTTGGGCGACGTTCTCGTGGGAGTCGAGGTCGAGATCGTCGCCGAGGTCGACGCCGAATGCCCGCTCCATCGCGCTCTTGAGCAGCTCGTTTTCCGCCCGCGCATCGCGGTCGAAATCGCCGCCGCTGTGCTTGTTGTACAGCGCCTTGAGCGCCTCGTCCCCATCATCGCCGATCAGCGAAGAAACCAGCTCGCAGATCAGCTCGCCCAGTGTGCGACGGTCGGTCTTGGTCAGCTTGAGGCGCTCGCCGGACTGATCGAGGAAGAAGGCGAACTCGCGATTTCGCGCGCGGTACTCGTCGAGCAGCGGCTTGAACTCGCCGCTCCAGCGCTCCTGGCAGAGCGGTAGCGCCGCCTGCCAGGCGGCGAGCAGCTTGCGCTGTTTCTCGATCCGGCCGATCAGACTGTTGAATTTCTTCTGGGGCGCCGACAGGGGCTGGCCGGCTTGCGGGGCGATGGAAAGCGCGAGGTGTTTCTGGCCGGTCATATGCGTACTCAAGGAGGTAAGGAGTGTCCGGCCATTTTCGGCGCGGCAGACGGGACTCGCCAGTCCCCCGCTACCGGCTGCTCGACCGCCGGGGCCAGCCGGTGGGACGCACCGCCAGAGCCTTCCACCTGACCGCGCTCGCCAGCCCCCGGCCGGCGGCCATCAAACCACCCCCAGCTGCCGAAGCAGCTGCCAGCCCAGCGAGGCCAGGGCCAGGCCGGTCGCCGCCAGGGCCAGGCGGTTGCCTCCGGCGACCTGGCCAGGCGCCTGCTCCAGGCGCTGCAGGCGGGCCTCGGCGTTTTCCGGCGCCTGGCGCTTGCCGGCCAGCTCGTCGCCCAGCCGCCCCAGCGCTTCGCGCTGCGCGGCCTGGGCCTGGGCCTGGGTCTGCTGCCCGGCGTCCAGGCGGAGTTCGAGGCTCCCGAGCATCTTGCGCAGCGGCTGGACGCTCCGCTCCTGGCTGGCGATCATCTCCAGCCGGAGCGTGGCCAGGCGCTCCGCGAGATCCTCGCGCAGCTGCTGGGCGGCCGCCTCCCGAGCCTCGCTCCCTTCCCGGCCGACCTGCAGATGGCGCTGCAGTTTCCGCTCGAGATCCTCGCGCAGCTGCTGGATGGCCGCCTCCTGAGCCCCGCTCCTTTCCTGGCTGGCCTGCAGATGGCGCTGCAGCTTCCGCTCGAAATCCGCCGCACAGCCCGAGACCTTGTCCGAAGTGGCTTCCAGCTCGCTTCGCACCTGATCGATGAGGTCGCGGAAGTCGTCGGCCAGCCGGTGCTCCAGTTTGGCCTGACGCTGCTTGAAGTCGCGGGCCAGGTCGTCGAGCCGGAGGCTCCAGTCGCTGACCACCGTGACCAGGTCCTCCGCGACGCTGGAGATCAACTGCTGGTTGAGCTGCTCGATCTGCGACTCGGCCTCCTCCAGGCGCTTCACGCTGCCGACCAGCCGGTCGGTCTGCTCCGCGCTGACGTCCCGGGCCTCCAGCAATCCCAGGTTGGCCGCGTCGATTTCCTGCTGCTGCAGCTCGATCGCCTGCTGCTGCCCGAGGATCTTGCGGTTCTGCTCCTCGAGGATGTCGGCCTGCTGCTTCAGCAGGTTCTGCTGCCGCTGCAGCGCCCGCTGCTGGTCGCTCAGGACCTTGGAGATCGCCGCATTGACGATCAGCAGTTGCGAGGACTTCCGGGACAGGCTGCCGATCGATTGCTGCAGGTCGATCTGGGCGTCCTGGAGCTTGTCGCCGCGCTCCTTCCACCAGTTGCCGATCAGGCTCCCGCCTTTCTTCTCCTGCCGTGCCCGCTCCAGCTCCTCGGCGCTCCGGCCGACCTCGTCATGGGCGGCCAGCATGCCGCCGACCAGTTCCTTGATGTCCGCCGAGCGGATGATCCGCTCGGAAACCTCCACGGAGGAGAAGGCCTGCACGATCTGCAACTCCTGTCCGCTCCGTTTGTCCTCGTCGTGGTCCACAACAATCGCCTCGGGAAAAACTTAATGGTTACGGATATTGTCCAGAAAACCGCGGGCGCCTTTACCCGCCCCGTTGGCAAATCCGTCACATTACACGGCAGCCGGTCCGGCCCGAATGTCGCAGGGACCGTCCCCTCAACTGGAAATCAGCCACTGCCGGCCGATGCCCGGCTCCGACAGGGCCTGCGCGGCCGCCAGCAGATCGCCGGTCTGGAGCCGCGCCAGCTCGGCGCGCAGCCGCGGCGGCCAGTCGTCCGCCCGACCGCCCAACCAGGCCGTGACGGCGCGTTGCAGACGCGCCGGGCGGCTGCCTTCGTCGAGCGCCTCCCACGCCGCCCGACGGGCCGGCTCCAGGCGCGCGGCGTCCAGCCCGGCGAGGCTTCGTTCCTGCTCGGCGAGAAAGCCCCGGATCGCCTGCTGCAGGCGTGCGGCCGAGGCGTGCGGCGACTGCACGCCGAACTGCAGCTCGGCGCCCTCCGCGGTGTCGGCGAAGCGGCAGAACAGCGCATAGCCGAGTCCCTGCTCGACGCGCAGGGCGTGATGGAAGGCGCCCGGCCAGAGGACCGCCAGCAGGCGCCAGGCCGCCTCCAGCCGGGGATCGCCGGGCGGCGCCAGCAGGCGCAGGAGGACCGCCTGCTCGCTTCCCCCGATTCCTATATGCAGCTCATGCTCGCCGCTCGTGGCCTGCTGCTGCAGCGCCACGGCCGCGGGGCGCCCCAACCCCTGCAGCAGCGGCAGCACGGCGGGCGGCACGTCGCCCAGGCGCCAGCCGCGCAGCTCGGCAGCGGCCAGGTAGTCGGCGACCCGCGCCGCCAGGCCACGGTCGTCCAGCGCCGCCAAGCGACGGGCGAGCGCTTCCTCGTCCGCCGGCGGCTCGCGGGTCCGGGCGGCCGGATGCGCGAGCAGACGGCGCAGCAGGATCTGCTGCGCCTGCTCGTCGCAGCGCCGCTGCCAGGCCTCGCGCCAGCGCGCCGCGTCGCCCTCGCGCAGCGCCGCCAGCAGGCGTTCCAGCACCCGCGGCAGGGCGGCCGGCGGCCCGCTCAGGCACAGGCCTAGGCATCCCGCGCGGTGCGACAGCCGACAGTCGAAACCGAACGGCTGCGCCGCGCCGGCCAGCACCGCCCAGCGCTCGGCCAGCGCCAGCTCCGCCAGCTCGGCCACCAGCGGCGCGTCCGCTCCCGGCTCCGCCGCCTGCCAGGCGAGCAGCAGCGCGGCGTGACCGGGACGCAGCAGCTCCGCGCCGCCGCGACGCCATTCCGCCGGCCAATCGCCGGCGACGGACTGCGGCGGCGGCGCACGGAAGGGATTGTCCGGCGGTAGTTGCCAAGGCCCCTGCACCGCCGGCAGTTCGGCCAGCGGCCTCACGGCCCGGCGCACCGGAAAGCGCGGGGTGAACGCGCCCTGCGGCAGGGCGGTGCGGCTGCACTGCAGGACCAGCGGCGGCTGCGCCAACGGCCTCAGCCATTCGCCCAGCTCGGCACCGACCGGCGGCGTCGGCCACAGCGTCGGCACGCTGCCGCCCTGGCGCTGCCAGCGCTCCAGCCAGAGTGCGGCGCGCTCCAGCGGCGCCCGCTCGTACTCGTCCCAGGCCTGGCCGATGCGCCCGTTTTCGGCCAGGCGCGGATCGCCGATCCGCTCCGGCGAGCCCTGCAGCCAGGCCAGCCAGTCGTGGCAGAGCGCGGCGATCTCTTCCTCGCGACCGCAACCGTCCGCCAGCAGCTCCAGGTGCAGGGCCAGCAGCGCCCGTTCGGCGTCCGCCGGATGCAGCTCCGGGCGAGCCGACTGCGCCAGGCCGCGGGCGCGCAGCACGCCGGGCAGGCTGCCGGCGTCGCTGCGCTGCAGCGCCTGGCGCAGCAGTTCCAGGGCCGGTTCGTCGCGCGCGGCGACATGCGCCAGCGACCACCACAGGCTCATGCGCCGCCGCACCGGCTGCTCCAGCGCCAGGCACAGGCAGCCCTGCCCGGCCGGCCAGGGCGACGGCCAGGCGGGTACCGACGCATGGGCGCCGCCCGGCAGCGCGCCGGCGACGGCACGGACCTGCGCTTCCAGCTCGCCCAGGGACTGCGGCCCGCAAACCAGCAGGCGCAGGTTCTCGCCCCGGTAATGCCGGGCATGCCAGGCGCGCAGCTCGGCGAGAAAACCGGGGGCCTGTGGATCGAGGCTGTCGCGCGCGCCGGCATGAAAATGGGCCAGCGGATGGGCCGGATCGAGCAGGCCGGCCAGCGCGCCGAACAGCTGGCTGTCGCCGTCCTGGCTCCGCGCCAGGTATTCGGCATGCAGCACCTCGCGCTCGGAGAGCAGCCGCTCGGGCAGCAGCAGCGGCCGCGCCAGCAGGGCGCAGAACCGTTCGAGGGCCGGGACCAGCTCGCCCGCCGGCATCTCCAGGTAGTACTGGGTATGGAGGCCGAGGGTGCGGGCGTTGTAGCGCCCGCCGTGGCCGTGCACGTACCCGGCGAAGGCGCCGGCTTCGGCAAAGCCTTCGCTGCCGAGGAACAGGCAATGCTCGAGAAAGTGCGCCAGCCCCGGCCAGGCCGGCGGCTCGTGCAGGCTGCCGGCGTCCACCCCGGCGACCAAGGCCACGCGGCTGGCCTGCGGGTCGTGCAGCAGGGTCGCCTGCACGCCGTTGTCCAGACGCAGGCTGTGCTGGCGCAGCGGCGGCAGTTCGCGCATGGCCAGGCCCCTCAATCCAGCAGATCCACATAGAAGCGCCATTCGCGCTCCAGCGCATCGGCCAGGTGGGCGGCCCGGCGAAAGCCGTGGCGCTCGTCGGGATACAGGCGGTACTCCACCGGCACGCCCCGCGCGCGCAGGGCGGCGACCATCGCCTCGGTCTGCTCCGGCACCACCACCGCGTCCAGACCGCCCTGGAAGAAGATCACCGGCGCCGCGATGCGCCCGGCGTGCAGCAGCGGGGTGCGCTGCCGGTAGCGCTCGGCGTCGCGCACGGGATCGCCGATCAGCCAGTCCAGGTAGTCGCCCTCGAACTTGTGGGTGGCACGGCGCAGGCTCAACGGATCGCTGACCCCGTACAGGCTGGCGCCGCCGCGGAACAGGTCGCGGAAGGCCAGGGCGCACAGCGCGGTGTAGCCGCCGGCGCTGGCGCCGCGGACGAAGGCCCGCGCCGGGTCGATCCGCCCGGCCTCGCCCAGGTGGCGGACCAGCGCACAGGCGTCCTCCACCTCGATCCGCCCCCACTCGCCCGCCAGACGCAGCCGGAAGGCCCGGCCGAAACCGCTGGAGCCGCGGTAGTTGAGGTCGGCCACGGCGAAGCCGCGCTGGGTCCAGAACTGGATGCGCGGATCGAACACCGGGTAGCAGGCCGAGGTCGGCCCGCCGTGGAGGAACACCACCAGCGGCGGCTTTTCGTCCGCGGGCACGCTGCAGGCGGCATTGCGCGGCGGATAGAAGAAGGCCTGGGCGGATTCGCCCTCGCCCGTGACGAAGCGGATCGATGCAGGGTGCGACAGCTCCTTCGCGGGGAGCGGCCGCTCGCCGCCGGCCAGCACGTGCACGCGACCGGAGTCGCGGGCGATGGCCAGCACGGCCGGCAGGCGGTCGGGCGCCGCCGCGATGCAATAGAAGTGCTGCGCGTCGCTGGCCAACTGACGGAAGCGCGAGAACTCGGCAGCCAGCCGCCGCTCGCGGCCATCGGCGGCGCGCTCGACCAGCAGGCCCCAGCCTTCTTCCAGGCGCGCCAGCAGCCAGCCGCCATCGTCCAGCGGCAGGTGGCTGACCGTGCCCAGCTGCCAGGGCGCCGGGGCGTGATCGGCCTCCGCCATGGGCCGGGGCTCGCTCCAACCGGCGGTGCCGGTGCCGGACAAGGCGGCGCCGTTGTCCACCGGGTGGCCGGCCTCGGGAGCCGGATGCCATTGCCTGCCCGGCTCCACCCAGGGCTGCCACCAGCCGGCGCGGTCGGTGAGGCAGGTCAGCTGCCCGTCGGCGACGAAACACGGCTGCTGCACGGATTCGTCGCCCGCCGCGCCGGCCAGCACCTCGCGGTCGCCAAGCGAACCATCGGCAAGTACCGCCGCCAGGCACAGGCGGGTGGCGGTCCACGGCAGCTCGGAGCGGTCCCACTCGATCCAGGCCAGACGGCAGCCGTCGGCGCTCAGCCGCGGCGCGCTGTAGAAGTCGGCGCCCTCGGCCAGCACCCGGCGCGTGCCGTCGGCCAAGCCCAGACCGACCAGGCGATGGATCACGCGCTCCTGTTCGCGGCTTTCCTCCACCGCCAGCACCGCGTTCCAGGCCGGGGCGAACTGCAGGTCGCCGTAGCGGCAGTGGGAACGCGCGGTCAGCGCTTCGGGGACGCTGCCGGCGGCGACGCCCAGGCGATAGAGCTGCTGGTCCGCCTCGTCGACCAGGACCACGCCGTCCCCGACGACGCAGAAGGCGCCGCCGCCGTATTCGTAGACCCGGCTGCGCACCGAACGGCCGGGCGGAGTCAGGCGTTGCGGCTCGCCCTCGCGCCACAGCCACAGGCTGCAGCCCGCCTCCTGCGGATCGAACTGCAGCCACAGCAGCCCGCCGAGACCGGCGCGCAGCTCGGCGAAGTCGCGGCTGGCCGCGGCGGCATCCGCCGCCGACCAGCGGCTGGGCCAGGAACCGTAGGGCATGGGGTGCGTGGACACGGGCAAACCTCCCGAAAAATGGCTAATCGAAGGCCGATGGAGAAGCTCATCGGCCGCCGGCTGGAGAGCCGCCGATGCGGCCTCCCCACTCATTCGGATGTCGATGGCTTCCACGCGGGAGCGTGGGAACGCTCGGCCCGATATCCCGGCACGGCTTATCTGCCTCGCCCCTCAGCCCTTGCAGATGATCTGCGAGGCGCGGACGTTGCGCTGAACCAGCTCGTCGAGGCCGAGCGGCGCCTCCTCCGCCTGGCGGCGGGCGTCGAGGATCAGGCCGTGATGCGCCGACTTGCCGCACACCGGGTCGGTCGCCTCGGCGTCGCCGGTGAGCAGGAAGGCCTGGCAGCGGCAGCCGCCGAAATCGCGCTCCTTCTCGTCGCAGGAGCGGCACGGCTCGGGCAGCCAGTCGTCGCCGCGGTAGCGGTTGAAGCCGAAGGAGTCGAACCAGATGTGCTTGAGGCTGTGCTCGCGCACGTTGGGGAACCGCACCGGCAGCAGCTTCGCGCTGTGGCAGGGCAGCGCGGTGCCGTCCGGGGCGATGTCGAGGAACAGGCTGCCCCAGCCGCCCATGCAGGCCTTGGGGCGCTCCTCGTAGTAGTCCGGGGTGACGAAGATCAGCTTGCACGGATGGCCCTGCGCGGCGAGCTTCTCGCGCCATTCGTTGGTGATGCGCTCGGCGCGCTCCAGCTGCGCCCGGGTCGGCAGCAGCCCAGCGCGGTTCAGCTCGGCCCAGCCGTAGAACTGGCAGGTGGCCAGCTCGACGAAGTCGGCCTCCAGCTCGAGGCACAGCTCGATGACCCGCTCGATGTGGTCGATGTTGTGCCGGTGGGTGACGAAGTTGAGCACCATCGGGTAGCCGTGGGCCTTGACCGCGCGGGCCATCGCCAGCTTCTGGGCGAAGGCCTTGCTTGATCCGGCCAGGAGGTCGTTCACCTCCTCGTCGGCGGCCTGGAAGCTGACCTGGATGTGATCGAGGCCGGCCTCGGCGAACTCGGCGATGCGCGCCTCGCTGAGGCCGATGCCGGAGGTGATCAGGTTGGTGTAGTAGCCCATGCCGCGGGCGGCGCGGATCAGCTCGGTCAGGTCCTGGCGCACCAGCGGCTCGCCGCCGGAGAAGCCGAGCTGGGCGGCGCCCAGCTCGCGGGCCTGGCGGAACACCTCGATCCACTGCGCGGTGGACAGCTCCTCGCCCTGCTTGGCGAAGTCCAGCGGGTTGGAGCAGTACGGGCACTGCAGCGGGCAGCGGTAGGTCAGCTCGGCGAGCAGCCACAGCGGCGGGCCGGGCACGAAGCCGGGCTTAGCGAAGCTCGATCCAGAATCGCTCACGCGCCACCTCCAGAAATTCCAGGATGTCCGTCTCGATGCCCTCGGCCTCCGGGAAGCGCTCGCGCAGGCCGGCGACGATCGCGGCGACGCTGCGCACCCCGTCGACCTCGGCGAGGATCGCCCCGGCGCTGCCGTTGAGCTTGATCATCCCCTCGGGATAGAGCAGCACGTGGCAGTCCTGCGCCGGCTCCCACTGGAAGCGGAAGCCGCGGCGCAGCACCGGGACCTTTTGCAGAATGTCCTCGCTCATGAACGCACCTCCCTCGTAGGGTGAAAAACGACCGAAGGTCTTTTCGACCCTTGTGGACTGCGGTGGAAAATCGCTGCGCGAGTTTTCCACCCTACCGGAACCGCCTGCCGCGGGATCACAGTGCGATCCCCCGGTGCCAGACCCGTTCGCCGGTCACCGTGTGGTACGGCGGGCGGTTCAGTTCGTAGGCCATGCTCATGGCGTCGAGCATGCTCCAGAGGATGTCCAGCTTGAATTGCAGGATCTCCAGCATGCGCGCCTGGGCCTCGCGGGTGGTGTAGTGCGCGAGGGTGATGCGCAGGCCGTGCTCGACGTCGCGGCGCGCCTCGCTCAGGCGTTTGCGGAAGTAGTCGTAGCCGCCGGCCTCGATCCACGGATAGTGCGCCGGCCAGGTGTCCAGCCGCGACTGGTGGATGGTCGGGGCGAACAGCTCGGTCAGCGAGCTGCTCGCCGCCTCCTGCCAACTGGCGCGGCGGGCGAAGTTGACGTAGGCGTCCACCGCGAAGCGCACTCCGGGCAGCACCAGCTCCTGGGAGAGCAGTTGCTCGCGTTCGAGCCCCACCGCCTCGCCGAGGCGCAGCCAGGCCTCGATGCCGCCCTCCTCGCCCGGCGCGCCGTCGTGGTCGAGGATGCGCTGGATCCACTCGCGGCGGGTTTCGCGATCCGGGCAGTTGGCCATGATCGCCGCGTCCTTCAGGGGGATGTTCACCTGATAGTAGAAGCGGTTGGCCACCCAGCCCCGGATCTGCTCGCGGGTCGAGCGGCCCTCGTACATGGCGACGTGGAACGGGTGGTGGATGTGGTAGTAGGCGCCCTTGGCGCGCAGCGCCTGCTCGAATTCGGCGGGGCTCATGGCTGGCTCGGTCATCGTGGCTCCTCGTGGGGGTGTGGCGCTGGCGTAGGGCGGGTTAGCCGCGAAGCGACGTAACCCGCCAACCGGCTCGGCGCCAACGGTGGGTTACGGCCTGCGGCCTGACCCACCCTATAGTTCGATATCCATCCCGTCCCAGGCGACCTCGACGCCGCGCGCGCTCAGTTCGGCGCGCTCGGGCGAGTCCTCGTCGAGGATCGGGTTGGTGTTGTTGATATGGATGAGCACCTTGCGCCCGTCCAGACCGTCGAGCACCTCGAGCATGCCGCCCGCGCCGCTCTGCGGCAGGTGGCCCATCTCGCTGCCGAGTTTGCTGCCGCAGCCGGCGTGGATCATCTCGTCGTCGCGCCACAGGGTGCCGTCGACCAGCAGGCAGTCGGCGCGGCCCATCCAGTCGAGTAGCGGCGCGTCCACCTGGCCGAGGCCGGGGGCGTAGAACAGCACGCCGCCGGTGCGGCTGTCCTCGACCAGCAGGCCGAGGTTGTCGCCCGGGTGCGGGTCGTTACGGTGCGGCGAGTACGGCGGCGCCGCACTGCGCAGCGGAATCGGGGTGAAGCGCAGGGCCGGACAGGCATCGATCACGAACGGCCGGTCCAGTTCGATGGGCTTCCAGCGCAGGCCGCCGTTCCAGTGCTCGAGCATGTTGAACAGCGGGAAGCCGCTGGTCAGGTCCTGGTGGACCATCTCGCTGCACCAGACTTCGTGAGGGCAGCCCTCGCGCAGGGTGAGCAGGCCGGTGGTGTGGTCGATCTGGCTGTCGAGCAGGATCAGCGCGCGGATCGCCGTGTCGCGCACCGCGCGGGCCGGCTGCAGGGCCGGGAAGGCCTCGATCTGCGCACGGATGTCCGGCGAGGCGTTGCAGAGGATCCAGTTCTCTCCGTCGTCGGACAGGGCGATGGAGGATTGGGTACGCGCCGTGGCACGCAGGGTGCCCTCGCGCAGACCGCGGCAGTTGCGGCAGTTGCAGTTCCACTGGGGAAAACCGCCGCCGGCGGCCGAGCCGAGAATTCGAATGTGCATGGCAGTCCCGTCTGGGAGAAGGCCCCGGCACGCCGGGGCCAGGTCGGTCAACGGTTGGCGAAGTACAGGGTCACTTCGAAACCGATACGCAGGTCAGTGAAGGCAGGTTTGGTCCACATGGGAAATTCCTCGCAATGAAGTGGTAGGGGTGGTTCATCCTGCGCCAGCCATTCCGGCGGGAAACCGGGACGGCGAGCGAAGAGCGTTGGGCGCTCGACCAGCGAACGACCGACTTCTGTAGCTACAGCGCGTCTCTCCCATTAAAGGAGAAAAGGCCCGGGGCGGCCGAAGCCGGCCCCGGGCTGCCCCAGGATCAGGGCAATTTGTAGGCGATCACGTAGTCGCCGCGATCGGGCGACTGCCGGGCACCGCCGGCGGTCAGCACGATGTACTGCTTGCCGGTCTTCGGCGACACGTAGGTGATCGGGCTGCCCTGGCTACCCACCGGCAGACGCTCCTTCCAGACCTCCTCGCCGGTGGCGGTGTCGAAGGCGCGCAGGTAGTAGTCCTGGGTGCCGGCGAAGAACAGCAGGCCGGACTGGGTGGCCAGCGAGCCGCCGAGGGTCGGCATGCCGATCGGGATCGGCATGTGCATCTTGACGCCCAACGGACCGGTGTCCTGCACGGTGCCGACCGGCACCTGCCAGACCAGCTTGCCGCTCTTCAGGTCGACCGCCGACATGGTGCCGAACGGCGGCTTCTGGCACGGAATGCCCAGCGGCGAGAGGAAGCGGTTACGCAGCGAGCCGTACGGCGTGCCGGTCTGCGAGGCCGCGCCCATCTCGACGCCGCCGGCCTTGTTGCTCTCCATCTTTTCGCGCGGAATGAGCCGGGTCCACAGGCCCAGGCGCATGTCGTTGACGAACAGGTAGCCGGTGGTCGGATCGATGGCCGCGCTGCCCCAGTTGAAGCCGCCCAGCGAACCCGGGTACTGCAGGGCCACGTCCTCGCCCGGCGGGGTGTAGGGACCGTCGTAGCGCATCTGCTTGAACTGGATGCGGCAGGCCAGCTGGTCGAACAGGGTGGCGCCCCACATGTCGGACTCGGTCAGGGTTTCGGAACCGACCATCGGCAGCCCCACCGAGAACGGCTGGGTCGGCGAATAGCGTTCGCCCTTGGCGTTGCCCTGGGGTACCGGACGCTCCTCGACCTTCGCCACCGGCTTGCCGGTTTCGCGGTTGAGCATGAAGATCTGCCCGGCCTTGGTGGTCTGGATCAGCACCGGGGTGGTGCCGCCCTTGCCGTCCGGCAGGTCGTAGAGGGTCGGTTGCGACGGCAGGTCGAGGTCCCAGAGGTCGTGGTGGGTGGTCTGGAAGACCCAGCGCTCCTGGCCGGTCTTCACGTCCAGGGCGACCACGGCGGAGCTGTGCTTGTCGTCTTCCACGGTGCGCTGGCCGCCCCAGGCGTCCGGGGTGGTGTTGCCGGTGGGCAGGTAGACCAGGCCGAGCTTCTCGTCGTAGGCCATCGAGGTCCAGACGTTGGGCGTGGCGCGGGTATAGGGCTTGCCGTCGTTGGCGTTGGCGTCGGCGCCGCGACCCAGGTCCCAGACCCAGGCGAGCTTGCCGGTGCGCACGTCGAAGGCGCGGACCACGCCGCTCGGCTCGCCGACTTCGATGTTGTCGGCGACGCGGCCGCCGACCACCACCAGGTCACCGGCCACCAGCGGCGCGGCGGTCACGGTGTAGAAGCCGAACTTGACCTCGCCCATGTTCTCTTTCAGGTCGACGGTGCCCTGGTTGCCGAAGTCGGCGCAGGGCTTGCCGGTGTCGGCGTCGAGGGCGATCAGCCGGGCGTCGACGGTGGTCATCAGCACGCGGCGGCGGCAGGCGCCGTTCACCGGGGCGGTCATCACCTGCACGGTGCCGGTGTCGGCGACCGGCGCGGCGCTCGCCGCCGGGGCGGCCGGCTCCTCGAAGTAGCCGAGGCCGCGGCAACGCTGCCAGTTCGGCGAGGTGGCCTTGGAGTCGTAGGACCAGCGCTGCGCGCCGCTGTCGATGTCGAGGGCGAATACCTGGTTGTGCGGGGTGCAGACGTAGACGGTATCGCCGATCTGCATCGGGGTGGCCTGATCCTCGGCGCCGAAGCCGTTGCTCTCGGGGATGTCGCCGGTGCGGAAGGTCCAGGCGACCTGCAGCTTGTCGACGTTGTCCTTGGTGATCTGGTCGAGGGCGGCGAAGCGGGTACCGGCGGTGGTGTTGCCCCAGTGGACCCAGTCCTTCTGCTCGGTGCCCGGCGCGACCGGGGTCACCGCAGCGATGCTGCTGGCGCTGACCACCGGCGAGGGCACGAACATGTAGGCCATGCCGGCGAGCATGACGGCGGCCAGCGCACCGGCTACGCCATAGGCGCCGCGCCCGGCGGTGCCGCCGTCGGCGCGGACCAGCCAGGGATAGGCCAGCGCCACCAGCACGCCGAAGCCCATCAGCACGGCGAGGCGCGAGACCAGCGGCCAGAACTCCAGCCCGGTATCCCACAGCGCCCAGAGCACCGACAGGCCCAGGGTCGCGGCGTAGATCAGGGCGCCGAGCGGCTTGCGGCGGACGATCAGCACGCCGGACGCCAGCAGGCCGAGGCCGGCCAGCAGGAAGAACCAGCTGCCGCCGAGGGTGGCGAGATAGGCCCCGCCGCCGGCGAGGGCCAGGCCGACGAGCGCGACGAGCGCGCCCAGGGCCGGCAGGATCACTTTAGCGGCACCGGGAGTGCCGTCCTCTCTGTTCATCATCAATCTTCTCTCCTGACGCTAGGTAGACTAACTAGATAGTTCATTTTCTAGACAGACTAACTAGATAGTTAATTTTTATGACAAGGCGGTGTCGAGCCGTGCGGAAGCGCTCCGCCGACTATTTCGGGGCGTGGTCCTCCTCTGGGAAATGGGCCGTTCCGCTCGGGCCGCAAAGGCCGCTCGCGGCAAGGCACGCGCGGTACTCGAGCACACATGCCGACATTGCGCTGGCGCCGCGCGATGGCGAACAGGTTGCTCCACGCCGCGCGGGATCTACCCGGTAGCGGCTCGGGGCAGCGCTCCGCTCGCGACGGAATGGCCGGTCGAACAGGGGCGATGGGCGACGGTGGGCAGTGCGGTCCGCAAGGATCGGGCCGGCGAGTGCAGACGCCCAGCCCACGGCGGGCGGGAGGCGAAAGGCACAGCGTTGCGGCGGATTCTTCTGGATATGCACGGGCCTGGATCGTCACTGAGAACGAAACGTGCGAGTCCATCCGACTGTTCGTTGCGGTTGAAGAACGATTGATCCGCGGGCGTCTTCTGCGAGACGGTGGTTGTTGTTGTAGCGGCGGCTGGTCAGCCCGAAAGGGGCGCTGACGGGTGTGGCACAAGGGATGCCAGAATTTCCCGATCACGGCATGCCTGATCGAGGATGCTACAGACTGCACATTATCCTGTAAACCGGACGCAATCCCGTCGCCCGGCCCCCGCTCCGCCGAAGGCCGGCCGCGGCGCGGGGACTCGGGACACGCCCTCAGCCGCGCCGCTTCCCCGGCATCTCGATGCCGTGCTGGTGGACCCGGCGGTACAGGGTGGCGCGGGAGATGCCGAGGGATTCGGCCGCCGGCCCCGGTTTCCAGCGGTGGCGGACCAGTGCGTCGAGCAGCGCCTGGCGCTCCGGGTCGGCGGCCAAGGCGTCGGCGTCCTCGCCGGTGGCCAGGCGTTCGCCGCGCAGTTCGACCGGCAGGTCGCCCGGCTGGATCGCCCCGCCGGCGCACACCGCGCAGGCGTAGCGCAGGGCGTGGCGGAGCTGGCGCACGTTGCCCGGCCAGCGGTAGCCGAGCAGACATTCCAGCGCCGCGGCGCTCAGGCCGACGGGCTCGCCGCAGGAGGCCGCCTCCTCCTCCAGCACGCGGTTGATCAGCGCCAGGCGGTCGCTGCGGCTGCGCAGCGGCGGCAGCTCGAAGCGCGCGCCGCCGATACGAAAGTACAGGTCCTCGCGGAAGCTCCCGGCGGCGACCATCCCCGCCAGGTCGCGGTGGGTGGCGCAGATCACCTGGATATCCACCGCCTGGCGCCGCGCGGCGCCCAGCGGCGCCACCTCGCCCTCGGCGAGCACCCGCAGCAGGCGGGTCTGCAGGCTCAGCGGCATGTCGCCGATCTCGTCGAGGAACAGGGTGCCGCCGTCGGCCTGCTGCAACAGGCCGCGCATGCCCTTGCTGGAGGCGCCGGTGAAGGCGCCGGCGGCGTAGCCGAACAGCTCGCTCTCGATCAGGCTGTCGGGGATCGCCGCGCAGTTCAGGGCGACGAAGGGCTTGCCGCGGCGGGCGCTGGCCTCGTGCACCTGGCGGGCGAAAACCTCCTTGCCGGCGCCGGTCTCGCCCTGGATCAGCACCGGCAGGTTGCGGTCCTTGACCCGCACCGCCAGGCGCAGGTGCTCGGCGATCCGCGGATCGAGTTCGGCGCCACGCGCCGCGACCCGCGGCACCGGCCGGCTCTGGCGCGGCGGTGCGCTCAGCCGGACGTACAGGGCCGGCGCGTCGCCGCGCCCGCGCAGCGGCTGGGCCACCCCGTCCCCCGCGGCGCGCAGGGCGTCCGGGTCGAACACCTCGGCGATGTGGCCCGGCACCTCGCCGAAGCGCTGGCGCAGGTAGCGGCGCGCCGCCGGGTTGAGCGCCAGCAGGCGGCCGTCGGCGTCCCAGGCGAACAGGTAGTCGGGCTGGCTGTCGACGTAGCCCGGCGCGGCGTGGGCGCGCAGCACCCAGTGTCCGCGGGCGCTGTGCATGAAGAAGGCGTTCTCGATCTGCCGGGCGCTCTGCGCCACCAGCTGGCGGACCAGGGTCTGGCTGCGGCGGTCGTCGGGCGACTGCACCGCCGAGGCGTCGAGCACCCCGAGCAGCTCGCCCTGGGGATCGAAGACCGGCGCCGCCGAACAGGTCAGGCCGATGAAGGCGGCGCGGAAGTGGTCGCGCTTGTGCACCGTCAGCGGCATCTTGCTGGCCAGCACGGTGGCCACCCCGCAGGTGCCCTCCTCGCCCTCCGACCACCAGGTGCCGAGGTCGAGGCCGGCCTTGCGGCAGTCGTTGCGGATCGTCGCATCGACCCGGTAGTCGAGGGTCCGTCCCTGGGCATCGGCGAGCAGCACGCAGTAGTCGGCGCCGCGCACCTGGCCGTGCAGGCGACCGACTTCCTCGCTGGCGATGCGCAGGAACAGCTCGGCGCGCTCGCGGCATTCCCTGAGCAGGACCTGGTCGAGGATGCGCGGCCCCTGCAGGGAGCCGGGGTCGAGCCGGTGCTGCTCCGAGCGGCGCCAGGAATCGAGGATGGGGGCGGGAACCGGTGCCTGGGGCAGGCGGGCGGCGTTCTTCAACACGCGGCTGACACAGTCCACGTGGGCTTTCGAGTCTGCGGAAAGCATGACGTCTCCGTCTCTCGTATCTTGTTGTTGTCTTCCCATTAAGCACCCTTCCCCACCCTGCGACAAGCGGCGGGACGGAGAAGCCCGGCGCTGAGACGGAGCGTCTCAGCGTCTCGCCGCCGCCGCCGCCGCACTGACACCCGGCGTCTCGCCGGGGCCGTCCCCAAGCCCGCCATCCAGCCGGGCAAACCGCTCTAAAACGCGGCATGCAGCCTGTTCAAGACACTCTGGCACCGCCCTTGCTCTCTCCCCTGGCAGAAGCGGCCGGCAGCCCCGGCCCATAACAACAAGCACAGGTGCCCCATGTCCGAGTCACTCCTTCCCGCATTCTCCCTGTCCGGCAAAGTCGCCCTGGTCACCGGGGCCGGCCGCGGCCTCGGCCAGGGCATCGCCCTGAGCCTGGCCCGCGCCGGCGCCGACGTGGCGGTGGCCGACCTCAACCTGATCGACGCCGAAGAAACCGTCGCCCAGGTCCGGGCCCTCGGCCGGCGCAGCCTGGCGCTGACGGTCGACGTCGCCCGCCAGGACAGCGTGCAGGCCATGGTCGCCCGGATCGTCGAAAACTTCGGCCGCCTCGACGTGGCGATCAACAACGCCGGGGTGATCGGCATCCACAAGGTCGGCGAGCTGACCGTCGAGGAATGGGACCGGGTGCTGAACGTCAACGCCCGCGGCGTGTTCCTCTGCTGCCAGGCCGAACTGGAGCCGATGCGCGCGCAGCGCTGGGGGCGGATCGTCAACGTCGCCTCGATCGCCGGCAAGGTCGGCTTTCCCGACCTGTCCCACTACTGCGCCTCGAAGTTCGCGGTAGTCGGCTTCAGCAACGCCCTGGCCAAGGAGGTCGCCCGCGAGGGCATCACGGTCAACGCGCTCTGTCCCGGCATCGTCGGCACCGGCATGTGGCGCGGCGAACAGGGCCTGGCCAGCCGCTGGCGGCAGGCCGGCGAGAGCGAGGCGCAGTCCTGGGAGCGCCACCAGGCCAGCCTGCTGCCGCAGGGCGAGGCGCAGACCGCCGAGGACATGGGCCAGCTCGCCGTCTACCTCGCCTGCGCCCCCCACGTCACCGGCCAGGCCATCGCTGTCGACGGCGGCTTCTCGCTCTGACTCCGGGGAACGCCGCCATGAACCGACCTCCGCTGACCGTGGGGATCATCCCCAACCCGGCCTCCGGCCGCGACCTGCGCCGGCTGACCGCCAACGCCGGGCTGTTCTCCAGCACCGACAAGGCCTCGGTGGTGCAGCGCCTGCTCGGCGCCTTCGGCGCCACCGGCGTCCAGCGCGTGCTGCTGCCGACCGACATGACCGGCATCGCCGCCGCGGTGCTCAAGGCCAGCCGCGGCCGCCACGCCCGGGACAACCGCTGGCCGGAGCTGGAGATCCTCGATATCCGCCTGCGCCAGACCGTCGAGGACACCCGCCTGGCGGCGCGCCTGATGGCCGAGCGCGGCGTCGCGCTGATCGCCGTGCTCGGCGGCGACGGCACCCACAAGGCGGTGGCCGCCGAGGTCGGCGACATTCCCCTGTTGACCCTCTCCACCGGCACCAACAACGCCTTTCCCGAGTTGCGCGAGGCGACCGGCGCCGGGCTCGCCGGCGGGCTCTTCGCTAGCGGGCGGATTCCGCCGGAGATCGGCCTGCGCCGCAACAAGCGCCTGCTGGTCCGCGAGGCGCGGCGCGGCCTCTGCGAATGGGCGCTGGTGGACGTGGCGGTGTCGCCGCTGCGCTTCGTCGGCGGCCGGGCGATCAGCCGCGCCGAGGACCTCGCCGAGGTCTTCGTGACCTTCGCCGAGCCCCACGCCATCGGCCTGTCGGCGCTCTGCGGACTCTGGTGCCCGGTTTCCCGGCAGGCCCCGGAAGGCGCCTGGATGCGCCTGCATCCAGAGGCCCGCGACGCCCTGCTGGCGCCGCTCGCCCCCGGCCTGCTGCAGGGCTGCGGGGTGGTCGCCGCCGGCACCCTGGAGCCGGGCGTCGCCCATGCGCCCAGCCTGAACGGCGGCACCCTGGCGCTGGACGGCGAGCGCGAGATCGCCTTCGCCGCCGGCGACCGGCCGACCGTCACCCTCGATTCCCACGGCCCGCTGAGCATCGACGTGGAGGCCGCCCTCGCCTACGCGGCGCGCCACCGCCTGCTGTCCATCGGCCGCGAACACCCGCAACACCCCGTGAACCTTTCGTGTTGAAACAACCCAGGAGAACAACAATGACCACCCACCTGTCAGCCGAGCAGCTGCTGCATGCCTACCGGGTGATGCGCACCATCCGCGTCTTCGAGGAGCGCCTGCACATCGAATTCGCCACCGGCGAGATTCCCGGCTTCGTCCACCTCTATGCCGGCGAGGAAGCCTCCGCCGCCGGAGTCATGGCCCACCTGCGCGACGACGACTGCATCGCCTCCAACCACCGCGGCCATGGCCACTGCATCGCCAAGGGCGTGGACGTGCACGGGATGATGGCCGAGATCTACGGCAAGAAGACCGGCGTCTGCCAGGGCAAGGGCGGCTCCATGCACATCGCCGACCTGTCCAAGGGCATGCTCGGCGCCAACGGCATCGTCGGCGCCGGTGCGCCGCTGGTGGCCGGCGCGGCGCTGGCCGCCAAGCTCAAGGGCACCGACGCGGTCGCCGTGGTCTTCTTCGGCGACGGCGCCTCCAACGAGGGCGCGGTGTTCGAGGCGATGAACCTCGCCGCGATCATGAACCTGCCGTGCATCTTCGTCGCCGAGAACAACGGCTACGCCGAGGCCACCGCCTCCAACTGGTCGGTGTCCTGCGACCACATCGCCGACCGCGCCGCCGGCTTCGGCATGCCCGGGGTGACGGTAGACGGCTTCGACTTCTTCGCCGTTTACGAGGCGGCCGGCGCCGCCGTGGCCCGCGCCCGCGCCGGCGAAGGCCCGTCGCTGATCGAGGTGAAGCTGACCCGCTACTACGGCCACTTCGAGGGCGACGCCCAGACCTACCGCGACATGGACGAACTCAAGGAGATGCGCGAGGTGCGCGACTGCCTGAAGCAGTTCCGCGACCACACCGTCGCCGCCGGCCTGCTCGACATCTCGCAACTCGACGACATCGACGGCGAGGTGGAACGGCAGATCGAGGACAGCGTGATCAAGGCCAAGAGCGATCCCAAGCCGCCGGCGGCCGATCTGCTCGCCGACGTCTACGTGTCCTACCCCTGAGCCCCCATTCCTAGGAGAACCATCATGGCAAGAAAAATCAGCTACCAGCAGGCCATCAACGAAGCCATGGCCCAGGAAATGCGCCGTGACGAAACCGTCTTCCTGATCGGCCAGGACATCGCCGGCGGCGCCGGCGCACCGGGCGAGCAGGACGCCTGGGGCGGCGTGCTCGGCGTCACCAAGGGGCTCTACCACCAGTTCCCCGGCCGGGTGCTCGACGCCCCGCTGTCGGAGATCGGCTACGTCGGCGCGGCGGTCGGCGCCGCCACCCGCGGCATGCGCCCGGTCTGCGAACTGATGTTCGTCGACTTCGCCGGCTGCTGCCTGGACCAGATCCTCAACCAGGCGGCGAAATTCCGCTACATGTTCGGCGGCAAGGCGGTCACCCCCTTCGTGCTGCGCGCCATGTACGGCGCCGGTCTGCGCGCCGCCGCCCAGCACTCGCAGATGCTCACCTCGCTGTGGACCCACATCCCCGGCCTCAAGGTGGTCTGCCCCTCCTCGCCCTACGATGCCAAGGGTCTCTTGATCCAGGCGATCCGCGACAACGACCCGGTGATCTTCCTCGAGCACAAGATGCTCTACGGCATGCAGGGCGAGGTGCCGGAAGAGCTCTACACCGTGCCCTTCGGCGAGGCCAACTTCCTCCGTGAAGGCGACGACGTGACCCTGGTCACCTACGGCCGGATGGTCCACCTGGCGATGGACGCCGCCGCCAGCCTGGCGCGCCAGGGCATCGGCTGCGAGGTGCTCGACCTGCGCACCACCAGCCCGCTGGACGAGGACAGCATCCTCGAGAGCGTCGAGAAGACCGGCCGCCTGGTGGTGATCGACGAGGCCAACCCGCGCTGCTCGGTGGCCACCGACATCTCCGCGCTGGTCGCGCAGAAGGCCTTCGCCGCCCTCAAGGCGCCGATCGAGATGGTCACCGCGCCGCACACCCCGGTGCCCTTCACCGACTCCCTGGAAGACCTGTACATCCCCAACGCGGCGAAGATCGAAGCCGCGGTCCTGAAGATCGTCGACAAGAGGAAGGTTGCATGAGCCAGATCCATACCCTGACCATGCCGAAGTGGGGTCTCTCGATGACCGAGGGCAAGGTCAACGCCTGGCTCAAGGAAGAAGGCGCCCGCATCGCCAAGGGTGATGACGTGCTCGACGTGGAAACCGACAAGATCTCCAGCAGCGTCGAGGCGCCCTTCTCCGGCGTGTTGCGGCGCATCGTCGCCCAGGAGGACGAGACCCTGCCGGTCGGCGCCCTGCTCGCCGTGGTGGTCGAAGGCGAGGCCTCCGAAGAGGAGATCGATGCCGTGGTGCAGCGCTTCCAGGCCGAGTTCGTGCCCGGCGGCGAAGACGAGCAAGACTGCGGCCCGGCGCCGCAGAAGGTCGAGCTGGACGGCCGCACCATTCGCTTTTTCGACCGCGGCGAGGGCGGCGCCCCGCTGCTGCTGATCCACGGCTTCGGCGGCGACCTGAACAACTGGCTGTTCAACCACGAGGCACTGGCCGCCGGCCGCCGGGTGATCGCCCTCGACCTGCCGGGCCACGGCGAGTCGGGCAAGACGCTCGCGAGCGGCGACCTCGACGAACTGAGCCGGGCCGCGCTGGCCCTGCTCGACCACCTGGACATCCAGCGCGCGCACCTCGCCGGCCACTCGATGGGCGGCGCGGTGTCGCTGAACCTGGCGCGCCTGGCGCCCGAGCGGGTGCTCTCGCTGACCCTGATCTGCAGCGCCGGCCTCGGCGCGGAGATCAACGGCGACTACCTGCGCGGCTTCGTCGAGGCGAGCAACCGCAACGCCCTGAAGCCACAACTGGTGCAGCTGTTCTCCGACCCCGCGCTGGTCACCCGGCAGATGCTGGAAGACATGCTCAAGTACAAGCGCCTGGAGGGCGTCGAGGCGGCGCTGCGCCAGCTGGTCGAGCGGCTGTCCGCCGGTGGCCGCCAGCAGGTCGACCTGCGCGGCGTGCTGGAACAGGGCCGCCATCCGGCGCTGGTGATCTGGGGCAGCGACGACGCGATCATCCCCGCCGCCCATGCCCAGGGCCTGCCGGCGCAGGTGGAGATCCTGTCCGGCCAGGCGCACATGGTGCAGATGGAAGCGGCCGACGAGGTCAACAAGCTGATCCAGGCCTTCCTCGCCAAACACTGAAACCGGCGGCGGCCGGTCCCCGAGATCGGTCGCCCGCTCATCGCAAGCCCTGAAGGAGAAAAGAACAATGACAACATCCCTTGGTGCAACCATGCGCGCCGCCGTCTGGCATGGCCGTCAGGACATCCGCGTCGAAGACGTGCCGCTGCCCGCCGACCCGCCGCCCGGCTGGGTGCAGATCCGCGTCGACTGGTGCGGCATCTGCGGTTCGGACCTGCACGAATACGTCGCCGGCCCGGTGTTCATCCCGGTCGAGAAGCCCCACCCGCTCACCGGCATCCAGGGCCAGTGCATCCTCGGCCACGAATTCAGCGGCGAGATCGTCAAGCTCGGCGCCGGCGTGAGCGGCTTCGCCCCCGGCGAACGGATCGCCGCCGACGCCTGCCAGCACTGCGGCACCTGCTATTACTGCCGCAGCGGCCTGTACAACCTCTGCGAGAAACTGGCCTTCACCGGGCTGATGAACAACGGCGCCTTCGCCGAGCGGGTGAACGTGCCGGCCGAACTGCTCTACAAGCTGCCGGCCGATTTCCCCGCCGAGGCCGGCGCGCTGATCGAACCGCTGGCGGTGGGCATGCACGCGGTGAAGAAGGCCGGCAGCCTGCTCGGTCAGAACGTGGTGGTGGTCGGCGCCGGGACCATCGGCCTGTGCACCATCATGTGCGCCAAAGCGGCCGGCGCGGCCCAGGTGATCGCCCTGGAAATGTCCTCGGCGCGCAAGGCCAAGGCGCTGGAAGTGGGCGCCAGCCTGGTGCTCGATCCCAAGGAATGCGACGTGCTGGCGGAAATCCGCGCCCGCACCCACGGCCTCGGCGCCGACGTCAGCTTCGAGTGCATCGGCAACAAGCACACCGCCAAGCTGGCCATCGACGTCATCCGCAACGCCGGCAAGAGCGTGCTGGTCGGCATCTTCGAGGAACCCAGCTCGTTCAACTTCTTCGAACTGGTCTCCACCGAGAAACAAGTCATCGGCGCCCTGGCCTACAACGGCGAATTCGCCGACGTGATCGCCTTCATCGCCGACGGCCGCCTAGACGTCAAACCGCTGATCACCGGCCGCATCGGCCTGGAGGACATCGTCGGCCGCGGCTTCGAAGAACTGGTCAACAACAAGGAACACAACGTCAAGATCATTGTTTCGCCGCATTGAAGGGCGGGGGCCGCTTCGCGTGAGATGGTGGAAAGGCGTGCGTACTGATGGGGTTACGCCTTTCCAACCGATCTGTCGCATAGGCAGAAAGCGGCTAAAAGCAGTCTCCAGGACTGCCTAAGAAGAGCCGATCAACACACCAGTTAACAGGCGATATTTTTAGGCCCAGTACTATTCGTCTCGGATATAGCGAAGTTGAAGGCGAGCGTATCTGGAGTCGAGACACCAAGCCCATCTAGCCAAATCAATAACCGTGCGCAAGTAACGCGTTGTATTCTTTAACAAAGCTCTCTCGCAAATAGAACTGGCGGTATGCTTGCTCAACAGTCTTGAAGTATTCCGACGGCGAGTTCCACGTTACAGCACGAAGGAGACTTCCTCCATCTGCCCCCTCATTGTGAAAGTCGTTGTACTTGACCAAGTCTGTGAATTGGAAGCCTAGCACTGAAAGCTGGCGATAGCATTTCAGCTCTAGCTCCGTTATAGGACCGCTAGCCATAACGCAGTCAACTAAACTTTCATGGCCGACTTTTGCGTTAGAGAGCATCAGATCCCAATTAAGTGCTAGCTGGTCGTAACGAATATACCTTTCAGCTCTGGGGTCTTTGGCCTGTTGCTCCTTGCTCAGGATATCCGAGGCCCTAGCGAAATCCTTATAAAGTGCAAAATATGCCAGTGTCACACCACTTTGAACTGCAAAATCGATAGTCTGCTGTGCCGATTCCTGTGTCTCCCATTGACCACCGAGCATGAAATAAGCCTTCGTGAGAATGTCTGCAGACCGGAGCCGCTGAAACAACTCTGAAATTTGATCATTAGTGACCACCTCACTGGCCGCCTTGCTTTTCTTCCTCTGATCTTCACTCCCGTGCTCAATACCGAATGCGAGCATACGACAGCCTGAGCGCTGCAAGCGCTCTACGAAGGGAACGGCAAACTCGTCATCGTAAGCAATAAAGTCCTCAATGCGGAAGATTCCACGCCAACCAAATGAATCGCCAGCCTTTTCTTTGATTTGCACCAAACCTTCAAGAAAATCACTAGCCCATGCGAGTCCATGGTACTTATCCGCACGCTGTTTCCCATCGGATGCAATCTGCGGCAGCAAGTTATCATCAATGAACTGAATCCGAAGATCCTTATGCTGCAAAGCTAGATCGCCAATTTCCTTGAGCACATGCGTGACTTCACGGCGGATCTCACCTCCACTTTTGTCCCTACGCTCGGTACAGAAGGCGCAGTTCCAGTCACACCCCTGCGACATGACTACATGGGCTTCATGGAATGTCTGCGATTTCGACCGTGTTCGGGCAGGCTCATACTGGCCATCCCCGCTGCGATAAATCCGACGATCAAGCATGACGTCCGGCCATGTCGGCACTGGCGATTTCAGCGATAAGGACGGCAATACGTTACATTGCTGGATGCCACGCCCGACCACATTCCAACTCTTTAGATTGGGAGTAATACCCGGTGCTACAGGCCATTGCCCTTGACTTTTCAAGCTTGCCACTAATGACGATAGATTCTCAACCGCATTGCTTGCAACTGCAAAGTCCCAGCTTGCCTGGGCGTCGTCCGTATGCACCGTAGAGAACTGCCATGCATTTAGTTTGGCTGCCGGCCCGCCAACTACCAGCGTCGTGCTATGTGTTCGTTTGCGAATATCGACGAGCATATTCATGGTTGATTGGATTGTAGAAAACACCGTATTAAATCCAATCAAGTCGAAAGTTCGTGCCAGACGCAGCACTTCAGCGCGCAGCCTTGGGAATCGGTGACAGTCTGCAACCTGCACGTCGTGGCCCTGAGCCGCAAGATGAGAGGCCAGCAGGCCTAAACCTAGCGCAGGTGTGCTGGTTCGCGATGCACCGGATGCAGCGTCGTCAATTTCGATCGGGGGCAACACGAGTAGGATACGTTTCACGGCTTGTAGAGTATCGGTGCGTATAACGGCAACTTCCGGATGCGTCCGACCGCGAAGCTTTGGCGCAGTCTCGCCCACGACTGGACCAATCAACCATCTAGCCACGGGGAAGTCCAAGACCCCTAAAGGCGTAGGCTTACCGGACTCCGGTGGCGAAGCGCACTCTTCCAGATAATGACTCAGGAATTCCCGATGTAGCCATGGATGGCCTTCATCGGCGCTGATAGCCATGTCCACAATTCTACCCAACTCCTCATTCAGGGAGCCTTCGATAGTTAGCGCCCCCGCAGCGAAGGCAGCTTCCAGTCGTCGTCGCAATGTGTGCGAGAACGCGAGGTGCAATGAGGCCCACCTGATGCTCTCATCTTCATCAAGAGCCATGCTGCGCAGCGCCTCGAGAAGCACCTGTGTCGATAAACTCGCTGTAGCAAGCGCCGCGAATACGCGCTTGTCACCCCGCCAATGGCCTTTAACCTTGCCAGCGTCAGGATAATAGATACTCAAGAAGCTGACAGTCTGATCGGAGATCTGCCGGGCCGGCTCTAAGCCGTGCGCCATTAGCGCCAGCGTCGTCGACGCCAGTTTGGGGTCGACCGCGATGGCTTCCGCAATATCGTGCGAATGTTGTACTACTTGTATACAGCGCTCACTTTCGCATGTGAATGCCGGAACAGTTTCAATATTCGAAAAAAGCTGCGTGAGCCCCGGACGTTTGCTTGCCAAGCGGGCGAGTCGAGTAGCAAATGAAGTCTCCGAACCTGGTAACCGAGCGGGCTCGAAGAACCTGGGAGCAATCTCGCTCGCCTGATGCAAGAACTCGTCAGCAAAGACTGAGGCGTAATAGAACAACTCCTTCGTCAAAAACGTATCTTTCCAGATTACCTGCAACATAGACTCTGGAAAGGACTCCGAAAAATCTCGGAAGCTTGAGCAAATGTTGGCGCAAGCAGCCATGTATCGCCAACACACGTCCATGCGCCCCGACTCTCTTGCTGTTTCGTACAGCGGGCTCGCGACAGTCATGCGATCACCAATCGCGCTGCCGATGGTGCGCAGCTTCTCACGCAGCTCGGTTCTGTTCTGGAGATCGGCGTTCTTACCGGCATCGCTCAGACTATTGAACGCTGTCGTCAAATCACCCCAGTCTTCTTCGAGGTCCAGATGGTTCAGATCATCGAGGATACGCTCCAATACCTGACGAGACTCCTCCTGTTTCCGCCCTACGGCCTGTCGGTTCGACCAGTGCACAGATCCAGGCAAGTCCCAACCAGTACCCTCTAACAAATCACAAGCACAACGCTTCCAGCTAAATTCGCGCTTAAGCAGGCTAGCCAACTCGATAGCGGCCTGCTTCCGCACTTCGAGATTGCTTGTAATTTCAAGCAATGCGTCAGCACATGTCTCGATGTCCTCCGGGCTCGGTGTGCCTGCGGTCAGGCTGCCACCAATATTGACGAACTCGACGCTGTCGAATGACACCTCTGGGAACTGCTGCTTTAGATCATCGATTAGCATTGCGAGCCCAGACTGACGCGAGCACACAAGAGGTACACCTGCGCACAGAGCCTCCCACCCGCTCAAGCCAAACCCTTCATGCCAAGACGGCATCAGCGCCACATGACAATCTGCCAAACGTTGGCGCAGGGCTATCTGGTCATCGGAGAACGGCTCTGCATGTAGCACGAACGCAGCGTTCTTGCTGCCGATTTCCTTTAGCTCATCTATCACAGCTTGGTCGGAGCTTGGATCAACCCCCCAGGCGAAAAGCTGCCCTCGCGCGCCCCAAGCCGCGGCGTCAATTTGGCGACCACGCTTATATGCTTCTGCGAGCGCGTGGATAGCCAATATAGAGTTCTTGATCGGATCATCGTCACGGTTAAGTCGCCCGGAGATAAAAACCTGCAAATCAACGCGGGGGTTATGATGATGCCATCTGACCTTATCTACTCCAGGTATTAACGGCCTCACTGGCGATCTTGGACGATGCATGGCACTTCGCGCCGATGCGAAGTTGCTTTGTAAAAGCGGGCCTACCGCGAATGCACAATCTGCAGCGGCAATGATTTCTCGCTGCTTGATCGACCGCTCAGTCACCGCCTCTAGGCTGAGTCCTTTCATGAAGGCATACGCCGAATAGTCCATATGACCGATAACGGCCGACTTGACGCTGGTCTCGTCGCTCAGATGTTCACGGAGTTGGTTGGCGCAGTCGACGGCTGTTTGGCCTGTAATGGCGTCATGTCCCACCACCAGCACGCCTTGCAAAGTTCCTACTTCCAGCATTTCACAGCAGCTGGCGATCTCGCCTGCTAGGACCGTTGCCTTGAAATCCTCATGCTCTATAAGCTTGACCCCCCCCTCACACGCGGTGACCGGCAGCCGATTTACAAAACAGAGCGTCTGGCTTCCTTTGGGCAACGCCTGGGTCAAGCCTTCTGCAAGCCCTCTGTTAAAAACATTAAGGCCACCTAAATCACTCCCCCAGCGGGTTGCAAGCAAAGCCACCACGTACGCCATCTCGGCTCCTAGATTTCTCGATACATTGGGAGGTAGTCGCGGCGCATTGCGCGCCTTAGATCAGAGGCTGGAATTTGGTGGATTCAATGCTGATCTGCAGCTATTGGTGCAAGCCCCTAAGTCCAACCATATTAAAGTCATTGTCGACAATTAGATGCTCGATTTCGAGCAGCAGATGGCGGTGCCGGTAGCGATATCACTACGACTGCAGTCTAAATCGCAATAGTTTCAGGGCGGAAGTTATACAGGACCAGTCCGCTTTTGGCTGTCTTGAGCTGTTGACGAGTGGCTGCTCTGGGTCGTTCTGGCCCAGTCGATGAACACTCGCAGGCACAATGTCAGTGCCGGTAATGGGGATAAAACGCCACCATCGGCAACGCCGGTGGTGGGCACTCACGCAGTCCCCCGTAATCCCTCCCCTCACTCATGCTGCACCCCCGCCCGCTTGAGCAATTTCCTGCAGCGCTCGGACAGGTGCAGCACGCGCAGGTGCTTGCCGGCCTTGGCGTAGCGCTCGCGCAGGGTTTTCAGCGCGGCGATGGCCGAGTAGTCGACGAAGCTCAGGTGGCGGCAATCCAGGGTCACCTGGGGCGGGTCGCCGGCGGGGTCGAACTGGTTGAGGAAGGGCGTCGTGGAGGCGAAGAACAGCGTGCCGTGCAGGCGGTAGAGCTTGCTGCCGTCGGCTTCCTGGTGGGTGTCGGCGTACAGCTCGCGGGCCTGCTGCCAGGCGAAGTTGAGCGCGGCGATGACGATCCCGCAGAGCACGGCGGTGGCCAGGTCGGTGAACACGGTGACGATGGTCACGGCGACGATCACCAGCGCGTCGTTCAGCGGCACCTTGTCGAGCACCCGCAGCGAGGCCCAGGCGAAGGTCTGCTGCGCCACCACGAACATCACCCCGACCAGCGCGGCGAGCGGGATGCGTTCGATCAGCGGCGAGAGGAACAGCACGAACAGCAGGATCATCACCCCGGCGACCACCCCGGAGAGCCGGCCGCGGCCGCCGGAGCTCAAGTTGATCATGGTCTGGCCGATCATCGCGCAGCCGCCCATGCCGCCGAACAGGCCGGACACCAGGTTGGCCGCGCCCAGCGCCGCGCACTCGCGGTCCGGGTAGCCGCGGCTCTCGGTGATCTCGTCGGTGAGGTTGAGGGTCAGCAGGGTTTCCAGCAGGCCGACCAGCGCCATCAGCACCGCGTAGGGCGCGACGATGCCCAGGGTTTCCAGGTTCCAGGGCACGTCCGGCACGGCCGGAACGGGCAGGCCGCCGGCGATGTGCGCCATGTCGCCGAGGGTATGGGTCGGCAGGCCGAGCAGGTATGTCAGCAGGCCGACGCCGAGGATCGCCGCCAGCGCCGGCGGCACGGCGCGGGTCAGGCGCGGCAGCAGGTAGACGATGGCCATGGTCGTCGCCACCAGCCCGAGCATCAGGTAGAGCGGCGTGCCGCTCAGCCACGCCTTGCCGTCCTTGAAGTGCTCCAGCTGGGCCAGGGCGATGATGATCGCCAGGCCGTTGACGAAACCGAGCATCACCGGATGCGGCACCATGCGGATCAGCTTGCCCAGGCGCAGCAGGCCGAACGCGACCATGATCAGCCCGCCGAGCAGCACGGTGGCGAGCAGGTACTGCACGCCGTGCTGCACCACCAGCGCGACGATCACCACGGCCATCGAGCCGGCGGCGCCGGACACCATGCCCGGACGGCCGCCGAACAGGGCGGTCAGGGTGCAGATGATGAAGGCGCCGTACAGTCCCATCAGCGGGTTGAGGTGGGCGACCAGGGCGAAGGCGATGCACTCGGGCACCAGGGCGAAAGACGTGGTGAGTCCGGCCAGGACATCGGCACGCAGGGATTTCGGTTTCATGACTTACCTGAACGGTTGACCGGCAAGGCCGGCCGCAGGGGGATGGCGGAAAAAAGGCTTCGGATGTTACGGATTCGAGGGGGACAGGGCCAGCCATCGGATGGCGGCCAGCCCTGCGGCCGGAGGCGTTTCGGGCGTCCATTGCCAGTCTTTTCAAGTGAGGTCGATAGCATTTCGGTAGGAGCGAATTCATTCGCGATGCTTCCGGTCTTGCCGATGAGCATGCGTTACGATTGCGAACCGTGATGCGATAAGTCACACTGCAAACCCATGATCATCAGCTTTCAGCACAAGGGGCTTCGCCTCTTTTACGAAACGGGTTCAACCAAGGGGATTCGCGCCGATCATGCCAAGCGTCTGGCCCGCATGCTGGCCTTCATGGATCGAGCCACAGCGCCGGGAGACCTCGACCTTCCGGGCTGGAGACTCCACCCCCTCAAGGGGGATCGCGCGGAGTTCTGGTCGCTGACCGTCAGCGGCAATTGGCGGGTGATTTTCCGCTTTGCCGGCAACGATATCGAACTGGTCGACTACCTCGACTACCACTGAACAGGAGGGCAACATGGTCATGTTCAACCCACCGCATCCGGGGGAAACGCTCCTCGAAGACGTGCTCCCCGAGTTGGATATCAGCATTGCCGAGCTTGCCCGTCGGCTGGGCTTCGCACGGGAAACCCTGTCTCGCATCCTGCACGGACACGCCCCTATCAGCCCGGATCTGGCCGTTCGCCTGGAAATGGCCGGTATCGGTACGGCACGTACCTGGCTTGGCGTACAGGCCGATTACGACCTGTGGCAAGCCCGGCACCGCGAGCAGCCTCGCATCGAGCGATTCGCCTCGATTGCCTGATACGACACAGGACCCGGGCACCAAGCCTGGGTCTCATCCGCGCCCCGCGCTTCCGCTCGCCTCAGGATGAAACCCCGCTTTCATCCCCTCACCCGAACACCCTCATCAACCAAACGATGAACACCCGCAAACGCGGCGTCCAAGTGTCGGCGGCGCCAGGTATCGGGGCATTCGCGATGTTTCCGGTCTTGCAGATGAGCGCAGGTGAATCCGCTACAGGGCTGTATCGGGCACGCCAGAGGCCGGCCAGTCGATCCGGTAACGGGTGCTGCGCCAGCCGCCGGGCAGACGGACGAGGCAGCCCTTGTCGAGCAAGTCGCCGAGATGGCGGGTGGCGAGCCGATTACGGAGGTTATTCGGCTCATTCGGTGAGCCGATTAAGGGAGCTATTCGGCTCAGGGTGCAGCCGCGCGTCGATGGCTGCCACCCCGCCCTCAGCCGAACAGCGCCACCAGCCAGTCGATGAACACCCGCAGGCGCGGCGTCAGGTGCCGGTGGTGGGGATAGAGCACGGTCATCGGCAGCGCCGGCGGCGGATGTTGCGGCAGCAGTTCGACCAGGCTGCCGGCGGCCAGCTGGCGTTCGACGTGGTAGCGCGGCACTTGGACGATGCCGAGTCCCGCCTCGCAGGCCGCCACGTAGGCTTCGCCGTGGTTGACCGCGAGACTGGCCGGCAGGCTGCGCGTCTCGATGCGGCCGTCGACGGCGAACTCCAGCGGCGCCAGGCGTCCGCTGGTGGGCGAGAGGTAGTCGATGCAGCGGTGCCCCTCCAGCTGGTCGAGGCTGGTCGGCAGGCCGTGGCGGACCAGGTAGCCGGCGCTGGCGCAGGTGATCTGGGGCAGCGCCGGCAGGCTGCGGGCGATCAGCGTCGAGTCGCTCAGCCCGCCGATCCGCACCACGCAGTCCACCCCTTCGCGCACCAGGTCGATCATCCGGTCGCCGATGCCGATTTCCAGGCTGATTTCCGGGTAGCGGGCGTAGAAGTCCGGCAGCGCCGGGATCACCAGCAGGCGGCCGAGGGAGGCCGGCAGGTCGATCTTCAGCCGGCCGCGCGGGTGCCCGGCGCTCTGCGACAGCACGCTCTCCACCTCCTCGATCTCGCCGAGGACCGACAGGCAGTGCTGGTAGTAGGAGCGCCCGTCGAGGGTGGCGCTGACCTGCCGGGTGGTGCGCTGCAGCAGGCGCACGCCGAGGCGGTTCTCCAGTTGCCGGATCAGCGCGCTGGCCGAAGCGCGGGACATGCCCTGCTGCTCGGCGGCCTTGCTGAAGCTGCCGAGTTCGACGATGCGGGCGAAGAGCTGCATGGCCTGGAAGCGGTCCATGGCTAGGGTCTGTTGACGTTTTGGCGTGAGCCGCGTTGCCGCGTCAAATGCCGCCAGGCAAGGCGCGGGGCGCCGGCAATGGTCATTCCCTTGCCAAGCCCCGCAACGCCGCATGGCGGCATTTGCCGCGCAACCCGAAGGGACGGGGCCCGTTTGGCGCAGCACGGCGTCGCTCGTCGTTCATTTGGAATGACCAAACCTCTCTCCTCGTTCCTTGTTCTGCGCCAGACGGGCCTCCGTCGCGGCCACGCCAAAACGTCAACAGACCCTAGGGCCTTTATTCGTGAAAGCCGAACAGTGTTGCCGGTTTTCGCGGCTTTATCCATCCAGGCAATGACAATAAGGTGGGGTCTCGTCCGCACAACCGCCAGGAGCCGAGCCCGCATGCAGCCCCTCACCCTCCACAAGGATTTGTCGATCTCCGCCGTCACCGCCGGCTTTCTCGCCGTGCTGATCTCCTACTCCGGCCCGCTGGTGATCTTCTTCCAGGCCGCGCAGAGCGCCGGGATTTCCGCCGGGATGATATCCTCCTGGGTCTGGGCCATCTCCATCGGCGCGGCGCTGTCCGGCATCCTGCTCAGCCTGTGGCTCAGGGTGCCGGTGGTGACCGCCTGGTCCGCGCCCGGCACCGCCATGCTGGTCACCCTGTTCCCGGCGCTCGGCCTCGACGAGGCGGTCGGCGCCTACCTGACGGCGGGCGCGATCCTCTTTTTGATCGGCATTTCCGGCTGGTTCGACCGGCTGGTGCAGGCCATCCCCCGGGGCATCGCCTACGCCATGATGGCCGGCATCCTGTTCCAGTTCGGCATCGGCGCCTTCCAGTCGGTGGCCTCGATGCCGGCGCTGGCCTTCGGCATGCTCCTCGCCTATCTCATCTTCAAGCGCCTGTTCCCGCGCTACTGCCTGGTGCTGCTGGTCGTCGGCGTGGCCCTGGCCGCGCCGCAGTTCATCGCGCCGGCGTGGAGCTGGAGTTCGACCCTGAGCCTGGCGATCCCGCTGGTGCTGGTCAGCCTGACCGGGCAGTTCCTGCCCGGCATGGCCATCCTGCGCAATGCCGGCTACAACACCCCGGCCAGGCCGGTGCTCGCCACCACCGGGCTGGCCTCGCTGGCGGTGGCCTGCTTCGGCGGCATCAGCATCGTCATCGCCGCCATCACCGCCGCCCTGTGCACCGGCCGGGACGCCCACGAGGACCCGGACAAGCGCTACGTCGCCGGCGTCGCCAACGGCGTCTTCTACCTGCTCAGCGGCACCTTCGCCGGCACCATCATCCTGCTGTTCAGCGCCATGCCGAAGACCTTCGTCGCCGTGCTCGCCGGCCTGGCGCTGATCGGCGCGATCACCAGCAACGTGATGGGCGCGGTGAACGAGGAGGAGCACCGCGAGGCGTCCATGCTGACCTTCCTGGCCACGGCGTCGGGGATGAGCTTCTTCGGCCTGGGTTCGGCCTTCTGGGGGGTGGTGATCGGCGCCCTCGCCTACCTGATCCTGCACAAGACGGGCTGGATGCCGAAGAACCTGCTCGCCAGCCTGGTCGCGCCGAGCCGGGACTAGGGGATGTCGACGCTTCGACCCCGAGGCGTCGAGAAGAGCAACCCCGCAGCATTGGAGTCCTCCCCCGATAACCCTGCCGGGTTGCGATGCCCGATCGATGCTCGGCGACAAGCGGTGGTCGACGCTGGAAAAACGCTGCTTCGGCAAGCGATCCGCCACGAGCCGGATCGGCGCATGACGGTCGAGGAAATGGCTACCGGATGCGCGCGGGCTGCCCGCGGCATTTCTGGTCGCTTGGCATCCGTGCCCATCCCTCCGCCCTCGCCATGCCGCGCCCCCCGGTGGCCCGGGCGGCGCGGCCGGAGGTGCGGGGCTCAGGCCAAGCGCGCGCCGGTACGGATGATGGTCCCGACGTGCTCGCCGCGCAGCGCGGCGGTGAGGCGACCCGGCACGAGGCCGTTCACCACCTGCACTCGCTCGATCTGGCGGGCATTGGCCATGACGTCGAGGAGTGCGCAGTCGAACGGCAGCGGGCCTTCGAGCTTCGCGAGGTCGGCGGCACTGGTCTCGGCGAGGAACTGCGCCTTGCCGGCGTCGGGACCGTTCGGGTCGGTGGTGTACACCCCGTCGACGTCCTCGACGATGGTCAGGCCGGCCGCACCGAGCGCGTCGGCGACCAGGAAGGCGCCGGTGTCGGCGCGGTGCGGCGGGATGCGCGAACCCGGGAACTCGTGGTGGTGGTAGGGCGGGTAGGCGCTGCCGACCACGGCGCGGGTGGCGGAGAGGTGGATGGCCAGCTGGCTCTCGATGGTCGGGTGCTCGACGTAGGAGACGCCCTCGGCGGCGAGCATCGCGGCGAGGATGTGGCCGTTCTGCCCGGCTTCGCTGGCCGCCAGCGGGGCGAGCGAGCCGACCGGCAGGCCGAGGTCGAGGCCGACGCTGAAGACGTGGCGGGCACGGATGCCGGCACCGGTGAGGATCAGCAGGCGGTGCTCGGGCAGCAGTTTGCGCAGCTCCTCGACGAGCGGCAGGATCGCGTCGGCGCCGCGGTCCATGAGGCGACCGCCGATCTTGACGACCTGCAGCCAGGGCAGCAGGCGGATCGGGCGCTTGCCGGCGACCGGACGGGTGAGGTCGCGGTCCTGCAGGGTCTGGCGCGCGAGCGGCGAGAGAACGTGCTTGATGGTGTTGGTCATGGCCGTGTTCCTCAGCTCGCGGTGATGATGGTGCCGACGTGCTCGCCTGCGAGCGCGCGGGTCAGGTTGCCGGGGATGAGGCCGTTGACGACCTGCACTTCACGGATGTGCTGGGCGTTCTGCAGCAGGTCGAGCACCGGGAATTCGAGGATCGAGTCGTGCAGACCCTTCTCCTTCATCTCGTCGACGGAGATCTTCGGGATGAAGGTGGCGTCCTTCGAGGTCTTCGGGTTGGCGGTGTAGAGACCGTTCTCGTCCTTCACGTAGATCATCTGCTTGCAGCCAAACTGCTCGGCCAGCAGGAAGCAGCCGGCGTCGGTGCGGTAGGGCGGAATCACGCCTTCGGCGGAGGGACGCATCCACAGCTTGTAGGGCGGCATGCCGCTGAAGACGACGGCGTTGACTTCGGCGAGCGACAGCGGCACGGCGGAAAGGCCGGCGCCACCGACCACCGGGATACCGTACTGGGCCAGCAACTGGCCGAGCATGGCGGCGTTCTGGTCGGCCACCGAGGAGCCGAGCTGGGCGAGTACGCCGGCCGGCAGGCCGAGACCGGCGGCGATCGAGTAGAGATGGCGGGCGCGGGTGCCGGCGCCGGTGCCGATCAGCAGCTTGTGGTTCTTGCGGGCGGCGACGATTTCCTCCACCAGCGGGTAGACCGCCGCACGGCCGCGGTCGATGACACTCTGGCCGCCGATCTTGAGGACGGTTGCGTTCGGCAGAATCCGGAAGTCTGCTGCCTGCGCCGCTGCCGCCAGAAGCTGCGGGTCGGTCAGCGAGCGCTGCATGAGGAGCTCTTCGAGCTCCGCTGTCGAGTTGGTCATGGGAGGTCCCTTGGTCGTTTCGTTGCTATTCACCGCAGTACTGCTCGGCAGATCCGCGAGCCCTGACACCACTTGGTGAAATATCCGGGATCGCGTTCGAGAGATTGTGATGGTCGGATATACCCATAATAGGCATATCGAAATGGAAGCTTAGGCAATAGCGTTCTATAGATGCAACCATATGAATCGAGGTTCCGGCACCGAAAACCCGGCGAATTTGCAATAACAACCCGATGGATGCTCACCGATGGGCGCTGATCGAATGAGCCTCAAGCGTCAGCCGGCGGCCCTGGACGAGCGTCCGCTCTCAGGGGCAACGGCCCAACGGCAAACGCCCCGAGCACGTCGGGGCGCTTGTTCAAGCCGCTGTTTCGCACAGCCTGCGAAAGATCGGCCTTTTTCGTTGCCGCCCCATCATCCCCGGGTACCCTGCCGCACCCCGCCATGACGGGCCCGCGGGGCTCAGGCGACCGTTGCCAGCTGCGGGGCGCCGCGCCGCCACAACCCGGCGCCGGCCAGGATGAACAGCAGGCACAGCGCGCCGACATAGTAGGCCGGGCCCAGCGGGCTCCACTTCAGCAGCAGGCTGACCAGGATCGGCGTCGAGCCACCGCAGATGGCGTAGGCCAGGTTGTAGGAGAACGACAGCCCGGAGAAGCGCACCGCCGCCGGGAACGCCTTGACCATCACCATCGGGATCGCGCCGATGGTGCCTACGCTGAGGCCGGCCAGGGCGTACAGCGGCAGCAGCAGGTCGCGGTGGCTGGCGATGCTGGCGTAGAACAGCGAGGAACTCGAGAGCAGCAGCAGGCCGCCGAAGACGAAGGTCGGCCCCGCGCCGAAGCGGTCCGCCGAGAGGCCCGCCAGCACGCAGCCGATGGTCAGGCCGACGATCGCCAGGCTGTTGGCCTGCAGCGCCTCGGCCGGGGCGAAGCCGTGCAGGGTCTGCAGCAGGGTCGGGGTCATCAGGATGACCACCACGATGCCGGCCGACAGCACCCAGGTCAGCAGCATCGACAGCAGCACCGCCGGACGGTGCTCGCGCAGCACCGCCTTGAGGGGCAGCTCCGCGGCCAGCGACTGGCGCAGCTGCAGCTCGGCGAACACCGGGGTTTCGTGCAGCCAGCGGCGCAGGTAGACCGAGACCAGGCCGAACACCCCGCCGAGCAGGAAGGGAATCCGCCAGGCGTAGTCGGCCAGTTCCGCGGGGCTGAACACCCGGTTGATCGCGCTGGCGGTCAGCGAGCCGAGCAGGATGCCGGCGGTCAGTCCGGCGGTCAGGGTGCTGCAGGCGAAGCCGATGCGCCGCTCCGGCACATGCTCGGAGACGAACACCCAGGCCCCCGGCACCTCGCCGCCGATCGCCGCGCCCTGCACCACGCGCAGCGCCAGCAGCGTCAGCGGCGCCCAGATGCCGATCTGCGCGTAGGTCGGCAGCAGGCCCATGCACAGGGTCGGCACGGCCATCATGAAGATGCTCAGGGTGAACATCCGCTTGCGCCCGAGCAGGTCGCCGAAGTGGGCCATGACGATCCCGCCCAGCGGCCGCGCCAGGTAACCGGCGGCGAAGATCCCGAAGGTCTGCAACTGGCGCAGCCACTCGGGCATCTCGGCGGGGAAGAACAGCTTGCCGACCACCGCCGCGAAGAACACGAAGATGATGAAGTCGTAGAACTCCAGCGCACCGCCCAGGGCGGAGAGCGAGAGGGTCTTGAAGTCGCTGCGGGACAACGGGCGCGCCACGGGCGCAGTGCTGGAGTGCTCGGCGAACATAGGGGCAGGCTCTCGGGAAGGGGGCGACGGAACGGCCGGCGCACCATAGCAAATTACGCACCACGGGGCAGCCTTCCGAGCGGCATTGCGCCAGGGTCGAGAGGCGTGGGAGCGGGCCGGCCCCGCTCCCCGCGGCGCCGTTACCAGAGCTTCCAGGTGTAGTCGACGTTGATCCGCGTCTCGTTGTCGTCGCGCATCGTCGCGTTGGCCGCGAAGCTGTTCTGGTAGCGCGCGTTGCGCACGCGAAACGCCACGTTCCTCAGCGGCCCCGACTGCACCACGTAGGACAGCTCCAGGTCCCGCTCGCTCTCGCTCTGCCCGCTGCCCCCCAGACGCTCCGGCAGATCGACGTTGGTGCCCTTCATGAACCGCGCCATGCCGATCAG
>Ga0209575_10000326_pt1 | contig 38049 bp, 31 predicted proteins | sample Medcelwee11metaG_FD_187172 | JGI IMG/M metagenome (GOLD analysis project Ga0209575, IMG submission 187172) | Freshwater pond sediment microbial communities from the University of Edinburgh, under environmental carbon perturbations - Medium... | ecosystem: Environmental > Aquatic > Freshwater >...
GCGACTTCTTGCCTCTGTTCCTCACCCTCCACCCCCCAACACTCCGTCTTCCGCCTCCCCGGCGTGTGCTCGGGCCGGCCTTCGGCGCCCTCGCTCAGCCAGCATTCGTTGTGCCTCCGGATCTGGGTCTCACCACCTCTCTTGCTCCGCGCCTGCAGTCGTTGTACGCCACCCCGTAGCGGTCAGGGGCACCGGCGGCCGCCGGCGGTCGCATGGCCGTATCCGAACGTTTTCCAAGGAGGATTCGATGTACCTCCCCCACACCGATGCCCACTACTCCCAACGCGTTCGCTTCGGGATCTACCTGAGCCGCCGCCTGCGGTTCGCCAAGATGGACTCCCTCGCCGTCGACATCGACAAGGTCACGGGCGACGTCAAGCTGACCGGGCGGGCGGTCGAGGACGCCATGGAGCCCGTCCAGAACCTGATGGCGGACCGGGACGCGTACGACGCCGAGTTGGACTTCGCAGCCCAGAGCGCGCGCCACGACCTGGCCGGCCGCTCCCTCGACGCCGTGAAGACCGAACCGTACAAGTCGATCTTCCACAAGAGCATCGGCTACTACACCGCAGCGCCCCTCGACCAGGAGAACACCCGCTACCAGGAGTTCGCCAGCCGCCTGGAGGCCAACCTTCCGCCCACGGATGCCGTGCGTGTTTCGACCGTCAAGGCGGTCATGGCGGGGCTGGAGGGGTACAACACCGCGGTCAAGGCCCTCGACGCCGCCCGGGCGAACCACAACATGCTCAACACCAAGCTCGACGCGGCCATGGACGCCTGGGACCGGCAGGTGGAGAAGACCTACGGCGCGCTGGTGGCCGAGGTAGGGCGGGCGCGGACCGAGTTGTTCTTCCCCAAGTCGGCGTCGCGACGCCCCCGCAAGGCCCAAGGGCCCGTGGAAGACACGGATCCCACGGACTGACGAAGGCCCAATCCGGTCCGGAGACCGTCACCCCTAACCCCTCCTCCATGTTTTGCGCGGCGTGGATCGTTCACCCTGGCCGCCCCTACGCGATTTCGGCACGACGAAACGCTTCACTTGGGGCCCAGGTGACGGGCTACTGCACGCGGGGGAGTGTCACCTGGGGCCTGGGTGATCGACTTCGGCAGGCCGAAGAGCCTGATCCGGCCCCCTGGGTGACGAGTCAGGGCAAGTCTTCACTCATCTTCCAAAGGAGGAGGAATGCAGTCCGTGTCGCGCTCCACGCAATAGAACCCGTCTTCCCCTTGGGCGCAGATGAGGTTCTCCCCGTATTCGTCCTGGCACTCGGCGTCCGAGAAGCACGTGTGCTCCCCCTTGGGGGGCGCCTTGCAACAGTAGCGGTCCTCGGGCCCGTTCCAGGAGCACATCCGCCCCTCTTCGCAGGCGGGGCCGCCGAAGCAATCGCGAGGCTGCGGGCACTCGATCATCCAGTTGCTGAAGATCTCCCCCTCCTCGAGCACGTTCACCGCGTTCCACGCACACGCCACGGCCACCGCCGGCCCCGTGCTTCTGTCACGCCCGTTCGGCAAGAGCATGGCCCGATCGACCATCGCCCGCGCGAACGTGGGGAAGTCCGCGCCCGCGCCCGAGATGGGCTTGCTGCGCAGCATCGCAAAGTAGAGCTTCTCCGCGTTCTCCCACCCAATGGCGTACTTCACTCGCTCCTTCGTGGTCTTGCACGTCCCGCCCATGATCATGAGATACAGTGCGTGCGACAGGATGTTGGAGTTCGCGTGGGCCGACCGCCCGTCCTTCACCTTCTTATCCATGCAGTCAGGGTGATTGAGCGCCAGCGGGTCGTCCATGCGACGGACCGGGTTGCCCACCGCATCGGCCATCTCGAAGGGCTTCAGCTCAGGGTGATGCCGTCGCTCGAAGAACGCGGCGAACGCATCGGAGAGGTGCTCGTCGATCGCCGTGCCGTCCGTGTACATGTCGTACTTCAGGCCGAGGGTCGTTTCCGTCACGCCGTGCTGGAACTCGTGGGCCACGACGTCGGGGGCTCCCGCATAAGACAGCCCGCTACCGCTGTCGCCGAACTCGAACTTCCCATGACGCCACAGGGAGGGCTGCCCCTCGACGGCCTCCGAAATGCCGGCCCAGTAGGCGTTGCCGTACGCCGTCTTCACGTGCACCTCCGCGATCAGCGGGGTTCCCTTCCCGTCCACCGAGGACCATTCGTGCGTGTTTCGATAGTACTGGTCGACCTCCTGCAAGTAGACGTAGGCATCCACGCCTTGGCCCGCGCTTGGGGCCTTGTCGTCCCACCCTGAATCGAGGCTCGTAGAGCTGACGGGGTCGCAGAGCAGGCCCTCGCACGACCGCCCGTCCCGCACCTCGATCTCCGTGCGGCTCGACGTTCCTCGAAGGTTCATGTAGTACTCCGGGGGGTCCGTGATGAAGGACTCGACCGGGAAGCTCTTGACGTCCGAAGTCACACCCTTCCCGTGGTACAGCACACCCCCACCGCTCGCGTTGTACGCCCGGATCTTGTTGTCGGACGCGAGCACCGCCCCGCTCGCCCCATCAATGACGTAGTCCGACGCGGCCGATCGGTGGCGCAAGCTGACCTCCCAGGCCGGTCGCGGCTTGCCGTCGAGGCCGTAGATCACCAGACGCGCCGAGGGCGACTGCATCTGGGCCCCGATCTCCCCCTCGGCCCGAAACACCTCCCAGGCTGCCTCCATGGCCGCATCCTTGGACAACGCTGGAGTCGTGTCCACGGAGGCCAGGTCCGGCACGCACTTCCCGCTCACGGAGGTAATCCGCCCGTCCGGGTCGAAGTGCACCCCGATCCGGCTGCCCCACACAGGAACGTCGCCCTTCACTTGGCGGTAGATCACGTGCGTGCTCTGCAGAGACGCGAGGGTCACGACTTCCTCGAGCGCCAATTCCTTCTTCGGGTCCGCCAGCCCGCAGACCGAAGGGTACGCCTCGAAGAACCCGATGGCTGCCTCTTCGGGGGTGACGCCCGGGACGAGGACCGGGTCTCTGTCCGCAGACGGCATCATGAACGTTGGGGTACCGAGGGCCTCGTCGCTTGCGCCCTGCCAGCCGACCGGAATGCGCGAGGCGCCGGGACCGGGTTCCGTACCGCCGCGCGACGGCTGTCCCTCGCTGGAGCAACCCGCCGCGACCAGAAGTGCGAAGACCGGGAGGGTGGAGGCCAGGACGCGTCGAAAGGGGGCTGAGCGGTTCATGCTTCACTACGGTAGCACAAGACGGGCCATTCATGACCTCCCCTCTCCCGACCTTGTTTTCGCTTCTCCGACAGGGTGCGAGCGCCTGGCCCGCTCGCCGCCTTCTCGTAACAGAAGGCGCCTGGCGTGCGTAACGTTGCGTCGCACGTTACGGCCTCTCGGAAGCAATCCTTCATCCCTTCGGCACGGTTACTTCCGGTCGGAGGGCCCCAACCCCTTCCGTGCCACCAACTCGACGTCCCACCATTTGTCGTGTACCGTTTTGTCACTCCCGTGACCGCCCCTGACCCCAGAGCCAGCCCGGTGCAGCGCCACCAGATCGGCGACAAACTCGGGGAGCGTCCGGTACCCACCCATGTCGTTCGCGTCGGCACGGGCAAGGACGAAGGGACCTTGCTCACGGCGGTGCGGATCCGCAAGAGCCAGGGGCTCTCGGCCGACGAGGTCTCCGAGATCCTCTCGAGCGCGCGGTTGCTGGAGAAGGTGAGCCACCCCAACCTTGCCCAGACCCTGGAGCCCGTGATTGCGGCGGACGAGGTCCTTATCCTCGCGGAGTTGGTGGACGGGGAGAGCCTTGCCGGCTTGAACCTTGCCCCGTCACGGGAAGATCGACCCTCCCTGGAAGTCTGGCTTCGTGTCCTGCTCGATACGCTCTTGGGACTGCAGGCCCTGCATGCGGTGCAGGGCCGCGATGGCCGGTCGTTCTTTCACAGCGAGGTGACCCCCGCGAACGTCGTGGTCGGGGTCGATGGCATCACGCGGCTCATCCACACGTGCCGCATCCCCGGCTTCTGCATCAAGGTGCCGGGGGCGACCCCGTACCTGGCGCCGGAGATCCTGCTGCAGGAATCGGACGTGGACTTCCGAGCGGACCTGTACGGCGTGGGCGCGATGCTCTGGGAAGCCCTGACGGGGCAGCGGTTGTTCCAGGTCGACAAGACCTCCGTCATCATTCGTCAGCTTCTTACCGGCGCCCTGCCACCGGCGCGCCCTTCGAAGGACAAGCCCTGGGCAGCCGCCCTCGTGCCCATCGTTGCTCGCGCCCTGTCCATCGACAGGGCGGGACGTCATGCGAGCGCGGACGAATTGCGCACCGCCCTGGAGGCTGCTGCAGCGGGGCACGTGGCCTCGCACGAGGACGTATCTCGGTGGGTCTGCGCCGTAGCGGGCGAGCGCATCGTGCACCGACGAGCGCGCCATGGCGGCCTGCCGCTCGAGCTGCCCCGGCGTGCGCCTCCCCCGCCTGTCCCCATGCCTCTCATTCTCTCGCCTGCCGCCCCTGCCGGACCGCATGCCGTACCGGTGCCGTTCCTTCCCGAGCCGTTCGTGTCGACTCCCGGGCCCGTGGAGCCACCGCCTGTCTCGGTCCCGATTCTCTCCGATCCCGAGTCGATACCCGTTTACGAAGAGGTCGAACCCAGGTCGCGCAAGCTACCGTGGTGGTTGTGGCCGGCCTGTGCCGGCGTCGGTTTGCTCGCCCTGCTCGCCGGAGCGCTGGTCTGGTTTCTCCAAGACGACTCGGCGGAGACGCAAACGACCTCCGCCCCCACGAACGCCGAGGGCAGCGCCCCGGCGTCCGCGACCGAGAAAGCGCCTCCTGCGACGGCCACCTTGGCGGGCGCCACGGCCGGCTCGCCCCCACCGGACGCCGCGGAACAGCCCCCTTCCGGCACGGACTCCTTCGCAGCGTCACCGTCACTCGCGGGGCCCGCGCCGGACAGCAGCGCAGCGGCAAGCGCTGACGTGCGCACCGCACCGGACAGCCCGTTCCCGGCGGGCGCACCTCCCGCGACCACGCGTGCCAAACAACGCAAGCCCAAGCGTTCCTATGACCCCCTGGGGATCTGAACCATGCAAGCCGCTCCGGCATTGACCCGTATCTTGATCTGGGGCGCCGCCTCCCTGGTGCTCACTGTGGCGCCCGTGGCGCTCGCCGATGGCGTCCCGCCGGACCAGGCCACCGCGGTCCAGCGAGAGCAGGCGCAATCGAAGTTCACCAAAGGCAGGAAGCTGTTCGAGAAGAAGAAGCACGAGCAGGCCCTTGAGGAGCTGAGAGCGAGCCACGAGATCGTCTCGAGCCCCAACACCCGGCTCATGATCGCCCGCTGTCTCCAAGAGATGGGGCGCCTCGTCGAAGCGTACGCCGAGTTCGGGCGGACCGCCGTCGAAGCAAGGGAGTTGGAGCGAGCGGACCGACGCTACGCCCAAGCGGCGGAGTCCGCCGAGCTCGACCGAAAAGAGCTCGAGACCAAGCTCGGGTTCGTGGTGGTCGATGTTCGGAACCCTGCGCCGGACAGCACGTTGCGCGTAGGGGGCGAAGAGATCAAGCGCGCCGCCTGGGGCGTTCCCGCGCCGGCCATGCCTGGAGACACGGAGGTGGTCGTCGAGACCCCCGGCCGCCCGCCGGTGCGCAAGTCGGTCACGCTCTCCGCAGGGCAGCGCGCAGAGACGACGATAGACGCTGGGGTGCGTCCCCCCGAGCCCGAGCCGCCGCCTCCTCCTCCCCCAGAGAAGAGCAACAGTACGCGCACGTGGGCGTACGTGGCGGGCGGCGTCGGGGTCGCCGGCCTGGCGACGTTCGCGGTGGCGGGCCTGATGGCCAATGGCACGTACGGCGACCTCGACGACGAGTGCGGCGGTGGCCCCTGCCCTCCCGAACGGCAAGACGACATCGACGCAGGCCGACGGCAGCAGACGATCGCGAACCTCGGGCTCGCGGTGGGCGTGATCGGACTCGGGACGGGAGTGGCGCTGTACCTCTCGAGCGAGCCCTCGGACAGCGGCAGCGCACCAGGTCCAAGCACGGCCGTCGTCGTGTCTCCGAACTGGATCGGCTTACGGGGCAGGATGTAGGCCCCGGCGAAGCAACCACAGAAGGCACAGGAACCACAGAAGGAGAAGGCAGAAGGAGAAGGCAGAAGGTCCCTCTGCTTTCTGTGACCTCTGCGACCTCTGTGGTTTCTCTTTCTGCGGGGCACCGCCCCCGGAACCCCGTCGATGGAAGCAACCACAGAAGGCACAGAAACCACAGAAGGCAGAAGGAGAAGGCAGAAGGTCCCTCTGCTTTCTGTGACCTCTGCGACCTCTGTGGTCTCTCTTTCTGCGGGGCCCCCCCAGCGGGTCCGTGCCTTCTGTGACCTCTGCGTCTTCTGTGGTTTCTCTTTCTGCGGGGCTCCCCTGTGCTGCTTTCTGTGACCTCTGCGGCTTCTGTGGTTTCTCCCTCTGCGGGGCATCTCCGGAGCGCTTAGTTTCGCCTCCGCACCACCTTCCGCTATGCTTCCCCGCCACGAGCATGCGAACCGAGGGTCTGGTCCCGCTTTTCTTTCTCGCGCTCACGGCGTGTTCGGCCGGCTTGGGCCCTGCGATGAACCGGTCCATCGAACACGGCGCCACCGACGCCGGCGCACGGGCCACCGGGATCGTGCCGCTGCGTCGCGACGGGGGCGTCGCTCTCGGCGCTGAGGTCGAGACGGCTTGGCGGGTCGACGAGGTGGAAGGCTACGGACCGGATCACCGCAGGGTGGCCTTCCTTGCCGGCTACGAGGCCGTTCCCCTGCCCCACCGCCCTGCCGTGGGTTTCGAAGCGCTGGCCTCGTTCGGGTTTGGCACGCACGCGCATGAGGAGACCAGCGCGCGCGCCTGGTCCTTGGGGGCGCGCTTCGGATTGCCCATCCGGGTCCGGCGCGGGAGGCCCATCTGGAACGTCGACGAGAAGGTGGACGCGACGGGTGCGTTCGTGCCGACCTTGGACGGGCGTGCGGTGTTCCCCGTGGGGGACGTGGACCACGGGGTACGGTTCGAGGTGGGCGTGGGGCTGGCGTACCGGCTGCACATCTGGACGGGGTTGTTGCCATGATGATGCGTTGGGGCGCTGTGCTGTTGGGGTTGGGGCTGCTCGGGTGCGCGAACACGATGCCAGCGAGTCACGCGGGCCTTCCTGCACGGGAGGCCACGGCGGGCGGGTTCCGGGCAGGTGCAGCCCGCGTCGACGTGACTCCGCCCCCTGGTGTGTCCATGTTCGGCCATGGGCCCGGGGCTGGGGTGGCCTTCGGGTACTGGACCCGCCTTCTGTGCAGAGCCTTCTATCTCGAGCCGGGCGGCGCCCCGAAGGACGCGTTTGCGTTGGTATCGTGCGATCTCCCCGCCATCAGCACGTTGCTGCACCGAAACGTGGCCGAGCGCGCGCGCATCCCCGCCGCCCGCCTCGTGATGACAGCCACGCATACCCACGCGGGCCCGGGTCACTACATCGAGAGCGAGAGCTTCGGCGGCCTAGGTAGTAGTACGTTTCCGGGGTTCGACCCCGCCATGGTGGACTTCCTCGCCACGAGAATCGCCGATGCGGTGAAGTCGGCGCGCAAGGGGGCAAAGCCCGCCCGTCTCGGGTGGCTCAAGCGGGAGGTCTGGGGACTCACACGTAACCGAAGCCCGCTGCCCCACGCAGCGAACCGGCCCCCCGCCCTCTGGCCGGTTCCCGCGAAGATGGCTTCGCGCGAGTACGCCTACCAAGCCATCGACCCAACCCTGCGCGTGCTCCGGATCGAGGCTACCGACCCCGAGGGGGCGCCGAAGGAGGTAGGGTCCCTCTCGTTCTTTGCCATGCACCCCACGGTCATTGGCAGTCGCAACCGGTTCCTCGGGGGCGACGTCTACGGGGTAGCGACCCGTGCGGTGGAGTCGGAGCGGGAGCCCGGCAGCGTCCATGCCCTCTTCAACACGAACGAAGGGGACATGTCGCCGGCCTGGGTGCTGGGGACTCCGCCCGAGGCGGTCCGGATCGGAAACGACCTCGCATCCCGCATCCTGATGGCTCTGCGCGCTGGCGGTTCCTTAAACAGCAAACCAGCCATCGGCATGCGCTACCTCGAGGAGCACCTGCCGGATGCCGCGTACGCAGTGGCGCCAGGGGGGCACACGGAGCGACTCTGCGACTCTCCCGTCCTCGGGTTCAACGCCATGCTCGGCGCCAGCGATCACCCCACCGTGTTCGATGGGCTCGTGGCCGGCCTCCTTCGGCGCGGGGACCCGGCCACCGGGTGCCAAGCGCCCAAGCTCCCCATGCTCGGCCCCTTTTGGAAGTTCGCCAGCCGGGAGGCGAGCTTCCCACAGGACGTTCCCCTCGCCCTCGCGCGCATCGAGAACACCTGGATATCGTTCGTGCCCGGGGAACCGACCATCACCGTGGGCCGACGGATCAACGACGCGGTCCTGGAAGTCGCGCGCACGCAAACCGCAGGAGCCGACGCGCTTACGGCGGGTTTGGCCAACGGCTATATCCTCTACATCACCACCCCCGAGGAGTACGCGCTGCAGCACTACGAAGGTGCCGCCACGCTCTACGGTCCGCAGACTGCAGCGCTCCTTGCGCGAAGATATGCCTTCCTCGCGCTGCACTTGGCCTATCCGGCCACGATGACCACCCGCCCCACGGGCTATGCCAGCGCGCAGGTGGACGAGGCGCGCGACTTCGCCTACCACACAGGCCCGGAGCGAGAACGGCTGTGGCGCCGCGAGCAAGACGTCGCCCTCGCCGACCTGGGAGCACAACGCAAGCCCGAAGGATGCTGTCGCATGCCCTCGGGACCGACTCCCATGTTCTGTGGCTGGTGGGTCGACGGGGGTCCCGCGGCGGTCGAGATCGACCGCGGTGCCCTCCTGGAAGTGACGGCGTGTGAGGGGACCCCATGTGTACCCGATCGCCTGGGCGTGACTGACCTCGGCACGGCGTTCCACACGCGGATCCACGACCGAGTGGGCGACGGTTGGCGGTGGTCCACGGTCTTCCACCCGTCGGCGCGGACCTGGGGAGCGCTTGAGCCTACGCCTGGGATCCGGCTTCGGGTTCGCGGGCGAGGGGCCGTCTCTTCGCTCGACCTACCCGACCTGGCGGGCGCGCGCTGGTGTACGGACGAGGAGTTGAGATCGGTCTGCGCCGTCCCGTGGTGAGACGACAGACGGGCAGCATCGCCAGTCAGGTGGGGGTCAGCCGGTGCAGGCAGACTCGCAATTCGTGATCACGCAATCGAGGTACGCGCTGAGCGGGGCGACGCCTTCCGAATAGGTGCTCTCACACGCCGACTCGCACGCATCGTCCTCGCAGTCCATGAGGCAATCCAGCAGGCTCCCGCACTGGGCGTTCGCTGCGCACGCCTGGGCTTGCGGCGTGCACTGGGCCTCGAGGCAGCCTTCGCAGTCGCTGGCCCCACCGCCGCTGCCGGAGGTTCCACCGCCGCTGCCGGAGGTCCCGCCGCCGCTGCCGCCGATGCCGCCGCCGCTGCCTCCCGTGCCCGAGGACGGAGGCTGGATGGTGCACGTGAAGACGACCCCGTCAGGGTCGTTCATGGTGACGGACGTTCCGCCTCCCGACCAGGTGCCGTCGCCGGAGCCGCCCGGTCCGACGAACTTCCCTTTGTTGTCGCAAGACAGGGTCGCGGACGACGAGTCTGCCGTGAACACGCACGCGCCATCCTTGACGGTCGCCGATCCGCTGAAGACGCCGACCGAGCTAGAACACGTGACCGCCCCATCACAGGTAATCCCGCAAGCCTCGCCCCCGCCGGACTCCTTGTCGTCCTCGGACGAGCAGGCCCACATCCCCATCGCCAGCGCCCCGAGCATTCCAACGGTCAAAGCTCTCTTCATGGAAGTTCTCCTCGCGTTCCTACGACTCCGCTCCTGCTACGCACCGCGGCAGCCTTTGCTTCCCCGCGCTCAGCGGAAAGGCTGACGATCGGCACCTCTTGCACCTTGTAGCATGAGTCCCCGCGCCAGCCTCAGTCCTTCGCCCCGCCGAGCGAGGCCTATGCCCAGCTTGCCGTTCGCCACCCGACTTTCGGCCTAGGGGACCGGAGTCCATTCGTGTATGATTCTGCCGTACTTTTGCGGTGGGAGGCAGCGGTGGGGCGCGCGTTTCGGAAAGCATGGGTCGGGACAGGTCAGGGGGGCTACCCATGACCTCCACCGGCCTCTGGGCTCCCGGCACGGTCGTCAGCGACCGTTACCAGATCGAGAGCTTCCTCGACCAGGGCGCCGCTGGCGAAGTCTATGCCGCCAGAAACGTCTGGACGGACCGTCCCGTCGCCGTCAAGCGCCTCCAGCCCAAGCACCTCTCCGACTCCACTTCGGTCGAGCGCTTCCTGCTCGAAGGACGTGTGGGCGGCCGCATCGAGCACCCGAACGTGGTTCAGACCTTCGACATGGGCCGCGACGCGCAAGACGGCTCGCTATTCATCGTCCAAGAGCTGCTGCGCGGCGCAGGCATGCGGGACGTGCTGACGGCTTGTCCCAAGCTCGAATTGCACGAAGCGCTGGACTACATGCTCCCCATCCTCGGCGCCGTGCACACCGTCCACCAGCACGGCATCGTCCATCGCGACATCAAGCCCGAGAACATCTTCCTCGCCGATGGGCCCCTCGGACATCGCGTGCCCAAGTTGCTCGACTTCGGCATCGCCAAAGTGCGTCTGCAGGAAACCCTCACCCAGCGCGGCACCGTCCTCGGAACCCTCGACTACATGGCTCCGGAACAGCTCCTCGGCGATGGTGACATCGACCGACGCGTCGACATCTGGGCCCTGGGTGTCGTCTTCTACGAGCTTCTTTGCGGCGCCCTGCCCTTCGAAGGCGGACACGTCGGGCTCACCGTCAACCGAATCCTCACGCAGGACCCGCAGCCGCTCACGGAACGCGCGGGCGAGTTGCCTGCCGAAATCCATCAGCTGATCATGGCCTCGCTGAACAAGGACAGGCAGCGACGCCCCCAAACGGTGCAGGACATGCTCGAGGCTGTGCTGCAATGGGCAGCCTCGGACGTCTCCCCGCGCTCACGACGTCTGATCGACCGGCATCGATCGTCCATCCCCGCCCTTCTCGAGGCACGGTTCGGACAGACCGACGCGTCGCTCTCCGGAACGTGGGCTGCCTACCGCCACACCTCTTGTGCCCCTTCCGCTTCCACACCCGAGGCGCTCGACAAGACCCGCGCCGTGCCGATCGTGCCGTCCGACGATGCGGTACGGTCCGAGCCCAAGTCGGGTGACTCGATCGTGGTGGACGTCGCCACGGACGACGCAAATGCCCCTCCCCCTTCCTTTGGGACGCCGCCGTCGGTCCGATACGTGGGCGAAGCGCTGGCCCCTGACGAAACGGGCCGCGACGCCGCCCCCGATGCGACCGACGTCCCACTCGAACGAGCTGTCTTGAGCGACGAGGCACACCGAGCGGAGCTCGACGCCGACGAGGAGGACGAGACCACGGTGGGCGCTCCGCCGGTCGAGATCGCGCGCATGTGGGAGGAGGCTCGGGGCGAGGCTGCCCTCCGCGGTGATGGGGACGGGGGTGTCGGACGGGAAGAGGCGGACGAGCCCGGGCCGTCCACCCACGACCTCGAGATCGAGGTGACGCTGGACGAGGACATGCCCGCGAGCACCAACGCGTTTTCCGTGCTTGGCGTGCTCGAGGCGTTGGCATCGAACCGGTTCCGCGAGGCCGTGGAGTTGGGGGATGCGGCGGTGGGCGGCCTGTCGGGTCATCCGGAAGCGCAAGCTCAGGTGCGTCTCGCGCAAGCCGTGGCCTCGTTCTGGCTGGGTGACTTCACCGGCCAGCAGCGCTTCGGCATCGACGGCCACTACCTGACGGTTCCGGGTACGGTGGCGTGGCTGCAGGGCATCGGGGAGGTAGCGACGGCCAGTGGGCTGTTGGGCGAGCACCAGCGGCTGTGGGATCTGATGTCGGCGCTTCGGTCGATGTCCGCGAGCGACTTGCCGGTGGCGGATCTCGTGGTGGCGAGCTGCAAGCTCGGACTGGCGCTGCACCGCGCGGGCTGGCCGGAGCATGTGGAGACGGTGTTGTGCCAGCTGCGGCCCGAGGCGTTCGACGTGGCGCAGGAGAACGGGCCTGTACGCGGGTGGCTCTGCATGCTTCGCGGCGAGCTTGCGGTGCAGACCGGGGATCAGGTCGAAGGCTTGCGGATGCTCGAGGAAGCGAAGGAGGCGTTTGCCTCGTCCGGGGATGCACGTTGCGCGTGCTTGGTGCAGTCCGACATCGGCCAGGCGAGAATGGACCTGGGCGAGTTCGAGCTTGCGCGCGAGTTGCAGCAGCAAGCGCTGGTGGAAGCCGAGCGGCTAGGGATCTACGTGGCGGTCACGGCGCGGTTGCGTCTGGGCGCGGTCTGTGGCCGATTGGGAGAACACGACGAGGGCCTCGACCTCGCGAGAGCCGCGCTGGAGGCCTCCCAGCGTGCCGGGGATTGGAGCGCGGCCTACCAGGCCCACGTGGTCCTTTCGGACATCCTCGCGGCCCAGGGCGATCTGCGCACGGCGGAGATCCATGCGCGCTCTGCGGTGGACAGCGCCAGCCCGTCCACGCGAGCCCACGCCAGCGCCTTGGGGACGCTGTCCCTCGTGCTCGCGGACCGCCCCATGGAGGCCCTGCTCGCCGCGGCCCAGGCCATGGAGATGCTGCAGGCAGTGGGAGGGGCAACCGAAGGGGAAGCGCGTATCCGGCTCGGTCATGCCTTTGCCCTGCGCGCGCTCGGACACAACGGCCCTGCCAAGCAGGCCATCGAAACCGCGTACCATCGCGTCCTCGCGCGCGCTGAGCACATCCACGACGACGACGCCCGCGATCGTTTTCTCCATCGTTTGAAGGAGCACGCGGCCACCCTGGACCTCGCGAAGCGAGAGGCGATCGCGGAAGCCTGAGCGCTACCCCTTGAGCCGAGCCCGCAGCTTGTCCGCCGGCTTGAAACGAACCGTCGGCGTCTCGGGTATCTGGATCGTCTCACCGGTGCGCGGGTTCTTGCCCGGGTGCGCGCCGCGAACCTGGACGGAGAACGTCCCGAACCCCGGCTGGCTGAATCGCCCTTGTTCCACCAGCGTGTCCGCGATGTGCTCGAACATTCGCTCGATGAGCTCCGACGCTCGCGTTCGGGACAGCGTCCCCTCGGCATCCGCGCACAATCGGTCCACGAGTTCCCTTCGCGTCATGGCGAAGTGTAGGGGTCATGCGGCGGGCCGCGGCAAGAAATCGAGCGTCCTGCCACTTGGGCATTTTCTTCGAGACCCGGGCTGAGGTAGTCTCCGTCTCGGTTCTTTGACTTGAGAGACGTGGTTAGGGACGAGTCTAGCTAGGTGCTCTGCACCGTGGCTGGCGTAGCGCCAGCCGAGCTTCTTGCCTCGCATGCACCACAAGGAAGGCTGTTCCAGAACGTCGCTTTCGGCTGAACTACCCTCCGTGAGCGACGGGCTGGTGCAACCCCGCCAATCGTGGTTCCGCACGCCCACGGAGGGTAGTTCAGCCGGCGAGTTCGGTGAGCCTTCCGTGTCCCGGGTCGAGTCGTAGACCCCCCTGCCACGTCTCTCGAGGGAACCAACTCACTCGGTGCCTGGTCCAGGTGACTCGAGTCGGTCCCGAACCAATCGAGCACGAGCACGGGCACGAGCACGAGCACGAGCACGAGCACGAGCACGGGCAGAACGGAACAGATCCTTCACCCGCGCTGCCAACCTCCGCACCAACCCCAACCCCAACCCCTTCTGTGCCTTCTGCGCCTTCTGTGGTTCCTTCGGCTCTGGAAGCCTACGCGCTGGGAGGGTGCTCGTACCAGTGCTTCGTCTCCGGCTTCATCCAGAAGATGAGGAACGGGATGCCAATGAACCAGCACCCCCCGCACAGGAAGCCCAGCACGGCGAGAAACACTCCGTAGCCGTACATCCATGGCTTCCGCGGTCCCACCAGCCCGACCACGTAAGCGATTCCCGCGGGCAGGTACACCGTCCCCAAAAAGACTCCCACGATCCACGGGGGCGGCTCCCCAGGCGGCGTCGCGCTCGGGTCCAGCGACATCGCCACCGACATCGCCCCTCCCATCAGCACCAGCAGCGCGTGGAACGCCACCTGCAACCCGCAGTAGATGCGCAGCCAAGTCACCCCATCGGGCGCACGGTCCGCGTTCCCGGGATGACCGGGCACCGGTGGGATGAACTGCGGTGGGACCGGACCCTGTCCCCACTTCACCGGCGGCTGCCCCCAAGACCCTCCGGGCTGCACCACGGCTATCTTTCGCTTTCCGGACCGCCCTTGCCCGGTTTCCCGTCGGGTGCAGGACAGCTGATCGGCGCCGCACGACTCGAGGGCGCAGGACGCGGCGCCGCCTGGGGCGGCTTCGCCGGATCGAGCAACATCGGGATCGTGTTGCGTGTCGTTGCCGGCGGTCGAGGCGGCGGTTCCTCCCCAAGCATCAGCATCATCACGTCCTCGCCAATGATCATCGCGGGGTTGTCGTGTTCCAGTAGCTCGATCGCCCGGTGCAGCATGTTCGCCCTGTTCTCGAACTGATCCGCGAGCTTCCGGTGATGCCTCGCCGCCCGCTCCAGCTCCTCCAGCTCCTTGCTCTCGAGCACCGTCACCGCGTTCGGGAAACGGTTCGACAACGCGTTGTCCTCCGGACGCTCCACCACCTGCTGCATCAAGTCCGAAAGCCGCTGCTCAAGCGCCGCACGGGCACGGCTCTCGAAGTCACACTTCTGCTCCAGCGTCCTGCACTGCCCCAACGCCGAGCTCAACCCCTTCGTCGTGCGCTCCAGACGCTCCCGCAAGCTCTCGTTCTGCTCCTCCAACAACCTCACCCGGTCCGCCGACGCGTTCGTGTGCGCACCGCCGCGCAACGACGGTGTGAGGTATCCCCGCTCCTCCAAGGCGCGAACCAACCGCTGCATCATTTGCTGCGGGTCCGCCGGGACGAACGGCACCGACTCCGGGGCATTCTGGAAGAGCGTCGCCACGCCGCCATAGAGCGTCACCATCTGCCGCTCGCGCTCCAGCGCTTCCACGGTCTTCTGGAACATCGTGTCGAAGAGGCCCCCCGACGGGGGCAACATCTCGGCCCTGACGCGCGCCGCCCACCCGTCACAGACCGCATGCAGCGAGCAGATCGCAGGCGAGTCGCGGTAGGTCGGCACGAGCGCCTGCACGTTCACCAGGTCCCCGGCGCACGCGAGGAACAACGGCTGTTCCACCATGCCCTGCCCCGGCAAGTACACCGTCATCCGCTCCTCGATCTCCCCTTCCACCACGAGCCAGGCACAAGGGTCGTCCCCTCGCTCCCCTTCACGGAGCAGATCATCCCCCACCTCGAAGGTGATGACCTCCGGGTCGGCCTCCCCTAGCAGCCATCGAAAAGGCTCGAGCGCGTCCCGCTCTGCCCCGCCCGCTGCCCGAACGTCAGGCGGCCCCTGCATCGACATGCTGCCTCCGTCCCGATCTGGTCTTCTTCCTACGCAAAGCTAGCCCCGCATGATAGCCGCGAGCCCCCCAAACGCAACGAAACCTGCCACCCCCCCCTCGCTCAACAAGCCCAGCAAGGGACTTGGGTCCTACCCCCAACACGTCCCTTGAACCGCAAGAATCCTGGCAAACTCCTTGTTCGCACCCTCCTCGGGCGGTACCTGATCAGCATGAGACGCCTTGCACTTCTTGCCATCCCTTGGACCACGGTCGCGCTGCTTGCCTGCTCAGGCGATGACGGCGGCGGGTCCGCGACCCCTCCCTCCCCCGACGGCGGGTTCGCCGACTCGTCGAATGACACGTCCCAGGAAGCTTCCCCGGAAGCCTCCCCGGACCAGTTCGTGCCCCCGGACGGCGACGGGTGCGTCACCGGCGAACCCTGCGGCGACGGCGGCATCTGCGCCGGCAACGCCTGCTGCAGTGCAGAAAAGGCCTGTGGCGACGCGTGCTGCGACGGCAGCCAGGTCTGCTCCTTCCAGGTGTGCGTCGCGCCGGGCGCCGACTGCACCGATTCGACCGAATGCTCCGCTGGCGAATACTGCGAGTTCGCCCTCGCCGAACCTGTCGAAGCGGGCGTGCCGGACGGCGGCTGCACGGGTGGGAGCGTCCCCCTGCAGGGCAAGTGCCTGCCACGGCCCCCCCAGTGCTCCGAGGTCGACGGGGGCACACCCGACGGCGGTCCGCTCACGTGCCTCGAGGAATGCAAGTGGGTCCCCGACACGACCGACTTCCAGGCCGAGGTCAAGTACGCGTGGGGCGGCATGACCACTTCGCCCTTCGACTCGGACGTCATGATGTCCCCGATCGTGGTCCAGTTGGACGACGACGACTGCGACGGCAAGGTCACCGCCAACGACATCCCCGAGATCGTGTTCTCGACGTTTTCCAGCGGGGCTTACACCGGGATCGGGACGGTCCACGCCATCTCGATCGTCCAGGGTGAGGTCGTGGAGAAGTGGACCACCCCCGGCCTGCTCCGCGCTGCGTCCGAGCTTGCGGGAGGCAACATCGACGACCAGCCTGGCAACGAGGTCGTGGGGTGCGGTGACGGCGTGGTGATCGCCTTGCGTGCGGACGGCACCGAGCTGTGGCGCAACCAGGACGGCCTCGGATGCCGTGTGCCTAGCATCGCCAACCTCGACGGCACCGGCGCCCCGGAGGTCATCGTGGAAGGAGGCATCCTCGACGGCGTGACCGGCGCGACCAAGGTTGCGCTGCCCTCTCAGCCATGGATCGCCAGCGACCTCGACGGCGACGGCCAGCTCGATCTCGTCGGTCCGCGCTTCGCCGTGCACGCCGACGGAACCCAGTTCGTCGACACTGGCATCGATGGGTCCTACGCGGCCATTGGGGACTTCGACCTCGACGGTTCCCCCGAGGTCGTGGCGACCGACTACAGCAACCACACCATGTGGCTCTGGCGGCACGACCCTGCGGCGCCGGGCGGCTTCGTCATCGTGCGACAGCCCGTCGACATCAACGGCACCCTCGACCCGGCCCTCTGCGCACCGGGTTCCGCCGGATCCACACGCGGAGGCGGCCCCCCCACCGTCGCGGACTTCGACGGCGACGGGGTCCCCGACGTCGCCTTGGCCGGTGGCGTCGGCTACGCGATCCTCAACGGCGCGAAGCTCGTAGACCCCGCGGTCCCAGGCCCCGACACGTTCCTGTGGGTGAAGCAGACGCGAGACTGCTCCTCTGCCGCCACCGGAAGCTCCATCTTCGACTTCAACGGCGACGGGCAAGCCGAGGTCGTCTACTCGGACGAGATCTACTTCCGGATCTACGACGGCAAGACCGGCGACGTGTTGTTCCAGACCTGCAACACCACCGGGACGCTCATTGAGTATCCCTTGGTGGCGGACGTGGACAACGACGGTCAGGCGGACATCGTGGTGGTGTCGAACGCCTATGCGTACGAGTGTGAGGGCACCAAGCAGTCGGGGGTGCGCGTGTTCGGCAGCGCGAACGGCACGTGGGTTCGAACCCGTCGCGTGTGGAACCAGCACGCGTACCACGTGACCAACATCGAGGAAGATGGGACGGTGCCGACGCACGAAGCGCCGAACTGGACCCAGCCGGGGTTGAACAACTTCCGACAGAACAAGCAGCCCGGCAGCGAGTTCTCCGCCCCCGATGCCGTCGTGGACCTCTCCGTGATCTGCGGCCCGGTCGGCCTCGCTGCCGTTGTGCGCAACGTGGGCGAAGCATCCATGCCTGCGGGCCTCGAGGTCACGTTCTACCAGGGTTCACCTCCTGGCGGCACCGTCCTCGGTACCGCGAGCACCACCAAGCCCCTCTACTCCGCCCAGTCGGAGGTTGTGCTCTTGGCGCTCGCCTCGCCCCCCGCAGGTCTCCTGAACGGGTCGGAAACGGCCTACGCCACGGTGGCTGTCCCCGACTCCGTGCACGAGTGCCGCACGGACAACAACACATCGGCCCCCGCCACGGCTCAGTGCGGCGTGCCCAAGTGATCAGGCCGGAGTCGGCGGACGGCTCGCCCGCTCCTTGAACTGCACCCAGTCGATCTCGTAACGCTCCTCGATCGCCGTCGTCCAGACCTCCCGACGGTACGCGGGGTCGTCGAAGTAGGCCTGCAACGCTTCGCACATGGGGAAGACCTGCTCCTTGCCCTCCCACCGAAGGGGCTCCCCCGTGTTCACGTTCATGAGACAACCCAACTGGACCGCCCAGGACGCGTCCGCCAGGCTGACGTCGGCCGTGTCCCGCAAGATCGCCGCCAGCCGTCCCTCCATCCGCGGGTCCAGGAAGCGGAACTTGTGGTGGTAGTACCGCGCGTTGTGTAAGTGCATCGGCCGGTTCACCAGCGCCTGCTTGCCCAGGCGTTCGACCATCAGCACCAGCAACTCCAGCATCTCACGAGCAAGCCCGAGACCGGGGTACGCCTGATCGGGCATCGGTGGCTTCCGAGCACTGAAGGCTCCTCGCGGGTGCTGCATGCACAGCCACAACGCAAGCAGCACCTCGAAGCGCTTCGCCTCCCCGTCCTTCTGCCCGGGAAGCTCGATCACGCTGGGGCGAAGCGCGAGCTCGATCAGCAAGTGATCCCGATCCTCCATCCCGGACTCATGGATCCGCAGCACATGCTCGAACGGATCGGTCAGGTCGAAGGACACCGCCACGTCGTAACCTCGGTCCCGGAGCGCCGTGAGAATCCCGTACTGCTCCAGCACGTACACGAACCCAGCGCGCGTGTAGTAGCCCAGGTACAGGTCAGACCCCTGGGACCGGAACAACCCGTCGACCCCCAGGTCGTCCTCGTCCGGCGTCCGCAAAGCCGCCACCGAGAGCGACGCATACACCTTACGAAACGCTCGGTCGATCTCCTGCAGGCTGGTGTCCGCGCGCAACGTCACGACGGGGCAGCTTGCCTGACGGACGACCCGCGCCGCCGTGGAGCCCAGCGACAGCACGCTCAATCCACCGATCCCCTCGCTCCCCATGACCACCAGGTCAGCACTGCCCTCGACCGCCTCCCTCAGAATCTCGGAGGCCGGATCTCCCCGTCGGCACACGAGCCTCGGCGGGCTCGCCCCCATGGCCTCCGCCTGCAGCCCAAGCGCCTGCATTCGTGCGTCCACGTCCTCTTCGCCTCGGGACACGTGAAGCACCGAGAGCGCCGCACCCATTTGCCCCGCCATGCTGCCGGCGAGCATCGTCGCGTGGTGGGATGCCTCCGAGAAGTCGGTCGGGTGCAGCAGGAGCTTCGGAGGGAAAGCCGGCGCACGTTCCAGCCGCTTGGCATTCTCTTCCTTGTCCCCGAAGAGCTGCACACCGTCCCACATCCGCTGAAGCATCGCGCCGAACCCGGGTGGCTTGACCGACACCACCGGACAGCGAACCCCTCGCAACACCTGGTACGCCGTGCCGCCTAGAAAACGCGCTTGGATCCCCGTGTTGCCGTGCGTCGCCAGCACCACCGCGTCGGCGGGCAATTCCCGGGCAACACGCACCACCTCCGCACCCGCCCCTCCCGCGGTCACGATCACGTCCGCGTCCTCGATCCCCAGCCCGAGCGTCCCCAGCCAGAGGTGAACTTGCTCTTCCACCTCCCCCGTGGTCGGCACCTTCTCCCTGCGCGAAGGAGGCCAACGCAACCCCCAGATCGCGGGGACGTCGTCCACCACGTACAGGATGAAAAGGCGCGCGTCGTACGCCCTCGCCATCGACCGGCCGAACCCCAACGCCGCCGCGGACGCTTCGGACAGGTCCACCGGGACGAGGATGATGCCGTTCGTGCGCATGTCGTTACCCGCCGGAGGTCAATCCGGCTCGAGCGCCCACGCCCGGGACTCGTCGTCGAGGTGATGCCAGTGGCACTGACGGCGCATGCACACGTAGATTCGCGCGCTTCCTCCCGAGGTTCGCACCTGGAACAACGCGGACGGCGCTCCACACAGGTTGCACGTGCGGCCGGCGTCCTTCAGGCTCGCGAGGCACTTCGGGCAGGCAAAGTCCTCGGCGATCGTCCCCTTCTCGATCTCCAGCGTGCTCGAGGACCGAAAGTCGTTGAGGTATGGACTGAGCTTGAGCATCCCGGTACCGCTCGCAGGGCTCGTGATGCGCACCACCAGGTCGTTCCCCTGCACCAAGTCGTGATCGCAATGAGGACACGAGCACTCCAGCTTCGTACCGGACTGAATCAGCTCCGCGGGACGATCCGGCCTGTGAAAACCCACGGCTTCCAAGATCAGCCGGCTCCGGGCCGCCTGGCTGATAGCGTGCCAGTAACACCCCTTGCGCATGCAGATATAAAAGTCGACATCCTCCCCGTCGACCTCGACCAGGAACCGCGCAACCCGCGACCCACACGCCTCGCACCGGTCTTCCTTCTCCCCAAGCGTCGTCTTGCAAGCCGAGCACCGAAGGTCCGCCACCTCGACGCCGTCCGCCAGCTCGATGGTGCTGGTGCACTCGAACACGTTCAGCAGAGCGCTAAGCTTCAGGTGCCCGCTCTCCTGGTCCCCGCGCTCGACCTCGAGCAAGACGTGCTCACCCTGGACGAGCGAAGCCCGGCAGTGGGGGCAGAAGCACGTCATTGGCGTCCCCGTTACGAGCACCTTCTGCCGCTCTGGAATCTGGGTCATGGGATCACTCCTCGATACCGCCGGGCATGTTGGCAAGCCCTGCGCGCGGGCGCAAGCACCGTTCACGCACCTTCTCGCGGCTCGATGCATGCAGGTTCATCGAAAACGCGAACGCCTTGCCGTGACCGCCCGATCTTTGGTCCGCCTCGCCAACCCACGCTAGGTTCCCCCCCCCACCATGCGCATTGCTCACCTCGTTCTCCTTGCTGCCCTGGCCCTCGGCTGCTCCCGATCCGACGAGGACCCATCTGCTCCCATCGCATCCTCCCCTGTCCTCGCGAGCGCCCCGGCCGTCGCTACTGCTTCCGCCACGGCCAAGCCGCCCTCCCTGCCCTGCCCTTCGGCAATGGTCGAGGTGAAGGGAAGCTACTGCCCCACCGTGCTGCACCAGTGCGTCGAGGGAGGCCGAACGCACGACGGCAAACCCAGCCACGACCCGATGCCCTACTTCTGCGATGGGTACCGGCCAGGGTACGCGAAGTGCTTGAAGCCGGAGACCCCCAAGCACTTCTGCATCGACCTCTACGAGTACCCCAACAAGATCGGCGCTCTGCCCGAGGTGTTCGTCTCCTGGTACGAGGCCAAGGACGCGTGCGAAAAGCAGGGCAAGCGGCTGTGTGATGACGACGAATGGACCCTGGCGTGCGAGGGACCGGAGCGTCTTCCCTATCCTTACGGGTGGCGTCGGGATGCGAGCCGCTGCAACATCGACAAGCCCTGGCGCAAGCCAAACGACGGCATCCTGGCGAGCAAGGAGCGCAACGCACGCGTGGAAGAGGAGCTTGCTCGGCTGTCCCAACGCGTGCCCTCGGGAGCCATGCCTGGCTGCGTGTCGCCTTTTGGAGTGAAGGACATGGGAGGCAACGTGGACGAGTGGGCGGTGAACGTGACGTTGGGGGGCAAGCCCTACAAGTCCGTGTTCAAGGGCGGCCACTGGTGCGGGGGCGCACGCAACCGCTGCCGTCCCACCACGGAGAGCCACGACGAGACCACGCGGTACTATGCGGAAGGGTTTCGGTGCTGCGCGAACCCGCAGCCGATCTAACGGGTGATGAGCTTGAACTCGATGCGACGGTTCTTCTGCTTGCCTGCAGGGGTCTTGTTGTCCGCGATGGGTTCGTCCGGTCCTGCCCCACGCGTTTCGATACGGCTCGCGTCCACGCCCTTGCCCACCAGGTAGGTCTTGACCGCTTCGGCCCGGTCCGCCGACAGCTTCACGTTGAAGTCATGCTTCCCGTCGGTGTCCGTGTGCCCAGAGATCGCGACCCGCAGCGAAGGGTACTCCGTCAGCACCGTCGCAGCTTGATCGAGCGTCGGTCGGGAGTTCGCACGAATCGTGGCCTTGCCCACGTCGAAGTAGATCCCCTCGATCACGCCCGTGAACTTCTTGACCTGCTCCGGAATCTCGTCGGGGCAGCCATCATCGTCCAGGTACCCGTTGACCGCCTCAGGCTCGTTGGGGCACTTGTCCGCCTCACCCTGGATACCGTCCTTGTCCGGGTCAGGATCGGGGCACCCGTCGGGCGCAATGCCGGGAACCGTCGGGCACTTGTCCACGTCGTCCAGGAAGCTGTCACCGTCCGCGTCCTTCGGGGGGCACCCGTCGGGCGCAGGGCCAGCCTCGGTCGGGCACTTGTCGTCCCGGTCCAGGATCCCATCCCCATCGCCGTCGCGGAGGGGGCAACCATCTGGCGCCACCCCCGCTTCGGTCGGACAGGCGTCCTGGTCGTCCGTGAACCCATCCCCATCGCTGTCCGCGGGCGGCTTCGGCGCTGGCTTGCTCCGCCCAATCGTGCCGGTCAGCCCCAGCAGCACCTCCGGGTGATGAGTCAACGTCCCGTCCTTCTCGTCGTTCTTCTGCGTGAGGTTGTCGCGGATGTCCAGACGGACCGAGAGCAATCCGTTGATCGGCACCTTCACACCGCCGCCGAAGTGATAGGCAGGGTCTCCGTCGTCCCCCAGGGGATCGCTCTTGGCGGCGAGTCGGCCAAAGCCGCCCAGAAGGAAGGGCGTGATGCTCCAGAACGGCGTCTGGGCGATGAGGTGGCCCCGACCGGCCATGAGCGTGGCGGACTCGTCGTCCTCGGTCTTCGTCGGCATGAGTGCGCCCTCGAGCTCGGCGCCCAGGAAGCTGAGGGGATAGAATCCGATCCGCGCCCCGACCTCGGGAGCTACGGACTTGAACTGCTGGTGCGGGTTGCCTTCCAGGTGAAGGTTGTGGGTGTCCGACGGGAAGATCGCCCCCACGAAGATGCCGAGTTCCAAGAGCATGGGTTCGGGCCGGTAGCGCGACATGTAGTCGCCCCCGCCCTCGCCCGAGCTCGTGGCCGTAGCCCCCTCGGGAGTGAGGGAGAGCGAGGCCGACGCGGCCCCATCCTGGGCGTGCGCGGACGAGGCCAGAAGTACCGCCGCCACCCCGAGTCCCAAGCTTGATCGGAGGATATTCATATCGTTCTCCTCATCTGTGTGACCAAGTCTTCCTATACGTCACGCTTCGGGAGGAAGCAACCGCAACAATCCACTGTGGCGAGAACGGTCCACGCACAGTTCCCGCTCGCGCCTTGTTCCTGTCACGGACTTCAGCGATCCTTCTGAGGCTTCCATGGCAGAAACGGCTTCCCCCATGCGCGCGGCGAGGCGTTGGCAGGTTCAAATCCTCGTCTCGACGTGGGTGGCCTACGCCGGCTACTACTTCTGCCGGAAGGCTTTCTATGCGGTGAAGGTGAAGGGCGGCATCGGGGACGCGCTGGATCTCTCGAGCGTGGACTTGGCTCACGTGGGGACCGCATACCTGGTGGCCTACTCGCTCGGACAGTTCTCTTCGGCGTTCCTGGGAAGGCGTCTTGGCCCGAGGCTCCTTCTGCTGGTGGGCATGGCGGTGTCCTTGCTCTGCAACGTGGGGTTTGGCGTCAGCAACGGGTTCTGGACGGTATTGCTGTTCATGGCGCTCAACGGCCTGGCGCAGGGGACCGGGTGGCCCGGGTGCATCGGCTCGCTCGGGCATTGGTTCCCGCGACGCCAGCGTGGCAGCGTGCTCGGCCTGTGGTCCACCTGTTACCAGGTCGGTTCGGTGGCAGCGACGGCCTTCGCGGCGTACCTGCTGGGGATAGCTGGGTGGCGCTGGTCCTTCTTCGGGGCGTCGATCGTGCTGCTCGGGGCATGGGCGCTCGTGCTCGTCCTGCACCCCGGAACTCCGGAATCCAAGGGGTTGCCATCGCTGGGGGACGACGCAGACGACGACCCTCGTCCGCGGGGGGACGGGCTCGGTTGGACCCGCGAGGTGCTCGTGGCCATCGGGTTGATGGGAGGGATCTACTTCTGCATCAAGTTCTTGCGGTACGCGCTTTGGTCCTGGACGCCGTTCTTCCTGAGCCAGAGCCTCGGCGTGGACAAAGCGGACGCCGGGTATCTCTCGACCGTGTTCGATATCACCGGATTCTTCGGCGTTGTCCTGGCGGGGTACGTCTCCGACCGATGGTTCGGGGGTCGGCGCTCCACCGTCGCCTTGCTGATGCTGGTGGGGATGACCATTTCATTCGGGGGCATGTTCTGGCTGGGGTCGACCCACCTGCTCGCATTCAGCGTAGCCCTGGGGTTCTGCGGGTTCATGCTCTACGGCCCTGACTCGCTGCTCTCGGGGGTTGGCGCCATCGACGTGGGCACCGCGCGCGGAGGGCTCGTGGCGGCGGGGGTCATCAACGGGATCGGGTCGATCGGACCCATCTTCCAGGAGCAGGTCATCGGGTGGATGCTGCTGCGTTATTCGAACAGCCTGGCCCCGATGCTCCTGATGCTCGTCGGGGTGGCGGTGGCCGGCACGCTGCTGATGGGGGTGCTGCACATGCGAGCCCGCAAGGCTGGCCTCTGAGGGCTCAGCGCACGGGACTGGGAAGCGACCGTGCGCACCAGAGAAAAGCTCCTGCACACTCGGCGGCCCGCGACGGCAGGGCAGAGCGAGCAATCGGGCCCAATTTCGTCCTCGCAAGACGGGCAGGAACCTTGCATAATTCTACGTTACGATGAGAAATCTGGCCTTCGCTCTCGCCACCGCGCTCGCCGTGTTGCTGTTCGCTCCCCGGGCTCAGGCCATCGAGCAGCTGACGGCCCAGGACGTGATCAGCTGGGCGCAGTACGGGATGAACTACTCGTACTGGTGGGGCAACGGGAGGTGGCGCACGGACAAGGCTTCTCTCGGGAGTTGTTCTGGCTCCTGCCCGAGGTGCAGTCATTCGGGATCCTACGGCGCCGACTGCTCCGGCTTCGTGGCGAAGGTCTGGCGGGTGCCCTCGTCCACGCCCATGACGACGAACAGCCACCCCTACTCGACCTCCCACTTCTACAACCAGAACATCCACTGGACTCGTGTCAACCGCGCGAACGCCAAGCAGGCCGACGCGATGGTGTACCGGAGCTCACGCAGCGGTCACATCTTCCTGTACGACCGGGCCGACCCATGGGGCACGATGTGGGCCTACGAGTGCAAGGGTTGCAGATCAGGCTGCACGCACAACCTCAGGACCGCGACCTCTTCGTACGTGGCCATTCGTCGGAACTCGATGGTGACCACTCCCCAGTCCTGCGTGGACAACGGCGACTGCTCGTCGGGCGTTTGTGCATGGAACGGCGACATCTATTGTTGCAGGTCGCCCGGGTTCACGGGCACGGAGTGCTTCTCGGACGGCGAGTGTTCCAGCGGGAAGGTCTGCGCCTACAACGGCCAGAAGTTCGTCTGCACCAGCCCCATCAACTGCGGAGGAAGCTCCGGAACGGGGGGCAGTGGCGGCACGTCTTCCGGATCCGGCGGAACCTCCGGCGGCACGGGGGGTACGGGCGGCGGGGGCGCCGGGTGCTACGCGGCAACTCCTGACCCCTGGCGTCACGCTTCCCTCGGACCGTCCTTCCTGCTCGTGGGGCTAGCGGGCGCTTGGCGACGTCGACGGCGGACGGACGAAGAAGGACGGCGATGACCGAACCCCACAGGAACAGTCGTGCAATTCGAACGAACTAGGACCAGGGAACACCAGGACACGAGATCGCAGAACGCAGAAGCCCGTCTGAAACGATCCTGTTTCGCTTACCTGGCCGGGCTCGCCGTTCTGCTGTGCATGGCTTGCTCGTCGGAAGGCGACGCGCGGGACCGCGACGGGGGGAGCACCGCGGGCAGCGGTGGCAGTGGAAGCGGAGGCACGAGCGGATCAGGGGGGACGGCATGGGACGGTGGCGGCGGCGAAGGCATCGTGGAAGCGGGCCCCGACCTCGAGATGCCGACCGACTGCGTCCCCCCCGACATGACGGTGGTCTGCAATCCCATCACGAACGAAGGGTGTGACAGCGCAGCCGGTGAAGCCTGCGAGTACGGCATCGAAGAGTACTTCATGTGCTTCCCGGCGCCCAACGATGTGGACGAGGGAGGCGCCTGCAACTGGGAGGAAGGCCCCTGGTGCAAGGCGACCCTGGTTTGCAGCTCGGACGACCCGGAGAGCCCGGCCGGCGTTTGTCGGCGACCGTGCTGCTCCGACGCGGACTGCGGGTCGAAGGCTTGCGTCGCGGCGGACCCTGAGTTCGGGACCCTCGGCGTCTGCAAGTAGCCATTTCGGTGAGGCGGCCGAGACGGCCGCGCTCCCAGGGGTTCTCTTGGGGGCCCTTACCAGCGGTCGGAGCGTCGAAGGCCTGCCATGGGTCGAGAGGCCACGTCGAGCACGGCGTCCGTGAAGGCGCGGGCCGCGGCCTGCAATGCGGGGAGGTCGCCGGATAGGTAGCCCCCGCCGAAGTTCGTCTGCGTGGGGGGGGCGAAGTGGCGCAGGAGTGAAACGTTCGCGGCCTTGAGCGCCGCATCCAGACCGACCGTGCTCTCGATCGGGGGCGCGATGAAGTAGCCCATCGGGTCGCCCGCTGGAATACCAGCCTCGACGCTCAGGTACCTGCCGGTCTCGCCGATCACGTGCGGGAAAAACGCGGGGCCGCCCCCCTCGGGTTGGTAGAAGCAGATGTCTTGCTGAAGAGCACGAACCGCCGCATTCAGCCCCTCCTGGACCGACTCCGGCTCCGCCCCGCCCAGAATGCCGAGGATCTCTCCTGACAGCGGCCCCGACGCGTGCGCCGCCCCCGCGTAGAAGCTCTTGGCGAACATCACCTCGACCTCGGCGAACTTCGTCGCGTGGTCGAGCGCCGCGTACAAGCTGTCGTCCTGATCGCACGTCAGCATCCCGAGGCTGCCAAACCGGTCCACGTCCACGCCGAACGCACGCAGCAAGGAGGCATCCGCCGCGGGAAGCACGCGACAGGCGAGGATGTTCGGAGCGACAGGAACGATGCGCACGCTTGCCTCCTAGACGAGTTCCAGCCCACTGCGACCGAGGTCGAGGCCCCGTCGCAACAAGCTCGCCGCCATGTCCGCGGCTGCTTCCGGCAGCAATCCCTGGGGCCGGATGTTGGAGATGCAGTTCTTCTCGGCGTTGTCTTGGTCCAGCTTCGGCCCCACCGCGAGGTAGATCGAAAGCGAATCGCCCGTCCCGAGCCCCGGTCGCTCCCCGAGGCAGATCGCCGTCGCCCGAACACCGAGCAACACGCCGATGTCGTCCTGCAGGCCGACCCTCGCGAGGCGCGCGAGAATGGGACGCCCCACGGACATGCCTCGGCTCTTCAACGCTTGAAGCAACGCCGGCAACAACCGCGGGCCGTTGGTCTCGAGCGCCGGCGAGGACAGGCCGTCCGCTACGATCACCTGCACGTCGACGCCCCTCTCCCCTTCCCTGCCCAGCACCGCCCGGCTCTCGTCCGACAACCGACGACCGTCATTCGGGTGCAGCAAGTAGTGGGCGCGGTCCGGACAACGACTGACCACTTCGATACAGCCCAGGGAGGACGCGAACGTGACCGGCAGCTCGGCCTCGACGGCATCCTTCGCGATGGCGTGGTCCGCTCGAAGGGCGAGGTAGGTTTCTGCGCGGTAGCGGGTGCCGGTGCGCCCGGCCGCGATCCTTGCGGGGGTGGTCTGCACCAGTCGCTCGAGAAACGCCTCGTTATGAGGGTGATCGACGCCGTCCGGTCGTCGCGGAGAAGCCTTGGCCGCGGGCGCGGGAGGAGCGACGGGGCTTTCGGCTGTAACCACCAGGTCCTCGAGGAAGGCGGGGATCCGTCGTCGCGGGGGAGGGTTCACGGGACACCTCGCGCGTCGAACACCGAGGCGTCTCCGGCCTTCTTGGTGAGGCGACCGTTGCGCCAGAGGCCCATTCGCTCGAGCCACGCTTCGAACTCGGGGGTGGGCCGGTAGCCGAACACCTGCCGCAGGGCCGCGTTGTTGTGAAAGCTGGTGGTGTTGTAGTTGAGCATCAGGTCATCGCCCAGGGGGATGCCCATCAGGTAGTTGACCCCCGCGGCGGCCAGCAGCATCTCGAGATTCTCCTGGTCGTTTTGGTCCGCCACCGCGTGGTTCGTGTAGCACGCGTCACAGCCCATGCTGATCCCGGACAGCTTGCCCATGAAGTGATCCTCGAGTCCCGCCCGCGTGATCTGCTTGCCGTCGTAGAGGTACTCGGGGCCGATGAACCCGACCACGGAGTTGAGCAAGAACGGCGCGTAGCGACGCGCCAAACCGTAGGCGCGCGCCTCCATCGTGAGCTGATCGGTGCCGTGGTGGGCGTTCGCGGACAGGGCCGTCCCCTGCCCCGTCTCGAAGTACATGACGTTCGGCCCCTTGGCCGTGCCGAGACGACGGGCCATGTCCATGGCTTCGTCGAGGAGGCGGACCGAGACGCCGAAGTTGCGGTTGGCACCTTCGCTCCCTGCGATGCTCTGGAACATCAGGTCGAGGGGCGCGCCGCGCTCGAGCGCCTTCATCTGCAGCGTCACGTGGGCAAGCACGCAGTTCTGCGTCGGCACCTGGTAGCGTCGCATCAGGTCCTTGACGGCCGTGAGGATGGCGACGACGTTGTCGACGGACTCGGTGGCGGGGTTGACGCCGATGACGGCGTCGCCGTTGCCAAAGGACAGACCATCTCGCACCGCGGCGAGGATCCCGGGGACGTCGTCGGTGGGGTGATTCGGCTGCAGCCGGCTGGAAATGCGGCCTGGCAAGCCGAGCGTGGCGTTGCATCGCACCACGACGCGGATCTTTCGCGCGGCGAGCACCAAGTCGAGGTTGCTCATGAGTGAGGCGACACCGGCGACGGCTTCCGGGGGCAGATGCCGTCCCACGCGGGCAATTTCCTCCCCCGCGATGTCGTCGCTCAGGATCCAATCTCTCAACTCGGCCACGGTCCATCCGGCGACGCGCGAGAAGACGTGATCGTCGAGGGCGTCTTCGATGACGCGGGTGACCTCGTCCTGCTCGTAGGGGACGGAGGGGGATTCGCGGAGGGTCTGCAGCGGGAGGGAGGCGAGGACGAGCTTCGCGGCCGCTCGTTCGCGCATGGAGCGTGCCGCGACCTGGGCTTGCTCGTCGCCGCTTCGCGCCTCGCTGGCGCGCGCGAGGACGTCTTTCACCGACGGGAAAGAGAAGTGTTCGCCGTGCAGAGCTTGGGTCCAAGCCATGGGACGCAGGGAGTCTAGGGCGTGACCGGCTGACTGTCGATCGCGGTGTCGATCGAGGCTGAGTTCTTCACCAAGCGGGTTGGTTCACCCCCTCGGCCGTGGAGCCGCGCATCTCGCTTGACCGCCGGGCGTCGGCCGGGTCCACTTGTCGGATGCAGACAGCCCTACCCTCGCTCTTTCGCCTTGGTGTCTTGCTGCTCGGCCTTGGCCTCACCGCCGGATGCGGGCCTCGGCAGGAAGAACCGCTCGTGGCCTCTTCCGCGGACCAAGCCGTCTACGCCGTGCGCTACCCCGATGCCCTCAAGGCAGTCCTCGAAGACTTCAACAAGCGCGAAGAGGAAGCCAACGCGGTGCTCGCGGAGGTGCCCACCTACGCCCAGGCCCTGGACAACCCGGATTGGGGTCAGGTCCTGGAGGTCGTCGATGCGGCGGTCATGGCCGGTCGGTCCCAGGCCTACGCCGACAGGATGCGCGAGGTTCGCCACGTCCACACGTTCTTCGACGAAGAGAAGGACGAGCTGAACCGTCGTGCCGGGGGCGCAGCGCAGTACGCAGCCCAGCAGGGGGGATGCAGCGTCCAGGTGGGGGGCGCCGTGGGGGGTGCCCTTCAGAAGGCAGTCGACAAGCAGCTCGAGACGCGCCTGCGCGAGCGCAACGAAGCCCAGATGATCCTCCATCGTTACAGCGCTTCGCTCGGGGAGAAGAACACGGCGAAGCTAGAGGAGCAGGTGGACCGCCTGTCCTACTTGTCCTTCGTGGTGCAGGTCGAGCTTCCCGAGGGGAAGCGACAAATGGACGAGATGCTCGAGGAGGCCGAGCAGGTCGAGAAGACGGCCGACGACTTCATTGCAGAGGAGACCGAGTACCAGAAGCAAGCGGGGCGAACGGACAAGGAGAAGGAGGCGTCGGCTGCCCGCGTCGCCCTGATGAAGGAATCGAAGGCGCAGGTGGCATCCACCGTGCAGCAAGCGCGCACTTCCTCGGAGAAGATGCAGGAGCGTATCGACAAGCTTCGCAAGGACTTCGACTACATCGTGGGGGCCTTGCGCTCGGAGATTCAGCAGCGGGCGGGGAAGTAGCTGTGAGCTAGCCTCAAATCAAGCACAGCGCTTCGCGCTGAGCACGAGCACGACGCACCGTCGATTCGAGTGAAACGCAGCACTAAGAGCCGGAACCGCGTCGAGCTTCGCCCGATCCGCTCGCCCCTTCGGGCGAAGGGTGCCCGTTCTTCTTCAGCAGCTTCTCGATCTCGGCGGGGGCATCTCGCATCCGAACGATGTCCGATGCCCGTCCGATGAGGACCAGGACGTCCTCTCGCTCGATGACATGGTCGGGTCCTGGCAGGAACACGAAGATGTCGCCCTTTTGCCGCTTGATCGCGAGGACGAAGAGGCCGAACCGGTTGCGAAGCTGCAGGCTGAGCAAGGTCCGTCCCCAGAAGGCCCCCGGCGCGGCGATGTCCATCACGCGGTAGTCCTTGGCCAGGGGGATGAAGTCGAGCAGGTTCGGGTTCAGCATCTGGAGGGCCAGCCGGTCTGCGGTCTCCTGCTCGGGGAAAACGATGTGCTCGGCGCCCACGGAGCGAAGGATCTCGGCATGGTCGGCGCTGGTAGCCTTGGCGCGGATGACCGGAACACCGATGCGCTTGAGGTGCAACGTGCACAGAATGCTGGCTTCCAGGCTCTCTCCGATGCTCACCACGGCCTCGTCGAAGTCCGAGGACACCTCGGAGGCCAACGCGTGGAAGTCGCGAGCGTCCAGGCATCGGGCGCGCTGGACCTCGTCGACGATGGCGTTGACCCTCGCGATCTCGCTATCGAGCACCAGCACGTCGGCATGGCGAGCGAGCGACCGGGCCAGTGCAGCGCCGAAGTGTCCCAGCCCGATCACGCAGATTCTTCTTTCGCGCCTCATCCGATCATGACCCTTCCCTCGGGGTAGCGTACGCCCGGACTCCTGCGTGCGAAGGCCCACACGGCCAGGGTCAGCGGTCCGAGCCTCCCGACAAACATCGTGGCGACGATCCAGAGTTTTCCCACGGCGCTCAGCTTGGGCGTCAGGCCGGTGGAGAGTCCGACTGTTCCGAATGCGGAGACCTGCTCAAAGACGACATCGTGCAGCCCCAGGCCGGGAGCACGTTCGGTGGCGAGGAGCAAGAGGACACCGAAGGCGTTCCAGACGGCGGCAAGGCCAATGATCATCGAGGCGCGCCGGGCCGTATCGCCGGGGATGTGGCGCCCGAAGAGCCGCGGCCACTTGCCCCCTCGCAGCAGGCTCCACAGCTTGGCGAGCCACAAGGCGAACGTGGTGGTCTTGATGCCGCCCGCGCACGACGCTGGAGAACCGCCGACGAACATCAACAAGACCATCAACATGAGCGAGGCGAGGGGCAACGCGGCGATGTCCACGGTGTTGAAGCCCGCGGTTCGAGCCGTCACGGACTGAAACAGGGCGGACCCGACCCGGGTGGTCCAAGGCCCCTCCGATGGGGTGAGGCCGAAGAGAAGGAGCAGCAGGAAGCCAGCCAGGACAAGTGCGCCGCTGGTGACCAGGGCCACGCTGGAGTTGAGCTCGAGCCGACTCGGCCCTGACTCCCGGCGATGCTTAGCGGCTCGGAGCTTTCGGCCAACGTCCACGACGACCGGATGCCCGATGCCTCCCAGCACGATCAGGACCATGACGGACGAGATCACCATGGGGTTGTTTCTCCATCCGGTCAGACTGTCGGGGTAGAGAGAAAAGCCCGCGTTGCAGAACGCGGAGACCGCATGGAAAACGGCTGAGTAGGCGGCGTGTCTCGCGCCCTTCGCAGGGAGCATCCCGATGAAGATCAGCACCGCTCCGGCCGTCTCCGCGATCACCACGAACCGCACGATGCGCTGAAAGATCCCCCGGAACTCGGTGGCCGCTTCACGCTGCAGGAGGGCTTCGGACAGTGCGGCACGGGCGCTCAGGGACATGCGACGGCCGAGCAGATGGAACGCCAGGGCCGCGAAGGACATGACGCCGATTCCCCCGGCTTGGATGAGGCACAGGATGACCGTCTGCCCGAAGATCGAGTAGTCCGTGCCGGTGTCGACGACCGCCAGGCCGGTGACGCACACGGCGGACGCAGAGGTGAACAGCGCATCCAGGAGGCCAACGTTGCCTTTGTGAGCCCACGGGAGCGCAAGCAGGAGCGTTCCGAGTCCGATGAGACCCGCAAAGCTCGCCACCAGGAGGCTCTCAGGCGATCGGGTGGCGAAGCGGTTGCGGGCTTGCGCCAGCCTTTCACGCATGCTTTTCCTCGCGCCAGTACGGGCATGCGTGCTTGGCGCGGAGACACCAGCGGTCGAAGTGGCAACGCGCCAGGACCATCCGGTCGTGGTGCCGGCCACACACCGAGAGCGTGACACGCTCATCCAGCCGAGCGTGCAATGCGGGACAGATGGCGTCGTCGAGCGACTCGGCACCCACGAGCGGCACTGTGGGGCGCGGCCCACCGTTGGGTTTGGGGAGGAACAGGGCCTGCTCCGCTCCCGCACCGAGAATGGACGCGATCCATGCGCGTGTGGGGTGCGAATGGGCGGCCATGACAGAGACGGTGCCGTCCGTGAGGCGTCTTGCAAGACGGACCATCGCGAGTACTCGCCCATCGTCCGAGAGGTCGGTCTCGACGAACAAGACCCGAGGGATGCGGGCTTGATCATCGGCGAGGGCATCGAGCGCGAGGTCAGCGTGGCCCCAGCTTTTCCACGCCCCGTCTTCGTCCTGTGTCCACGTGTCCATGGTCTTCTTCCCTCGCCCGTGGAGCACGGGTCGTGCCACCCGGATCGAGGCGCAATCACGCGGGCGGAGGGAGAAGACGTCGGCCGGGATTCTTGCGAAACGCAAGGTGTCTTGCAGAATGCAATTCGTGACGGCGATGGCGCGACGGATTGCACGCTGCAACGCACCTTGCAGCCTGCAACGGCGATCGGCGCCGGTCTGAGCGGGATCGCCGCGGAAATCGCGGCTCGCACGGCTGAGTAGGGGACCTCGCGCCCTGGCACAGCGATTGCCGAGCTTCGTCGACAGAGACCCCCATGGCTGCCTTGCCGGCCTCACGTGGAGAGAAGAGATGAACAAGGGCCAAAGCATCCTCGTCGTGGACAGCGAGAAGAACGTCCGCATGAGCATGGTTCGCGCGCTCGAGTCGGGTGGCTTCCACGTCGAATCGGCCATGACGGGCGAGGAGGCGTTGCTCATGCTCGAAGCGTCCGCCTTCCACGCCGTATTTCTCGACCTGAAGCTGCCCGGCGTGGCTGGGATCGAGGTGCTGCGCAAGATCAAGAGGCGGTGGCCGTCGACCCGCGTGGTCGTCGTCACAGCCCACGGGACGGTAGACAACGCAGTCGAGGCGATGCGGCTCGGCGCGTCGGACTTCATTCCGATGCCGTTCACTCCTGAAGAGCTCAGGGGAATCGCGAAGGCGATCCCTTCGTCAGCGCCTGAGGAGAACCGGAACGAACGCTACGCGGGCTGCGTGACTGAGGCGAGGCGCTCGATCGTCCACAACCAGATCGCGGCCGCACTGGCATCCGCGCGCACGGCTGCGGGGATCGACCCCGCGCGTCCGGAGGCGTTCAACCTGCTGGGCGCCGCGACCCACCTGAGCGGGGACCGGTACAGGGCACAGAGCTACTTCCGCGCGGCCATCGCCCTCGACCCCACCTACGGGCCGGCGTTCGAGAACCTGGATCGCAGCACCGCTGGCGGCGTCCACGGGCTGTACATGGAGCTGTCCCTCGGCCACGCCGAAGGAGACGAGTGAGGTCACCATGGCTGGCAAGAGCCATCGTCGTGTCGTCGTCGTGGGCTGTGGGAGGCTCGGCGCCCATCTCGCCAGCCGCTTGAGTGTGCGCGGCGTGGACGTGGTGGTCGTGGATCTCAACGAAGCGGCTTTCCAAAGCCTCTCGCCCGAGTTCGGGGGGTTCCGATTCGCAGGGGACGCGACCGAGTTGGCCGTGCTTCGCAAGGCCAGGGTCGAGGAGGCGGACACGATCATCGTCACCACGCGCGACGACAACACGAACATGATGGTGGCCCAGGTGGCGAAGCAGGTTCTGGGCGTGCCGCAAGCCCTGGCTCGGGTATTCGACCCTTCGCGGGAGGCCATCTACCACGGTCTCGAGATCGAGACCGTGTGCCCGACGATGCTGGCAGCCGACGCCGCCGTGGAGTTGCTGTCCGCTCAGTCCCCGGAGCAGACCCCATGAGCCTGCGCGTCCTCATCCTCGCAGAGGAGCGCTCTGCCTACTTCCTCTCCCGACGACTGCTCGACGCGGGACACGAGGTCGTCGTCGTTCACGAATCGGAAAGCGCGTGCAGGTCCCTGGCGCACCAACTCGACGCCACGGTCGTGTGCGGGGATGCCACGGATCCTCGGGTTCTCGAGGACGCCGGAGCAGGCTCGGTGGACGCCGTTCTGGCGCTGAGCGGGGAGGATGCTCGGAATCTGGCCCTCTGCCAGCTCGCTCGGCTGCGGTTCCGGGTGCCCCGCGCGCTGGCCGTGGTCAATGACCCGGACAACGAGGAGGTGTTCCGCAAGCTAGGGGCCGAGATCGCCTTCTCGCCCACTCGCGTGCTTGCCGACCTCGTGGAGCAGCGAGCCCAATTCGCAGACATCACGCACCTCATCCCGGTCGCGGACGGACGAGTCCACTTGACCGAAGTGAAGCTTTCGCAGGATGCGCCGGCAGTCGGCCGGCTCCTCAAGGATGCGGGCCTGCCGACGGGGGCCATCGTCGCCTACTTGTTGCGAAACGACGAGCCGCTCGTTCCCCATGGGCAGACCCAGCTTTTCGAGGGAGATCGGTTGATGCTCGTCACGCTCCCGGGCACGCACACGGTAGCCCTGGACGCGCTCACCGCCCGGACCCTTGGAGGCTGACCGTGCGCATCGACGCCGACCTGCGTGAGCACTACCGGAGCGTGGCCTCGTTCACCGGAGCCATTCTGGCGCTTTGCGGCCTGATCACGGTCTCGCCCTTGGTACTGCTTGCGTGGCACCCCGAGGAGGCGAGGTTGGCACACGGCTTCCTCATCCCCGCCGCGCTGCTCGTCGTTTTCGGGGGTGGACTCTGGCGTGCCTTGCGTCCGAGGTGCCAACCCGTGTTGACGGTGCAGGACGGCGGAGTCATCGTGCTGCTCTCGTGGGTCGTGGTGACCGTGGTCTCTGCCCTGACGTTCATGATCATCATGGGCCTGGGGTTTCTGCCCGCGTTGTTCGAGTCGGTCAGCGCTTGGACCACCACCGGTCTGTCCGTGATCGACGTGGAGCGAGCTCCTCGGGTGGTGCTGTTGTGGCGCAGCATCATGCAGCTCGCCGGGGGAGCCGGGATGGCGATCCTCCTTGTCACGCTTGCCGGGGGGCCGCTCGGGCCGGGGCTCGCGCTCGCGGAGGGACGGGGCGACCAGCTCGTCCCTCACGTCCGGCGCTCGGCGAAGCTGGTGCTCTGGCTGTACGCGGGCTACGCCCTTGCTGGTTCGGTCGCCTTGCGCGTCGCGGGGATGTCCACCTTCGACGCCGTGAACCACGCCTTCGGGGCCGTTTCGACGGGAGGATTCTCGACGCGGACCGCGAGCATCGGCCACTGGGATTCGCCGGCGATCGAGGCGGTCACCATCCCTCTGATGATCCTCGGAAGCACCAACTTCCAGACCGCGTATCTGGTCTTCCAACGACGCTTTGGCGCGGCGGCACGCAGCACCGAAGTGCGAACGGCGGGCCTGCTCGGCGTGGTCGCCGCTGCCCTGCTCTTCGCGCTCGTCACCGCTCCGGGATACGAAGGCCTGGGCAAGCAAGCTCGCGTGGCGGTCTTCGAAGCGGTGAGCGCCCTGACCACGACCGGATTCTCCAGCACGTCTTACGGCACCTGGCCGGCGATGGGGCTCCTTCTCCTCGTGCCGCTGATGATCGTCGGAGGCGGGACGGGCTGCACGGCGGGAGCGATGAAGCAACACCGCGCGCACCTTCTCGCCAGAGCCGTGGTCTGGGAGCTCAAGCGCCTGTGGCTTCCGGGCCGAGCGGTCGTCGACACCTCCGTGTGGCGCAGGGAGAGCCACGTCTCCGTGACCGATCGCGAGCTGGTGCAGGTCGCGGTCTTTGCGGTTGCCTATCTCGCGATCCTTGCGACCGGCAGCGGGGTCCTCGTCGCCTGCGGCTTCGGATTCCAGGAGGCCCTGTTCGAGTACGCGTCGTCGCTGGGCACCGTCGGCTTGTCCATTGGGGTCACGAGCGCGAGCGCCCCTGCCCCTGTGCTCTGGGCTGAGATTTTCGGCATGTTTCTCGGCCGTCTTGAGATCTTCGTCGTCCTGGTCGCCGTGAGGAAGCTGTTCGTGGATGGGGCGGCAGTCCTCAAATCCCGTACTTCTTCCGCTTTCGCCACAGGGTCGAGGGGTCGATCCCAAGACGACGCGCGGTCTCGTCCTGCGAGAGGTTGAGCGACAGGGCGCGACGGATGCGCTGCTCCTCCATCTCTGCGAGGGTCAGGAGGTCGTCGTGGCCGCCGGTAGCCGGCTCTCTGTCCTTGACCCGATCCGGGAAGTGCTCGAGCCGGAGGGTCCGGCCCGGCGCAAGCAGCACAGCCCTTTCGACGGCGTGGGAGAGCTCTCTCACGTTTCCGGGCCACGAGTAGCGAACGAGCGCGCGCTCCGCCTCCTCGTCCCAGCCCGTGACCTTCCGGCCGTGCGCCTTGCTGAACGCCGAGACGAAGTCCGCGGCGAGCAGCAGCACATCCTCGGTTCGGTGACGAAGCGCGGGCAGGGATAGCTCCACGACACTGAGCCGGTAGAAGAGGTCTTCCCGGAAGGCGTGGTCCCGGACCATCTCCTGCAGGTCGCGGTTGGTGGCGGCGACGATGCGGGCATCGACCTGCCTGGGGGTGGGGTCCCCCACCCGCTCGTAGGCTCTGTCCTCGACCAAGCGCAGGAGCTTGCCTTGCAGGTGCACGGGGACCTCGCCGATCTCGTCGAGGAACAACGTGCCGCCTTGCGCGGTCTCGACCTTGCCCGTCTTGTCCGCCACGGCGCCCGTGAACGCGCCACGCTTGTGGCCGAACAGCTCCGACTCCAGCAACCCCTCCTGGAACGACGTGCAATCCACGACAACGAAGGGCCCCCGGCTTCGACGGCTCCCGGCGTGGATCAGGCGGGCGAGCATCGTTTTGCCGGTTCCGCTCTCTCCCGTGATGAGCACGGTCGCGTCGGAAGCGGCTACCTCGCGGGCCACCTCCAGCAGGTGCAGGGTCGCAGGGTTCTGGGTGGCGAAGTCCGCCTTGAAGGGCAAGTCGCCGACACGACGTTGGAGTCCTGCCACCTCGCGCTGCAACCGTGTCACTTGCTCGATCTGCTGCAACCTGTGGCGCACCTGGTCGGGGGAGAAAGGCTTGGTGAGGTAGTCGAAGGCGCCTTCCTTCATCGCCTCCACGGCCGTCTCGATGGACCCGTGGGCCGTGATGATGACGGCTTGCACGTCACGGTGCTCGTCGCGCAGGCGGCGCAGCAGGTCCGCCCCGCTCATGCCTGGAAGCTGAAGGTCCACGAGGGCGACGTCCACGCCGCGCGTCTCGAGTCGTTCGAGCGCCTCCTCCGCGCTGCCCGCGGTCACGACCTCGTGGCCGTCGCCGGACAGCATGATCTCGAGCGTACGAAGGATCTTCGGGTCGTCATCGACCACAAGCACGCGGCTCATGATTCGTTCCGTACCACGACCGTGACCGCATCGCCTGGTTCATCGGCGGGTCCGATCCAAGATGGACCGTGTTTGGGGCTCTCGGTCGCCGCGGAAAATGTGCACGTCCTTGGGAGTCCAAGCCCTACACTCTTGCCCATGCCGCTCCGTCGAAAGCTCCTGCTCGCGATGCTCATTCCCGCCGTCCTGCTCGTCCTGGTCGGGGCCATCGGCCTGTACTCCCTGCGG